>WNFW01004223.1_pt1 | contig 10070 bp, 8 predicted proteins | sample 5400131 | NCBI WGS metagenome assembly WNFW01 (sample SAMN13153362, study PRJNA577476) | soil metagenome | isolation source: 20 cm soil or saprolite under grassland replicate 1 | place: USA:California | collected 2016-06-15
GTCCCTCGAGCCGTGCAGGCGAGCGAGGAGTTTCGTTCGCTGTGTCCGACATCCGCCACCTGCATGTCCAAGACGCTCGCCACGCCGGTGGCGGAGCGGCCTTACAACGTGCTCTTTCTGTGCACCGGAAATTCCGCCCGCAGCATCCTGGCGGAGAGCCTGATCAGCCATTGGGGCCGGGGGTGCTTTCGTGGACTGAGCGCCGGCACTCATCCCCGCGGCGCCGTGCACCCGGTCGCCCTCGAGCTGCTCAGGCAGATGAGACTTCCGACGGCAGGGCTGCGCAGCAAGAGCTGGGATGAGTTCGCGGCCCCTGCCGCGCCGCCGCTCGATTTCGTCTTCACCGTATGCGACCAGGCCGCGGGGGAAGTTTGTCCCTACTGGCCCGGGCAGCCGATGACGGCCCACTGGGGCGTCCCGGATCCGGCGGCGGTCGAGGGGTCGGAGACGCAGCAGTGGCTTGCGTTTCGCACCGCGTTCAGGGCACTGGAGAACCGCATCAGGATCTTCACGAGCCTCCCCATTGCCTCGATCGACCGCCTGAAGCTCCAGCAGCATCTGGATGCCATCGGCAGGATGCCCGCGCCGGATGAGAGCGGGTGAGCCGGCGACAGGTAACTCTAGTGACTCGCCGTGCGCCGGCCGGCGCCAAAGTGCAGCCTCAACGTACGGGCGATGTGCTCGCGTTGCTTCGCAAGCACACCGGCCTCAATGGCGTAGCGCCGCCAATTTTCGACAGCGCCGATGACCTCGGCCAGAATTTCCTCATCGCGTGCACGCTTGAGCCCTGCAACTTGCGCGCAAGCGCGGAAATCCGCCCGGGTGAAGCCGTCCGCCTTGCCGTTGATGGTCATCTGATGGCGCGAGGTCCAGAGGCCTGTCGGGTTGTACGCGTAGGTCACATCGAAGGCCGGCGAGAGCGACCAGGCGCCGCCCTTGTTCATCAGGAAGGCGATGTTTTTCACGTGATCGTCCTGGTTGCGCGCGACCACGTTGAAGAGCATGCGGCGAAATTGTTGCTCGAGGAAGCGCATCGGCAGCTCGAGTCTCTTCATCACATCGAAGGCCTGCTCGTAGGCGTATACCCCGGCCGTGTTGAAATCAAAATGGGCGAGCGCGGCGAGTGACTGCATGTGGAGCTTGCCGCCATCGCCTTCCCGATCGAAGCGCCGCGTCATGAAGTGGCTTCGGCCGCCCTCCTCGAGAAGCCTGCAGTCGCTCATGTGGATGCCCGCATCCTTGGCCATGAGTGCGTACGCATACTCGATCAGCGTGTAGCCCTTCGGGTCCTCGAGCTCCTTGTCCTTGTTGGCGCTGACACCATCGAACTTGAGCAGCCAGTAACCAAACCCGTGCGGGGCCTTCACCTGGCCGGAACGCACCTCGTTCGTCTGCGGGTTCCAGGCAATGATGGCCTTGGCACGCGCCCCGCCGGCCGAGGTGCCCACGCGCAGAAGCTCCTCGAGCCCCTCGTGGCGTTGCTCGGGCGCAAAGGACACCTGGAGTGAGTTGCGATGGGTGAGCACTTCGGAGGCGAGAGCCACGAGCGCATCCACCTCGACGGTGGCCGAGCGTCGCAGCGGCGGGCCGATCACGGGCGCGAACTCGAGCGCGCCCATGCCGCGCACGCCGACGTAACAGAGCCGCTCGATGGCGCTGAAACTCTCGGGCCTTCGGCCCTGGGTCGCGAGCCACGCGTCGATCAGCACGTTTCCGAACCGGTCCGGAAGCGAATCCGCGAGCAGTCCTGGTAAGCCGTGGAACGACACTTCAGGAAGCGACGGAAACTGGTACACCTGCGCGGACAGCGGCATGACCACCGGCGAGAGCTGGATTCCGCTCGCGACAAAGGCAGGGTCGTACTGAAACGCTGCGATCCGCGCTCCATCTTCCAGGGAAACAGCCCCGATCGACCTGCCCCAGAGCCGCACCTCCGCAACGGTGGCCATCGTCTATTCGCCCCACTTCCAGGGGACGGACGCCTTAGGCGCCGGGGCGCGATCAGGCTCCCCGCGCGGGTGACCCACGCGCCTGCGCTCACGCCCTCTCTGCTTCAGGAGGGCGATCGGACTCTGCGTCCGATCCGGGATCAGGCTCTCCAGGCCGTGGATGAGCTTCAACGCGCGCAGAACGCGAATGAGCATGGCGAGGTCAGTGCTGTGTCCGGCCTCGATGCGTTCTACAGTGCGTTTGGAAACCCCCGCTTCCTCGGCCAGCTGCGCCTGCGTGAGATCGGCGTCGATGCGCCGGCGATGCAGGCGCGCGCCGAGCTCCTCTAGAACTGCGGCATCAGTCATCTCGGTGGTGAGTTTCATAACTCGTCCCTGGCAGCGAGTAAAATTAGAAATCGACAACTTTTCGCCTTTACAGGCGAATTATATCACAACTTAGTTATATTGATTACTCGACGGAATGGACGATTTATAGACGCTTCAGGCGTCTATTCGCCCAATCGGGCGAGCAGAAGGCTGACTATTCGACGGTAACGCTCTTCGCGAGGTTGCGCGGCTGATCGACGTCGGTGCCCCTCAAGATGGCCGCGTGGTAGGCGAGCAGCTGCAGCGGGATGGTGTAGACCACCGGAGCCTGCACGTAACTGATGTGCCGCGGCATCTCGATGACGGTGACGCCGTCACTCGAGCGGATGCCCGACTCGGGATCGGCGAACACGATGAGCTCGCCGCCGCGCGCGCGCACTTCCATGAGATTGGATTTGAGCTTCTCCAGCAGGTCGTTGTTGGGCGCGACCGCCACCACCGGCATGTCGGCGTCCACCAGCGCGAGCGGCCCATGCTTGAGCTCCCCCGCGGGATAGGCTTCCGCGTGAATGTAGGAGATCTCCTTGAGCTTCAGCGCGCCTTCCATGGCGATGGGATAGAGCGCGCCACGGCCGAGGAACAGCGCGTGGCGCTTGTCGGCGAAGCGCTCCGCCAGGCGGGCGATGACCGCATCGAGCTCGAGCGTCTTCTCCACCAGCCCCGGCAGCTCGATCAAGCGCGTGATGAGGCCGCGCTCGCGCTCGGCATCCGCGCTACCGTGCCGGGCAAGCGCGATCACCAGCATGCCGAGCGCGGCGAGCTGGGTCGTGAACGCCTTGGTGGAGGCCACGCCGATCTCAGGTCCGGCGCGCGTCAGCATCACGAGCTCGGACTCGCGCACCAGTGAGCTCTCGGGAACGTTGCAGACGGCGAGCGAGGACAGGTAGCCGGACTGGCGGGCGAGGCGCAGCGCGGCCAGCGTGTCCGCGGTCTCCCCGGATTGCGAGATGCTGACGAACAGCGAATTCGCCGGCACCAGGGGGTTGCGATAGCGGTACTCGCTGGCGATATCCACGCTGCAGGGAACCTTGCAGACCTGCTCGATGAAATAGCGCGCGCAGCATGCGGCATGAAAGCTGGTGCCGCAGGCCACGATGTGCACGTTCCGGGTGCGCCGGAACACCTCCGTCGCCGCCGGGCCGAACGCCGCTTCCAGCAGGCGTCCGTTCGCGACCCGCTCCTGCAGGGTGTTGGCGATCGCGCGCGGCTGCTCGTGGATCTCCTTCAGCATGAAGTGCCGGTACGGCCCGCGCTCGGCGGCCTGCGCCGACAGCTCACTCTCGCGGACCGGGCGCTCCACGGTGCTGCCGTTGCGATCGATGATGCGCACGGCCTGGCGGCGCACTTCGGCGACATCCCCCTCCTCGAGGAACATGAAGCGCCGTGTGACCGGCAGGAGCGCCGCCACGTCCGAGGCCACGAAATTCTCATCCGCGCCAAGGCCGATCACGACCGGGCAACCCTCGCGAGCCAGGATCAGCCGTTCGGGCTCGTGCTCACTCACGACCACCAGCGCATAGGCGCCCTGCAGCTCCGCCACCGTGGCACGCACCGCCTTGAAGAGGTCCCGCACGCTCTGCAAGTGGTAGTGAATGCGGTGCGCGATGACCTCGGTGTCCGTCTCGGAGGAGAAGCGGTAGCCGCGGCGCTCGAGATCCGCGCGCAGCTCATCGTGGTTCTCGATGATGCCGTTGTGCACGATCGCGAGCCCATCGCGCGAGATGTGCGGGTGGGCGTTGCGCTCGCTCGGTACCCCGTGCGTGGCCCAGCGCGTATGCGCGATGCCGACGTGGCCGGCGGTGGGCGTCTGCGCGAGCGCCTCGTCGAGCATGTGCACCTTCCCGACGGTGCGCAGGCGCGTCAGATGCTTCGAGCCGTTGAGGACGGCAAGACCCGCTGAATCATAGCCGCGATACTCCAGCCGCCGCAGGCCCTCCATCAGGATGGGGACGACATCACGCTCGGCGACCGCTCCAACGATTCCACACATCGGCTCGCGCCTCGATTTGCAGGGCCCACGCCGTCCCGCCGGTGGGGCTCGAGCCGCATTTTGCCTGAAACGGACACAGAACGCTGATTTTGCCCGCGAAAGCCGTGATCAAGGTGGCTTTTTCACCGGCCGATGCCAGCCCTCGATGGTCGCCTGGCGCGCACGCGCCACCGTGAGCTTGCCCGCCGGCACCGCGTGGGTCACGGTGGAGCCCGCGGCAATGGTGGCCCCCGCGCCGACCGTGATGGGCGCCACCAGCACACTGTTGGAGCCGGTGTGCACGTCGTCTTCGATGAGCGTGGCATGCTTGTTGGCGCCGTCGTAGTTGGCCACGATGGTGCCGGCGCCGATATTGACGCGCTCGCCGAGGCGCGCATCGCCCACGTAGGCCAGGTGGTTCGCTTTCGAGGCGGCACCGAGGCGCGAGTTCTTCACCTCGACGAAGTTGCCGATGTGCACTCCGCTGCCCAGGGTGGCGGACGGGCGCAGGCGCGCGAACGGCCCGATGTTGCAGCCGGGACCGATGAGCGCGCCGTCGATCACGCAGTGCGGGAACACCCGGGTGTCGGCGCCGATCTCGCTGTCGCGGATCACGCAGCCCGCACCCACGCGCACCCGGTCACCGAGCACCACCCTGCCCTCGAGCACCACGTTGACGTCGATGAATACGTCCGTGCCGTGGGCGAGCTCGCCGCGCACGTCCAGGCGCGCGGGATCGGCGAGCGTCACCCCCGCCAGCAGCAGCGCGCGCGCGCACCGCGCTCGCCATACCGCTTCCAGCTGCGCGAGTTGCGCCTTGTCGTTCACCCCCAGCACTTCACCGGCCTGCGGCGCAACGAGCGGCCGGACCGCGATCTTGTGCCTCACCGCCATGGCGATGACGTCGGTGAGGTAGTACTCGGCGGCCGAGTTGTCCGGCTTCAATCGCGCCAGCCAGCCGCGCAGCAGCTGCGCGGGGCAGGCGAGCACCCCGGTGTTGCATTCGTGGATGGCGCGCTGCGCTGGCGTCGCGTCCTGCTGCTCGACGATCCGCTGCACGAGCCCCCGGGCGCTGCGCACGATGCGGCCGTAGCCTTGCGGATCGTCAGCCTTCATGGTGAGCAGCGCCAGCCGCCGCGGCCCCGCGAGCGCCACGAGCTCGGCGAGCTGGGCGCGACCGATGAGCGGCACGTCTCCATAGAGCACCAGCACCAGGTGTTGGTCGGGGATGTGCTGCATCGCCTGCAGCACGGCGTGCCCGGTGCCCAGGCGCTCGGCCTGCAGCGTCCAGGAGACCGGCTCGTCCTGGAGTGCGGCGGGCACCTGCTCGCCCCCGTGCCCGTAAACCACCTGGATGGCGGCGGGCGCGAGCGTGCGCGCCGTGTCGATCACGTGCTTCAGCAGCGGCCGGCCGGCGAGCGGCTGCAGCACCTTCGGCAGAGCCGATTGCATGCGCTTGCCCTCCCCGGCCGCCAGGATCACCACCGACAGCGGGGCGGAACAGACCTCGCGCGCAGCGCTGCCGCGTGCAGCCCCGCGGCGCCGCACAGCGCGGCCGCGCTTCGATGCCCGGGTGGTGCGCATGGCCGGGATTGTACTCATCGTGCTACGGTAAATGAGCGCTGATCGTGCCCGGGCCGACCGAGGGGCAACTCGGCGAGTTTGCGGCGCATGAGCGGTCCCACGTACAGCTGGGGGTTGGAATGCGCCTCGTGCTCGGCGTCCTCGCGGTGCGCCACCAGCCCCGCGGCCTTGTGGAAGGCGTCCTCGAGCGAGGGGCTGCCGGTGAGCGAGTCCTTGAGGAAGGCCTCGCCGAACCAGGTGAGCTCACGGTCGTCCTGGCAGCCAAAGGAGGTGTGCGTGGCGTCGGCTGCGGTAATGATCGCCGTGGTGTCGCTCTTGAGCTCATCGAGAAAGACGCCCGCGTAGCAGGCCGACACCACCACCACGCGCCAGCGGATCTCGGCATCATCGAGCGCCTGGCGCAGATCCGCGGGCGCCAGCTGCGAGAGCGGCAGCGAGCCGTTCTCGACCTCCAGCCCGTCCGGCGAGCCGTGCGAGGTGAGGAACAGCACCAGCACATCGTCGTCCGGATGCATGCGCGCGGCGAGCAGCTTCAGCGTCTGGGCGAGTCCCGAGACGCTCGCCAGCGGATACGTATCGCGGTCCTCCACGTCGTTCACCAGCAGCACCGAGCGCTCGCCTGCGCCGAAGCGCTCGGCGAACACCCGGCTGGCAAACAGCGTCTCGCGCTTGAACACCCCCTGCTCGCCATCACCGGCGAAGCCGACGAAGTAGACGCCCGGCTTGCCCGCTGGCGCGCTCTGCACGCGCGCGACGGCGGCGGCGATCTGCGCCGGCTGGTCGTAGAACAGGGCCTCCGCCTGATCGGCGTCATCCGCCTCCTGGGGCTGCTCCGGCTCCTCTGCCACCCACAGGCGCGTGTCGAAGTTCAGGAACCCCATCACCCAGGGCGAGGCGAGCACCAGCGCCAGCGCGATGAGCGTCGCGCGCGTGCGCGCCACGGCGTACGCCGCGCCCAGCACGCGCACGCACAGCAACGCCATGTAAATGAGTGTCAGCACCAGTGCCGTGACCGGCCGCGCCTGCACCAGCGTGCGGTCGCTCGCCAGCCAGAAGACAGTGAGCACGAACGGTGCGACCGACAGCGCCGGCACCAGCAGCGCGCGGGTCTCGGCCGCGCGGCTGTGCGCGCGCGCCACCAGCGCGCAGGCCCCCAGCGCCAGCAGCAGATAGCAGCCCCAGCCGAAGAGCCCATCCAGAGCGAGCGGCGCATGCGCCTCGGCGTGCACGGCGTCCAGCCCGACCCACACGGCGAGGTCGAGGATCAGCAGCGCGACCACCTGGTCGAAGTTCACGACGAAGCGCGGTGGCCAGCGGCGCCGCAACGCCAGCAGCGCAAGGCCGCCGCTCAGGTTGCGTGCCAGGCCTGCGAGCAGCCCGGGCGGCGCCGCGGCGGGTGCTGCCGGGGAAGGGACCGGACGCTCCGGTGACGGTTCCAGCGCTCAACCCCGCAATTTGCGCAGGCGCTGAAGGACCTTCAGCTGGGCCATCGCGCGTGCCAGCTCGGCCTGCGCTTCGGCAATCGTGATGTGCCCGGCCTTGTCCCTGAGCGCTTCCTCCGCGCGCTGCTTGGCGGCGAGCGCCGCCGCCTCGTCGATGTCCTTAGCACGCAGTGCGGTGTCGGCGAGCACCGTGACCCGGGTCGGCTGCACCTCGAGAGCCCCGCCGCCGACGAAGAAGTGGTGCTCCTCGCCGTCGGGGGTCCGCACTCGCACCTCACCGGCCTTCAGCAGCGTGAGCAGCGGCGCGTGCCGGGGATGGATGCCGAGGTCACCCTGGGAGGCCGGCGCAAACACCACCGCCGCGGGGCCCGAGAACAGCTCGCCCTCGGCGCTGACGATGTCGACGTGGATGGTGGGTGCTTCGGCCATTACTGCAGCGTCTTCGCCTTCTCGAGCGCCTCATCGATCGAGCCGACCATGTAGAAGGCCTGCTCGGGCAGCGCATCGTACTCCCCGCCGATGATGCCCTTGAAGCCGCGGATGGTGTCCTTGAGCGGCACGATCTTGCCGTCCTGGCCGGTGAACACCTTGGCGACGTTGAAGGGCTGCGACAGGAAGCGCTGCACCTTGCGGGCGCGGTACACGGTGAGCTTGTCCTCCTCGGACAGCTCGTCCATCCCCAGGATCGCGATGATGTCCTGCAGCTCCTTGTAGCGCTGCAGCACCGCCTGCACGCCGCGCGCCGTGTTGTAGTGCTCCTCGCCCACCACCAGGGGATCGAGCTGGCGGCTGGTGGAATCGAGCGGATCGACCGCCGGATAGATGCCGAGCGATGCGATCTGGCGCGACAACACCACCGTGGCGTCCAGGTGCGCAAACGTGGTCGCGGGTGAGGGGTCGGTCAGGTCATCGGCGGGCACGTAGACCGCCTGGATGGAGGTGATCGAGCCGGTCTTGGTGGAGGTGATGCGCTCCTGCAGCACGCCCATCTCCTCGGCGAGCGTCGGCTGGTAGCCCACCGCCGAGGGCATGCGCCCGAGCAGCGCCGACACCTCGGTGCCCGCGAGCGTGTAACGGTAAATGTTGTCGACGAAGAACAGCACGTCGCGCCCCTTGCCGCCGTCCTCGCGCGTCTCGTCGCGGAAGTACTCGGCCATGGTGAGTCCGGTGAGCCCCACGCGCAGGCGGTTGCCCGGCGGCTCGTTCATCTGCCCGTACACCATCGCCACCTTGGAGTTGGCAAGGTTCCCCTTGTCGATGACCCCCGACTCGATCATCTCGTGATAGAAGTCGTTCCCCTCGCGGGTGCGCTCGCCGACGCCGGCGAACACCGACAGGCCGCTGTACTGCTTGGCGATGTTGTTGATGAGCTCGAGCATGTTGACGGTCTTGCCGACTCCGGCGCCGCCGAACAAGCCGACCTTGCCGCCCTTGGCGAACGGCACCAGCAGGTCGATGACCTTGATGCCCGTGACGAGCAGGTCCTGGCCGCCGGCCTGCTGCTCGAACGAGGGCGGCGGCCGGTGAATCGGCAGGTATTCCGTGGCTTGCACCGGTCCCCGGTTGTCCTGCGGCGCACCCAGCACGTCCATGATACGCCCGAGGGTCCCCTTGCCCACCGGTACCGAAATCGGTGCGCCGGTCGCCTGCACCGCCAGGCCGCGCTTCAAGCCTTCCGAGGAGCCCATGGCGATGGTGCGCACCACCCCGTCCCCCAGCTGCTGCTGCACCTCGAGCGTCAGGTCCACGTCCTTGAGCTTCAGCGCCTCGTAGATCCTGGGGATGGATTCGCGCGGAAACGCGACGTCGATGACGGCGCCGATGATCTGGGTGATCTGTCCCTCGCCCGGAGTACTCATAGGTCGTTCCTCAAACCGCAGCGGCGCCGCCCACGATCTCCGAAAGCTCCTTCGTGATCGCAGCCTGGCGGGCCTTGTTGTAGATCAGTTGCAACTCGGTGATCAGCTTGCCGGCATTGTCCGAGGCCGCCTTCATGGCAACCATCCGCGCCGCCATCTCGGAGGCGACGTTCTCAACCGCAGCGCGATAAACCTGGGACTCGATATAGCGCATCAAGAGGCCATCGAGGATGTACGCGGCCTCCGGCTCGTAGATGTAGTCCCAGTGCTCCTGCAGCCCTTCCGTGTCGAGCGCCTCGATCGGCAGCAGCTGCTCGACGGCAGGCTTCTGCGTCATGGTGTTGACGAACTGCGCGTTCAGCAGAAACAGCCGATCGAGCTCGCCGGCGCGGTACGCATCCAGCATCACCTTGACCGTGCCGATGAGGTCCTTGACGTGCGGCCTATCGCCCAGGTGCGCGACGTTGGCGAGAATCGGCACGGAGAGGCGCCGGAAGAAGGTGAGTCCCTTGGTGCCGATGATGCACAGGCTCACCTGCGCGCCCTTGCCCTGCCACTCGCGCATGAGCAGGAGCGTCTGCTTGAAGACGTTGGCATTGAGCGCTCCGGCGAGGCCCCGGTCGGTGGAGATCACGATGATGCCGACCGCCTTGGGCTCACGCGTCACCAGGAACGGATGGCGGTAATCGGGATTCGCCTCCGTCAGATGCCCGATGACGTTGCGCATTTTCTGTGCGTAGGGGCGCGCGAGCCGCATGCGCTCCTGCGCGCGGCGCATCTTGCTGGTGGCCACCATCTGCATGGCCTTGGTGATCTTCTGAGTGCTCTTGACACTCGCGATCTTGGAGCGGATTTCCTTGGTGCCGGGCATGGTGGGCTCGCGTTACGGTAGTCGGCG
>WNFW01016592.1_pt1 | contig 10069 bp, 9 predicted proteins | sample 5400131 | NCBI WGS metagenome assembly WNFW01 (sample SAMN13153362, study PRJNA577476) | soil metagenome | isolation source: 20 cm soil or saprolite under grassland replicate 1 | place: USA:California | collected 2016-06-15
GGATACAGCCCGTAGTCGGAACCGGCCGCGGTCAGGCGCGACTGGCCGTCGGCGTGCCCGGCGTCGTCGAGGACCTGCATCTCCGGAGCGCTCCAATAGATGGCGTCGTCGGCAGTGTCCTCGCTCACGCGGTAAAAGACGCCGCTGTTGCCTTTCGGGGAGACGTTCCATTCGAGCGTGAGCTCGAAGTTCTTGAACTTCTCGGTGGTGATGATGTCCGCAGCCGGCCGCACCCGTGTGAGCGCACCCTCCCTGACTCCCCACCCTGACGGGATCGTGTCCATCTTCCATCCCCGCCATCCGGTGGTGCTGTGGCCGTCGAACAAGAGGCGCCACCCTGCGGCGCGCTCTTCTGGGGTTAGGATGTTGAGCCGCTCGGTCGCACTACCGGTTGCCGCTTGCGCGAGGGCCATCCGCGGCGCGGCGACTGCAGTCAGCGCCAGTGTGAGACCGCTCGCGAGCGCAGTCACCAGCCTTGCGTGTGTCACGGTGTGTCTCCTGTAGAAACGAGGTTCAACACTACCACCCGTACGTGGAATGGGAAGTTCAAGCGGCGCGCCTTGCGTTGCGCCGGCGCGACGGCGGGTCACTCGGGCATGCCCGCCACTTCCTTGAGTCGGGTCTCCACGGCGCGCCGGGCCCGCTCGCTGCGTGTGATGACGAGGACGGCGTCGTCACCCGCCACCGTCCCGATGATCTCCGTCCAGCCAGCAGCGTCGAGCGCGAGTCCGAGCGCCTGGGCGCTCCCCGCCGGTGTCTTCAGCACGAGCAATGGGCCGACCCCGTCCAGCGAGACGAGCGTCGTGGGCAGGAGCTGCTGCAGCTGCGGCCGGATCGCGCCCCCGGTCTCGGGCGGCGGAGCATAGTGCGAGCCGCCGTCCGGTGCCGCGACCTTGGCGAGCCCCAGGTCGCGGATGTCGCGCGACAGCGTGGCCTGGGTGACGTCGAAGCCCTCGCCCTTGAGGAGCTCACGCAGCTGCTCCTGGCTCGCGACGGTCTGCGAGCGGACGATCTTCAAGATCGCCGCGTGGCGCTGCGTTTTCATTGGGCGGGAATGTAGCCGCGAACAGGGCGGCCGGCGACGACGGTAAGCAAGGCGGTGGAGGATAGTGGAGGGCGGTGGAGGGCGGTGGAGGGAAACACCGCAAGATCCGCCTGCTTCCCTACCTCGAGCGAGCCGATCTCGCGGTCGAGCCCGAGCGCGCGGGCCCCGTCGATCGTGAGCATCCGGAGCGCGTCCGCGCCGTCGAGCCCGGCCGCCGCGGCCTCGGCCCACAGGTTCACATCGCCCGCGCTCACTACCGAGTCGGTGCCAAACCCGACCGGGATCCCGGCGGAGCGGAACGCCGCGAGCGGCGCCGCGCCGTGCCCGTGCGCCCGGTTGGAGCGGGGACAGGCGGCCACCGCGCCACCCGAGTCTCGGAGAATTGCGATGTCCCGTTCGTCCACTTGGACACAGTGGATGAAGAGCCACCCCGTTGCACGTTCCAAGACGCCAAGTTCCAAGAGATACTGCACTGGCGAGCAATGACGCGCTTGCACGGGAATGCCGCGGGCTCGTAGCGCCTCGGCGAACGACCCTGCCCCGTCGCGCACCAGGGCCGTCTCCTCGCGCGACTCGGCCAGATGCACGGCGAGTGCCAGACCTTCGCGCCGCGCCAGCTCGGCCACGGCCCGATACAGCGGCTCGCTGACGGTGTAGGGCGCGTGCGGCGAGACGCCCAGCCGCGAGCGGCTGGTGGCGACGGGAGCGAGGCGGACCACGGCAGCCTGCAGCTCGGTGAGGCTCGCCGCGCGGTGCGCCGGATCGGGGCCGAACACTTCCTGGTAATAGATGCCGCGCGCGCCAAGGCGGGCGAGCGCGCGCAAGGGTGCCCCGGTACTCCCCGTGTCCGCGACGCAGGTGACGCCCGCCGTCCAGCAGTCCCGCACTCCCTGCTCGGCCGAGTGATCGAACTCCTCGGGCGTGGTCGCGTCTTTCAGCGCCCGGATCGTTCGGATCCAGCGGGAGAACTCGCGCTCCGGATTGCGGCCGGCGAGGTGGGTGAGCTCGAGGTGGGTATGGGTGTTGACGAGCCCCGGGACCAGCACGGCGTCGGGGAACTCGACGCGGCGCGCTCCCGGGGGATCGGGCACCTGGGCGTGGGCGCCGACGGCGGCGATCCGGCCGTCGTCCGCAACGAGAACGGCGCCGTCCGTAATGGGCGGCGCCGTGACGGGGTGCACGGACCCTGCGCGGATACGGAGCACTTAGGGGCTCGGGACTCGGGACTCGGGACTCGGAGGCTGCCGAGTGGACGCCCTAGCCCCTAATCCCGAGTCCCGAGTCCCTTCTCTCACGGCGAGATCCCGGTGCCGAATGGCGCGTGCACCGGGCACGCCTGCGTCGGCTCGGTGCCGGGATAGAACCAGTCCCAGTGCCGCACTTCCTGCGGGCAGAATAAGGTCGCGAGATAGCCGTTCGACCAATCCACTTCGCGGGTGACCAGCGAGTCGGGGCGCTCCCAGTCGGGAGGCGGCGGCCGGCGGTCGTACACGTCGCGCATGAACGCGGTCCAGGCGGGCGCCACGATGCGCCCGCCGCCCGCGTTGTGCTCGAGAATGCGCTGCTGGATGTCGTAGCCGACCCAGATCCCGGTCACGAGCTCGGGGGTATAGCCGATGAACCAGGCGTCGGTGTAGTCGTCGGTGGTTCCGGTCTTGCCGGCCGCGGGATAGGTGAAGCCGCCCTTCCAAACGGCGGTGAATGCCGTGCCGCGGCGGATCACATCCTTCATCATGTCGACCATGAGCCAGGCGTGCGACGAGTCGATCACGGTCTGACGACGGATCGCGGGCTGCCACAGGATGTTCCCCTGACGGTCTTCGACGCGCAGGATGCCCTGGTACTCGGCGCGGGTGCCGAGTGTCGCGAACGCCGTGTAGGCGCCGATGATCTCGATCGGCTTGACGCCCCTCGCGCCAATGAGAATCGGCAGGAACGCCGGCAGTGGGGTGGTGATGCCGTAGCTGCGGGCTTCGCCGATCACCGTCTCCACGCCCAGCGTCTGCCCGAGCTTGATCGTCGCGAGGTTGCGCGAGAGGTACAGCGCCTCGCGCATGGGGATCATGCCCAGCGTGGTGTCGTCGTCGTCCTTCGGCTGCCACAGCGTGGAGTCGAGCTGGATCACGGGCGGGTTGAGCGGCGAGTCGTCGAGCATCTCGGTCACGGGGTGGCCGGCGCGGACGGCCGCGGAGTAGACGAACGGCTTGAACGTCGAGCCGGGCTGGCGGATCGCCTGGGTGGCGCGGTTGAACTTCGAGTCGTCGAAGTCGCGCCCGCCGATCATGGCGCGGATGTAGCCGGTGTTCGCCTCGAGCGAGCGTGGTGTAAATGCGCAGGCCGCCCTCGTACAGATCGCGCCCGAACTTCGCGTCCAGCTGCACGCGCAGCCATTCGACGAAGTACGGCGCCACGTCGCCGTAATTGGTGCGGTTCCCCGTGAGCACCAGCGGGTAGGAGCGCCACAGCTCGCACTCCTCCGGCGTGAGGAACCCCTGATCGCGCATCAGGCCCAGCACGACGTTGCGGCGGCGCACGGCCCTGTCGGGATGGGTGCGCGGGTTGTAGTACGCGGGCAGCTTGGGGAGCGCGGCGAGCATCGTGGCTTCGGCGACATTCAGCTGCTTCGCGTGCTTACCGAAATAGATCTGCGACGCCGCCTCCACGCCGTGCGCCCCCGCGCCCAGGTTGATCTGGTTCAAGTACAGCTGGAGGATCGTGTCCTTGGGGAAGTTGCGCTCGATCTCGACCGCGACGCGCGCTTCCTTGAGCTTGCGCGTGAGCGTCTTCTCGCGGCTGATCTCCTCGGGGAAGATGTTGCGGGCCAGCTGCATCGTGATGGTCGAGAAGCCCTGCGCGAAACCGAGCGAAAACACGTTGGCCTTGATGGCACCGAGGATGCGCCAGAAGTCGATCCCGTGATGCTCGTAGAAGCGCTTGTCCTCGGTGGCGATGAACGCCTGGCGCACGGGCAGCGGTATTTCGCCGAGCGGTACCACCGTGCGCCGCTCGGCCCCGAGCTCGCTGATCAGCCGTCCGTCGGCCGCGTAGATCTTGGACGTCTGCACCTGGACGTTGCCGCCGGCGCTCGCGGGATTGAGGCGCGAGATGCTGGGGCAATGCTCGCCCGCGCACACCCGCGTCCACGCGCCGTAGGTGAGGCCCAGACCGTAAGCGGCGACGAGCACCGCGACCGCGATCACGCGGCGACGGGTCTTGGGATTGTGCCACCAGGAGAGCGGTCCGGGCAGACTGGCGGGTGCGGGTGCGGGGATGGACGCCATCGCGTTACAACCTAGTGAGGTCGCCGGGCGCTTGCCAGCGGTTGGGGGTTCTCGTACGATTCCGCGCCATGCCGGACCTTCTCGCGGAGCTCGAGTGGCGGGGCTTCATCCACCACGCCACGCGCGACCTCGCTGCTCACCTCGCCGCGGGTCAACGGACACTGTACTGCGGCTTCGATCCCACGGCGCCGAGCTTCCAGGTCGGGAACCTGATGCCGCTGATGCTGCTGCGGCACTTTCAGCTCGCCGGCCACCGGCCTATCGTACTGATGGGCGGGGGAACCGGCCTGATCGGCGATCCCAGCGGCAAGAAGAGTGAACGGCCGCTCCTTTCCGAGGACGAGATCCGCGAGAACGTGCGTCGCCAGCGCGACCAGCTAGTGCGGCTGTTCGACTTCGACGCGAAAGAGACGCGTGCCCTCGTGCTGAACAACGCCGACTGGCTCGTGGAACAACGGCTCGTGGCCTTCCTGCGCGATGTTGGCAAGCACTTCAGCGTCAATGTGATGATGCAGAAAGAGTCCGTGAAGGCTCGACTCGACGCCGGAATCTCCTACACCGAGTTCAGCTACATGTTGCTCCAGGCGTACGACTTCCTGCACCTGTATCGGAAGCAGCAGTGCACGATCCAGGTAGGTGGCAGCGATCAATGGGGCAATATCACGGCGGGAATCGACCTCATCCGCCGCGTGGAGAGCGGCGAGGCGCATGGCCTCGTCGCGCCCAAGGCGCATCAGAAGGACCCGAGCCGGCGCGAGGCGCAGAAGAAGCTCGCGATGGAGGTCATCCGGCTGGTGCACGGCGACGACGCATGCAGGAGCGCCGTGGCCGCGAGCGCGATCCTGTTCGACGAGTTCAGCCCGCGCGATGTCGAGCCTAGCGCCTTCGACGCGCTCGCGCAGGAAATCCCCACGGTGGCGCTCGACGGCTCCGACGGCCTGACGCTCGTCGATGCCATCGTCCGCGCGGGCCTGGCGAAGTCGAAAAGCGAGGCGCGCCGCGCGATCGAGCAGGGCGGGATCTACGTGAACCAGGAGCGCGTGAAGGACGCGGCGCGGACGCTCGGGCCGGCGGATTGGCTCGCGGGCGGCAACCTGCTGCTGCGCAAGGGGAAGAAGGAGTACGGGCTACTGCGGCTGCAGCGCTGACTGACGAGATCACCGCACATCCTAGGGGCGCAGCATGCTGCGCCCCTACACCCGGGGGCATCACCAATGTTCATCGGCCACTACGCCCTCGCCCTCGCGGCCAAGCGCGCCGCGCCGCGAGCCTCGCTCGGCGCGCTGTTCGCCGCGACCTCGTTCGCCGACCTGCTGTGGCCCGTTTTTCTGCTCCTGGGGTGGGAGCAGGCGCACGTCGTCCCGGGGCCGAATCCGTTCCTGACCCTGTGGCTCGATTCGATTCCGATCTCGCACAGTCTCGTCACCCTAATCGGATGGGGCGCGCTGTTCGGTTTCGCCTACCGGGCGCGCACCGGCGACGCGCGCGGGGCGCGCGTGCTGGCGCTCCTCGTAGTGAGCCATTGGGTGCTCGACTTCGTCACCCACCGCCCCGACATGCCGCTGTACCCTGGCGGTACGCCGCTCGGCCTCGGTCTGTGGAACTCCGTCGTCGGCACGGTGGTCGTCGAAGCGGTCATGTTCGTCGCGGGCGTGTGGCTCTACGCGGGGGCCACGCGGGCGCGCGACCGCGCCGGGAGCTACGGATTCTGGGCGCTGATCGCGGTGCTCCTGCTGTCGTACGCGGGCTCCCTCTTCAGTCCGCCACCGCCGACGCGCCTCGCGCTCGCGGTCGGGGGCATCATCTTCGGGTGGCTGTTTGTGGCGTGGGCGTGGTGGGGGGATGGGCACCGGGAAAGCGTTGCATGAAAGGCGTTGCACGTTGCACGTTCCACGACGCCGTAACGTGTAACGTGCAACGTGCAACGTGTAACGTGTAACGTGTAACGTGTAACGCTTTTTATTCTAGCTGATCCAGCACATCCACCACCCGCTCCATCTCTTCGACGGTGTTGTAGCAATGCGGGGCCAGGCGGATGGCGCCCTCGCGCAGCGAGCACACGACGTGCGCGCGCTTGAGCGCGTGATACGCTTCGGCGGGATGCGCGGGTGCGAGACACACGATAGCCGAGCGGTGTGCCTCATCCGACGGTGAGACGACGCGGATGCCGTTCTCGTCGGCCCAGCGCAGCACCGGCTCGTGCAGGGTGCGGGCGTACTGCGCGATGTCGTCCACACCCAGCTCGGCGAGCATGCCGACCGAGGTGGTCATGCCGTGGAAATCCTGGAACGGCAAGGTGACCATTTCGAAGCGGCGGGCGTCGGGGCGGAATGTGGGGTTGTAGTCGGTGAGGCGGGAGAAGTCGTCGGTGCCTTCGAACGCCATCCAGCCGGTGACGGCGGGCTCGAGCGCCGAGATGAGCTCGCGCCGCACGTACACGAAGCCCGAGCCCCAGGGGGAGAGCAGCCATTTCTGACCGCCGCACGCGAGGATGTCTACGGGCGTCTCGCGCACGTCGAGCGTGGAGTTCCCCACCCCCTGAATCCCGTCCACCACGAGAAACGTGCCGTTGGCGCGGCAGGCGGCGCCGAGGCGTCCCAGGTCCGCGCGGTAGCCGTTGGCGAACTGGACGAACGAGACGGCGAGCACGCGCACGCGCGGGTCGTGCAGGCGCTCGACCAGATAGTCCTCGTCGGGCCAGCCTTCGGCGGCGCACGGGGCGAGCTCCACCTCGATCCCCTGTTTCTTGAGCAGCAGCCAGGGGTACACGTTGGCGGGGAACTCGCGATCGGACACGAGCACGACGTCGCCGGCCTGGAGCGGCAGGGCACGGGCCGCGAGGTTCAGCCCGTGACTGGTGTTCGTCGCGAGCGCGATCTCGGCGGGCTCCGCGTTGAGCAGGCGGGCGATGGCCTCGCGCGCCGCCTGCAACCCCGCCTGCAGCTCGCGGTCGGGGAGCAGGTGCGGGGCGGTACGCTTGGCGGTGAACTCGTCGAGCACGCGGCGGGTGCGCTCCGGGATGGGCCCGATGGACGCGTTGTTCAGGTAGACCGTGTCCGCCGTCCAGGGGAACTCCGCCGCCCGCAGGGCGCGGAACTGGTCACGCAACGCGCGCAGGCGCGTCGGGTGATAGGCGATGTCGGTCACGTCTCACCCGCGCCCTGAGAGGGCGCGCTCGGCTCACGGTGCGCCCTTATAGGGCGCACTCCACGCCGAGCCGGGGCTCTCAGCCCCAGGTTCGACGTCATGCTGCCCCTCCTCTCACATCCAGCGCGTCGCGTAACCCGTCGCCGACCAGATTGACGGCCAGCACCGTCAGGCCGATCGCGAGCCCGGGGAAGAGCGACACCCACGGTGCCACGCGCAGCAGGTCGCGGCCTTCGGCCACCATCGCGCCCCAGGAGGGCGCGGGCGGCGGCGCGCCCAGCCCCACGAACGAGAGCGCGGCTTCGGCCATGATGGCGCCACCGACGCCGAGCGTGGCCGCGACGATCACGGGCCCGAGCACGTTGGGGAGCACGTGGCGCGTCGCGAGCCGTGCGTCGGAAGCGCCGAACGCGCGCGCCGCGTGGACGTAGTCGAGACGGCGCACCACCAGCACCTGGCCGCGCACCAGGCGCGCCATGCCCGCCCAGCCCACCACGCCGATCACGACACACACGACCGGGAGGGTGGGTTTGACGGCGGCGGCGACGGCGATGAGCAGGAGCAGCGAGGGGAAGGCGAGGGTCACGTCGGCGGCGCGCATCACCACGGCGTCGACCGAGCGGCCGTAGAAGCCCGCGGCCAGGCCGAGCGTGAGGCCGACCGCGAGGGCGATCACCTGACTCGCGAGCCCGACGGTGAGCGACAGCCGGGCGCCGAACAGCAGCCGACTCAGCACGTCGCGACCCTGCGAGTCGGTGCCGAGCGGGAAGGCGCGCGACGGCGCCTGCAGCGCCGCGGCGAGGTGTCCGTGATAGGGATCGCCCGGCGCGAGGAGCGGCGCCGCGAGCGCCGCGAGTGCGAGGGCGACGACGACGGCGAGACCGGTCAGAGTCCAACGACTGCGCACGACGCGATGGCGCATGAGTAGCGCGGGGCTGGGGATCACGACTACGTTACTCGGAGGCTCACCTTCCGGGCAAGCGGCGGGTCACGTGGACAGCCAAACGCGATTCACCCTCGTGTTGGGCGGCGGCGGCATGAAGGGCGTCGCCCACATCGGCGTGCTGCAGGCGCTCACCGAGCGCGGCCTCGTACCGGCGCAGATCGTCGGCTCGAGCGTCGGCGCGATGGTGGGCGCCGCCTGGTCGGCGGGTCGGAGCATCGCCGAGCTGCGCGACGTCGCGATCAAGCTGCGCCGCAAGGACGTGTTCGTGGTGGCGCACGCGGACATGGCCTTCAAGCGAATGCGCTCCCCCGCCCTGTTCCGCCGCGAGCCGCTCGACCTGCTGATCCACCGCCTCGTCGGCGACGCCACCTTCCAAGACCTGCACCATCCGCTCGTCGTGAACACCGTGGACGTGAACTCGGGGATGCAGGTCTTCTGGGGACTCGAGGGGCTGGACGAGGTGCCGGTGAAAGACGCCGTGTTCGCCTCGTGCGCCATCCCCGGCTTTCTGCCGCCGCGTGAGATCCGCGGACGCTTCTACGTGGACGGCGCTACGGTGGACAACCTGCCCGTGGGCACAGGACGCATCCTCGGCACCGACCTCATCCTCGCGATCGACGTGTCCGCGTCGAACGCGTTTCGCGCGGACACGCAGGAGGATGGCTTCGCAGCGGTGTTCGCGCGCGCCACCGAGATCGCGATGCAATCGCTGCTGGAGCTGCGCATGCGCGAGTGGACCACCCCGCCCATCTATTATATCCACCCGCGCGTCGAGCACATCTCCGCCTTCGACTTCGACCACCTGCGTGAGATCGTCGAGGAAGGGTATCGCGCCACCGTGGCCGGGCTCGACCGCCCGGCCGAGTGGCCGGCGCCGCGTGACGCCGGCGTGTACCCGCGCCGCGCCGTGACCATCCGGGTCCAGCGGGAGCGCTGTATCGGCTGCGGGGCGTGTCTGGTGCAGGCCCCGCCCGGGATGTTCGTGCTCGACGCGCAAGGCAAGGCGGTCGTCACGCGACCCGAGCAGGAATGGTCGCCGATCGACGGCGAGTTCATCCGCCATTGCCCCACCTACGCGATCAGCGCGCGCCCCGCGGCCGCGCCGAAGGCGGCCGACGCGGCGGGCTAGCCGTAAGTGACGAGGAAGTTGTTCGCAGCCGCTCCGCGGGATGCGCTGGAGCGCCATGGGGCCACCGCCGAGGATCTGGCGGCATCGTCGAGTACGCGCGCTCTGTTGCGGATGTCCGGCTGGAGCTGGCTCCCCAGCTCGGGAACGTGAAGCGTGAGCTCCTCGAGGCAGGGGCAGGTGTTGAAACGGCTCTTGCGACGCCCCGTCTGGACGTCGCAGCAAGTGTTGGCGGCGCTGACCGGTTTGCTCCTCCTGTTGGTGCTATGGAGGGTGTCGGCCGCGCGGGGAGCGCGGGAGACGGTCGTGCACAGCGATTTCGGTGCGTTCTGGCTGCAGGGATATTACTTCCTGACGGGACGCCCACTTTTCGACCTCCCGCCCCATGTCCGCGGCCCCGCATACCCACCGTTCGCTGGGATGGTCTTCCAACTGTTCGCCTTGCTGCCGTTGCCGGTATCGGCCGCGATCGTGTACTTCGTCAACCTACTGCTCCTACCCGTCGCCGTCTATCTCACGAAGGG
>WNFW01004226.1_pt1 | contig 10063 bp, 12 predicted proteins | sample 5400131 | NCBI WGS metagenome assembly WNFW01 (sample SAMN13153362, study PRJNA577476) | soil metagenome | isolation source: 20 cm soil or saprolite under grassland replicate 1 | place: USA:California | collected 2016-06-15
CAAGCGCAAAACGGAAGTTCGTGTGTATCGCCCCCAGCAGGACGAGACCCCGCACCTGTATGAGCGCGGCATTCCCGTCGTTAGCATTGAAGGGAAGTACCACGTCAGCGTGGAGCAGAAAGTCCCGCTGAATATGGACCGCGACAATGTTACGCCGCATTATCTCAAGACCATTTACACCGTTGTCTTGAACAACCTGCACGATGACCTCACCGAGGAAGAGGCATCTTCCACTTGGGTGACCACCGCAGTCGGTAACACTGACCATATCAAACCGGAAGCCGCCGCGACGTACGTCAAGAAGGCGTTCGGGGAGAAGGCCGCGCTCAAAGATTACCGCGACCCCGGATCCATCAAAGAGACCGAATCGCGTGGCTGGAATAATGTCGCGCCTGCCGCATTGTCACCAGAGGTCCGTGCAACCATCAAGAAGCATGGGCTGCTCCAGAAGACATCAGACATTTGCCCGACTGAAGTGCCGACCAAAGAAGCCAACACAATCGTCAACCCGAATGATTACGACGATGACCAGACAAAGTTCGTGCGACTCATTAGCACCGTCGCACCACTCCTGATTGGTCACGAAGTGAAAGTCAAGATCGTGAACGACGAAGACGTTCTTCTACGTGGCTGCTTCTTGAAGGACATCGCGTCGAACACCGCTAAGGGCCGCGCCAACTTCAAGCCGGGTTCGTTCCTGTTCGAGATTAACACCGCGTACCACGACACCTCGGATTGGGAAGAGAACTATTGCTTGCTCATTCACGAACTGGCCCACCACCATCCGCTGTGCCAAAACAATGACCACTTGAAGTGTGAGTTCTACGAAGCTGTAAACGCAATCGGCGCGAAGCTGGCTATGCTCGCGTTGAAAAACCCGGAACTGTTCCCGGCAGAAATGCTGGAGGCCGTAGCTGCTTAAGAGGCTCAATCGCGCGTAAAGCGCACGGGGGCTGCGGAACTGAGCCATCCTCAGCCCCTACAAATCTTATGGCTCAAGGAAAAGGATACGGCTCGACAATGACACAAATTGCTCGTTGTTCAATATCAGGGTGCCCCAACATTATTTCTTTGCCCGAGGAAGAGGTCAGCAAGGATTTCGTTTACACATGCGCCGCGTGTCTCAAGACGATCGAGGACGTGGACGAAACCGAAATAGAAACCACAGATGAAGAGCCAGAGTCGGAAGCAACGCCGGCTACTTTATCTGGATTGATTGAACAACAGAAAAAGGAACTGCGCAAAGAGAAGTCGGAAGCGGCCGAAGCGGATGAAGAAGAGGTTGTAACCGACGACGAATCGGAGCAGGCATCTGCTTTGCCGACGGTAGAAGAAGATAAACCTGCGGAGGAGGAAGAGCGCGCTGATCGCAAAAGTGACTCCGATCGCCAAGATGCCTTCACAGAATCGGCCAGCACGTCCGCCCGCCGCGTTGTCGAGTTCGGGCATGTGATCGAAGAAGGGCAGCGCGTGGACATTCCCGGAGCGTTATTCGATCTGGAATGTGAAGAGTTCCTTATCCAAGTGCTGCGATACAAACTGCCCTCTGAAAGTGCCGTTCAAGAGTGGTTGAATAAGCGCGGATTTATACGAGCTGCACCGGCTTCGTCCTACGCAGTGTCGTCTGAGAACAGGTCTCCGGATCCCAAGATCCTGCGTACGGCTCTGGCGTGGGATGAGCTATTCTGGCTCGAACAGTATCGCAAGCTCCGACTCGCTTACGAAGCTTTCGATGCTTTGGGCGCACCCCCACCTCCGCGTTCAGGAGAAAAACGGTTGCCACCCCCGCCTTCGGTTTTCGTGAATCTCGAAGAAGTCAACACGGAGCAGAAAGAAAACCTTCGGCTATTCTTTGATCTCAAGCGTCAACAATTGGTGCAGGTCATCAAAGACGAACGTTTTCAGAAGCGCCTTCGTGAAGAGCCTACGCATCGCCACGTGAAGTGGTCGAAAATTTACGAGAAGCTGGACACGATGCTCACGAAAAAAGAAGCGCAGTTCTACATCGATTTCGTAAAAAACAAAATCCCGGTCGGTGAAGTGATCGAGAACAAGGATCACATTCTTAACATAGAAGAAAGGATTGTTTATTTCGGCGGCATACGCGGAATAATCGGAGCAGCACCCAACTCTGAGCGGCTCGTCGAAAGGCACGACGACAGCGAGCAACAGGAGGATCGCTTCCCCACCCTAGAGGCCGCGTTCCAGGCCGCCCTCAGACTGCATGGGGGGAGACGCCGTCGCGCGGTGCTTACCGGCAGTATGACGAACTTGTACGAGCCGCTGAACACCTTCCGTCCTGCTCCACCTAAGGTGGGCGGCTTCGTGGGTAGCGGCGGCCCCGGTGATGATGGCGATGGCGGGAAAGGCACCGACGACGCTTCCGGGGACTCTGATGACGAGCGCGGTGATTAAAAGTGTTCGGAAACGGGAAAAACAATACTATGACGTTCTACACATGGTAGGGTTATCCCTTGATTGCATAACGGTTTACGGGTTTTTCTCCTCAGACCCTCCCTCAGTTGTCCTGAGTATTAGAGGGGTAGGAGAGCAAAATTCCCAACTCCTAAAGGATTTAAAGAGGTCGAGATGGACAACTCAAAAAGATTCATCGTCTCCGTCGATCGCGGACGCTTCTTAAAGACCTTCGATGGCACTGTGGTCGAATCGACGGATTGCCCGAGCTACGGTTTGCTGATGACCTATGACGAGGCCATCACTTGGGTGTACCGGCTCCGCTCACGCCGCTACCCGGAAGCCGCAGTCTGCTTCCCCGACGGTCAGTATGCGACCTACGATCGCCTGCGCGACGCAGCTTACGCCGCTCGCGAGAAGGTTGATGATTTGCCAACATCTCATGCCGATTTGGATCGGATCCCTTCAGCGGAACAGCGTCGTCGCTACAAAACAGACGCCAATTTCGCGGAGCGTTGGGATTCGATCATGGCTCAGCCGCGCACCTCGCCAGGGAGACGCTCGTAGTTCAAAAACCGTAGTTCAAAACCGCAGTTCAAAACCGCAGTTCAAAACCGCAGTTCAAAACCTAAAACCGCAGCACCAATCAGCAGTGAAGCGAGATTTCGGAAACTTGAACCAACCCGCAACTCGCTTATTTTGGCCGAGTACCGGTCATATTTTGGGAGAATTTCTATGCAAGGATCCATTCTAACCCTCAACCCACACTGGAATTTGGTATTGGGCGAGAATCAGCAAGACATCTATTTCCTGCACAAGTCAGACGTCCGGAAAGGCAGAGAACGGATATCTGTCGGAGTATTAGTGAATTTCGACTCTGCACCGCCGTTCCCTGGGAAAAAACATCCGCGCGCAATCAATGCTGTTGTTGGTGATGTAGGTACATCAGAGCCAACGCCTGCATCTCCGAAGGTGTCGCTATGAGCCTCCTGCAAACCATTGGGATTGGCGACCAAGTCCTTGTTAACAAACTCGGACAATATGGCGAAGTCACGCGCGTGAACAAGCCCAACGAAGAATTTGAGATTAGCGTTGAGGGGCGTCGCGCTGAAACGTTTCAGTTCAACCAAATATCATTGACAGCCAAAGCAGCACCAGCGACGGCAATTCCGCCAACAACCCCGTCAGCGCCAAGGGCCCTGGTTGACGTTCACGGCCGCAAAATAACCGACGTTGAAATATTGCCTGATCGGGATTTCGTCAATGCGACGTTGGAAGACGGTTCACGCGTCTCCACCAGGATAGCGCAATCACCTGTAGTCACCGCTGTTTTCGAGAAGAAGACCGTTCTGGATTGGGCTTTGTGGGCTGCCGCGTGCGGATGGTATGTCGTGAAGGTTAATCGGGATAAAACTCCTGCTACACCGCACGGATTTAAGGATGCGACTCGTGATCTCGACGCGATTCGTAAATGGTGGGACGGCGACCCCAACAGATACAACTATCTCATTGACCTGGGTCGATCTAACTTGGTCGTCTACGATTATGATTCCGTTGCTCCGGATCCGACCAAACCCGCAACGTTCCGCATTAAGACTGGAAGAAATCATAAGGAAGGTACGGACGGCGGATATCATGACTACTACATTGGGTCATGCAAAACGCGCTCTATATTTGTTCCGCCGGTAGAACCAATCACAGAAAAAGACACGACAGACAAAAAGGGGAAAACGCATACAGTTCGTTACGACGCTCTCAATCGAATAGTTGGAAAGCATGGCGTCACTGTTGGAGAGATCCGTTCCCGCGGAGCTTACACGATTGGGCCCGGGTCAATTCACGCGACCGGTCGTCGATACGAAATTGTTCAGGACGTTCCTTTATACAAGTCGCCGGAACAGAACGCCGAATCTGTTCGAGAGGACGTTTTGCTGGTCGACGCGCACAAGTTGAACGGCATCGCCGACGTTGTCGAGCAAGCGCTCGATGAGGCCAGCCTGGACCGCAAACGCCGCGAGGTGTACGAAAACGGATTCAAGATTCTTACTGATTGCCCGTGGGAATATGAACACACTGGCGGAAAAGGTCTTGCCGATGGCGGCAGCTCGTCAGCAGTCCTCGTGATGCCGAGCGGAGCACTCGTTTACTCGTGCCGTCACGCCCATTGTGAAGGTCGCGGTTGGTCGGATCTTCGCGCGTGGCTGGAAGAAACACTAGGTCGTAAGATATCTTTTTCGCCGGCCACGGTCGGCACCCCGGCGGCGTCTCCTGGTACGGTCTCCGCGTCGAATGAGCAGATGTTCCAGTGGGGCGAAGTGCAACCCTTGGATAGCGTTCTTGCACCTGTCCTTCCGCTTTGTCTCGACTATCTTCCTATTTCGATTCGCCCGTATTGCAAAGACATTGCGGAACGCATGTCAGTTCCGCTCGATTTTGCCGCTATCGCCGCTTTGCAGGTCCTTGCGGGCGTCATTGGACGCCGCGCATTTGTTTTCCCGAAGGCTTATGACAAAGACTGGAGAGAGTCCGTCGTGCTGTCGAGTGCCATAATCGCCGATTCTGGTGATACAAAGACCCCAACCTGGAAGGCTTTCATTAACCCCGCGATCGAACAGGAGGCTGATTGGAGGAGGGAACACCAGGACATGATGGTGGAGTACGCAAAAGCCCACGCTAAGTGGAAAGAATCCGTGAAGGCTTTGAAAAATAAGAAAATAGAAATCGATAAGAAGGAAGAGTGGAAGCTTGAACAGCCCACGGTAGAAGAAATAAAGAGCGGGAAAGCCGGGAAACTTGTAAAAGAAACGGACTTGCAGCCACCGCAACTGCCGCCCAATTATCGACGCCTTGTCTTTAACGACGCCACGCCGGAGAAGATCCACGCTGCCATGGAAGAAAACCCCGCGGGGCTCTTGTTCTATCGCGACGAGTTAACGTCGTGGGTCAGTGAATTAGACAAAGACGGACGTGAAACCCAAAGAGGAATGTTCTTGGCCGCCATGAACGGCGACGACGACTACGCCATCGACCGAATCATGCGTGGAAGCGTCTATGCAAAGATGTGCTTGGGAGTGTGCGGATGCTTTCAGCCCGAACTACTACGTGCGTTCTTGGCTGATACGCGCAACACGGATGATGGAACAGTTCAGCGGTTCATGATGCTGGTATGGCCCGACAAGCTAAAAAACAAGAAGTTGCTCGATCGGGCTGTCGATGAATCCGCCAAACTTATTTACCGCCGCTTGATCCGTGCGTTTGCTCCGCTCCAGGCAGAATCCGTTTGGATACATTTTGATGAAGAAGCACAGGCACTGTTTAACGTCTGGTTCGACAAGCTGTCGATCAAGATCGACGAGGAATCGGATCCTGCCACGCGATCACATTTGTCGAAGTACAAGGGCGGGCTCCCGAAAGTTGCTGCTTTATTTCAGCTGATTGATTTGGCTGCTGGTGGTGCCACGCTCGCGGGCAACTATATGATTGACAAAAAGCATTTGGAAATGGCGATCGGTTTCACCTCCGAATATTTGGAGTCGCACATGCGCCGGGTATACGGGTCGGGGTACACCCCAGAACAGTTGGTTGAGGCGGGTGTAACTAAACGCATTGAGGATGGCGCGATGCCCGATGGAATGAGCGTCCGTGATCTTCAACACTCTTGCTGGAAAGGGTTGAAAGGACAAAATGCTGACACCGTTGCTTTCGCGCTGGAGACTTTAGCGTCCAAGAACTGGGTCAGACCAGTCGTAGTACAACCGGCTGGAGCTGGCCGACCAACCGAACGGTGGATGATTAACCCAGCCGCAAGGAAGCACAAATGACAATCACTCTTCGCCTAAAACCCCGCAACAACAAATCGATCAACTTGCGATCTGCCCGCGACCGCCTTCACTTGACCGGCGTTCATGCTCCAGACTTTAAACGAAAGATCGAACTTGTCATTGAGATCCTGGACCTCGTGTTCTCGCCGCGGAATCTAAGCTATTGCCGCCGCGAGGCCCAGAAGATTCGTGAAACGGCGCCGAACCCAACGCTCGAGCAGCTACAACTTCTCGGTTTGCTACAGGATCGCTTGGACAGGAAAGCCGAGAAGATCGCACGCCGCGCTGAACAGCGGGCAATCAAGAAGCTCGCAGCGTCAGGTGTCAAGCGGCCCCGCAAGGGCACGAAAGCGCCCCCGGTTGCTCCGGATCCGGAGAAGGACCCATTTCTTAGTTGGTGAGGAGTATCACAATGCAAGTTAAAGCTGAACCGAAAGCTGACGTGGAGTACTGGCCGCACTTATTCCGCCTCATGGGCTACGCGCGTGACGAGCACAAGACAGGCTATGAACTTCTGAACGCCGCGCTCGAAGGCCGCCCCCTGACAGAACCCTATGTTGTCAAACTGTACGAGCTTGCCGCTCGCCACTTCAGTTCTGGCGGCGCACTTGATTCTTACCATGACGCTTGTCTTGAGTTCCTCCAGCACAACGGCGTGGCAGACGCAGAAAAGGTCCTGGCAAAAGCTGGAAGACCGTCGAAGCCAGAAGTTGTGGAAACAGGCGTCGACATCCAAGCCGCACTGGCCCGCGTCACAGCCGCAGGGTTCCGCGACGGTCCAGGCCCCGCGGGCAAGACCTGGGGTCGATCGTACGCGATCGAAGTTTTGAATGCAGCACTCGGCGGCGAAAAGCTCACCGAGAATTCGTGTCGCAGGTTGTGGCGCACCCTAAAGGCGCTGCCAGTGGACGAGAATTTCGAGCGGGGCCGCGTGGCGGAAGAATTGATGGCTTGCGTTTGCAAAGTTTCAAATTCCGCAGCCGGTGGGTTTGGCTGGAACATGCACGCACAGCCGTCAACGAATTAGTAGCAAGCTTTTCGGCCGGATTGGTCGGAAGCGCGTCAAACAGCGAATAGTCGCCTTCAGTGGATCCCGGATTGGCTTCTTCTCCAGGCAGTCGTCGCAGCAGTGAAATTCACGCCTAGGAGAAGCCTTATGCAGGACATTTACTTTTGCACTTGCGGTTTTGATACTACGAACGGCCTGAACGCTCTTCGCCACGTAAAGCTGTGGCACTCGAAGAGGGGCCGACGTTTTGAGGATCGTGTGCGCCTTTTGCTCTACACATTGTCCGGGGCCGCCCCAGTCGACGCATATTTGGATCAGCACAGAGATCAAGAACTTAAGGAGACAGTCCATGTTTGATCAACAAGAAGTTCTTGACGCAATGCAGGAGTGGATGCAAAAGAAACGCGTCCCTCCAAGCGACGAGGTAACTCAGCTTATCCTCGAGAAGGTCCTGAAATATCTTGAGGGCGGCGATGTTGTTTCTGTAAGTCATTTTGAAAGATCCTACTCTGTTCTTTGTTCGCAGGGCCGGATCGAGCCATTCGCCGGCGCGCTTGGCTTAGAGTCCGCAACGACTCCGGCCGTAGCTGACGCGCCTTTGACGGCCGAGGCCTACCACAGACTGCCCGCCAGTGAGGTGATTCGTTGCTATCGCTCCGATTCCAAGTTCAAGGCCGGTGTGGACTCGCTCGTGTCCCGAGGCCTGATCTAATGCCTGCCGATCGTTGCAAGGTCGCCCTTGAACTTTACGGCCACACGCAGTTTTACCAGAGGGATCGGGAAGAGAAGAACCCGACCACAGGCAGTTACTACTCGCAGCCGTATTTTTCGATCGATCCACCTCACTTGGTTATGAGCGAGGCCGTCGCTAGAGTCCTCGTGCAGAAGCTCCGAAATGAGTTCAGGGCTCATCCCTGGATCGTAAATTTATCGGACGGGCGCAGGATCGACGTAGAGGAACCAACGCAGCAGCCTGGTTTTGGGGACAGCAGGCAACCTGTGATGGCAACGATTGACGATGAGAATTCACCGGAGGCACGTTGGTATCGTGTAATTCCGGTTAATCGGCCAGACGGCGGCCCAATGTGGTGCTTGAAATGCACTCCACCGGGCTTTGCAGAACCGCAGCTGATGTTTGCAAAAGAGCCTTTGGGCTGTCTTCAACGCGCAAACGACATCGGGCTGTTACCTTGGGGCGAACGCGTCGAAGCAACGAAACCGAAACAAGAAGTTCAAGCAGCACCCGCGGCCGGGTGGATCCGGCCCGGGGATAGACATTAAGGAGAAAACGAAATGGTTACGAAAGATTCGCAAGGAACAATAAGGTTCGACGTCGCCGACGGCGATGAAGCCCTTGAAGCGATGAACGAAATCATGGGCGGAACTGACATTGGGCAGTTATATGTCGAGGAATACTTGATCGCGGAAAAGCTCGCCGACGATGTCACTAAGATCCTCAAGGCCGCGGTTCGTATTGCCGGCAGCACTCAGATTTCAGTTGACGACATGGCACGCGCCTTGTCCCTGCTCATCAAAGTCAAAGAGATCAAGCCGCGCAACTTCAAACCAAGCGCGCCGATCGAGGCACCCGAGCCCGACGAGCGCCCTCGGGACAAGAACGGCAAAGTGCTTAGCTCCTCACAGTTGGCCTGGAAATCTATGCGTGAATGGGCTGAAACACACACGGCGGAAGAGTGCCGCAGACGAGCCAAGGAGGATGCGGAGTTCGGCAACTTTATGCACAAGAACCTTGAGCGGGAAATGAATGCGTCGCGAGTCTCGGACTCGGTGGAGCCGATCGGCCAGCCACAAGGCAAGAAGGCTACGTCCGAATTGGTCGCCTTCGCGCAGAAGTATACCAAAGAGCCTTTCAACAATCTCCGTCCGCGCGGTGGGTATGTTAGCTTGGCCGGCGAACAAATCCCGTACCAAGTTTTTCTACAACATGTTGACGCCGCAACCGCGGCCGGTTTGATCTAAAGGAGACGACAGTGAGCACATTTTCGAACACAGCAGCGGATTTAGCAAATGATCAAAAGAAGGCGTTCTTGACCAACAACAAAAATTTGGTCGCGCTTTTGGATGCGAGTGGATCGGAACTTTTCGATTTGATCTCAGCAGAGTTAGCGCTTTCGCAGGACGCAGAGGACGAAGTTTCTTTCTGCGGCGAGGGCCTGGATCAAAAGAATTTGTTCGCACGCCGTGTCGCGCGTGAGGACTTTTCTCGGGAGATGTACAAGCAGATGTGTCTTGCGTTCTTACAGCTGAGACAGCGTGGGGCGGTTCAGTTCTCACTCGCGCTGACTGACGAGGCGCAGGAAGAGTTGTTCCAGCTTGAGGTGGACGCCGGATGTCGCGCGCCTCAGCAGGTAGTTGATGCGCAAGCGCAACAACAATCCGCAGCCGAAGCGCTCTCCGCAGAAGTAAAAAACGATTGGAACGGCGCGGCGAATACGTCCACGATTGCTCAGAAAAAGCGTAGCCGGCCGGAATATGCCGCGCGCCTCGAGGCGATGTTGAACGAGGGGGTAATTTAAATGTCACATGGATCCCCACGTCGCAGACGCAATGTGCGCCGTCGCCTACGACTTCAAAAGAAGATGGCTCGCAAAAACGTCTTAGGCCACGCCCCTCTCATAGAAAGCATTTTGGAGGTCGTGCCAGCCAAACTCTCACCGTTCGCAGCTGCTCTCGCGGACAAAACCCCGTCGCCGTGGGTTCAAGCAATCGAGGAAGCCAACAAATAGTTTTGACTTTGTCTCGTCGCCCGTCCGAGCGCCGGGGCAATGAGCCGGGGCAACCTACTCCTGTTGGTTGG
>WNFW01009977.1_pt1 | contig 10060 bp, 8 predicted proteins | sample 5400131 | NCBI WGS metagenome assembly WNFW01 (sample SAMN13153362, study PRJNA577476) | soil metagenome | isolation source: 20 cm soil or saprolite under grassland replicate 1 | place: USA:California | collected 2016-06-15
TCTTTTGCCTCTTTATTCCCCGGTTCAAACTTGAGGGTCTGCTCGTAATGGTTGAGAGCATTGGTCCAATCGCTCAACTTTTTGTCGTCACTTTTCTGAGTGTCGCCGCGTTCATAGAGCGTGTTCCCAAGGTTGTAATGACTCCTGCTCTGCAAACCCGTATCGGGCGAGAGCAACGCCTGGCTAAACGACTCCAGCGCCTTGCCGTAATCCTTTAGCTTGTAAGCGGCCGCGCCAGAATCGAACTGTAACTTGTCCTCAGCGCGCGATTGAGGGTGCGTTTTGAGCGTTTGCTGAAATTGGCTGAAGGCATCGTTAAATTTGCCTTCGCGATAGGCGTCGAGGCCAGGAGCTGCGGCAAAGGCGAACTGACAAAGACAGATCATGAGTGCCGCCGCCGAGGCTGCAACTTTTGCGGGAACGAAAGAATGAATTCTTTGACGCGCGCGCTTGCGCTCACCAATCAAGATCGACAAGGCCAGCGCAATTAACGCTGCGCCCAGCGGCCATTCATAGCGCTCAATCGGTCGGCGCGACAAACGTACGTCAAACTCGGCCGCTTGCATCTTGGCCAGTCCTTCATTGTAGATCTGCTGCATCGTGCGTGGCCCATTTTCCAGATGCAGATAGAACCCGCCGGTTGATTGCGCGATTTCGCGCAATCGCTTTTCGTCCAGCTTTGATTTCACGACCTGTCCCGATGAGTCCTTAACGAAAGATGTTCCGCCTTCTTCGCCCGCGATCGGAATGAGCGAGCCTTCCGACGTTCCAACGCCGATCGTGAAAATGTGCACACCCGCGTCAGCCGCCATCTTTGCGCTCTTCATGGCATCACCGCTCAACTCTTCGCCGTCGGTAAACATGATGAGCGCGCGATTTCCGACGGCGCTTTTGCCGAAACTTTGCGTGGCCAGTGTGATGGCCTCGGAGATATTTGTGCCTCCTTCGGGAATCGTCTTCGTATCGAGATCGTTGATTGATTCCATCACAGCTTCATAATCGATCGTGAGCGGTGCCTGCAAAAAGGCGCGGCCGGCAAAAGCAATCAAGCCAACACGGTCACCTTGCAGCTCATTGACTAAATCTCGGGTAGCGAGTTTGACCCGTTCGAGCCGATTGGGCTGAACGTCATTAGAAAGCATGCTGCGCGATGTGTCGACCGCGATGAGCAAATCGAGACCTTTGCGCTTCACATCCTCAAAGGTATAACCCCAGCGGGGCTGTGCCAGACTGGCGATCGCAAGGGCAAGACCCAGGAGCTGCAAGGCGAATCTCAGCACACGGCGCGGCCGATTTACGGTTCCCGCAAGCTGCGGCAGCAACCGCGCTGAAACAAACTCACGCAAACGCCGCGCCCCGCGATGTTCTGCGCGAATGAACAGCGCGATCAACATCGGGATCAGAAGCAGTCCCGAAAGCCATTGCGGTGCGCCAAAACTCATAAGATCGACAATGTCCTCACGGCAATTTTTTCCAGATCGTTTGCGACAATAGAATCTGCGCGAGCAGCAGACCGCAGCCGCTCATAAGACAAAGCGGAAAAAGATCGCGATACTGTTGATATTTCTTCACGCTTACAGTCGATTTTTCGAGCTTATCGATGTCGCGATAGATTTGCTCGAGTGATTTCGTATCCGTCGCGCGAAAAAATTGACCGTCGGCGATTTTCGTAACTTCCCTCAGACCGGTTTCGTTAAATTCAACGCGCTGGTTTTCGTAGAGCATATTGCCCAAAACGTCCGTTAATGGACCTTTGGGAGTGAATATCGGGGCCGGTGCGATTCCATTTATTCCGGCGCCGATGGCATAGAAATGAATCTTTAGTGCTTTCACTGCTTCCGCGGCGGTATTTGGAGGGACCTTGCCGGCATTATTTTCTCCGTCAGTCAAAAGCACGAGCACGCGGCTCTTTGAGCGCTTATCGTTCAGCCGATTGGCCGCCACCGCCATCGCTGATCCAATGGCGGTGCCGTCTTCGACAAGGCCGATTCGTACTCTCTCCAGATTTTGCAGAAGCCAATCGTGATCCAGGGTCATTGGACTCACGACATACGGACGCCCGGCAAATGCAATGATACCGATGCGATCGTTGGGCCGGCCTTCGATAAATTTCCGTGTCACTTCGCGGATCGCATCCACGCGTGTCGCCTCCTGGCCGCCGATTGTGAAATCTTTCGTGAGCATCGATCCGGAAACATCGAGCACGAGCATAATATCGATCCCGCTTGCTTCGATTTGGGTGAGACTCTTGCCGAGCTGCGGACGCGCGAGTGCAACGATGAAGATCGCAAGTGACGCGAGCAGCAGAGCCCGCAGAATTTTCCCGGCGCGCGCGGCGCTCCGTTTTCCGATTGCATGAAGTCTGGCTGTTGAAGAAAAGGTCAACGCAGCCGCAGGTCCGCGTTGTCCGCGTAAATAGGCGAGTAACGGAATCGCCAGCAACAACAAGAGTAGCCAAGGACGCGCGAACGTCAGGGCACTATTTGCAGTAAACCAATCAAACAATTGCAAGTTGCCCTCCTGTCACAAAACGAATTGCTTCCTCTAACAATAGCCGGCTGTCCGAAGGTGTAGCGTCATAGTGTGCGAACTTAATCAAGTCGCACCGGTTCAAGAAATCCTCGAGCAGCGTTCTTTCTTCATCGGAAAACGGCGACGACGTTGTCAGCGCGTTCAGAAATTCAACCGAAGTCTGTCGAGTGACTGGCAAATTATATTGTTCGGTCACGTAACGCCGAAGAATGTCCGAGACGCGAATGCTGAACCGATAAGGCTGCATCTTCTCAACGTCGCCCTGCATGCGATCGAGCAATTCCAGCGCGCGCTCCCGCGGCGATTGTCTCGGAGTCGTCCGCTTACGCGACCGCACGATGAGCCAGGCGATTAAGCCGATAATCGAGAGTCCGATAAATGCCGCGACAAATACGACCCATGGTGCAATGAGTGAGTAATCGATCGGTGGTGCAATATCGTGAAATTCTTCGGCGGCAAAGATCGACATAATTGAATTCACCGAACAGCCAGCCGTCGCTCACGTTGCTTGAAGAACGAGCGCAGCGGCGGCAAATAATCCTCGCCAGTCCGGAGGGCAATCGCGTCGATATTATTCCGGCGCAGGGTGCGCGAGAGTTCTGTTTCGCCTTCGTTGGCGAGATCGGTGAAACGCGCTCGCGTCGTGCGATCAGCCGTGTTGATCTCGATTTGCTCGCCTGTCTCGGCGTCTTCCAGTGTGATGATGCCGATACTCGGCAACACCTTTTCCCGTTCATCGTGGATATGGATTGCGACAAAATCGTGCCGTCGTCCACTCACCGCGAGCGCTCGTGAAAAATCGGGGGCTTGAAAATCCGAGATGAAAAAGACCACCGCGCGCCGTGTAACAATTTTGTTCAGATAATCGAGCGCCAGCGCTGGTTCCGTCCCGCGGCCCTGCGGTTCAAAAAACAGAATCTCACGGATGAGCCGCAGAGTGTGTGACCGGCCTTTCTTTGGCGGGATAAAAAGCTCAACGCGATCGGTGAACAAGATAAGGCCGACCTTGTCGTTGTTCCGGATCGCGCTGAAGGCCAGCAAGCACGCAACTTCCGCGGCCAGCTCGCGTTTTGACTGGGAAACGCTTCCGAAATTTCCTGACGCGCTAACATCGACAACAAGAATTACTGTAAGCTCGCGTTCCTCGGTAAATTTTTTAACGAATGCTGTGCCCAGTCGAGCCGTGACGTTCCAGTCAATCGCGCGGATTTCGTCGCCCGGTTGATATTCGCGCACGTCTTCAAAATTCATTCCGCGGCCTTTGAACACACTGTGGTAATCACCGGCGAACGCAGTCTCGACTAATCCGCGGGTCTTGATTTCGAGCGCGCGGATTTTCTTCAGGATCTCGGCGGGAGTTTTTCGCCTTTCTTCCATTGACAAAAAAATTATGGAACCGGAAGTCCGGCGAAAATCCTCTCGATAATTGTCTCGCTGGTGACCGCCTCCGCCTCAGCTTCGTAGCTGACGATGATGCGATGCCTTAGTACGTCCGGCCCGATGCTCTTTACATCCTGCGGTGTGACGTATCCGCGGCCGTTCAGAAACGCATGGGCGCGCGCGGCGAGCGCTAGATAGATTGTTGCTCGCGGCGAAGCGCCGTAGCGGACAAGGCCCTCAAGTCTCAGGTTATAGGCTGCTGGCTCGCGCGTCGCCCAAACAACGTCGACGATGTAATCTTTCACCCGGTCATCGATGTAAATGCTGTTGACCACGTCGCGGGCCGCGATGATTTGCTTCGGCTCAATCACGGAATCCACCCGCAAATCGGGTGCCGATGTCGCCATTAGATCCAGAATCGTTCGTTCCTCGGATTTCTGCGGATAGCCGACGTTCAATTTCAACATGAAGCGGTCGAGTTGGGCCTCCGGCAACTGGTAAGTTCCTTCCTGTTCGAGAGGGTTCTGCGTCGCCAGAACCAAAAACGGATCGGAAAGGGGATAAGTCGTTTCGCCGATCGTGACCTGTCTTTCTTGCATCGCTTCGAGAAGGGCGCTTTGCACCTTTGCCGGTGCGCGATTGATTTCGTCGGCAAGAATTAAGTTTGAAAAAAGCGGTCCGAGTTTCGTCGTGAATTCCCCGGTGCGCGGGTTATAGATAAGCGTGCCGATCAAATCCGCGGGCAAAAGATCGGGCGTAAATTGCAGCCTCTGAAAACCGGTTTGAATGCACGCGGCCATCGTCTTAACCGTTAGCGTTTTGGCCAGTCCGGGAACGCCCTCGAGCAGAATGTGGCCGTTAGCGAGCAGGCCGAGCAAAAGACGATCGACCAAATACTTCTGACCAACCACAACATGACCAACCTGTTGGCGGAGTGCCGGAATCCACTGGCCCAGCTCCCGCACTTCCTGCGTGATCTCTTGCGTCGATTTCATACGGTGTGATGAGACACGTGCAACGAGGAGAACGTTCGATCAAATTGCTTCGCCATAAGGCGAGGTTTCGATAATTACTTTCGCCGTGTTTCCTGACGCGGACGACAGGTCAGGATAATGGGCAGTCCGGGATATGGCTCGGCTCTGCGGATGCGAGCTTCGAGATAGCGGCGATAAGTTTCGCTCAACAAGCGAGGATCATTTACGAAAAGGACGAACTCCGCAGGTTGTAATTCTCGATCTTGTTTCCCACTCGCTTGCGCAGCGTAAAATAGTTTGAGCCGTCGGCCGGAAACCATCGGCGGCGGGTTGGACGCAAAAGCCGCGCGCAGCAATCGGTTTAGAACTCCGGTGCCAATGCGCTTCCATGCCGCACGCTGAACTTTTTGAATCAGCGCAAACAAGTTGTCGATGTTTTCTCCCGTTAGCGCAGACGCAATCAAGACGGGCGCATAATCGAGAAAGAAAATTCGGGAGCGCGTTTCGCCGACAAGTTGCGACATCGTTTGTTTTTCATTGCGCTTCGGTTTGATCAAATCCCATTTGTTCAAAACAACTAGCGCGGCTTTGCGGGCTTTTTGAATCAAGCCCGCGATCCGTTTGTCCTGCGCGGTTACGCCCATCGTAAGATCGACAATGAGAATGCAAAGATCGGCGCGGCGAATGCTTCGCTCTGCACGCATGACGCTGAAGACCTCAACGGAGCTCGAGTGTTTGCCCCGTCGGCGAATTCCGGCAGTGTCGATAAAGAGAAACTCCCGATCATCGCGTTGGTACGAAATGTCGATGGCATCGCGTGTTGTTCCAGGCAGTTCGCTTACGATGGCGCGCTTGCTGCGCACAATCGAATTGATCAACGAAGACTTGCCGACGTTGGGGCGGCCGATAATCGCGATGGAAAGTGACTGGTGACTAGTGACCGGTGACTGGTCGGTTGTCGAAGGCGAGGGGAGGAGTTGTTCGATTGTCTCGAGCAATTCGGAGATACCGCGACCATGCGCCGCGCTGACGGAAAGGCTGTGTGAAAATCCGAGTGCCGCGAAATCAGTCGCGAGATCCTCGTGCTTCTCGATGTCGATTTTGTTAATGACAAGAACGACTGGCTTGTGTGCCTTGCGCAACATGCGCGCGAGTTCCTGATCCAGCGGCGACAATCCCTGCTTTGCATCGACAAGGAAAAGCAGAACGTCGCTCTCTTGAATGGCTTCTTGGACTGCACCGCGAACTTGTGCGGTCAATTCAGATTCGCCAGCACCAGCAATACCGCCAGTATCCCACACGGCAAAAGGTTGAGTGCCGCGTGTGCAAATGGCCGAGATGCGGTCGCGCGTTATTCCAGGTTGATCGTGCACAATCGCGATCTTCCGACCGATCAGCCGATTAAATAGTTCGGATTTGCCGACGTTTGGCCGCCCCACGATTGCGACGTTCGGCGTCTTATTTTTGCCGTTCATCGCCATGACGGACGCACTTAGTCCCTTTTCGCGTTTGCGTGTCCCTCAGCCTGCAATTGGCGCACACCGTCCATCACGTAAACCACTCCGGAAACGAGCGTGAAAAATCCAGCACCAATCACGATGTAGAACAAAGGAATAAAATGAAATTGCAGCATGACCCATCCAATCGCGATCATTTGCGAAACAGTCGCGACTTTACCGGTCCACCTCGGTCTCACGTGCACTTTGCCGACGAGCAGATGCAATACGCCCGCGCCGACGAGAATGACGGCATCGCGCGTGATAACGAGGACAGGGAACCAGGCTGGGAATCTGCCGTACTCAGGATCGATATTGCTCCAATTACTGATGCTCAATGTGATGATGCCGCTCAGAAGCAATCCTTTGTCGGACCGCGTTCGATGCTTTGGCCGTAATAGATTGCCATCGTGACAAAGACGGGGATCATCAAAATCCGAACTACCGTGATTTTGTTGGCAGTCGTCATGCGGAAGCGCGGGAGGTAATTGTAGGGCGTTTCTGTGAAACGCCAATCTTAGATCGGCGTGTGACACCCAGACGCCCTACAATCCGTTTATCTTCGCGATGCCGCTGCTAGGTTTCGAGAACAGCAGAAGGCGCCGTAGCCATGGCTTCATGACGGCCTTCACAGAATTCCTCGAGCATCTTCTCGTTGAACGCCGGAATATCATCCGGCTTACGACTGGTCACCAGTCCGTTGTCCACCACGACTTCCTCGTTGACCCATTTTGCGCCCGCGTGGCGCAAGTCTGCCTCGATCGCCGGCCACGAAGTCATGGTCTTGCCGCGGACCAAACCCGCGCTAATCAGCACTTGCGCCCCGTGACAAATGGCTGCCACGGGTTTGCCTTCGCGAAAGAAATGACGCGCAAATTCCAGCGCATCGTCATTCGAACGCAGCGCATCCGGGTTCATCAATCCGCCTGGGATCATGAGGGCGTCAAATTCCTCAGGGCGCGCCTCGTCGAGCGTTAGATCGACATCGAATTTGTCGCCTTTATCGGCATGATGCATGCCTTGGATTTTGCCCGACTTCAGCGAAACGATTTTGGTTTCCGCGCCGGCTTCATCGAGCGCATCGCGAGGCCCCGTCATTTCTACTTGTTCAAAGCCATCCGCCACAAGAATAGCCACTTTTTTTCCATCAAGTTTTCGTGCCATAAGACTTCCTCTCTGGTTGACTTCATTCGGTCTTGAAAAAATTGTCCGTACTAAAGCTACGAAATACACGCGGCTATTGGATGTGGCATTGAAGCCTGTTCGACAAGGCGACCTTGAAAGAGCGCTGGCGAGGAAGTATAAATTCTTTTGTGGTCATTGAATCCATTCGAAAATTCAATCACGCCGTGCCCTTCATGCCGTACGAGATTCACACTGTGAGCGGCGAAACCTACGAGGTGCCGCATCCAGACTTCGTCATGGTTGCGCCCAGAGGCTCATTCGTTGTGGTGTTTGATCCCAATGATCGTAAAGACATCCCGCACCACATCAGTGCCTTGCTAATCGAGCGCGCTTCTCTGCTCAATGGCCAGAAGCGCCGCAGAACCCGCAAACGTTAAATCGCGATCGCGCCCGCCTTTGCTGCAGGGATTTTAAATCCTTCGATCTGTTCCTTGATTTCGTGGACGAAGCTGGCGGCGCCGGCGCCGTTGACAACCCGATGATCAAACGTAAGCGAAAGCGTGATAACTTCGGTGGCTTCGCTTTTCTCGCCATTCGCAACCAGTTCACGATGCGCTGAGCCGACAAACAAGGTGCCAACCGACGGCGGCACGACGATGGGCGCGCCAGCTCTGACACCAAATGCACCGAGACTGGTGATGACCACCGGCGCATTCATCGCATCGACACGGCCGCCGCGCGTTGCATCGACAGTTTCATTGTAAATGTTTACGAATTCGGACCAGCTTTTCTTGTTCGCCTGTGTTATCACCGCAGTTGCGAGGCGATCGCCTTCCAGGGCCACGGCAATACCCAGATCGAAATCTTCATTCTCAACGATCTGGTCATCCTCTAAGATCAAGCGGCGAAAAGGCGCGTGCTTTTCCATCGCGCGTACCACGGCCCACGCAATCATGACGGAAGGGGAGGGGGCATCCTTGCCGTTTTTCTTCTTGGCCGCGTCGCGGAGTTTTTGAATTGCATCCCAGCGCGCGTCGATTTGCAAATTGGCAGGAATGACGCGGATCAGTTTGCGCGTGATAGTCGGCGAAAGAGCAGGCTCGATCCTGTAGTGGCGGGTTTGCCGCCCGCGATCATCTAATTCTGTAGCCGGTGCGGCTCCCTCTACACTTGTTTTCTTCTCATCACCTGAAGCTTTTGCAGCAGTTTGGAACTGATCGGCAAAAGAAGCTTCGCCCGTGAGAACAGAGCCGAGCTCCTGGCCGATCTCGACCCTATCGCCCACTTTGGTTTTCCATTCGCCCATCACGCCAGCGAATGACGACTCGATCGGATAAACCGCTTTGTCCGTCTCAACTTCGCAAAGCGGATCGTCGAGTGCGATAGCGTCACCGGGCTTTTTCAAAAGCGAAACAATTTTTGCGTTGCGAATTCCTTCACCCATGATGGGGACGGTAATGCTTTGCGCACGCTGTTTGCTCATGTCGATCTTTGATTCGGGAACTGTAGCCGGGGTCTCTGGCCCCGGTCGGACATATTCTGGCTCGTCGACTGCGCGGCTGCGGTCAACGCCTGCGGCTACAGGCGCGCGTTCGTGTGTCGTTGAAACAGATTTCTTGATTGCCGCAACAATGCGCTGCACGTCTGGGAGCGCGGCGTATTCGTAGATCGGGTTGTAACCGATCATAACGTTAGCTTTGCTAACCAGAACCGGCGGACTGATCATCTCATCCCAGAGATCGGGGTTGCCTGTCACGTGCGAAATGATCATCTGACCCACGCTGCAATTTTCCGTGTCCTCTTGCACGACGACGAGCCGACGCGTCTTTCGGACCGATTCTTCAATCGTAGCGCAGTCCCAAGGCACGATTGAGCGCAGATCGATCAACTCGACACTCGCGTCGTTCTCGATCTCTGCGATCGCCTCGAGAGATTTTTCGATGGTGTTTCCCCACGCGACCAATGTGACGTCAGATCCGATCGTGCGTTTGTACGCTTGGCCAAAAGGCACGGCACGAATTGGCTCTGCGGATTCGTGCTCCGCCCAAAGCAGATGTTTTGGAATCAGGAAGATGACCGGATCTTCGCTATGCATCGCTGTCCAAAGCAATCCAGCCGCGTCTTCGGGCGTGCTCGGAATGACGACGCTTAGACCAGGATAGTGCGCGAGCGCCGATTCATTGGCCTGGCTATGCCACAAACTTCCGCCGGGGAGATAAGCACCATAAGGCGCGTAAATCACTGCGGGACATTTCCAATTGCCGAAAGATCGCCAGCGCAAGGTCGAGATGTTGGTAACGAGCTGGTTGAACCCTGGGTAAATGAAATCGATAAATTGCAACTCGAAGACCGGGCGCTTGCCATAGGACGCCAGGCCGCAGGCGACGCCGAGAATCGTCGATTCAGCCAGCGGCGAATTGAAGACCTGCTTCGGAAACTCAGTTGAGAGCTTTTGCGTGAGGCGAAACACGCCACCTTTGGGATCTTCGATATCTTCGCCAAAGATGATGCGCCGGGGATCTTCTTGTAGGCCAGCGCGCAACGTTTTGTTTA
>WNFW01004231.1_pt1 | contig 10057 bp, 8 predicted proteins | sample 5400131 | NCBI WGS metagenome assembly WNFW01 (sample SAMN13153362, study PRJNA577476) | soil metagenome | isolation source: 20 cm soil or saprolite under grassland replicate 1 | place: USA:California | collected 2016-06-15
ACCGGCGCGGCGGCAGCGAGAACACGAAGACGGTCGGCGATCCCTCCCGACCAAAGTTGTATGACCCGCCCCCGGACGCGGCGGCGACGTACTGCTCGCCGTTCACCGCGTACGTCACGACTCCTCCCAGGATCCCCGAACCCGTATAGAAGCGGTACAGCTCCCGGCCTGTCGCGGCGTCGAGCGCGAGGAAGTCTCCCGTCAGCTCACCGGTGAAGAGCAGCCCCCCGGCCGTCGCGGTCACACCCGCGACCATGGGCTTCGGGGAGCGATATCGCCAGCGCACCGTCCCACTCGCCGCGTCCACCGCCGTGAGCCACCCCCTGGCCTCGGCGGCGGCATCCGATCCATATCCACCACCCATGTACTGGGTGCCGGGGACGTAGCGCGCCGTCCTTTCGGTTTGGTAGGTGCCGCACCAATCCACGGCCGGTATGTAGAGCAAGTGTGTGTTGGGATGGTACGCAGGCCCGTTCCACTCGACACCGCCATGGATGCCGGGGCACACTCGGGTGGGTTTCCTCCCTACGGGCGCGTCGGCGTTCAGGCGGGTGGTGATCGCGACTTCGTACACCCGTTCGTGCGTATCGCGATCGAGTACGGTGAGCACGCCCGCCTTGCCCGCGGTGGCGATCAGATTCCGCTCGCGACCGCCGACGGTCTCGCGAAAGAGGGGGGAGACCTGCGTGAGGTCCCAATCGTGTGTGTCGCCGGGGAGGAGCTGGTCGTACCACCGCAGCCGGCCCGTGCGGACATCGAGGGCCACGAGGGCGTTGGTATAGAGATTCGTCCCCGGCCGGAGATGCCCGGCGAGGTCGGGGGCGGGATTCGTGACGGCGACGTACAGCTCTCCCTTGACTGGATCGAGCGCGAGCGGACTCCAGACCGCCCCCCCTCCCTGAGGAAGGCCCTCGGGGTTCGCCCAGGTCTCCGCCCCCGGCTCGCCCGGGCCCGGCACGGTGTTGAAGCGCCACACGGGCGCGCCGTCGGAGAGCCGGAAGGCGCCAATCCAGCCCCGAATGTTGTTCTCGCCGCCGGCGGGCCCGATCACGACGAGGTCGTCGTAGGCGAGCGGCGGCATGGTGATCGTCTCGCCCACGTCGGGACGAGCGACGTGGCGTGCCCACAGCAGCTTGCCGTCGCGGGCATCGAGCCCCAGGAGATAGCCGTCGGCTGTGCCGCGGACGACGTACCCGCGCGCGAGCGCTACGCCGCGGTTCATGGGCCAGAGCTCATAGTCTCTCGGCTGCCACGTGTGGCGCCAGCGGGGACGGCAGGTCGCGGCGTCGATCGCTACCGTCTGGCGTACGGTCGTCAGGTACATCACGCCGCGATACACGAGGGGACCCGTTTGGAACGTCTCGCTTGAGCCGACCTGAAAGACGCAGGCGACGGCGAGGCGTCCGACGTTGGCGGGAGCAAGCTGGCTGAGTCGTGAGTAGCGCGTGCCGGAGAAGGTGGCCGTGTGATACAGCCAGTCGGCGGAGTCGGGATTGGTGAGCTCGACGGGGCTCGGGCCGGCGCCGAGCGGCGGCGTACTCTCGCCGCGAATGAACTCCGGGACTGCGAGCGGGACCAGGCCTGCCCGGGCGGAGCCGTCGTCTAAGCGAATCACCTGGAGCACGCTGTCCGAGGCGTCGAACCGCCGCGCCCCCGCAGGCCAGCCGTTGCGCTCCAGAAGATAGGCGAACACCGCCGTGTAGTCGTCGGGCGTCAGGGAGCCCATCGCGAGTTTCGGCATCGACGTGCGCAGAACGTAGAACAAGTCGGCGGCGGAGCGCTCGGAGGACTCCCATCGGCGAGCGAATGCCGGACCGCTGAGCGGCGGCCCGGCCGTGCCTTGAAGCTCGGTGCCGTGGCAGTCGGCACAGGAGGCGCGATAGATCTGCCCTCCCCGTCTGGCTTGATCCGGCGAAAACACGGCAGGGAGGCTCGAGGCGGCGGGGTCGGCGGCGGCGCAGGAGGTCCCGCCTACACCGATCCCCAGGGAGGCCCCAAGGAGGAGTGCGAGCCTCCTCGGGACCGACCAACCGCTCCATCCGCGCCGCCGTGCTGCCGGTAGGACTGAATGAGCCATAGAGCGATGGCTGCGCGCGCCGCAAGTTTCGGACAACAGGTGAGGCGGGAGCGCGGCGGTCGGAAAGCACGGAGCAGCACCACGATGATACGCGGAGCGTGGACGACGGGCAGGGCCGTGCGTTGCGGCGACGCAACAGGCTCGCGCCTTCTTGTTGGACGTCTGCGACGACCGGCGGTGATCAGGATTGGGCTTCCACCGGGCGTGACGGCTGCCCCTTCCGCCAACGCGTCACGCTGACCCAGGCGGCTGTGGCGAGCACGCCGAGAGGAATCACGATTCCGAGCCCCCGGATGCAGGCCGCTACCAGGGCGACGAAGTTCCGCCACGCCTGCTTGAAAGCTTCGCCGATGACGCTCGATCCCGCGTGCCCCACGATGGGGAGGGGTTCGTGGACGGCGATGGTGAGGGTGCTGAGCGCCGCATGCGCCCGGAGGTAGCGCAGTCGCCCTTCGGTGCGCTCGATGTCCTCGCGCACTCGTGCCAGCTCCTGTTCCACCTCGAGAACGTCCTTCAACTTCCCTGTGCCTCTCGCCAGCAGATCGATCAGCCGTGACTCGAGCCGCCGGGAGTTCTCCATGCGGGCGGTGACGTCCGTGAATTCCTCTCCGACGTCCTCGGCGAGGACGTTCACGGATTCGAGCTTTCCGAGCGGCGCGAGCCCGTTGAGCCCGTCGTCGAACCGTTCGGCCGGGATCTTGACCTCGAGGCTCGCCGAGCGCAGATCGCCACGACCGGTCTGCATCACCGTGTTGGCGACGTATCCGCCGACCCGTGCAGCGAGCAGGCGTACCTGCGCGACCGCCCGCTCGAGCGAGTCGACCTCGATGCTCGCCTGGCCGGTGCGGATCACCATGCTCGGGGCGACGCTGGAGCGTGAGAACAGCGGGACGTCTGCCGCCGTGGCCACGGCTCGCTGCTGCGCCACCATCGGCGCGGCGGCACGAGCAACCCGGTCCACGCGCGCGGTCTGGGCGACGGCAGCTCCTGCATCCTTCGCGTCGAAACGCTCCCGAGCTTCGGCGTAGGGTTCCGTCTCCCGGGCCTCGGTGCAGGCGGTCAGGGTAAGGGCGGCGGCGAAGAGCATCGTGGCGATCGGTCGCATGGCGTCTCCAGATCAGGGGTCGTCTGTAAGAGACGCTGCGCACGTGACGCCATGCACATGGCACGGTGAGGAGTCGTCGACCACAGCGTGATGATTCAATTACAACACGCCACCGCTGGTGGTAACCTGACTCGGGGTCCACCCGTAGGGTGCCCCGTGACAGCGAAGGATCTGCTTTTTGCGCGCCGGAGGCAGTGCGATAACTTCTCCCGTATGCCGCTCACCCGGGACGACATCCGTGAATCAGTGGAGCGCGCCGGCGACGAGCAGTGGGACGCCCTGCGGCATCATCACGAGGACGCCTACCCGAACCCGAAGCCCACGCCAGGGGACGTGTGCAAGGGAGAAGCCGAGCGGCTGAACCAGCTTGGGCTCGGCGATGCCAAGGAGTTCGCGCTGATCGAGACGCGCGTGGAGCGCGTGGGAGACGAGGTCCGCCTCACGCACGTACTCGAGTACAAGCCGCTCGGGGTTCGGCTGCTCACGGAGCCGTTCCAGGACTACAAGTAGCCTCGCCTACTTCTCGAACATCAGCTCCTTCGCGCGTTGCGTGGCCTTCACCACGGCCTTGATGAGGGTGACCCGCAGCTTGCCCTCTTCGAGCTCGAGGATGCCGTCGATGGTGCACCCCGCCGGCGTCGTGACGGTATCCTTGAGCAGGGCGGGGTGGTCGCCGGTGTCGAGCTGCACCTTCGCGGCGCCGAGCAGGGTCTGCGCGGAGAGGATGGTGGCGATGTCGCGTGGCAGCCCGACCTTCACGCCCGCTTCCGCGAGCGACTCGAGGATGATGTAGACGAAGGCCGGTCCGCTCGCCGAGAGGCCGGTCACCGCATCCATGTGCTTCTCGTCGACCACCACGGTCCGGCCCACCGTGTCGAACAGCCGCCGGGCGGTGTCGAGATGCGCGTCCGTCGCGTGTTTTCCCCTGCAGATGCCGGTCATGCCTGCGCCCACCTGGCTCGGGGTGTTTGGCATGGCCCGGATTACCGGAGTCGGCGTCGTGAGCAGGTTCTCGATGAAGCCGGTCGGGACGGAAGCGGCGACGGAGATCAGGAGCTGCGCCGGGGTCACGTCCGCCCGAATCTCCTCGAGCAGCTCGCGAACGTTTTGCGGCTTGACGGCGATGATGACCACGTCCGCCCCGCGCGCCGCCGCGCGATTGTCCGTTCCAACGGGCACGGCGCGCTCTTTTCCGAGCGCTTGCGCCCGCTCTGCGTGCCGTACCGTGGCGACGGCGTTCGCCGGCGGGAGGCCCGCCTTGAGCAGCCCCTGCAGCAGGATGTTCCCGATCTTCCCCAGTCCCAGTACCGCCACACGCTGTTGCTTCATCGCAGGTACTCCTCGAGCAGAGTCGCGGCGTCGGTCTTGTCGTCCCGATACTTCACGATCACCGGCGCGTAGAGCGAGATGCCCCACCGTGCGGCCGCCGCACCGGGCGCCCCCCGCGTGCCCGGCACCACGACCGCGCCGGCCGGAATCTCGAGCGGCCGGTCCCCGGTGCGGCGGTACACCTGATCGCGCACCAGGTCGTAGACCGGCGTCGACCCTGTCAGGATCGTTCCGGGTGCGAGGACGGCGCGGTCGCGTACGATGGCGCCCTCGTAGATTCCACATCCGCCGCCCACCAGCGTCTCGTCCTCGATGATGACCGGCAGCGCGCCGATGGGCTCGAGCACTCCCCCGATCTGGGCCGCGGCCGAGCGGTGCACCCGCTTGCCGATCTGGGCGCACGAGCCGACGAGGGCGTGGCTGTCGATCATGGTGCCCTCGTCCACGTACGCGCCCACATTCACGTACATCGGCGGCATGCAGACCACGCCCGGGGCCACGTAGGCCCCGTCGCGGATGCTCGATCCCCCGGGGACGATGCGCACGCCGTCCGCGAGGGTGGTGGGCCGCACGGGGTAGGTGTCCTTGTCGAAGAACCTGAGGGTCGGGTGCGCCGACATATCGGCGAGGGCGCCCATGCGGAACCCGAGGAGGATTCCCTGCTTGACCCACGCGTTGACGCACCACGCGCCGTCGCGCGCCCGTTGGGCGGCGCGGATCTCACCGCGCGTGAGGGCGGCCCGGAACTCCGCGAACAGCGCGTGCTCGGGCTGGCCGAAGTGCTCCCGCTTTTGGGACGCGAGCGCCTCGACGCGCTCACGCAGCGACATGCGCGGCGCCCGGCAAGAGGCCGAGCGTTCCCAGCACCACCCGTAGGCGAGCCCGCGTCTGGTCCTGCACGGGGACGAGCGGCAGCCGGAACCGCTCTTCGAGGAGTCCCATCAGCGCGAGCGCGGCTTTGACGGGTCCGGGGTTCGACTCGATGAAGTTCGCTTCCATCAATGGGAGCAGGCGGTAGTGCAGCTCGCGGGCCGAGTCCCAGGCGCCGGCGAGCGCGCTTTCCGTGAGCTTCACCATCAGATCGGGGGCTTCGTTCGACACGACCGACACGATCCCGTCGGCGCCCAACGCAATCAGGGGCAGGGTCACGGCGTCGTCCCCCGACAGCACGCGGAATCCCGGCGGCCGGTCGCGCAGGATGGCCATGATCTGGGCCAGGTCGCCCGACGCTTCCTTCACCGCGACGATGTTGTCCGTCTCGCGCGCCAGGGCGAGCGCCGTCGCCGCTGTAATGTTCGACGCCGTGCGACCCGGCACGTTATAGAGCACCACCGGCACGTCTCTCATGGCGTCGGCGACGGCCCGGAAGTGCGCCTGGAGCCCGGCCTGCGTGGGCTTGTTGTAGTACGGGGCCACGACGAGCAGCGCGTCGGCTCCGGCGGCGCGCGCCGCGCGCGCCCGCTCGATCGTGGCGGCGGTGGCGTTGCTTCCCACGCCCGCGAGCACCTTCGCCCGCCCTCGGGCCGACTCGACCGTGAGCGCGATCACGCGCTCGTGCTCCGGCGCCGTGAGGGTCGCGGCTTCTCCCGTGGTTCCGCACGGGACGAGCAGTCGGACCCCAGCCGAGATCTGCCGCTCGACGAGCGCGCGCAACCGCGCCTCGTGCACGTCGCCGGCGGCGTTGAACGGGGTGACGAGGGCCGTCCCGCAACCGCGCAGCCACTCCAGATGTTGGCTCATCGGATCTTCCTTTCCCTCCCCGGCTCCGGCTCCGGCGCCAGGATGTCGTCCAGCACGTCGGCAAAGGCATATACCCCCCGCCGCCCCACGATCCAGCGCGCGGCGAGCAGCGCGCCGGCGGCGAAGCCCGCGCGGGACCGCGCGGTATGCACCAACAGGATCTGATCGGCGGCGGAGTCGAACCCGACGCGGTGCGTTCCCGGGATGTGACCGGCGCGCGTGCTCGCGATCGGCACTCGCTGCCCCTCCTCCCCCGGCCCGAGTCCGCGGGAGAGGATGGCCTGGAGCGCCACCGCCGTTCCCGAAGGCGCGTCGCGCTTACGGGCGTGGTGTGCCTCCTCGATGAACGGATCGTATCCGGCCACGCCGCGGAGCAGCTCCGCGGCGCCCGCGACGATGCGGTAGAACACGTTCACCCCGATCGAGAAGTTGGCCCCGTAGACGAGCGCGCCGCCGTACTCCTCCACGACCTTCCGGACTCCGGCTTCGTCGCGCTGCCAGCCCGTCGTGCCTTCCACCAACGGCACCCCTGCCGCGGCGGCGGCTTCCACGTGGGCCCGCACGGCGCCGGGCGTGGAAAAGTCGACGGCCACCGTGTGGCTGGGGAGGAGCCGCGGGGCCTCGCCGACGTTGGCCGACGTGAACACCACGCCGATCTCGTCCCCCGCGGCGCGGGCGCTCTCCTCGAGCACCCGTCCCATTGTCCCGTGGCCGAACAGGGCGATCTTCACACCTCGGCCTTCCGCACCGCGAGCGCGTGCACCAGACGGACATAGGCGTCGGCGCCCTCGGCGAGCTCGGCCTCGGAGATCCGCTCGTGGGCGCTGTGCGCGTCCAGGATCGAGCCCGGCCCGAGCAGCAGGGGGGTACCCCAGTTCGTGAGGTGCGGGATGTCGGTGGTGAAGCGGACGACGCAGGTCTCGAACCCGGGGACCGTCGCGAGCCGCAGCGGCGGCACCGCGGTCAGGTAGTCGATCCTGGCCCGGTCCCGGACCGCGTGCTCGAGCAGCGCTTGCACCGGTTGGGCCTCGGTCACCAGCCGCACTTGCAGGTCGGCCCGGGCGTCCGCGGCCACGACGTTGGGCCGTGTCCCGCCGGCGATGACCCCGATGTTGACCGTCGTTTCCCCGAAGAGCGGATGCGTCGGCCAGGGGGCGCGACGCACGTCCTCCAGCACGTCGAGCAGCGCATCGATCGCCGAGCGCCCGCGCTCGGGATAGGCCGAGTGGGCCGGGACGCCGGCGGTGCACAACGTGAGGCGGAGCGATCCTTTGGAGCCGGCGGCGAGCCGATTGTCGGTCGGCTCGCCGTCGATGAGCCAGCGACATTCGCCCGCCAGGGGGTGCGCATTCGCCGCCCGCGCGCCCACGCTGCCCATTTCCTCGTCCACGACGAACAGCAGCCCAATCCCGTCCACGCCTTCCGCGCGGAGCCGCTCGGCGGCGGCGATCTGCGCCGCCACGATCCCCTTCGCGTCGCAGGCCCCGCGGCCGTACAGGACGCCCTCCGCGAGTCGGGCCGGCATGTGCGGCGGTACGGTGTCGAGGTGGCTGGACAGCACGATCCGCGGTGGTTGATCCGTGGTCGCCAGCACGTTGGGTCGCCCCGGCGCGGCATCGAACAACTCCACGCGATAGCCCAGGTCCGTGAGGTAGGAGCCGAGAAACCGCGCGACTTGAGCCTCTTCGCCCGAGACCGACGGGACGTCCACGAGGTCGCACGCCAGCGCCACGAGGTCGATCACGATGCCAGCTCCCGCGCCGCGGCAGCCGCGTCCAGGTCCACGCCCTCGCGCTCGAACAGCGCCTCGTGCAGCCGGAGTACCGCCTCCCGCACCCGGTGTTCCTCCACGACGAAGGTGAGGTTGACGCGGGAGGCGCCCTGCGAAATGAGCGACACATTGATGTCCGCGATGGTCGCGAACACGCGCGCCGCGATCCCAGGCGTGATCCGAAGACCCTCCCCCACCACGCACACAATCGCGCGGCCCGACTCGACCGCCACGGTGCCCAGGGCTTGAAGCTCGGCGACAATGGCGGGCAGGGACCCGGCATCGTCCACGGTGAGCGACACGCTCACCTCCGACGTCGTCACCACGTCCACCACGGTTTGGTGCCGTTCGAACACCTCAAACAGCCCCCGCAGGAAACCGTAGGCACCGAGCATGCGTGTCGAGTTGATTTGGAGCACCGTGATCCCGGTCTTATGGGCGATGGCCTTCACGGCCCCGGCGCGCACTTCCCCTCGGGCCGTCACCACGGTCCCCGGATCGCCGGGCGCGTGGGAGTTGCAGATCCGCACCGGGATGTCCCGCTCCATCGCCGGCTGGATCGTCTTGGGGTGCAGGACCCTGGCGCCGAAATAGGCGAGCTCGGCGGCTTCGGCGTAGGAGAGGCTGGGAATCGGCCGCGCCCCCGGCACGACGCGCGGATCGGCGGTCAGCACGCCGCTCACGTCGGTCCAGATCTGGATTTCTCGGGCGGCGAGGGCCGCGCCCACCAGGGCCGCGCTGTAGTCGGAGCCGCCGCGACCTAGCGTGGTCGTCACGCCCTCGAGGGTCGCCCCGATGTAGCCGCCCAGGACGGGGACCAGGCGGCGGTCGAGCAAGGGGGCGAGCTCCGCTCGCGTACGCTGTTCGGTGTCCGGGAGAGGAGTCGCCCGGCCATGGGTCTCGTCGGTGATGAGACAGTGGCGCGCGTCCACGTACCGCGCCGGCACGTCGGCGGCCAGCAGCACGGCGGTCAGGAGCGCCGCCGAGAGGCGCTCGCCGTAGGAGGCGATCTCATCGCGCAACGCGGGCCGGTGTTCCGGCTCTGCGGCGACCCGCTCGAGCAGGTCCGCGATCTCGGCGCGCGCGCGCTGCAGCACGGTCCCGATCCCCTTCGCGCTTTCCGGACGGGCCAGGCCACGGGCGATCTCGGCGTGCCGCTCGAGCAGGGCATCGAGCTGTGGCAGCATTCGCTTCGGATCGCCGCTCGCGGCAGCGTCGGCCGCCGCGAGCAGGGCGTCGGTCCCTCCGGCGAGCGCTGATACGACCACGACGGGCCGGGTGCCGCGCTGCGCGTCGTGGACCACGCCCGCCACCCGCTGCAATGCCTCGGCGTCCGCGACCGATGTGCCGCCGAACTTGAGGACCGTGGCATCGGCGCGACCGGCCGATGGTGTTGTCGACTCACTCACAGACTCACCTCTGGAGAACCTTCTTCCGCGTCGGGCAACTGCCGCGCCGCGCTGTACGCTTGACGCAATCGATTGTGGGGCAGCGGTTCGACGAACGACTATCGCGGCGAGGTCCGCGCCCGCTTTCGGCCGGCCGGCTGAGGCCGGCCGCCGTGCGGGCGGGGGCGAGCGACTCCGAAGGGCAGGTTCACGGTGCGAGCATGCTCGAGCGCGAAAGCTGCCCGAGGGCCGCGGGCGGTGTCAAGCGGAGCGGAGCGGCGCGGCACCGGGGTCAACGCAGTTGTATCTGTGTACATCAAAATGTGCAATATTTGCACGATTCTTGCGACATTCAGCACACTACCCGAATGGGTAGTAGCGTAGCGTAAAGCATTATGTGCACTTTTTACACGAATCCTCTAGCATCTATGCACCGCGTGAACCCCTCACTGGGAGGTTGTATGAGACGGTCGGTCGGTCTTGGCCTGCTGATGACTCTGGCGTGCCTGCTGGCTCTGGCTGGGCAAGGAGGGCCGGCGGCGGACTCGCTCGCCAAGGCCGCGAGCGCCGCCTCCGCGGCGAATACGGTCGCGATCAACTTCGTGTGGACGTTGGTCGCCGGGTTTCTCGTGATGTTCATGCAGGCC
>WNFW01004232.1_pt1 | contig 10057 bp, 9 predicted proteins | sample 5400131 | NCBI WGS metagenome assembly WNFW01 (sample SAMN13153362, study PRJNA577476) | soil metagenome | isolation source: 20 cm soil or saprolite under grassland replicate 1 | place: USA:California | collected 2016-06-15
GTCGATCACGGGTTTTTCCTGTCGGGCGGCACCTTCACAGAATACAACGTTCCCGGCGCGATCGGCACCGTTGTGCTTGGGATAAATAATGCCGCCGACTTTGTCGGCGGGTTTTCTGACAGCAGCGGGATCTTCCAGGCGTTCGTCAGCCTTGGCGGAACCATAACGCCCTTTAGCTTCCCGGGCGCTACCTCAGCTTTTGCCGATCAGCTCAATCGTTCAAACCAGGTAGTGGGATACTATACAGACAGCTCAGGAATCCCCCACGGCTACTTCCGGGAAACCAATGGGGCGCTGCACTTCCCGATCGATCCTCCGGGCTCCACTGGAACAATCCTGTTTGGACTTAACGATAGTAACTGGGTGGTGGGCAGATATTCGGACAGCTCAGGCGTGACTCATGGACTCTTCTTTCTCCCGCCAAACAAATTCTTCACGTTCGATTATCCCGGGTCAACCTTTACATCGCTTAACGGAATCAATGCGCACGGATTTATTTGTGGTCGTTACACCGATGCCTCCGGCATTGATCACGGAATCCTAGCTCGCGTGACTGGCGTACCGCGGGCAAATGAGGCGGACACGGAAATGAAGTGGTACGATTCGCCGTCGCCGGTCACTCCACTCAACCCGCCGTCGCTGGTCAGGCCAGTCAACCCGTCGCCCTCGGCGCGGCGAGGCGAGCCGGCCTCTTGAGTTGAGCATCGGGTGCCTGCGCCGTCGGGCGCTTCGTGACGATGCGGGCCTGGATGCGTGGCCGGGCGTGCTGCGTAGTTCGAGCGCACGATTTGCGTTCGATCAAACGAACCGAACGATGTGAACGGCCTTACCCAACTCTGGTATAACCCCACTGGAAAGTCGGATCGGGCGGAAGATCGAGGCCTCAGGGTCGCTGGGCGCAACCAGAAGCTCTTTCTCCGTCCAAACTCTTGCTAAAAAGACCAATCAGGCAGCTTTTCAAAAATCCATTCGAATCTCGTCGCCGATCCACACCAGCGGAGGGACTTGAGCTGGTAGCGAAACGCCGACGATACTCAGTCGGATTAACTCCGAGTCGGCGTTCAAAAGCACGGCGAAAGGCACCGGCGCTTCTGAATCCAACCGATATTCCAACATTTTCCACACTGTTGTCCCCGTTGGAAAGACGGCGGCGAGACTCGTCAAGCCGTAGCCGTTCGACGAAATCGGCTGGAGTGGTGCCAAATTCTACCTTGAACCGCCGACTAAAGTGCCTGGGACAAAGGCATGCTTTAGCTGCCAAAGTCTCCACTGACAAATCCTCATGCAGATGACCAAGCGTCCATGTCGCCAACTCAGACAAACGCGAAATTGACTGCGTTTGGAATTGCAACGGCTCGGAATACTGTTCCTGGCCGCCCGGGCGTTTAAAATAGACAATCAACTCCCGCGCCACCGCCAAGGCGACTCGCGCCCCGTAATCTTCTTCGATTAAAAAAAGGGCCAGGTCAATGCCGGCAGTTGCGCCAGCTGACGTGTAAAATGGCCCATCTTTGAGGAAAATCGCGTTATCATCGACTTGCACCTCAGGAAAGCGACGAGCCACGTCTTGAGCGTATCGCCAATGGGTCGCGACCTTACGGCCAGCTAAAAGGCCGGTCATAGCTAGGCCATAAATGCCTGAACAAACCGAGACAATGCGACGCGTGCAGCCGGCTCGCGCTTTGACGAAGGCCGCGATTGGTTTGCCGATTTGCGTTTTGAGTAGAGTAAGCCTTCTCCCCCCTGGGATAACGAGCGTATCCAAGGGAGGTGCATTCTTGAAACTCTTATGCGGTTTAAAAACAATGCCCGATGTTGCTACGAACGGTTTGTTCGACAAACCGATTATGACTATTTCATAACATTGTTTCGGACCCCGCTCGCCCTCCTGAATTTCTGCACAATTGAAAGCCGCCGCGGCAGTGGTCATCTCCATCGTCCCAACTCCGTCAAATCCTATGAAACCAATTCGCTTGGGGGCCATCTTGGATCGTTTCATAAATTTTGCATGTCTCGGTTCAAATCCGATATGACATTGATCCTACACTTTCGGACATCGCAAGAAAAGCGGTTTACGAAAAGACTTTTGTCTTTCCATCGTGTAGCAGATGATGCTGTAATTCGAGTTTACGATGAACCGGGCAACGTGATTGAAACGCACGAGCACGCGGGCGATTTCAAAGAATGTTGAGTTTTTTACTCGCATCACATCGCTGTTCCCGCTAAAACGAAGCTCCATGATTCCGCTTTCATCGCGAGCGCATCAAAATCATCAGACAAAAAGCCAAGAGCATGAACGTCAGTCCGGTCAAACCGCACTGGAGGCCGATGACTTTGTGGTCGATGGAGAAGATGTATTTACGCCAAAACCCCAGCTCATGATGCTCGCCGGCCGCGCCGAAGTGCCGTGAAGGCGGCTCCGTTTCCGGAGAAGCGGAAGCGTCCATTTCAGGAGAAATGGTACACTCTTAATTAAAATCGCGAAAGACACCTATAACAGATGCGGTTCATAAGGTTTGCTTTGGGTCAAAAGCCTCGCTGATCTAACTGGATCATGCTTTGCGTTGATTGTTCAAAGCTCACTGTTTATTGCGACTAGGCAGTGAGCGACCACTTCGCCACTTTGCGACAGTTAACTCGCAGTCGCGGCACGAACATGCCGCCCAGCAACTATTAAATCCGTGTGCCCGAGCCAGCAGCCCTCAGAAACCAACAAGTCGATCGGCGCACACTCGTGAACAGCCGCCACTAGCGGCGGGGCCGTTGCAGACGGAGCTGGCGTGGGCTGCCGTGTCTACTTATGTGCGTTCCCCACATGGGTTGTTCGAGGGCGTCGGAAATCAGGTCAACGCCGCGATGATCGGCCTGAAGTCGACTGGTTCTTGGCCGAGTTTCTGTTTACTTGAACTGCATCCCATGTTTGCGGGCAATTTCATTCAATTCTTCGCGAGTGAGCTGCTTTGGTGGTGCTCCAGGAGCACTCGCCACCTCACGGAAAAACCCCTCCAGTCCTGGTGGCGCCGATTCCCGGAAGCCTGATCCTCGTCAGGAGGCACATTGCGGCAATAGCAGCGGCATTTGCAGCATCCAGCGCTGCTACACCGGCAAAAAATCGAGGCAACGGCTCGCCCGTTCTTCCCGAATCCGCCGCACCTCGGCTACGACCGGATCCTCATTCATAAGCCGACACTCCCATCAGTTCCTCGGCCGTGCAAACCCGGCTACGCCAGGATTGTTGCCCACGAATCACGCGAACCAGATGTCAGAGATCAGAAGTCGGACGTCAGAAATTTCGCGTGAATTCGCGTGTTTCGTGGGTAGCCTTCTCACGAAGCGTACTCGGCGATGGCTTTGGCCACGTCGATCGTGGAATCTTTACCACCCATATCGTACGTGCGGACTTTGCCTTCGGCGATGACGCGGGCAATGGCGGACTCAATTCTAAATCTCCAATGCGATATCTTCGGTTTTGCCGGCTGCTTCGTTGACGATGACAAAGTGACCGCCATTGTCGCCACCGAGCTGTTGGTTGGCGTTCAAAAGCTCGATGCCATAGATCGTACCATCTGGCGCAATGTCCACGTTGAGTGAATCGCTCACCTGGATGGTTTCGACCTCCGCGGTTTTCTCGTGAAAGCGCATGTAACCGATATTCCGACGCGGATCGTAGGTCAGTTTCATCGAGTTAAAAGTATCTGACAATCACAGTAATCACAAGCCAGCCGTCTTCCTCTGGAACCGCAAACGCAATCACCTGTTTGGTCGCGTAAAATCGGCCACGCCATTGCTTTTGAAAAGCGACGTTCCTCCGAAAACCGGTCCGGCCGAACTTTGCCGGAAACTGTTCGCCGCCGATCACTGTTGCGACAACTTCAGCTTCGGTCGCGCCGCGTTCAGCCAGCCGGTCTCCGGCGTGCGGATGAAAAGTGACCTTCACTATTTTGCGACGCGGATCTCGATTTATGAACTCGCGTAATCGGCGATAGCTTTGGCGACGTCGAGCGTGGAATCTTTACCTCCCATATCGTACGTGCGCACTTTGCCTTCGGCGATGACGCGAGCAATCGCGGACTCGAGACGCGTCGCCATTTCGGTTTCCTTGAGCCAGTCGAACATCAGCTTTGTGGTCAAAAGCATTGCGATCGGGTTGACCTTGTATTGGCCGGCGTATTTCGGGGCAGATCCGTGCGTCGGTTCGAAGACGGCGTAGTTGTCACCGATGTTGGCGCTGGGCGCGAACCCGAGTCCGCCGACCAACCCGGCGCACAAATCGCTGACGATGTCGCCGAACATGTTTTCCGCCACGAGCACAGAGTAATCCTGTGGATTCTTGAACATCCACATACAGATCGCGTCGATATTCGCGTCGTCCGCCCTAATGTCGGGATAGTTTTTCGCTACGTCGCGGAAGCAACGCATCATCAAGCCGCCGGTTTCGCGCAGCACATTTGGTTTCTCGATCACGGTCACACGCTTGCGTCCAGTTTTCTTGGCGTACTCGAACGCTTCTTTGCAGATGTTGGTACATCCTTGTACGCTCATGATGCGGGTGGAGAGAGCAATGTTTTCCAAGCCCGCTTTGTCCTTCCATTTCTTCATTTTTGGATTCGCACACAGCGCTGTGTAGACCGATTCCGGCAACGGGAAAAACTCGACGCCGCCGTACATGCCCTCGGTGTTTTCCCGAAATACGACCTGATCGATGTGAACATCCGCACCGCTCGGATTTGTGATCTTGTTCCCGCGATAATTTAGCGGGTTACCCGGATAACTTTTACACGGCCGCATGTTTGTGTGGAGATGGAACAGCTGCCGCAGCCCCACGATCGGCGAGAAATAGTTCGATCCTTTCCCCTTGAGTTCCGGACTCAATTCCTCTTTCGCTTTGTCCTGTGCCTTGCTGGTGATCGCGCCGAATAGCGCGCACGTGGTGTCCTTGAGCGCCTTCACGGTGCGATCGGGAAGCGCGTTGCCTTCCGTGCACCAAAATTTCCAGCCGATGTCACAAGGCACGTATTCGGCGTCGAACTTCATCCGGTCGAGAACGATCCGCGCCGCTTCCATCACATCGTTGCCCACGCCGTCGCCCGGCATCCATGCAATTCTGTATTTAGCCATAGGAAGCCGATTTTATCGGCGAGCGCCCCGCCCGCAAGCGAGCCCCGTAGTTTTTGGAGGCGACCACGGATTACCCGCCTTCGCCCAAGGCTCCGGCGCGGCAGGCGCGGATAAAAAACGGATAGGAGACAGAGAAGCAAAAGTGGAAACCAAGATTCAGGATTCCTTTGGAAGAACCTTTGTTCGCTTCGTTATCTTCTGTTTTGACAAGTGTGCTCCGAGAATGAAACGCGATGGTCGCAGACCGCCGCTACAGCTATGACGGTTGTGCGCGCACTATCGGAGCGCGGCCATCTTGGCTGCGGGGCCGGCGGGCATCTTGCCTGCCACGGGACAGACTCGCTGCGGCGATTCTGCTCAAGAAGTAATCGAACAGGCGAGACGCCCGGTCGTCCCACAGGCAGGATGCCTGTGCTACGTAATGCCGCGCTGGAAAAAACACTGTCCCGAATCCGTGCGTTCGTTCGTCGTACTAATAAAGAATGAAATCAATAACGACGAGGCAAAGTATGAACACGCAAATAATGACACCGGCAAAACGCGTGAGAGCTCGTGGCTGTTGCAAGGTCGCGCGCCGAAGCGGCGAGATAGCGGGTTGGATTGTTCCAAGCGCAATCCTGGCGTTACTGCCGAAGTGTCCGGTGTGTCTGGCCGCTTATCTGATGATGGCGACCGGAATCAGTATTTCTGTTGCGGCGGCCGTGAGTCTGCGAGCGTTCCTCGTTCTTGCGTGCGTTAGCTCTCTCGTTCTTCTTGGCAGACGACACATTCGCAACCTGAGGGTCAGAGCTTGAACCACCTAAATGCGATTGCTCACAATTTGATGTCGCTTGCCTTGGGTTCGCTGCGAGGACTCTCGTTAGGCGACGTGGCTCTAATCATCGCGTGGATCCTGATTATGATCGTGTATGCCGCGGGCCAGGCGTGGCACTTCCCGGGGAAACGCCGATCGAAGAGCTAGCAAAGCTCGAGCTTTGAAGTCTTGAGCGCTATTCCGCAGCGGCGAAATAAATGTCCGAAAACTGTGTGCTCGTTCGTCGCTTTATTGAAGAGTGAACGTAAAATTAGGAGAGCAATATGTTAAGAGATAGCAAAGCATTCAGCGGTTTTTCGGCAGGAGACATTCAAACGGCGAAAAAGTTCTACTCCGAGACACTCGGCTTGGACGTTTCCGAATCTCATGGCCTGCTCACGTTGCGGCTCGCCGGCGGAAATAACGTTCTCATTTATCCAAAGCCCAACCATGTGCCGGCCACATTTACGGTTTTAAATTTTCCGGTGAAAGATGTCGATCTTGCGGTTGACGAGTTGACGAAGCGAGGTGTCCGATTCGAGAAGTATGATCTGCCCGATCTTAAGACGGACGAGAAAGGGATCATGCGCGGAAATGGTCCTACCATTGCCTGGTTCAAGGATCCGGCTGGAAACATTCTGTCGGTAATCGAAGAAGCAAAAGATTGAAACTAACAACCAAACCGAAAGGAGAGTTCATATGGCCAAAGCAAAAAAGAAAAAAAAGATGAAGACACCCCCGATCGTGTCACCGCAGGAGTGGGAGGCTGCGCGTCAGCAACTGCTCGTGAAGGAGAAGGCCTTGACCCGCGCCCGTGACGCGTTGGCGGCCGAGCGTCGACGGATGCCGTGGCTGGCCGTAAAGAAGAATTACGAGTTCGACGGATCGAAGGGCAAAGCGAGCCTGCTCGACCTGTTTGAGGGCCGCCGTCAGCTGATCCTCTACCGCGCCTTCTTCGAACCCGGCGTGAAGGGGTGGCCCGAGCATGCCTGCGTCGGCTGCTCGATGGTGGCCGACCAAGTCGCGCACGTCGCCCATCTGAACACCCGCGATACCACTCTCGCGTTCGCCTCGCGCGCGTCGCAGAAGGACATCGAGCGTGTGAAAGCGCGCATGGGCTGGGAGATGCCGTGGTACACCATCACGGACGACTTCGACAAGGACTTCGACGTGGACGAGTGGCATGGCACGAACGCGTTCATCCGCGACGGCGACAGCGTGTTCCGAACCTACTTCATCAACAACCGCGGCGACGAGCAGATGGGAAACAGCTGGAACTACCTCGACATCACTGCGCTTGGGCGCCAGGAGGAGTGGGAGGACTCGCCCGAGGGCTACCCGCAGACTCAGACGTACGAGTGGTGGATCTGGCACGACGAACCAGACACTGCGGATCAAGATCGACCCGGCCTGGTGCAACTCCGCGCCGCCCAGCCCTAATCGAAGGACGGCGACGCCATATCATAGAGACCGCGGCAAACCGTGGACACGCATCTGAAATTATTCGTCATCGGCGCGACCGGTCGGACCGGACAAGAGATTGTGCAGCAAGCGCTGGCAAGAGCTCATCATGTCACCGCGTTTGTTCGTTCGCCCGAAAACATCCACTTGAAAAATGAACGACTGACCGTCCTCAAAGGGAATGCGATGGACGAAAACGAACTTCGCGACGCGATGCAAAATCACGACGCAGTCGTTTCGACACTGGGACCACGAAAGGTTTTTAAGCCGAGCTCAATGCTCCATGACAGCGCACTTGCGACTACACGCGCAATGAACCGCTCCGGAGTAAAACGCCTCGTCGTCCTCTCGGCCGCAGCACATTTTCCCGGTATTCCGAATCGGATCGCGAGTTTCATCATGCGAAATCACATGCGCGATTCGCTTGCCATGGAAGAAATAGTGCAAAGCAATGACCTCGACTGGACGATCGCTCGGCCTCCGCGTCTCACTCAGGAGGATTATTCGACCTATCGAAGCCGGGAGGGAGCTGCGCCCAAGATGGGTTTCACTGTTTCTCGCAAAGCGGTCGCGGCATTCATGCTCGACGCGATCGAGCAAAAGAAACACGTCCGCAAAATCGTGGGCATCGCGAAATAACGATTGGCCGTGACGCGCCGAATGATTCTGATCCAACGAGACTAAAATTCGTCTCGGCGAGGCGCGTGCGCTCCCCAGAATGCAACTATTGTGTGTTCGCGCGGAGGCGGGACGCCACGAGATTTTCGGCGCCACCGGCGACGATTAATTCTTGGGCGGCGGGACTCAGAGGCGGAAAGGCGAATGATTTTCCGTCAACGGTGAGAATAGATTTCGCGTAATCGATTGTGATTTCCGGTCCGACCGTCGTGGGTGCCCGATTATCTAGAGCCTCGCGCAGGTATGTCACCACCTCGGGGCACTCGAACACGACGAAACCGTTGTTGAACGCATTGCGTTTGTAGGTTTCCGAAAAGCTGCCGGCGATCACGCATGGAATCCCTTTGAACTTCAACGCGGTGGCAGCTTGTTCGCGGCTCGAGCCAGTTCCAAAATTGAATCCGGCAACTACGACGTCGCCAGACTGATAGAGCTCGTTGAAGTTCGGATCGTAATTTTCAAACGTGACAGCCGCCATCTGCTCCGGAGTCATGTCGTCGCGGTATGTGTGTTTGCCGGCGTAAATGCCGTCGGTGTTCAAGTTGTCTTTGTCGATGAACAGAACACGACCGCGCACGCTCGAGGGAAATCCTTCCGTAATCTGCACCGATGCTGCTGGCCTTGATTTCTTTTCGGGGCGTCGGACCGCAGTGCCCGCGGGTCGTTCAGCAAAATTTGTTGGCGCACAAATAAATCCGGCCAAGGCGCTGGCGGCTACGACCGCGGGCGAAGCCAGATAGACGTACGCATCGCGATCGCCCATGCGGCCTTTGAAATTGCGATTTGTGGCGCTGATCGCGATTTCGCCTTTTTGCACCAGACCGCGACCCAGGCCGATGCACGCGCCGCAACCGGGCGGTAACGGAATTGCGCCTGCGCCTAACAGAGTTTGCCAATCACCGTTCGACTCGGATTTGGCTTGCACTTCAGCACTGGCCGGCGCGAGATAAAATTCCACACCATCCGCAACGCGTCCGCCCCGAGCGCGCACCACTTCCGCGGCGTCATGCAAATCTTCGAAGCGCGCGTTTACGCACGATAACAAATACGCTTTCTGAATCGGCACCCGTTTCCGTTCCATCTCGGTGAGCGACACCATCGTCTTAACTTCGTTAGGACCCGACACGTGTGGAACCACAGTCGCGAGGTCAAGCTCAAGCTCGATGGCATACTCTGCATCAACGTCGGCGCTAAAGTCGCTGCGATTCTTCCACCATGCGTCGATGTCGGCGTTGGTGTAACCGGAGCGACTTTTCGAGCCGCGTCTTCCCGGTCGGTTGGGATTCGTGAACTCGGGGACACGCGACCGCAGATAATTCACTGTCACCTCATCGAATGGAAACACGCCCGCCAGTGCGCCCCACTCGGTAGTCATGTTGGCGATCGTCATGCGCGCCGACATCGGCAGGTTTGCCACGCCGTCACCCATAAATTCTACAGCATGGTTGAGCACTTCATCTTTGTTGAAAAGTCCGCACAAGGCGATGATCACATCCTTTCCGACAACGCCGGGTGAGAGCCTTCCTTTGAGCACAACCTTCGCCACTGGCGGGACCTGCCACCATGTCACTCCGGTCGCCCAAATACTGGCCGCATCGGTCCGCACGACTGGCGTGCCCAGCGCGGCCACGCCGCCGTACAAATTTGAGTGCGAATCGCTCGCTACGACCATGGCGCCCGGGACGACATAGCCCTGTTCCACCATTACCTGGTGCGAAATGCCTGTGCCCGGCGGGTAAAAATCGATGTCGCGGTCGCGGGCGAACGCTTCGATCTTTGCGTACTTCGCCAGATTTTCCGGCGAAGTATTTTGAATGTCGTGATCGATCGCGAAGACCGGCTGTGCCGGATCTGCGATTTTGGTTGCGCCGATCTGCTTGAACTTCGGGATCACCGCGCCGGTATTGTCATGGGTCATCACGTGACGCGGTCGAATCGAGATGAAATCGCCACTGCGCACCACCGTGCCCGGCGAAAGCCCGTCCGCGTGACGTGCCGCAATCTTTT
>WNFW01004891.1_pt1 | contig 10054 bp, 6 predicted proteins | sample 5400131 | NCBI WGS metagenome assembly WNFW01 (sample SAMN13153362, study PRJNA577476) | soil metagenome | isolation source: 20 cm soil or saprolite under grassland replicate 1 | place: USA:California | collected 2016-06-15
CCGCGCGGCAACAACGCCAGCTCGGCGCGCCCATAGCCCTCGAGCAACGCCACCGACACCGTCCCCCCCGTCGTCCGGTCGGCGCTGAGTGAGCCTCCGCCCGCGACGAGCGACAGCGAGAAGCCCACGGCTCCGGGGAACGATCGCCGACCGAAGAGCGTGAAGTCCGCGCCGGAGATGCCCGTGAGACTGCTGAGCTTGATCCATGGGTCGTTCGAGCCCAGCCACGCCGAGCGGGCGCCCAAGGCCCACGCGCGAGCGGCAGCGGGGAGCATGACTGCCACGGGCACCCGGGCTCGCAGCCCGGAGCCCGACACCTGCACCTCTCCCACGCCGCTGCGGCGCGGCTCGAGCGTCACGAGGCCCTGCGAGTCCGCGGCCGCCGCGGACACGAGACCGATCGCCCGCCCGCTCGTGGTCGCTGTGAAATCGTCGAGCGTCGTGCGGTTGCCGTACGCGTCGCGCGCCACTACTCGCAGCACGACCGTATCGCGCGACCGCACCGACACGGGTCCCGCCACGGCGGCGCGGCCGCGCTCGACCACGAGGTCGTGCGCGGGACCGGGGTCCGCGTACACGGTGGCCGTCTTACTGAATGTCCCTACGTTGGCGGAAATCACCAGCGGGCCGGCGCGTTCGGGCAGCGTCACGCGCAGCCGCACCGTCCCGGTCGCGTCGGTCTCCCCGGTCGGTGGCGTCACCGCTCCCGCGGACGCGGCAAACGTCACCGGTTGTCCCGCGAGGGTCGCGCCGGTGGTGTCTCGTATCTCGAGGACCAGGGGACCGAGCGTGGAGCCGACCGTGCCGTGCTGCCCGGCGCCGCGAATGAACTGAGTGAGCGCTTCCGCTGGAACGAGCGGTGGGGGCGGCGCCGCGGGCGCCGTGGGCCTCGTGACGGGCGTGGTGACGAAGGCGATCAGAGTCGCCGCTCCACTGCTCGGCAGCGCGGCCGTCAAGCGGTACGTCCCTGGCGTCGTGCCCGCGAGGATCCGGAATGTCGCGATCCCGCGCTGATCCGTGATGGCGACCGGGTCGCGGGTGAGTCCGCCGGGGACGGCGCTCGCGCCCCGCAATATCACCTCCACGTTCGGCTGCGGGACCGCCCCCCGGTAGACCTGTACCGGTACCGCGGCTTCGGTACCGGCGAGCGCGGCGATCTCCTGGCTCGCCACGATGCGCAGCGGCGGGGCGGGGGCGGGGACCATGGGACGCGGCGCGGGAGCAAGGGGGCGCGCGGGAGCGGGGGCGGCGGCAGACGGGGGCGCTGTGGGGCGGCTCGCCGCGCGGGCGCGCTGACACTGATCGATGGCGCTGAACACTACGTCTTCGGCGCCGGCGGCCCGCAAGTCGGCGCGGTCCCGCTCGCTCGGCCGGAACGTGACGCAATTGCGGCGCACCAGCCCCGCCACCTGGGCCTTGGACATGGCGCGGCTGCCGAGCAGCCGCACCAGCTCCACTTTGCGGAGCGGCTCGGTTCCCTGGGCGCGCGCGGGCGCCGCCGGGAGGAATCCCCACAGAGCGACCAGCAAGGCCGCACGGCCCGCGATCACGCCATGTCGCATCGCGTCAGGGCCGGGGGCAGCCCGAGCGCTCGAAATCGGCTTCCACCTGGTCGACGTCCGACTCCAGGCCATGCCCCCCCCCCGGCGTCGCGACCGCTGTATCTCCGGTCGCTGCCGGCGGGGACGCCAGGGTGTAGGCCAGCCAGCGTGCGTCCACTTCGGCGAGTCCCGTTGCCAGGTCGCTACACGTCATCTGATGGTTGGCGAACAGCGTCGCCCGCAGCTGGTACGCTTCGATCGCGCGCTGCACGGCGGTGGCCGCGACGATCTCCGGAGCCGGGGCAGAGCTGCTCTGCGCCGGTGCGTTGGCGGGTGGGGGCAGGGGGGGCGTGTCCGGACGGAGCCCCAGGTACAGGCCCAGCGCGACCGCTCCGACCACCGCGCTGGCGGCCAGTATCGACCAACCCCAGACCCCGGCTCCTCGAGGCAGGCGGGACGGCCTGTCCTCATCGTCCTCGTTGTCCATGAGGATCGGCGCGTGGCGGCGCGCACCCGACGGGCGCTCGGACGGGGTGATCCGGGGAGCGCGCGGCTCGTCAGGGTGCGCGCGCCACGCCGCGGAATCGGGCGACCAGTAGTTGCTCCAGGAGACGCGGGGCTGCTTCCACCCGTCGTCCCGATAGCTCTCCGGGTCGAGCAGCTCGTAGAACGGCAGGTAGGGGACAGGCGAGCCGAACTCGCCGGCCGGTCGAAACAAGCCGCCGCGCGTGCCGGAGGGACCGCTCGTTAGGAGCAGGACCACCTGCCAGGGACGCGAGAAATGGCCGACGTGCGCAGCGTGATCGCTGGCGGAGATCTTGAGCTTGCCGGTCGGATCGCTTCGGTACCAGCCCACCACCACGCTGTCCTCGGGCGGCAGCATCCGCTGCACCGCCGCGAGCGATTGCGCCACGACCCGCTCGCTCGCGCCGGCGACGATCATCTGCGGCACGCGCACCGCACCGTGCACCACGAGGTAGGGAAGACCCGACTCGGGAGACTCGAGCACGCGCCCGACGAGGTAGCCCAGCAGCGCCTGGTGGGGCGCCGAGAGGAGATGGTCCTCCACGGCCGCGAGCGCGTGCTGCGCGACGAAGATCAGCGTGGCATCGCTGTCGGGGCGAGCCAGCTCCTGCACCGTCGGTCGCCACAGGACCGATTGGGCGATGGGCGGCGGTTGCTCGGGGAAGCGCGCACCGACCGCGCCGGCCCCGCCGCCGGCGCGCGATCCCTCGCCCGCCATCGAGCCGTCCGGAAGTCCCTCCTCCGTCATTTGGGTGCTCCGCTCATACCGAGTCCTCGACTGCGTATTGCGTGCCTGCGACACCAGAGGAGTCCGTGCGGCTTAAGGGCGATATGTGTGGCTTCGACGCTACAGATGCCGCACGGAGCAGGGAGCAGGAGGCCGGGAGCAGACCACCCCATCCCCCTGCTCCCCGCTCCCTGCTCCCTGCTCCCTCAAGGAAGCTGCCCCTGCCACCCGAACCGATAGCTCAGCCCCACCGATCCCACGAACCGCGTGTGAGAGTCGCCCGAGACATGCTGGAAGTTGGTGATGTGATGCACCCCGGCGTCGAACGTCACCCCCAGCCGCTGGTGCGGTGCGTAGTTGCCCGAGAGCGCCAGGCGCAACGTGCGCTCCACGACGCCCTGGAAGATCGCGGCCGTCGTGGGATAGTCGGTCACGAGAGGATGCGGCTGCCGGGGGTCTCCCTCGCCTTGGCGGAGCAATGTCAGCTCGGGCTGGAGCAGCAGACTCGGAAGTGGCAGGAAACCGACCCGCAGGCTCGCCTGGTCGTAGTCGGCGAAATTCCGCCCAGTGCCGAGCAAGTGATAGAGCGGAACCTGGAAGTTGTTTTCGTTCCGATACGTGAGATTCGCGACCCGAGTGTAGAACAGCGTCCACGCCAGGGTCGAGGACCCAAAGCCTCCTTTGGCGCCGATGGTCAGCCCGTAGCTCGAGGGCTTCTGGTCCTGCGGGGTCGTGCGGTCGATTTGGATGTCGTCGAGCAGGAGCTGGCCGAACACGGTCGCGGCGCCGTGGCGCTCGAAGTCCAGCCCCAGAAGGTTGTTGGCGCTGGTGTGGGTGTTGAACTGCTCGATATAGCCGACATTGAGGATGTTCAGATACCACGGCTCGAAGTCGCGGTCCCGGCCCGAGACCACCGTTCCCTCCCACAGTGCAAACGTCCAGCGAGCGTGAGGCCGCAGCCATACGCGATGCTGCACCATGAAGCGGTGCACCGCCGCGCCCGTCGCGTCGGTGCCGTCGTCGAGCTGCGTGGCGACCGCCTGCAGCTGAAACCTCGATGTGCCGAGCGCGAGCGCGAGATGGTCGAGCCCGTAGGGATTGTCGGACAGGAGCAGCCCCTGGATGCCGCTCGGCCCCCAGTTCCGGTCCAGCCGGCCGAAGAACACCTCGCCCACCGGCCACTGGGCGGACAGATACGACTCCGCGGTGCGGCCCGCGACGGAGCGCTTCTTGAAGCCGTACCAATCCGGGTCGTGCTTGAGCCGCGTGTCGACGTAGGGATGAGTGACCGCGACGACGTGGCTGAGCTGCAGCTGGCCGTCGAGCCCGCCGCTCACGGTAACGAGCTCCGGGCCGGCCTGGCGTGGCCCGGTGTCGTCGATCGCCGCCAAAGGATCGCGGCGCGCGTAGGTCGCGGCCGCGACCCCCGCTTCGCCGACGACGCGATAGCGCGCGCCGTGCCCCGGCACGTCGAGCGCGGCGAGCAGTCGCCGCACCGTCTGCGCCACTTTGTCGCCCACGGTCAGGGTGTCCACGGCGCGCAGCACGCGGACCAGATCGCCGCGCTTCAACGGCCGGGTGAGCGGTGTGGGATCGGGGATCACGCCGCGCGCGATGAGGTGCTCGACGTAGGGCATCGTCCAATGCTGGAGCGGCACGTAGGGGGAGGCCTCCTGGGCGGCGAGTGTCGGAGCCAGCAAGAGCAGGGAAAAAAGCAGCAGTGGACCGTGGAGTCGCGAGTGAACTCGGGGCTCGGCCCTACGTGTCCTCACCCCCTGTCCCCCTCTCCGCAATGCGGAGAGGGGGGACGAAGACCAGGCCGCCGCTGTGTCGCGCATCGCGGGCTACGGTACCGTGTGGTCGGTGTGAAACCGGTACGTTAGACCGACCGACCCGACGAAGTGCGTGGCGCTCGTGCCCGTCACGTGCCCCGCATTATGGACGAAATGTACGCCCCCATTCGCCACCACACCCCAAGAGGCGCGCTGCCAGTTGCCCCCAAGGGCCAGGCGGATGGTCCGCTCCACCACACCTTGGAAGATGGTCGCCGTGGCGGGGTAATCCGGCACCAGTGGATGGGGCAGGCGAGGATCTCCCTCGCCCTGGCGCAGCACCGTCAGCTCCGGCTCGACCAGCGCGCCCGACCGGGTGAGGATGCCGAGTTTCACGGTCGCCTGGTCGTAGTCGGCGAAATTGCGACCGGTCGGCAGCCCGTGAAACAGCGGCACCTGGAAGTCGTCTTCGTTCCGGTACGTCAGGTTCGCGACCCGGGTGTAGAACGCGCTCCATGCAGTCCAATGGAGTCCGCCTTTCGCCCCCACGGTGAGCCCGTAGCTCGTGGGCTTGAGGTCGCTGGCCACCTGCCGCTGGTATTGGATGTCGTCGAGCATGAACTGCCCGAACAGCGTGGTCGCACCGCGCCGCTCCATGTCCACTCCGGTGAAGGTGTTCACGTTTCCCGTACCCGCGTAGCCCTGCACCAGGTAACCGACGTTCACGATGTTCAGATACCACGGCTCTGCCTGACGCCCCACGCCTGACCAGACGCTCCCTTCCCAGAGGGCGATTGTCCAGCGGCCCTTGGGGCGCACGTACAGCCGGTGCTGCATCATGAAGCGGTTGACGGTCGCGCCGGTGGAGTCGGTCAGCGGATCGAGCTCCGTCACAATCGCCTGCAGGTGGACGCTCGGGGGGCCGAGCGTGACGGCCAGGTGGTCCAGGTCGTAGGGGTTGCTCGAGAGCAGCAGCCCGGGAACTCCGCTCGGCCCCCAGTTGCGGTCGAGCACCCCGAAGAACACCTCGGCGTAGCGCCACTGGCCGTTCACATAGGCTTCGGCGGCGCGCACGCCGTTGCGGCGCCCGTCGTACCACTCCGGGTCGGTCCGCAGCCGGGTGTCCTCATACAGATGTGTGACGGCGATCCCGGGCCCGAACTGGAGCTGCGCTTCGGCCCCCACATTACCGTACAACCGGCTCGGTCCGTACGGGCGCGCCGGCACGCCGCGTCCCAGCTCGAGCGGATCGCGCACGTTGTACGTTGCGGCGGCGAGCCCCAGGTCGCCGGCGAGCCGGTAGCTGGGGCCGCGCGCGGCAGGTCGGAACGCGCGGAGCAGCCGCCGCACCGTCGCATACACGGCGTCGCTCACCACGAGCGTGTCCACCGCTTCGAGCGCCCGGACCAGATCGGCCCGCCGGATGGGGCGGGTGAGGGGAGTCGGATCCCGCAGCACGCCGCTCGCGATCAGGTGCTCGACGTAGGGCATGGACCAGTGCTCGAGAGGCACGTACGGCGATGCCTCTTGCGCGGCAAGCGGCGCCGCGGCGCACAAGAGCAGCAGCAAAGGGCGCACGACGCGCGCAATCTGCACCTCGCGGGCGCACCTGACAACCACGCGCCCGACTTCCGCGCCGCTCCGGGAGAGGCTAACATAGCGCATCGCAACTCCCGTTCCATCCTGCAGAGGTCACGATGCGCATCGCGTACTGCACCGAGTCCTTGCCCCCACTGGTCGATGGCGTGACGAGGACCCTCACCGAGCTCGTGACGACGCTGGGGGAGACGGCACACGAATTCATGTTTCTGTCGTCGGTGAAGCCGGATGCCGGCCTGGCCTGGCGCGACCGGGTGTATACGGTGCCCTCGCTGCCGTTGCTCGTGTATCCGTACTACCGCCTCGGGCTGCCGGTGGCGCGCACCCTCGATCCCGTGCTCGATCGATTCGCCCCGGAGGTGATGCACGTGGTGACGCCGAGCCTGCTTGGCTGGTACGGTGTGAAATACGCGCAGCGGCGCGGCATCCCGGTGGTCGCGAGCTTCCACACGGACTTCGTGTCGCTGTTCGGGTACTACGGTCTGCGCAGCCTCGAGCGGCTGGGGCGGCACGTGGTGCGGCGTTTCTACTCTCAGTGCGCCGTCACCCTGGCCCCGTCGCAGTCACAGGTGGCGAAGCTGCGCGCGCACGGCATCGCCAACGTGGCGCTGTGGCAGCGGGGGGTGGACCCCGCCACGTTCTCCCCGGCGTTCCGGAGCTCCGCGCTGCGCGAGGGGCTGGGCGCGGCCGACATCCCCATCCTGCTGTACGTCGGCCGGCTGGGACGCGAGAAGAATCTGCTCTACCTGGTCGAGGCCGTGCAGCTGCTCGAGCGGCGGAACCAGCCCTTCAAGTTGGTGATCGTGGGGCACGGCCAGATGCGACGGACGCTCGCCGCACGCCTCCCCAACGCGCACTTCGCGGGCGCCGTCGAAGGCAAGGAGCTGTCGCGCTGGTACGCGAGCGCCGACGCGTTCGTCTTTCCCTCCACCGCCGAGACGTTCGGGAACGTGGTGCTCGAGGCGTTCGCCTCCGGTCTGCCCGTCGTTGGGGTGGACGCCGGGGCGGTGCGCGAGCTGGTCAAGCCGAACTGGAACGGGCTCCTCGCCCCCGCCGATTCACCGGCCGCGTTCGCGGACAAGGTGCACTCGCTGCTGCAGCGGCCCGCCGAGCTCGCGCGCCTCGGGTTCGGGGCGCGGGTGACGGCCGCGCAGTACCGCTGGCCCGACGTCAATCGCCAGCTGCTCGGGCAGTACGAACGGCTGGTCGCCAGTGACGGCCGCCGCCCGGAGCGCGCCCTGGCCGTCGCCGTGTGAAGCTGCTCGACGTCACCGAGTTCTACTCTCCGCAGGGCGGCGGCGTCCGCACCTACCTCACCGAAAAGGCGCGCTGGCTCGCGCGGCGACACGATGTCCAACATGTAATCGTGGTCCCGTCGAAAGAGACGGCCGTGATGCAGTGGGAGCGCTCGCGCGTGTACCTGGTGCGGGGCCCTGCCGTGCCGGCGAGCCCGGGCTACCACTTCCTCGTGGCGGCGCGAAAACTCGCCGAGATCGTGCGGCGCGAGCAGCCCGACGTGATCGAGGTGGGGAGCCCCTACTTCGCGCCGTGGCTCGCGCGGCGCGCGGCGCGCGGCACACGAGCGCGCCTCGTCGCCTTCGTGCACGAGAACCCGCGGCTCTACGCGGGGCGTGCCGCCCGCCTCGTGGCCCGCTACCTCCGGGCCGCCCACTCGGGCTTCGCTCTCGCGGTGGCGGCGAGCGCGGACAACCTCGTCGGCCTGGGCGTGCCGCGCACCACGGTCGTGCCGCTGGGAGTGGACACCGACCTCTTCCATCCGGCCCGGCGCGATCCGCGCTGGAAACAGGAGATCGGAACGGCTGCCTCGCAACCGGTGGCGCTGTACGTGGGACGCCTGTCGGCCGAGAAGGGTCTCGGCGTGGTGCTCGACGCCCTCCCGGGGGTCCACGCCGCGACAGGACTCCGGCTGGTGCTCATCGGCGAGGGCCATCTGCGGCGCCGGCTGGAGCGCGCCGCGCGCACGCGGCCGGAGATGCTCGGCGTGCTCCCCTTCGAGCCCGATCGCGCGCGGCTGGCGCGTGCCTACGCGAGCGCCGATCTGTTCGTCGCGCCCTGTCCCTACGAGACGTTCGGGCTCGCGGCGCTCGAGGCAATGGCGAGCGGCCTGCCGGTCGTGGGCGTCGGCGCCGCGGGTATCGGCCGCCTGCTCGAGCACGCGAGCTGGGGGCGCACGTATCGGGCAGGGGACGCGGACGATTGCGCCCGCGCCATGCGCGAGCTCCTGACATTGGTTCTGCCGACGGCAGGACGCGCGGCGCGCGCCGTCGCGGTCGAGCGCTACGGCTGGGACCGCACGTTCGGGGAGCTGCTCGCGCTGTACGAGGGGCTGGTAGCTCGGATGGCCTTCGTCCCCCCTCTCCGCATTGCGGAGAGGGCGACAGGGGGTGAGGACTCCGAGGCGCCGAGCCGCGAGTTCACTCGCGAATGAGGTCGCGCGCTGTTGCGTCTTGGTCTACGACCTCTCGCCTCCGCCCCAGCGCCGCGCCGGCGAAGAGCAGCGCTCCCAGCGCGGCGGGCAGTATCAGCGTGTAGACGCGCCACGCGATCAGCAGGGTGGCGAGGGCTCCCGCGCTCAGGGTGCCCGCGAAGCCCCCCACGAACCCCAGCTCGACGGCGCCCGCGCCCGCGGGCGTCGGCAGCGCGAGCTGACCGAACAACAGCGTGAACGAGCCCAGCACCACGGCGCCGGTCGCAAGGCCCGGTTGTCCCGCGACGAGGACGGGGAGAATGGCGACCCGCAGCACCATGCTGAGCGTGGTGAGGGTCGCCGCGAGCGTCACGCACCGCCAGCCGAGCCGGCGGGCGCGTTGCCACGCGGCGGTGACTGAGCCGAGAGCGCCGGCGGGTAGGCGGCGGCGATACCACCGGGCCGCGGCGGCGCTCCCGAGGGCGAGTGCCAGCACGAGGGCGACGAGCAGGCGCGCGGTGGGGCCGGTGGCGAGCGCGACCAGGTGACGCGCGCCGGCGGCAGCGGTGTCCGCGAACACCAGACCCAGGACCACGGTCGCAGCGGCGAGCAGCACCCAGTCGATGAGCGCTTCCACTGCGAGCCCGGCGAGTACCCGCGGTGCCTCGACGCCGGCTCGGCGGCAGGCCAGGAAGCGCGCGGGGTCGCCGCCGACGCGCCCCGGTGTGACGGCCGACGCCGCGTCGCCGTACGCGTTGATCGTCACGGCCTGCCAGAGCGAGACGCGAGAGGCGCCCGGCACGAGCAGCCCGAGAGGCGCCCGGCACGAGCAGCCAGAGCCGCACCGCGCGTACGACCACGTCGGTCGTGCAGAGCGCGAGCGCGGCGAGATGAGCGGTGAGGGAGGGGAGCATCGGAGCAACAATATGTCGAGCCGGGAAGAGTCGCGAGTGAACTCGCGGCTCGGAGCGTCTTCGTTCCCCCTCTCCGCATTGCGGAGAGGGGGACAGGGGGTGAGGACCGGCAGAGCCGAGCCGCGGCTTCAGCCGCGATTCCAAGGGCGCGAGCGCTCGACGTGATAGCCATCTGGGCGCGTGGCCTGGTGCGGGCGCGTTGGTGGGTGCTCGGCGCGTGGGCAGTCGTGGGCGCGCTTGCTGTCGTGCGAGCGGGAGGAGTGGCGGAGCGGCTGGACGTGCGCGGCGGCAGCCTGCGGGTCACCGAGGCGTCCCGGGTCGACGAGCTGCTCGCGACCCGGTTTCGCCAGGACATCGGCGAGACGTTCCTGGTGCTCGTAACGGGGCCGGAGTCGTTTACGGGCGGGCGGTCGCGCCGGGTGCTCGACGCGCTGTGCAGCGCGCTCGCGCGTGAGCCGTACGTCCGCGACGTCACCTGGTTCGGCTCCTCGGGGGACTCGACCCTCCTCTCGGCCGACCGCCGCACCGCCGTCGCGCTCGTGACCCTC
>WNFW01004236.1_pt1 | contig 10053 bp, 10 predicted proteins | sample 5400131 | NCBI WGS metagenome assembly WNFW01 (sample SAMN13153362, study PRJNA577476) | soil metagenome | isolation source: 20 cm soil or saprolite under grassland replicate 1 | place: USA:California | collected 2016-06-15
AAACGGGGTGATCGGCCGGATCGTCGAGCCCGATCGGTCGGTAACGGCTGCGCAGGTCCTAGTTCAGGATCCACAGGTGGTTGACGCGCTGCGCGTCCGCGGCGCTGTAGGCGATCGATTTGCCGTCCGGGCTCAGCGCGACCGGGTCATTGACGCGCCCGTCCGCCGAATCGGTGAGGGCAATGTCCTCGAGCGTTGACGGACGGAAGCGGCGCAGCGTCCCCTCTCGCCGGTAGACGATCGTGCCGTCCTGCGACCAGTAGACGGCGGATCCCCTGATGCCCGGTCGTATCACCGTGCCGGTCGCCACGTCGACGATCTGGATCGGGCCGGCGTCCGCGCTGCGGGGCGCCTGGACCACGACGAGGCGCTGGCCGTCCGGTGACCAGTCGAAGGAAAGGATGGCGTCCTCGAGCTGACTCTGGGCGCTGAGCCGGTAGATGATTTTCGGCGTCGAGCGGCCCAGGAAGCCATCCGCGTGGGGATCCACGATGCCGACCGCGAAGGCCGGTTGGCCAGGCTGCGCGACGAGGTAGCCGATCTTTCGGGAGAGGCCCAGCGATCCCGTCCGAAAGCGGGTCTGGACGCGCCCATAGATGGCGTTCTCGTGGATGTCGAGCGGCCGGTCGACGGAGACGGTATAGCTCTGGTTGGGCTGGAGCACCGCGGTCGGGATGATCTCGAACTGGGCGCCGTCACCGCCCGGCTTCGAGCGGAGCAAGAAGGGGGCATCGGGGCTGAGCTGGACCGCGGCTCGCATCGAATCGGCCCCCATCGGGCGGCTGAAGCTGAGGACGATGTTGCGATCCGGGGCGACCGCCGTCGCGTTGTCGGGCGGATCGACCGCCACCAGCGCAGGCCGCCCCTCGGTGACGAAGCGCCAGGAGTGCTCGAGGCCATTCTGCTGCCCGGTTGAATCGGCGTAGCCGGCATGCATCGAAACCTGATAGGCGGTGGAAACATCGAAGTTGACGTGGGTGTGGATGAACGTCAGCGTGTTGCCGCTCCAGGCGAAGTGGCAGTTCTTCGATCCACTGCAACCCGCCAAGGCTGGGCTCAGCCCGAACCGCTGCTCCACGGATTCGTGGTTCATCGCCCGGTCGAAGCTGATGGTGATCGCCTGGTTAGTCGCAACGTCGCTCCCCTCACGGCCAGGCGAGATGCTGACGATGCGCGGAGGGTTGAGCGCGCAGGCGCACGCGAGAGGCGCCAACAATGCCAGGATCACGAACACTCCGCGGCGCATGCCCGATTAGAAGGTTAGCGAGATGGGTGCCTGGCGAGGTCCAGCGGCGGCGGCTCTACCTTTGCTCTTCGAGCAGCTGGCGCATCTCGTTGGCCAGGTTGGTCAGGCGTGCCGGGTCCACGAACATGATCGAGGTCTGCGAGATCCGGTCGATCGTCCGGTCGAGCGCATCGAAGTTGTGCTCCGTGGAGCTCAGCATCTCCTTGACCTTCTTCGACCGGTTCTGCAGGGCGTTGTCGGCCATCTGGTTCAGCTGGCTCATCAGGGCTGGCCAGTCGATGTCTGGCTCACCCGCGGCCGGGGGCGGGGCGGGCTGAGCCGCCGCTTGGTAGCTCGGGACGCGCGGGGCGGCCTGGGCCTGGGCGGCGGGGCCGGCCTGTACCGGCGCGGGGGCGGGCCGGTAGACGGTCGACGGGACGGAGGGCGTCATGGCGAGCATCTCCTCGAGGCTCACCGATGCCGGCTCCTCGAGGTCGGCGACCGCCTTCACCTCGATGCGGGTCTTCGAATCGGCGCAGAGCCGGGTCACGATCTCGGGGTCTTGCATCAACTGAGGCTGCCCGCGGGTGAAGGCGCCCAGCAGCTGGCCGTCTCGCAGCAGGACGATCCCCATCTCTTCCGGAGCGCGGACCAGGAGGCTGCCATGGATCTTCTCTTCCTGGAGATACTGGAGCAGCGCGCGGATGTCGACGAAGCGGGCCAGCAATCCCTGCAGGATGGTCGGCGCCGTCAGCAGCTGATAGATAGCGGTGACCACTTCGGGGGACAATTCGATGACGTCCATGCTGCCTTCCCCCCGGTCGACGTCGTTCTTGAACAGGGAGAAGGCTGTGCGTCCGGTGGAGACCACCGCGCCGCCGTCATAGAAGCTTTCGATCAGGCTGCCCTGGTAGAAGAGGATCATGCCGCGCGAGGCGAGCCCGGTCAGCCGCAGGTATCCAGTGAGACGGTCGCTGCTCAGCGAGCGCAGCAGTTTGGGGAAATCCACGAACGCCGTCTTGAGCGACTCGTACACCAGCTTGCCGACCGGCAGCGGGTAGAGCTCGGTGGGCGGCGGCCCCTCTTCGGGCGCCACCTGCGGTTGGGCAGCGGCGGGTGGCTGGCTCACGACCGGGCGCTCGCTGATCTGGGGTTGTGCCGCTGCGGCCGCAGCAGCGGCCTGATGCGGCGGGGCTTCGCGGGCCGGCGCGGGGCCGTTGTCGGCCCCCGGCACGCCGCGCCGCTTGGCCTCGGCGAGGATGTCGGCGGTCGGCGCCGTGATCGTCTCTTCGGTTGGAAGCTTGGACTTCGGGTCAAAGGAGTAGTCGCCCTGGCGCCAGGAGAGCGGTGTGAAAACGGCGTCCTCCCCCTGACTGCCGTTGCCATAGGCGTGAAAAAGATGTCCGAACAAAAAGAACAGCGAGTACGCCTCACCGCCATTTCGGACCTGAAGTGTACCGGTAGCGCGCTGGGCTTGCTTCGACTGCAACAGGGTGAGCAGCGGTGTCTGGTTGAGCGAACCCCTGTTATCGAGAAGCCCCGGCGCCTGCTCGATGGTACTCACCAAAAGCCTCCCACCGCCCCGAGATTTCCTCCCAATGCTAGCACAGGCCAAATACGATAACCGAACCGTCAGCGACGCGCTGTGGCGCAGCTTCCCGGGACCCGGGGTAAGCTGTCAAGGCATGCCCGAATTGAGGCCCTGCGACGACGCGTCGGCGTGGGACGCGTTCGTCTCTCAGGCTGGCGATGCCTCGGTATTGCAGGCCTGGGCATGGGGCAGCCTCAAGTCGCGCTATGGCTGGGGCGTTCAGCGCTACTTCTGGACCGATAACGGTACGGCGATGGGGGCGGCGGCCGTGCTGCGGCGCCGCCTTCCGGGGGGACTGGCCCTGAACTATGCGCCGCGTGGGCCCATCCTCGACGGTCGCCTGGACCAGTGGCCCGCGTTCTGGCAGGCGCTCCGAGACCGTCTCGCCCAGGACGGCGGCACCGTCCTCAAGGTCGACCCGGAATGGACGACCCATGCGCAGCGGGCGGTGCTGACCGACTCCGGCGCGCTGCCGAGCCGGCATCCGATCCAGCACCAGGCCACCTGGCTGGTCGACATCAGCGGCGGAGACGAAGCGATGATGCGCCTCAAGGAGTCCACCCGGCGCAACATCCGCACCGGCATGAAGCACGGGATCACGGTCGAGGCCTCGGAGGCCTCGGCGGCGATGGACAGTTTCTATGAACTGCTCCAAGAGACCGCCGCCCGAGAGCAGTTCACGATCCGCAGCCGTGCCTATTACCAGGATCTGCTCGCGCTCTTTCGCGAGCGTGGCCAGGTGGCCGTGTACCTGGCACGGCACGAGGAGCGCTTGCTGGCCGGGGCCGTGATGCTCTTCTTCGGGACCAAGCTGGTTTACCTGTACGGAGGCACGCGAGGCGATGCCAAGGACCTCAAGCCCGGCTACTTGCTCCACTGGCGGGCGATCGAGGATGCCCAGCGACGAGGCTGCCGCACCTATGACATGTGGGGCGTGCCGCTGGATCCGCAGCCCGGGCAGCGCGGCTACGGCTACTACGTCTTCAAGTCGCGCTTCAACGGGCGGATGGAGCGGTTCATCGGGCTGTATGACCTCCCGGTCAATCGCGCCGCGACGCTGACGATTCGCCTGGCGGAGCGGTTTGCGCGCGCGGGTCAGCCCGAGTTTGTCTGAGATCGCCCTCGCCGTCACGCCGGGCGAGCGACTGGGCGCAGAGGCCTGGGACGAGTTGCTGCTCGGGCAGCCCGAGGCAAACCTGCTGCAGAGCTGGAAGTGGGGCGAATTGCAATCGCGTTTTGGCTGGAGAGTCGAGCGGCTCGTCGTCCACGATGGCCGCGCCGGCGTGTGCTTGCTGCTACGGAGCGCGAGCGTCTACCCCGGCGGCGCGCTGTACTACGTGCCGCGCGGGCCGGTCGTGGCCGAGCGCGAGCGCCTTCTCGTACTCGATGCGCTGAAGCAGCGCGCCAGCGCTGGGCGCGGACTGATCCTCCGAGTCGAGCCAAACGCCCCAGTCGGGGATGAGTGGCCGGCCTTCTTCGAGGGTCGGGGATTTCGCAAGGGCACGGCCGTCCAGCCGGAGGCGACGCGGCTCCTGCGCATCGACCTCGACCCGGAGTCCCTCAAGGCCCGGTTCAAGCCGAAGACCCGCTACAACCTCAACCTGGCGGAAAAAAAGGGAGTCACGGTGCGCGCCTCGCGCGACGTAGCGACCTTCGCGCGGTTGGCAGCCGAGACCGGCAAACGCCAGGGCATCCACCTGCCGGGCGTCGCCTACTACCAGGCCGCGCTCGAGCTCTTCGGTCCGTCCGACGAGGTCCGGCTCTACCTCGCCGAGCACGAGGGCGACACCCTGGGCGGCATCATGGTCTTCCGTTTCGGGAAGACCGCCTACTACCTTTTCGGTGGCTCGAGCGATCGCAAGCGCGAGCTGATGCCGAATTACCTGCTCCACTGGCAGGCGATGCTCGACTTCAAGGCCCTCGGCTGCCATGCCTACGACTGGTGGGGGATCCCGGAGGAACCGGCGCCCGACCACCCCTGGTTCGGTCTCTACCGTTTCAAGACCGGTTTCGGCGGCGAGACGGTCCGCTACATCGGCCTCTACGAGCAGGTCCTACGCCCGGTTCCGCTCAAGCTCGAACGGCGCCTCCAGCAATTGAAGGCGAAAGTCCGCGCCCCAGTGCATATACTGCGGTGAATGGCGAGGGAGCGAACGCTCTCCGAGCAGGCCTTTGAGCAATTCCCCCAGGCCCTGATCCTCGTCGACCGCGAGACGACCGTGCTGTCGTTGAACGCCGTCGGCGAGCGCCTCACTGGATGGGCCCTGAGGGACGCGATCGGGCGGCCGGCCGCCGACATCCTCGAGGTGCGGACGGAGACCGGTGTCAATCTCTGCGCGCCCAACGGAGCGCTGCGCCGGGCACTGCGGCTTGGCACCCGCATCAATACCCACTTCGCCTACCTCTTCCGGCTTCGCACCAGCGACGACCCGGTGCGGGTCTCCTACTCGGTGTCGCCTATCCGCCTCAAGGGGAAAACGCCGGACGCGGCCGTGGTCATCATCCACGACGTCACGCCTGAGCTGGAGATAATCGAGGCCCGCGATGCCCTGATGCTCGCCGCCTCGCACGAGTTGAAGACACCGCTCACCACGCTCAAGGGGTTGAGCGAGCTCTTGCTCGACTTCGATCTGTCGGAAGCCCAACGCCGGGAACTCTTGCAGGACCTGCACGGCCAGGCCGACCGGATGGAGCGGCTCATCGGGGACATCCTCGCGGTGAGCCGGATCGACTCCGGTCGCATCTCTGTCGACTTCTCGCGCGTCAATGTCGGGTCGGTAGTCGAGCATGTGTGTGACGAGGTGCGGCCGATGCTCAAGGGACGCACCCTCAAATGCCGGACCCCCGAGGACCTGCCGCCGGTCATGGGCGAGGCCCGCAAGCTTCACCAGATCCTGGTGAACCTTTTGACCAATGCCATAAAATACTCCGAGCCCGGAACCCAGATCAACCTCAACGCGCGCGCCGATCAGTCGGCGGTGAGGTTCGAGGTCTCAGACCAGGGGGTCGGAATCCGCAAGGAGCACATGCCCCGGTTGTTCGAGAAGTTCTACCGTGCCGACGACCCCTTCGTGCGCCGCACGTCCGGCACTGGATTGGGGTTGTACATCGTGCGTAGCCTGGTGACGATGCTCGGTGGCCAGGTTCACGTGCGCAGCCGCCACGGGAAAGGCACCGTGTTCACGGTCATCTTGCCCCGCGCGGAGGCCACCACCCGGACGCGGCCACGCCTTGCCGTCGGCGCGCATTAACCGATGCCACCCGCGAAGAAGATCCTGATCGTCGACGACGAGGCCATGATCCGCAAGGCGGTCCATCTTGCCCTCGAGAAGGAGGGCTACGAGGTGGTCGAAGCGGAGACCGGCGGCGAGGCGCTCCGCAGGATCGAACTGAGCAAACCGGACCTGATCCTGCTCGACATCATGCTGCCCGACGTCTCCGGATTCGACGTCTGCCGCGACATCCGCAAGGCGGGACTCCGAGTGCCGATCATCATCCTCAGCGCCAAGACTGAAGAGATCGATGTGGTCGTCGGGTTGGAGATCGGCGCGGACGACTACATCACGAAGCCCTTCCGGACGCGGGAGCTGCTCGCCCGCATCGCCGCCCACCTGCGCAAGGCGCGCCAGGAAGAGGAGGCCGTCAATCAGGGGCGGCTGGAATTCAAAGAACTGGTCATCGACCTCAACGAGCGCCGCGTCTTCCACGACTCGAGCGAGGTGATGCTCACGCACACGGAGTTCGATCTCCTCGCCTTCCTCGCGTCGAATGCGGGCAAGGTGCTATCCCGAGAGAAGATCCTCAACCACGTATGGGGCTACGAGTACCCGATCGAGACCCGGGTGATCGACGTCCACATCCGCAACCTGCGCCGGAAGATCGAGCAGGACCCCTCCCATCCGTTCTTCATCCTCGCCGTGCCGGGCATCGGCTACCGCTTCACCAGCGCCGGCAAACTCGGCTAACGTCGCGCTGGCGTCAGCCGTCAACCAGCTGAGCTGATAGGTTGAAATCAGATGGCTATCGATTCGTGAATGAGGTCCACTTCACCGTCATCTCCGACCACTTCCATCCGTGGCTCGAGGAGCATTCTTCGTACGCTGCGTTATGTGTCTGGTAATGCCGTGGCACCGGCTGGTCGTCATGGGGGCAATGGCACTGCTGGTCTCGGGATGCGGCGCCCCTCCCACCAGTACCGGAGGGGGACTGACCGTGACGCCCTCCGCCTCGTCGTCATCCTCGACCACCGCACCGGCTGATACCGCATCACCATCGCCGTCAGTCTCGCCATCGCCAACCATCTGCGCCGTTAATCCGTTGCCGGGACTCTGTGTCGGGCGGCCGGCCACGTCGCAGGAGGAGGGGGCGATGATTGCAGTGGGGAAACCGGCGGCCGAACGTGACCTCCACGCGGTCGACGCGAAGACCTGTAGCGGCAGCCAGACCTGCTTCCGCCTCGGCACTCCCTCGCGGGCGATGGTCGGGACCAACGCCGGAACCTTCTATGCCCAGGTCGGCGGCGCGTCGGGCGGCGGTGGCTCGGGCTGCTGGGTGTTCCTCTACCATGACGCCGCCGGCTGGCACTACGTCAATGTCCGCTGCGCTCAAGCCACGGGCGCAATTCCAGGTCCGCAAGACATCGTTAAGGTTTCGGGCTGCGCCAACGTGCGCGACGCGCCCGGCCTCAACTCGAATGTCCTGGCCTGTTTACCCAACGGGACGATCGTCGACGTCGACAGTGCACCGACCTACGTCGATGGGCACATCTGGTGGCACCTGATTGGTCGCGGCTGGATGGCACACGAGTACCTGACCTGATCTACGTCAGGAGGCAGCGGCGCCGGCGGCCGGGTGCAGCTCGCGGTAGACAGACAGCAGCCGGTCGAGGTTTTCCAAGAGGCTGAAGCGCTCGACGGCGCGGGTACGGGCGCGCCGGCCGAGCTCCGCGCGGAAGTCGGGGAATTCGATCAACGTGCGCAGCGCCAGCCGGAGTTGTCCGTCGAGATCCTTGGTGTCGAGGAGGATGCCTGCTCCGCGCAGCGCCTCACCATCGGAGCCAACGTCGGTCGCAACCGGGGCGACGCCGCAGGCCATCGCCTCGAGCAAGGAGAGCGACAAGCCTTCAACCATCGACGGCAGGACGAAGATGTCCATGGCCCGCAACATGGCGATCCGCTCGGTTTCATCGATCACCTGCCCGGTGAAGATGACGCGGTTGCTTCCGTACCGTCGATCGAGGCGACGCTTCTCGCTCCCACTGCCGACGACCACAAGCTTGACATCGTCGGGCGCATCGACATCCTGGAAGGCGCGGACCAGGAGGTCAACGTTCTTCTCGGGATCGACGCGGCCGAGATAGCCCACCAGCGCGCCGGCGTCGAGGGTCTGCTTGTAGTCCGATGCTCCGGGCGAATACTTTTCCACGTTGACGCCGTTGGGGATCACGGCGATGTTGTCGGTCGGGACGCCGTAGTGCTCGAGCAGGCCTTTCTGCTGCTCGGAAAAGATGATGACTCGGTCGAAACTGGCGAGCGACTGAGCGTAGAGGCGGTAGACCGCCGTGCTGATGCCCTGCCAGAGCCCGAAGCGTGAGTCGTAGGGCACATGGAAGGTGGCCACGGCCGGCAGGCCGAGCTCGTGGCACAGCTCGGGGAGCCCGAAATCGATCAGCGTCGAAAAGCTGAGCGACACATGGACCAGGTCGACGTGCTCGCGGCGAAGAAGATCGGTGATGCTGCGCTTTGTCCTGGGCGAGGAGATGATGTAGCGGTGGCTGCCGGTTAGCGACCGGAGTGTGAGCCCGTCGTCGGTCACCGCCGCCAGGGTGCCGTGATGGACGAAGAAGACCTTGACCCCGCGTGCTCGAAGCCCGGCGACCGCCTCGCGCGAATAGGTGAGGAGTCCATCGCCCGCGCGGCCACTCTGATGCCCGAGCCAGGCGACGCGCAAGGGCTCGTTCATCGGGCGAGATCCTCGAGGAGTTCGAGGAGAAAGGGACGGTTCGGCAGTTCGGCGTGGGGGATGTGCAGGCCGGGCTCGTCGACGGAGCGACCGTCGTAGCGAAGGATGTCGATGTCGATTTCTCGTGGCCCCCATCGTTGGCGGGCGGTGCGGCCGAGCCGCCGCTCGATGTCCTTCACGGCGTGGAGCAATGGCCGAGGCTCGAGTGATGTCTCCCCCTCGAGCACCTGGTTCAAGAAGCGTGGCTGGTCTTCCACCCCGATCGGCTCGGTCTCAGCGACGCGGGATGCCCGGAGCACCGTAATGCCCGCCTCGGGCAACGCCTCGCGCGCCGCTTGCAGGTAACCGGGTCGATCGCCCAGGTTACTGCCCAGCGCCAGCCACACCCTGGTCACGTGCCCCGGATGGCATCCGCCATGCGCGCCACGCGGACCATTGCCTTGACGTCGTGCACACGGACGATGTCCGCGCCGCCGGCGATGCTCAACGCGACTGCGGCGGCGGTCCCTTCCAGCCGTTCGCCGGCCGGCAGGTCGAGTGTTTTGCCGATGAACGACTTCCGCGACGGGCCGATCAGGAGCGGAAACCCCAGGCGGCGCAGCTCGGGCAGCTGGCGGATGATCTCCAGGTTTTCCTCGCGCGTCTTGCCGAATCCGATGCCGGGGTCGAGGATGATGCGATCGTCCGCGATGCCGGCCGCTCGGCCCACCTCGACGCTCTCGAGCAGGCCTTGGGCGATCTCGCCCATCAGGTCGCGGTAGCCGCCGCCGGGCTTGTTGTGCATCAGGACGACCGGGGCGCCGGCATGAGCGACGGCCCCCGCCATCGCCGGATCGCGCCGGAGTCCCCACACGTCGTTGACAAGGGCGGCGCCGGCCGCGAGTGCTCGCTCCGCAACCTGAGCTTTATAGGTGTCGATCGATATCGGCACCGTGACCGCGGCCGCCACCCGCTCCACGACGGGGATGACGCGCGACAATTCGTCCTCGGCGCTGAGTCCCGGACCAGCCCAGGTCTCCGGACGGGTCGATTCGCCACCGATGTCGATCAGGTCGGCGCCATCCTGTTCCATCTGCCTGGCCTGGGTGACGGCGGTCTCGAGATCCATCAGGCCATCTCCCGAGAACGAGTCGGGGGTCACGTTCACGACGCCCATCACATAGGTCCGCGCGCCCCAGGTGAAGTCACGCGCGCCGATGCGGGCCGATCGTATCGTGGCGGCCATCGGCCTGAGCGTAGCATCATGTCGTTTCGGTGACAGGCATCAAACTAAGCC
>WNFW01010363.1_pt1 | contig 10050 bp, 9 predicted proteins | sample 5400131 | NCBI WGS metagenome assembly WNFW01 (sample SAMN13153362, study PRJNA577476) | soil metagenome | isolation source: 20 cm soil or saprolite under grassland replicate 1 | place: USA:California | collected 2016-06-15
AGATCGGTCTCAGCAACGGTGAAATCCGTGTAAATCGGATCGAGACCCTGGATGATAACGAGCGACGGACTGGAAGGACCAACCAGGTTGCCAACATCAACATTGCGCAAACCGATACGTCCATTAATCGGCGATTTGATGTAACAATAGTCGAGGTTCACCTGCGCAGCCTCGGCCGCTGCTTGAGATTTCTGCGCGTTGGCCACCGCGGTATCGTAATCCTGCGCCGCATTGACTCCTTTGGCGCGAAGATCCGCCTGCCGTCTCAATGTGACCTGGTCCAATGCGGCCTGCGCTTTCGCTTGGTCGAACGCGGCTTGATAGGGCGCGGGATCAATTGTGAAAAGCAGGTCTCCCTTTTTTATGTCGGCGCCATCTTGAAAATGACGGGCGAGGATTTTTCCACTGACCTGGGCCTGGACCTGCACCGTCTCGTAAGCCGCGCAGGTTCCGATTTCGTCGAGATAAATCGGAACATCTTTGCTGATGACTTTCGCGACCAAGACCGACCGGACCGGTGGTTGCGTTGACTTTGCCGTTTCCACGCCGCGCTGCAAAGTTCGCGCGACCGCGAAAGCAGCGAGAATGACGAAAAGGAAAATCCCCCAGCGTGGAATCCGTTGCTGCTTTTTGCCGCCGGCTGTTTTCACTCGTCTCGGCTCCTGAACTTCGGTAGCGGCTCCATTCCCTGAATCTATTCGGATTCCCATTTCAGTTCTTTCCGTTCTTTCCAACTCTAACCCGACCGGCTCCGTTCTTTCCTTTTCCGTTTCCGCTCGCTTTCTCCGCCTTTTGCCGGATGCGATCTAACACCCGCATACACGTTCGCAGTTCGGCCGGTGATATATCGTCGAGCAATTCGTGCCGTAGTTTGAATGCCGCGGTACTGATTTGTTCAATCACCCGTTGCGCGCGCGGCGCCAGATGAACAGTCTTGCAACGGCGGTCGTGCGACGCGTTTTTGCGCGCCACCCAACGCTCGCCTTCCAGCCGATGCAAAAGCGTAACCAATGTCGGTTCTTCTATGCCAAGATGCGAGGCGATCTCGGCCTGGGTCATCGGCCCCGGCGCAACCGACAAATGCATCAAGGTGCGCCATTTCGCCTGGCTCAAACCCATCGGTTTGAGTCGCTCGTCTAATTTCAACCGCCAGGCGCGGGCGGTGCCGTGCAAGAGCGGACCGAATACATCGACATCCTTGTTCAAAGCAAATTAGTTAGCATGCTAACTAATTCCAACTCAAAGCAGTGTCAATGCCACCGCCTCACTCGATCTTGAGCAGCAAAATCGATTCTTTTCGGTAGTCGGTCGACCGCATGATGCGATGGGGATGGCGCGGCGCCCAACGATTACTGTCCAGGACCTCCTGCTCCCGTTCGGGTCGCACCAGCAGATAGCTCGCGTCGTGCGAGACTTCGTCAATCTCGTCCGCGTAAACGAGTTTCGAGCGCATGTAAAAAAAGATCGGCTGATAATTTGGATCGAGCGCGTAGACAATCTCCGATTGTGGGATCGCCGCCTCAATCTGGGCAGCGAGTCGCTTGATCCGTTGCCGCCGGTCCAGTTTCGGAACGATCGCAATCGCGTACGTCCACATGGCAAGGCAGGCCAGGACGACGATGCCGATAATCACTCGATGGCGCGCCCTAAAAGAAAACGATTTGCCGCCGAGCCATCGCGGCCAACGAAGATTTTCCTCGCAGAAAGTCATGGCGAGCAGCCAGCACGCGGGCACTAGCGCAGGCATCGCGTAACGCGGAATCGATCCCGGCACAAGATCGACAATGACAAAAGGAACGAGCGCACCCCAAGTCAAGGCTCGCGCAAGTTGTCGATCTTTCTCGGCCGCAAAATTTTTGGATCGCACCAGCGGCAGAAAAATTACCCAGGGCAGAAGATAAAGAACGCCGTGCGGCATATTGAAAATCCAACGCCCAAATTGAAAGTCGGTGCCGCGGAGCCGGCCGGTGAACTGTTGCGACCATTTTGTGGTCGCGGTGGCGTGTCCGGCAGCTTGCACAAATGGAATCGCCCAGGCCGCAAAAATTCCGAGCATGAGAACAATGCCGACAAAATGCGCCGGATGAAACAACGCCCGCCAGCTGCGCTCTTTCCAAACGACCGCGATCACGACGCCGTAAAAAAACAAAAGATGAAGCGGCCCTTTTGCCAGCCAGCCCAGGCCAAGAAAAACAAACGGCACGGTCCAAATCAGCCAGGCCGATTTTTTCTGTTGCCAAAAACTCAACCAGAAAATGATAGCCAGCGCGCAAAGTGAGACGTAAAGCGCTTCGATCTCGACCAGTCGCCCTTTCTCGATGATTCCGGCATTCATCAGCCAGATGAGCGCGGCGATTGTCGATCCGCGCGGCCCTAAACTCGCGCGCGCCACAGTTACAAAGGCGATCGCGACCAAAAGAACAGAAATCACCGACGGCATCCGCGCGGTCCATTCGTTCTGATGGCGGAAGATTCTGAATGATGCGGCGACCAGCCAATTGATAAGCGGCGGTTTTCGAAAATACGTTTCGCCCCCGACCTGCGGCACGAGATAGTTGCCGGTTTCGAGCATTGTGATTCCCGGCAAAATTCGGCGGCCTTCTTCGCCTTTGATCGCGAGGGAGCCGAGCGCCGGTAAATAGAGCGCAGCCCAAACGAGAATGACGATTAACAAGTTGGCGGCACGCGACATCATTGAAGATGAGATGTTGGACGTTTCGCGCGCGTCGTTCAACCCCACAGCTTGACGCTCTCTCTCGAGAAGGGTAAGTTCAGCGTCTAGTCCGCGCTGATTGGAGTGGGAAATGATGTCCCACTCCTTTTGGTCTGCGGACTGGATGTTTTATGAACGCTGAATTCATTGCCATGCTGGATTACCTCGAGCGGGAGCGCGGGATCAAACGCGAAATTCTGCTCGAAGCGGTGTCCACGGCGCTGCTTTCGGCATCAAAGAAGAGCGTCGGCGCCGCGCGTGAGCTGAGGATCGACATCGACCCGCGAACAGGCGACATCCGCGCCCTGGCCAACCTCGTTGTGGTCGACGAGGTGACAAATCCGCAGGACGAGATCGCGCTCGCCAAGGCGCGCCGGATTAAACCCGACGCGAAAGTCGGCGACACGGTCGAGATGGAAGTGACGCCGCGAAATTTTGGACGCATCGCGGCGCAAACCGCGAAACAAGCGATGATGCAGCGCATCCGTCAGGTCGAGAAAGAGATGATTTACGAGGAATTCAAAGACCGCGCCGGTGAAATCGTCAGCGGCACCGTGCGTCGCTTCGATCGCTCGGATGTGATTCTAGATCTTGGAAAATTTGAAGCAATCATGCCGCAGCGTGAACGCGTAGTGGTCGAAGATTACAATGTGGGCGATCGCCTCCGCGCCTATGTCGTGGCGGTTGAAAATGGATTGCGAGGTCCCGAGATCATCGTCTCGCGCAGTCATCCGAATTTTGTTCGTCGCCTTTTTGAATTGGAAGTGAGCGAAATCGCCGACGGCACGGTTGAAATCCGCGGCATCGCCCGGGAAGCCGGTTATCGAACGAAGATTGCGGTTTGGAGCGCGAACGACAAAGTGGATCCGGTCGGCGCTTGCGTTGGCATGCGCGGCTCGCGTGTGAAAAACATTGTCCGCGAACTAAACAACGAAAAGGTCGACATCATCCGTTGGAGTTCCGATCCGAAGGATTTCGTTCTCGAAGCGCTCAAGCCGGCGAAAGTCAAAAATATTGTTTTCGATCCTGAGAAAAAGAGCGGTGACGCTGGTGAAATCCGGGTTCACGAATCTGGAAGGTTTGCACGCCGCCGATGTTCAAGATTTGGTAGACATCCTCAGCGTGGACGAAGCAAAGGCGCGTGAGATCCACGACGCCGTCCACAAACAAGATGTAACGCAAGCAGCGGGCTCGGCTCAAGGGGCTTGAGCCATGAATGAATTTGTAAAATGGCAACAAAGACAAAAGCAAAAAAAGCGGCAAAAAAATCTGCCGCCCACAAACCCGTTGCCACGCATAAGTCTGCCCCAGCCAAGGCGCAGGTTCCGAAAAAGAAAGTAGAGGCGCACCCAAAACCGGCGCACGCTCCGCCACCGGCGAAAGCGCCGGTTCATCGCGCGGCGGAAGAAAAGCCTCACCCAAAGCCGGCCACTGGTCATCGCCCGGCCGTCGAGAGCGTCTCGCTAATCGACAAGAAGCACCCGCAGAAAAAAACTGCTGATGGCGAGATAAAAAAGAAAACTACTGTTCTGCCGCCGATCTCGCGAATTCGCGCCTCGTTGGAAGCCCCGACCGCTCCACCGAAAAAACCGGAACCCGTTCAACCGAAAACGACGACCGATACTTCGGCCGCAGTTGAAACGGCTGCTCCCGAAGCCGAAGAGCCCGCGCAAAACGTCATTCACATCAAGCCTCCGATTATTGTGAAGCAGCTTGCGGCCGAGCTTGGCGTGAAACCGCACCAGCTCATCGCCGAGCTGATGAACTTCAATATTTTCGCGAACATCAATCAAACGATCGAACCCGATATCGCGTCCAAGATCGCCGAGAGTCACGGCTTCGTTCTCGAAAAAGAGCGCCGCGAAAAAGGCGGGGGCGTGCACAAGGTGGAGCAAGTCGTGGTCGCCCCGCCACCACCGGTCATTGAAAAAGCGGAGGAACTGAAACCGCGCGCGCCAATCATCACTTTCATGGGGCACGTCGATCACGGGAAAACGTCATTGATGGACGCGATCCGAAAAACGCGGGTCGCAGCGGGCGAGGCCGGTGGAATTACTCAGCACATCGGCGCTTACACGGTCGATCACAAAGGACACAAAATCACGTTCATCGACACGCCGGGTCACGCCGCGTTTACCGCCATGCGCGCGCGCGGCGCGAACGTCACCGACATCGTCGTGCTGGTCATCGCTGCAGATGACGGCATCATGCCGCAAACGATCGAGGCGATTAATCACGCCAAGGCCGCGCCCCACGTCGAAATCATGGTGGCGATCAACAAAGTCGATTTGCCATCGGCCAACATCGACAAGGTGAAGAAGCAGCTTCAGGATCGCGACCTGACTCCGGAAGATTGGGGCGGCAAAACCATCGTCTGCGAAGTTTCCGCAACGCGCGGGACCGGGATCGATCATTTGCTCGAGATGATGTTGTTGCAGGCGGAAGTGATGGATTTGAAAGCATCCCCGACCGCAAGACCGCGCGGCACCGTCATTGAAGCACAAGTGGAACCGGGCCGCGGCCCGACCGCGAGCGTGATTGTGCAAATGGGCACGCTCAAAGTCGGCGAACCATTCATCTGCGGAGATTACTCCGGCAAAGTGAAATCGCTGATCGATGATCGCGGCAAACCAGTCAAAGAGGTCGGTCCATCCACGCCGGTGATAGTTCTCGGGTTTACCGGACTCCCAAACGCGGGCGATGAATTCCTGGCGATGGAATCGGAGCGCGCTACAAAAACTTTAAGTGACGAACGTTTGGAGGCGAAACGCGCCGAGAAATTGAGCGTCCCGCAACGGGCGACGCTCGAAACTCTGCTTGAATCTGCCACCGGCATAAAAATTCTTCGGCTCGTTTTGAAATGCGATACCCAGGGATCGGTTGAAGCGTTGACCGCGGCGTTGAAACAAATCGAAAGCAAGAAAGTCGATCTCGAAATGATTCACGCCGGCGTCGGACCGATTTCCGAATCGGACATTTTGCTCGCGAGCGCGTCGAGCGCCGTTGTCATTGGTTTCAACACTAAAGTTGAAAACATGGCTGTTACGGCGGCGAAACGCGAAGGCGTTCAGATCAAGCTCTACAGCATCATTTACGAATTGCTCGACCAGATGAGGGACGCGATGGCCGGATTACTCGATCCGGAGTTCCGCGAAACGGTCCTCGGTCACGCCGAAGTGAAACAGGTCTTCGAGCTGAGCAAAGGCATCGTGGCAGGGTGTTTGGTTACCGACGGCCGAATTGCGCGGACCGGACGCGCGCGGGTCATTCGAAAACGTCAACCGGTTTACGACGGCGGACTTTCAACTCTGCGCCGTTTCCAGGATGACGTGAAAGAGGTCCGCTCCGGATTGGAATGCGGTATCAAGCTTGGCGATTTCAGCGAATACCAGGTGGGCGATATCATCGAATGCTATCAGCTCGAGGCTATGGCCCAAAAATTGTAGTCACGGCGCTCTGTCGCCGTGGGGGAGGATAAAGGGACGCCTCGACAGAGCGAGGCGACTACAAAGAAGAAGAAATGAAACATCGCATGCTACGGGTCAACGAAGTCGTAAAACGGGAACTGAGCGGAATCGTTGCGCGCGAAATTAGTTTCGAAGGCGCGCTTGTCACCATCAATCACGTTAAGGTCAACCCCGATCTAAAGAGCGCGCATGTTTTTGTCAGCGTCCTCGGATCGGAAAAGGCTGAAGACGTAATGACCAGGCTCGAAAAGCATCGCCCTGCCTTCCAGTCCGAGCTCGCCCGTCGCGTAACAATGAAATTCACACCCCATTTGCATTTTCATCTCGATGAGTCGATCGCGCGGGGCTCACGTATCGTCGAAATTTTGCAACAGATCGACGCCGACAGCGAAAAACCCAAGTGAGCACCGCCAAGTTCGAGCAAATCGGCCAGGCGCTGCGCGAAAATCAGCGGTTTGCGGTCCTTGGTCATGTTCGGCCGGATGGCGACGCGCTCGGAAGCCAGCTCGCGCTCGGCCTTTCGCTCAAACAACTCGGCAAAGACGTTCGCATCTGGAACGAAGAAGGCATGCTCGAGAAATACAGTTTTCTGCCGAATGCGGATCTGCTCACGAAACCGCCCGCTGAACCGGAAGATGTCGATGTTGCCGTCGCGCTCGACACCGCAATTCAAAACCGGCTCGGGACCGCGTTACCCGCAGTCCGTTCCGCCAAACTCTGGATCAACATCGACCATCACCCGAGTAATCCTGGTTACGGCGATCTTGCTTACATCGATCCCAAGTCGCCGGCCACCGGCCAGATTCTCTTCGAATTAATTAAAGGCGAAAAATTACCGGTTGATTCCGCGATTGCGGAAAACCTTTATGTGGCGATTTCGACCGACACCGGATCCTTCCAATATCCAAACACAACCGCGCGGACTCTTGAGATCGCAGCCGAGCTTGTCCGCGCCGGTGTCGATGTCGGCCGAGTCAGCCAATTAACATACGAAAACTATCCGCGACGCCGCGTCGAACTGTTGCGCGATCTTCTAGGCACGATGCGATTCGAGGAGAACGATCGGGTCGCAAGTTTTAGTTTGAGCCTGGCAACTGCGAAAACACTCGAAGTGCTGCCGGAAGACAATGAAGGACTAATCGACCATTTGCGCGCGATCCGCGGCGTGATCGTTGCCGTATTTTTTGAAGAACTGGCCGACGGCAAAGTGCGCGTGAGCATGCGTTCAAAAAGCGAAAAGGTGAATGTTTGTGCCATCTGCGAAAAATTTGGCGGTGGCGGACACGTTCTAGCGGCGGGCGCGCGTGTTCGCGGCTCGCTCGCAGAAGTCGAAAAGAAAATTCTGGAGGAAGTTCGTGACGTCGTCAGTCGCAATTCCTGACGGCGTCCTGTTAGTGGACAAAGCCGAAGGCATGACTTCGCACGACGTGGTTGCGCTCCTTCGCCGACAGCTCGGATTTAAAAAAATCGGTCATTGCGGAACGCTCGATCCAATCGCGACCGGCTTGCTTCTCCTCACGATCGGGCGTGGAACAAAAGTGCAGGATCTCTTGATGAGCGAAGACAAGGAATATGTCGGCACGCTTACGCTCGGCTCAGCGACGAGCACCCAAGATCGAGAAGGCGAAGTCATTGAAACTAAACCGGTGCCTGAGTTGAACGAGGCCGAAATCCGCGCTGCGTTCGAAAAATTCCGTGGCGATTTTTATCAATTGCCGCCAATGGTCTCAGCGAAAAAACATGGCGGCGTACCGCTCTACAAATTGGCGCGCCAGGGAAAAGTGGTGGAGCGCGAGCCGCGGTTCGTTCACGTTTATCGCTACACAATCGACCGGATTGGGTTGCCGGAAATCGATTTCAGCGTGTTGTGCAGCAAAGGTTTTTATGTTCGCACCTACGCGCACGACATCGGCCAGCTGCTTGGCTGCGGCGCGCATTTGAAATCTTTGCGGCGGACACAGTCCGGTCGATTCGACGTTGGCAACTCGATCACCGTCGACCAAATCAAAGAACTGCCTCGCGAGGAAATCGTGCAGCGAATTCTTTCGCTGCCGCAGGTCTCGCGCATGCGCGGCGCTTGAAAAATGACAAAGCACGAATGACGAATGTCGAAGGAATGACGAAGCCCGAAGCCCGAAGAGACGTCAACAGGTCGCTTTTTCGGTTTTCGTCATTCGGATTTCCTTCGTGCTTCGGCATTCGTCATTTGTCATTCTCTTGATGCAGACGCTACATTCCATCTCCGAGCTAGCTCGTTTGCCCGGGCCGCTCTTCCTTGCCATTGGCGTGTTCGACGGCGTTCACCGCGGTCACCAGGCAGTTATTTCAACGTCGGCCGATCACGCACGCGCGGCGAATGGAACACCGGTCGTGGTCACGTTCGATCCGCATCCCGAAAAAGTTCTGCGGCCGCAGGCAGCGCCACACTTGCTCAGCGCAACTCAACATAAGATCGCCCTGATCCGCGCCCTCGGCGTTGAGCACTTGCTCATCATAAGTTTCGACAAACAGTTCGCCGCGACCGAGCCGGAAGATTTCGTGCAGAAATTAGTCGCTCATTCAAAACCGCTCCGCGAAATCTGCGTTGGTCACGAGTGGTCGTTCGGAAAAAATCGCCGTGGTAATCTCGCTCTTCTAAAAAACCTCGGGGCGAAGTTTAATTTCGACGTGGTTGGGATTCCGCCGGTCAAGGTAAACGGCGCGGTCGTGAGCAGCACTGCGATCCGACAGGCAATTGAAAGCGGCGACTTGGCAAAAGCTGCGGAGATGCTTGGCCACGAATATACGATTCTCGGAACGGTGACGCGCGGCGATAATCTCGGAAAGAAGATCGGATTTCCGACGGCAAACTTAAGCGCCCACAGTGAGCAATTCCCGCCGAACGGTGTTTATGTCGCGGAAGCGAGGATCGATGGCGAGTTACATCGCGGTGTGATCAACCTCGGCATTCGCCCGACCGTGAGCAGCGGGAAATCCGAGCGCGTGCTCGAAATTCACTTGTTCGATTTTAATCGCGATATTTATGGCCAAGATGTCGAAGTTCACTTCTTGAGATTTCTTCGACCGGAAAAGAAATTTGAGAATCTGGACGCGCTCGTGCAACAAATCCGCCAGGACGTAGAACAAGCGCGGCAACTTCGATAAAACTACCGCAGTCGATATTTCGCAACGCCGATCTTCTTGATTCCCGGAACGCTTCGGCCGGTGCCGTTGAACCAGACGTAGAGATTGGCATTCGGCACCTTCAATCTCTTCGAAAGCTCGCCGACGGTCGCCCCTTTCTTCCCAGAGGAACGCAAGACGCGCAAAATTTTCTCTTTTAATGCGCCGCGTTTGCTTCGGCGCCGAATTGCCCCGCCCGGAGCGCGCGAAACTGTAACCGGCGCGCGCTGGTCGCCTTCGCGAGACGGAATCCCGAACTTGTTCTGGACGTGGACCATTTCGCGGTCGATTTCCTGGATCTGCGCCATCAACGCCTCTTTGCGTTCAGTAAGGCGAACAAGTTTCTTCAAGGTGGAGCTCGGGATATCTCTTAGCATTCCCTACTCTACGCCTAAGATCGACAATGCAAATCTAAGTCGAATCTAAGATTGAATCTGACTTGTCTTAGACATGGCCGCAAAAATGCCGCCGGCCATAACTAACATTCCGCTGGCCAATGCAAACGCGACCACCCAGAGCGTCGGAATCGTGGTCAATTTGAACATTTCTACTACGACAAAGCGACCGCCGTCCGAGAGAACGTAGGTCAGCGCACTCGCAAACGCGCTCATTCCGACCAGAATGAAGGGACGGAGAAATTGACCTGTTCGTTGCGGCATCGGCAGCTGTCGCAAAACGCGTGCGGTAAAGCCGTCGTCCTCGATGTAA
>WNFW01004241.1_pt1 | contig 10047 bp, 15 predicted proteins | sample 5400131 | NCBI WGS metagenome assembly WNFW01 (sample SAMN13153362, study PRJNA577476) | soil metagenome | isolation source: 20 cm soil or saprolite under grassland replicate 1 | place: USA:California | collected 2016-06-15
GGAGCTTCTTCGCCTCCTGGGCGCTGATCCGCTCGAGCAGGTGCAGCGCGAGGAGCCGGATGTCCGCGCGGCGCTCGCGCAGCGCCGGGAGCCGGATCGGGAAAACGCGTAGCCGGTAGTAGAGGTCCGGGCGGAAGCGGCGTTCGCGCGCCGCCTGCCCGAGGTCGCCGTTGCTCGCCGCGATCACGCGCACGTCGACCTTCCGCCCGCCGTTGCCACCCACCGGCCGCACCTCGCCGTCCTGCAGCACGCGCAGGAGCTTCGCCTGGACGGCGGGGCTCGCCTCGCTCACCTCGTCCAGGAAGAGCGTCCCCCCGTCGGCTTCTTCGAAGAGGCCGCGCCGCGCCCGCTCGGCGCCGGTGAAGGCGCCGCGCAGGTGGCCGAAGAGCTCGCTCTCGAGGAGCCCCTCGGGGAGCGCAGCGCAGTTCTGGGCGAGGAAGGGGCCCCGCGCGCGCGGGCCATGGTAGTGGATGGCGCGCGCGAAGAGCTCCTTGCCCGTCCCGGTCTCGCCCTCGAGCAGCACCGTCACCCGCGTCTCGGCCGCGCGCTCGGCCAGGAAGAGGGCGTGCTCGATGGCGGCGCTCTCGCCGATGATGCCGTCGAGGCGGTAGCGCTCGCGCAGCTCGCGGCGGAGCCGGCTCGCCTCGCGGCGCGAGGAGCGCAGCGCGCTCCGATAGCGCGCCGCCGTCCGCGCGAGCTCGCGCCGGCCGAGCGCCTCGCGCACCACCACCGGCACGGTGACGAGGTACTTGCCGTGCTTGACGAGGTAGTCGCTCGCGCCGAGCTTCATCGCCTCGACCGCCACCTCCTCCGAGCCGGCGCCGGTGATCACGATGACCGGCAGGTCGGGATCGCGTTGCCGGATCTTGCGCAGGCACTCGAGCCCGTCGGCGTCGGGCAGGCGGTAGTCGAGGAGGACGCAGTCGACCTGGCTTCGGGCGAGCTGCTCGAGGCCGTCGCGGGCCGAGCCCGCGGCCGTCACCTCGAACGGGTCGCTCCCCGCGCCGAGCGCGCCCGCGAGGAGACGGGCCGTCTCGGCGCTATCCTCGATCAGCAGGACGCGCGCCGGCATGCGCGTGCTCCTTCCAGAACGCGACGATCGTCTCGCGCAGGGCCTGCACGCGCGAGGGCTTGACGCGGAACTGACGGGCTCCCGCGGCGTGCGCCGCGGCCGCGTCCTCCTCCCAGTCGGCCTGGCTCATCACCAGCACCGGAATGGCGGCGAGCTCGGCGTCCGCGCCGAGCTCGCGGAGCACCGCCGGAGCGTCCATGTCGGGGAGATGGAAATCGAGCACGACGAAGGCGGGGCGCGGGGCGTCGGCAAACGGCGGCCGGCGCCCGAGGAAGGCGAGCGCGTCGGTGCCGTTCTCCACCGTGTGCACCGCGAACGCCTCCTCGAGCACGGCCCGCGCCGCGCGGAGAAAGCCCTGATTGTCGTCGACCACGAGCACGGACACGGCCCCGGCCATCGCTACCCCCCTCCGCCCGCGGGCAGGCGGACCGTGAAGCAGCTCCCCGCCCCGGGCGCGGACTCGAGCGCGACGCTGCCCCGATGCGCCTCGACGATGCGCTTCACGATCGCCAGGCCGACGCCGGTGCCGCCGACCGGCCGGCCGTCGACCTCCTGCTCCTGCCCCGGCACCCGCCCGAAGAGCTCGAAGATGCCGCGGTGGTAGGCGGGCGGGATGCCGATGCCGTTGTCGCGCACCGAGAGGCGGACGCTGCCGTTCTCGGCCCCGCCCGACACCGCGATCTCGCCGTGCTCGGCGGCGACGTACTTGACCGCGTTGCCGAGGAGGTTGCTCACCACGTGCCCGAGCTTGCGCGCCTGACCCCACACCCGCGGCAGCGGGCCGACCGCGACCCGGACCCCCTTGGCGGCGATCTGGGGGTGGAGCGTCTCGAGCGCCCGCTCGACCAGCGCGCCCAGCTCGACCCAGGCCGGGGCCTCGGGCTGCGAGGTGATGCGGAACAGCTCGAGCAGGTCGCGGATCATGTCCTCGGTGCCGCCCGCCAGGCGCACGATGCGCTCGAGGTCCTCGCGGCCCTCGGCCGCGAGCCCCGTCCCTTCGCGCTGCAGGAGCAGGTCGGCGATCAGCAGGATCGCGCTGAGCGGGCTCTTCAGATCGTGCGTGACGGTGTAGACGAAGCTCTTGAGCTCGTCCTGCTTCTCCTCGAGGGCGCGCGCCTTGGCGGCGAGCTCGGCGTTCACCGCGCTCAGCTCCGCGGTCCGCTCCGCCACCTTCGCCTGGAGGTGCCGCGCCAGGTTGCGCAGCTGGTAGCCGTAGCGGTTGGCGTACAGCGCGAGGAAGTTGAGCGTCAGGAAGGCGATCGCCACGAAGGCGATCTGCTGCTGCGTGTCGACGCCGACGTCGCGCAGCGACCCGTGCTCCACCCACGCCATGACGGCGTAGCAGGCGGCGCAGAGGTTCGCGGTCGCGAACACGGAGCTGTCGGAGCGCAGCATCTCGCCATGGATCACCGGGAATGCATAGGTGATCAACAGGATGCCCATCATGAGGCCGCCCAGGCGATGGAGGATGATGCTGAGCACGATCACCTGGACGCCCTCGTAGGCGTAGATCGCCCAGCGCCGGGGCGCCCAGCGGGGCGCGGTCGCCGCCAGGGCCAGGTTCAGGAGGATCAGGCCGGAGAAGAGCCACGCCACCCTGCCGAGGTCGAAGAGGAAGGTGTTTCGGGTGACGGCCACCAGGGCGAAGAAGGTGCCGAGCCCGGCGGCGGCGATGAGCGTCGCGCTGCGCGCACGGCCGGCGAGATAGGCCGGGTTCTCCGGCTGGAGAGGGCTCGTCGCACGAGCCGCCGTGTCGGGCGCCATGGGCTCCACCCCCGCCAGGGGGCGCGCTTCCCTCTTACGGACGGGCGACGCCGGGAGTCAATCGGATGTGAAGAGATCTTAACGTCAACCGGACGGCGAAAGGACGTTCGCCCCCTGGCGTAGAGATCGCCCCCGACGCGGGCCCGCTCGGCGGCGAGCGCCCTCGCCACGTGAGGCGCTCTTCACACCGCGCGGCGCGTCGGCGCCCGCGGACGGCGCTTTCGGCGCGGCACGCCGGTTGCTCCCACGGGGCCTCCGTGACCTGCTCCGCGACCGAGCCCGCCGACTCCGACCCACCGGCGCCTCCGCCGGCCCCACGGCGGCGCCGGGGCCGCCCGCCGATCCATCTCTCGCTCTCGCTCAACCTGGTGATGCCGTCACAGTTCTTCCCCGAAGGCGGCGATGGGCCGGCGCCCGGGGAGAGGCGCCTGATGCGCGCCGTCCTGAAGGACGCGCTCGCCATCCTCTTCAAGTACGACGCGACCGAGGACCGACGGGGCCGGCGCCTGCTCGCCGAGGCGCAGCACTGGGTCGAGAGCGACGACGCGCAGCGGACGTTCTCGTTCGTGAACGTGTGCGGCGCGCTCGGCCTCGACCCGTCGTGCGTGCGCAAGGGCCTGGCCCGCTGCCTCGGGGCGCAGCGCGCCCAGCGCCGCCACCGTCGTGTTCGGCTGACGCCCCTCGACTGACGGCGGCCTCGCCCGCTACCCCACCTCGGCCCACGCCAGCGCGCGCTCGACCGTCTCGAGGATGGCCTCGGGGTCGCCCGGCTTGGTGATCGCGAAGTCGACCCGGGTGCGCGCGAGCTGCGCGCGGCTCACGCCGCTCAGCACCGCGGAGTAGAGGCCGACGCAGAGGGGCCGGCCGTGTGGGCTGGCGATGCCGCGCGCCCGCACGAGCCGGGTCAGGTCCCAGCCGCTCATCTCGGGCATGTAGAGGTCGGTCAGGAGGACATCCGCGCCCTGGTGCTCTAGCTCGGCGAGCGCGGCCGGCCCGCTCGCGACCAGCACGACGTCGTAGCCGGCCCCGCGCAGCACCGCGGCGAGCACCGAGCGCGCGCTGCCGAGATGGTCGACGAGGAGAACCCGTGCGCGTCGACCCGAGGCCTTCCGCAGCGCGGCGCGCGGCGGCGCGGAGCCGCGGAGCGGGCGCGCGTGGCCGGTCAGCTCTCGATCCATCGGTGTCCTCCCCTCGCCGGCGCCGGGCTCACGCCACGGCCGCGTCGCACGCGGCGCCGCGCGGTGGGCCGAGCAGGGCCGCCAGCGCGCCCCCCTGCGCCCGCTTGCGCTTGAGCTTCTCCAGGAGCGTGGTTCGGTTCACGCGCAGGAGCCGCGCCGCCTCCTTCTTGTTGCCGCCCGAGAGCAGGAGCGCCTGGGCGATGATGCGGTCCTCGATCGCCTCCATCTCGCGGTAGAAGTCGATGCCCGCCGCGCCGAACTGCCAGGGCATCGCCGCCGACGCCTCGCCCGAGGCCTGCGCGGCGACCACGTGCGGCGGGAGGTCGTGCACCTCGATCACGTGCTCGGGCCGTCCGAGGACGACCATCTGCTCGAGCAGGTTGCGGAGCTCGCGCACGTTGCCCGGCCACGAGTAGCGCGCGAGCATCTCGAGGACGGCCGGGGCGACGTCGAAGCGCGGAAGGCCTTTTGCCGCGAGCTGGCCGAGCACGCCCCGCACGAGGAGCGGGATGTCTTCGCGCCTGCGCCGGAGCGGTGGCATCTCGATCGGCACCACGCGCAGGCGGTAGAAGAGATCCTCGCGGAACTGCTTGGCCGCGACCGCCTCGTCCAGGGTGCGATTGGTCGCCGCGATGATGCGCACGTCGACCTGCTGCGTGCCCACGCTGCCGACCGGCTCGAAGCGCCCGTCCTCGAGCACGCGCAGCAGCTTCACCTGCAGCTTCGGGCTCATCTCGCCGATCTCGTCCAGGAAGATGGTGCCGTGGTCGGCGAGCTTGAAGCGCCCCAGGCGGCTCGCGACCGCGCCCGTGAACGCGCCGCGCTCGTGCCCGAACATCTCGCTCTCGAGCAGCTCCTCCGGGATGGCGCCGCAGTGGACGGGCACGAAGCGGCCGGCTGCGCGCGTCGAGAGGCGATGCAGCGCGGCGGCGACCAGCTCCTTGCCGGTGCCGCTGCCGCCCGTGATCAGCACGGTGGCGTCCGTCGGCGCCACCCGGCGGATCACCTCGAAGATCGCCTCCATGCTCGGGTGGCGGCCGATGATGCCCTCGAACCCTCGCGGCTCGTCCTCCACCTGTTCCGGCTCGAACTGGACGTCGTCCATCGTCCCCCCCGCTGCGCGGCCGTGGCCGTGCACCGGGGAGAGGAAGCAAGCGCCACGCCTGATGCGGGGTCGGCCCCGATCAGGGTCAGGAATTTGCCCTCAAGCTTGCGGGAAGTCTGACGTTCCGAGGGCGGGAGGCGCGGCGGCAGCGCCTCGCCGGGGCGCGCGGAGGAGGCCCCGCGCGGACAAAGCTGTACGTCGGCAGCTATTTTTGTAACCGCGGCGCCGCGGCCGGGCGGGCCGCTCTTTCCTCCCCGCTCTCCTCCTGGATCGCGCGGTAGACCTCTTCGCGGTAGATGCGCACGTCGGCCGGCGCTTCCACGCCGAGCCGCACCTGGTTGCCACGCACCTCGAGGACGCGCACCGTGACGGCGTCCCCGACCCGGATCACCTCGCCCAACTTCCGTGTCAGGACCAGCATCGCTCCTCCCCCAAGGATTGTCGGCCGGACGCGCGCCCCGCTTTAGCGGAGGGTTAGACGCGCAGCAGGTCCAGCAGGCTCGTCCCTGCGAGCTGCGCGGTCGCCGCGAGCGTCGCCTGGAGTGCCGTCTGGGCCTGCGTCAGCGCCACGCTCGCGGCGGCGACGTCGGTGTCCAGGGCGCGCGAGAGCGCCCGTTGGTCGCCGAGCGTCAGTTTGCTGACCCGGAGAGCCTCCGCTGCGAGCCGGGATTGCCGCACCCCGACGCTCGCGCGCTCCGCGTCGAGAGCGCTGCGTCCGCGCTGTAGCGGACCCCGGGCACGAGCGCGCCGAGCGCGCGCAGGCACTCGCTCACGCCGTCCAGGCTCGCAGCGGCGAGGCGTGCGTTCTGCCGCTCGAGCCCGCGCGCCACGAGGAGCGCGCGCCGGAGCGCGCCGAGCCCGGCGCTGAGCCGCGCGCGGCGCTCGGGCGAGAGGCGCGGCAGGACCGCCATCGCGGACGGCGCCGCGGCACCGCTGCCCGCTGCCGCCTCGCGGACCAGCTCGCGTCGGCGGGCGGCCAGGCGTGTCAGCTCGCGCTCGAGCCCCTGGCGCTCGTCCAGCGAGCAGACGATGGCCGCGGGGCGGAGCGTGATGAGCGCCGCCCGCTCCGCGCCGAGCGTCCGGACGAGCGCCTCGCACGCCCGCGTCTCCTCCTCGAGCACGCCGAGGAGTGCGTCGATCTGGTCCACCCGTCGGCCCTCGCCTAGGCGAGCAGCTCCCCGAGCAGCTCGCGCAGGAACTGTCGCGCGACGTCCTGGACGTCGGCGCTGTAGTTGCCCTGCGCCACCACGGCGCGGAGCTCCGTCACCTTCTCCTCCCGGAGTACGTCGAGGGGCCCCAGCTCGCCCGTGAGGCCGACCAGCAGGCGGCCCCTGTCCGAGACGCCGACGCGGTCCGGGGCACGCGTGGGGGCCACGGACCCGCGGCCGATCGGTCCGCCAAACCGCGGATGGAGCAGCACTTTCGGCTCATTGACCTTCATCGCTCGAGCCCCGGACGGCGGCCTGCCGGCTCCCCACCGGTGTATCGGCACGGCCGTTCGGGATCTTGAGCCCGTCGTTGCCCAGCCTCGGCGTGGTCATGGCCGGCGAGCGACGCCCGGGAGGCTGCGCTCGAGGTCGCGCAGGAGCCTCGCCTCGGCGGGGTCCGGCCGCTCGTGGCTCGGCGCGGGCGCCGGGCGGGCGGCCTCGAGCCGCCCCGTCTCCGCAACCAGCGCGCGGAGCCGCTTCTCGCGCGCGTCGAGCGCCGCCCCCAGCCCCCGGCTGCGCTTCTCGGCGTCGCAGACCAGCTGGGCGAGGTCCTCGCGCAGGCGCTCGAGCGCCGCGCGCTCCGCCTCGCGCGTCGCGTCGCGTTCGCGCGCGCTCCGCCTGAAGAGCCAGCCGATCCCGGCGACCGCGCCGCAGTCGAGGACGGCCGAGGCGACGAGCAGCGTGTCCATGGCCCCTCTCTAGGCGATGATCAGGGCTCGTCCCCGTCGCGCGGGTCGCCGAAGTGATCGCTGAGCGGCGTCTTCAGGCGCAGCATCGCCTGCGAGTGGAGCTGCGAGACGCGCGACTCGGTCAACCCGAGCACGGCGCCCACCTCCTTCATGGTGAGCTCCTCGTGGTAGTAGAGGGTGATCACCAGCTTCTCGCGCTCCGGGAGACGCGCGATCGCCTCCGCGACCAGGTCGACGCGCTCCTGGGTGAGCAGCGCCCCGAGCGGGTCCTCCTCGTCCCGCTCCAGGCGGCGTTCGAGGTTCAGGCGTTCCTCGCCGCGTCCGAAGCCCAGGTCCTCGAGGCTGAAGAGGCTCATCTCGCCGATGCGCGCGAGCAGCTCTTGATAGCTCTCGAGCGAGAGACCGAGCTCGCGCGCGATCTCCTCCTCGCTCGGCGGTCGCCCGAGCACGCCCTCGAGCGTGTGCGCCGTCCTCTCGATCAGGCTCGCCTTCTGCCGCACGCTGCGCGGCACCCAGTCGAGCGAGCGCAGGTGGTCCAGGATCGCGCCGCGGATGCGGAACTGCGCGTAGGTGGAGAACGACGCCTCCTTGCGGGGATCGTACTTGCCGATGGCGTCGAGGAGCCCGACGATGCCCCACGACACCAGGTCGTCGAGCTCGATGTGCGGCGGCTTGCGCGTCGCCAGACGCTGCACCACGCGCCGCACGAGCGGCAGGTGGCGGCGCAGCACCTCCTCCCGGCTGCCGGCGAGCGGCGCGTAGGCCGCGGCGGCGCGCCGCGCGCGCCCGCGCGCGCGGCCGCCCGCCGCGGGGCCGTGTCCCGTCCCGATCATGATCGCCTCCCCTCGCCCAGGAGCCGCCGGAAGAAGAACTGCACGCCGCCGGTCGGCGCCGACGGCGGGCGCGTCGCGAGGCGCTCGGCGAGCTGCACGAGCGCCCGGCTCGCCGGGGCGCCGGGCGCGGCGAGCAGCACGGGGAGCTGCTCGCGCACCGCGCGCGGCACGGCATCGTCATAGGGCACGTAGCCCTGGTACTCGACCCGCACGCGCAGGAAGCGCTCGGCCACGCACGCCAGGCGCACGAAGGCCGCCTCGGCGTCGACCGCGCCCGCCGCCATGTTGACGGCGATCAGGAACTCGCGCCGCCCGTAGCGCGTCGCGAGCACTTTCATGAGCGCGTAGGCGTCGGTCAGCGCGGTCGGCTCGGGGGTGATGATGAGGAGCGCGTCGGCCGCGGCGGCGGTGAAGTGGAGCACGTTCTGGGAGATGCCCGCCGCAGCGTCCACCAGGAGCACGTCGAGCGCCTCGTCGAGCGCGTCGACCTCGTCGAGGAGGCGCAGGCGCTCGGCGGGCCCGAGGGCGGTCAGCTCCTCGCAGCCGCTCGCCGCCGGGATGACGCGCACGCCCGCCGGGCCGTCGACGATCACTTCGGCCAGGCGGCGCTCGCCGCGCAGCACGTCGAGGAGCGAGAGCCGCGGCACAAGCCCGAAGACCACGTCCAGGTTCGCGAGCCCGAGATCCGCGTCGAGCACGCACACCCGCTCCCCCTGCCGCGCCAGCGCGACGGCCAGGTTGGCCGTCACGTTGGTCTTCCCCACGCCGCCCTTCCCGCTCGCCACCGCGATCACGCGGAGCCGCGCCTCCGCCGCTCGGGCGGCGGTGGGCGCGCGGGTATCCAATGCGGTCTCGGTCATGCCTGGTCTTCCCCCCTCATGCGGCCAAGAGGCAGCGCGCGAGCCGGTCCGGCGTCGCCGGCTCGAGGTCGTCCGGGATGCGGCGGCCGGCGGCGACGTGCGACACGGGCACGCCGCGCCGCCAGAGGAGCCCGAGCATCGGGCCACCAGGCCCGAGGTCGAGCTTGGTGAGCACGCAGGCCTCGGGCTCGAGCGGCGCGAAGGTCCGCCAGGTCCGCGCCGCGGCCGAGCTCCCGGCGGCGCCGCTCGCGACCAGCGTGCGCCCCGCCCCGGCCCCCGCCGCCTCCACGAGCGCGGCCAGCTCGGCCAGCTGGGGACCCTGCCCCGGGCCCGCGCCCGCCGTGTCGACCAGGACCACGTCGGCCTCGGCGGCACGCGCCAGCGCCTGCACGAGCTCGCGCGCGTCGACGGCCGCGTGCACCCGCGCGCCGAGGGCGCGCCCGTAGGTCTCCAGCTCCGCGGTGGCGCCCACGCGGTAAGTGTCGGTGCCGACCAGCGCCACCCGCCGGCCCGCGCGGCGCTCCTGCGCGGCGAGCTTGGCGATCGTGGTCGTCTTGCCGTCGCCGGGCGGGCCCATGAAGAGGCGCACGCGCTTCGCTCCCCCGGCGGACCGCTCGCCGAGCGCTCCCGCCAGCGCCGCGTCGAGCGGCGCGCCACCGGCGAGCCGCGCCTGCGTCGCCTGCACGAGCGCGGCCGCGATCACGCCGTCCACGCCCTGCGCCACCAGCGCGCGCCGGAGCGGCAGGAGCTCGCGCCCGAGCCCTGGCCGCTCGTGCCGCCAGTGCTCCTCGACCAGCTCCCGCACGACGCCGAGCAGCTGCCGCACCTCGCCCACCAGCTCGCCCGACGCCGCGCCGGGCGGCTCCGGCATCCGGTCGACGGCCGCCGTCACCGTCACCTCGCCCGGCGCGCTCGCCGTCTCGAGGATGACGGCCTCCGGCCCGAGCGCGGCTTTCACCCGCGCGAGGGCCTGCTGCATGGTGGCGGCGGTGTAGCGGTTGATGTGCACTCAAATCTCCCGGGGGCCCGTCCGGTGCTCGCGCGGCTCACGCCGCGCTGCGGACAATCGCGTCGCCGCCGCCGGGCCGGGGCGCGCGCGCAGGACCGCGATGCCGGCCGCGACCAGCCCCAGGGCCGCGACGAGCACGAGGAAGACGGTCATCCGAGCCCCGCGATGCGCTCCGACGGGCTCGCGACGTCGGTCAGGCGGACGCCGAACTTGTCGTTCACCATCACCGCTTCGCCGCGCGCTATCGGCTTCCCGTTGATGAGCACGTCGAGCGTCTCGCCGGCGAGCTTCTGGAGCTCGATCACCGAGCCGGGCCCGAGCTCGAGCAG
>WNFW01004243.1_pt1 | contig 10045 bp, 8 predicted proteins | sample 5400131 | NCBI WGS metagenome assembly WNFW01 (sample SAMN13153362, study PRJNA577476) | soil metagenome | isolation source: 20 cm soil or saprolite under grassland replicate 1 | place: USA:California | collected 2016-06-15
GGCGCCGGACGACCAGCGCCGCGATGTCATCCGGCGGAACAGGACTGGCGGGGGAAGAGGCGGGTTTACGCAGCAAATTTTGCAGGAACGACTGGGCATCGCCTCGCGCGGCAAGTAATTGTTTCGCCACCAGCGCAGGCGCGAGTCGGGGTTGGTCACTCTCGCCCGCGCCGTACAAACCGTCAGTGTAAAGCAGAAACAAATCCCCGCCGCTCAATCGCATTGGCGTCTCGGTAAAGCTCGAGCCGGCGACCAACCCCAGCGGCGGCGAGGTCGAAGCGATTGATTCTGTTTGTCCGTCGTGTCGTGCCACCAGCAGCGGTGGATGGCCTGCGCCCACGATGCTGCCCACGCCGCTCTGCGGATCGAGCGCCACGCACATCGCCGTCATGAAGGAGCGGGCGCCGAGAATGCTGCGAAAGTCGCGATCGACTGCACGCATGATTTCTGCTGGGGTTTCGTTTTCGGCGTTCGCATGATGAAAAAGCAATTTCGCCAGCGTGGTCAGCAGCGCTGCGGCCGCGCCATGGCCGGTGGCATCGGCAATCCAAAAAAGCATCCGGCCATCGCGCATGCGAAGCCAGCCGTAAATATCGCCGCCCACTTGAATGACCGGATGATAAAACGCTGCAATCTCCCACCCGGGCAACACTGGTGGTGTGGCTGGAATCAGAGAGCGTTGCGTTCGTTGTGCGGCGTCAAGGTCCTGTTCCAAATTTCCGCGCCACGCTTCCAATTCTTCGTTTTGCTTGAGCAGTTGTTCGCGCATAGAACGCAAACGCAATTGGGTGTCGATGCGTGCGCAGAGCACCTCCGGATGGATGGGCTTGGTCACGAAATCGTCCGCTCCCGCTTGGAGACATAGCACCTCGCTTTCCTCGCTGCCGTGACCGGTAAGCATGATCGTCGGAATCTGCGCCACCGCCGGAGAAGGATCGGCACGAATTTGTTTTGAAACATCGGCGCCGTCGAGGCCGGGCATGTCGTAGTCAAGGAGGAGAAGACAGGGCGGCTGTTTGCGGACAAGTTCAAGCGCTTCTTCGCCGCTCTCGGCCTCGGTGCAGGCATAGCCGGCGGCGGTCAACGTTCGTGCCAGCAATCGTCGGCTCGCCCGATCGTCATCCACCACCAGGATTGGATTCTCCGCACACGTCATTCTTTGAAATAGAATCGAAAAGTAATCGCGCGCGACATGTATCCGCGAAACGATATGGCATGGCCGCTCAATTATCGAAGGGCGCGCTTTTCGATTGTCAGTATATTAGGGTTGAATTAGAAAGAGACGGTTTCGTCGAATCGATTTTATGAAATGTTCACCGTGGCTCGTTTTTCTCGCCGGCTTTGTTTTCGTATCCTGTGCCGATGAGGAGCCGCCGGTGCGTCATCACGTGGCCCGTTATCCAAATGCGCCCGAAGATCAGCCGATCACCCAGCCTTATAATCCGAATCAGCCGCCGGCGCCGCCCGAGACAACAGAGCAGAATCCTCCACCGGAAGCCTCCGCGTCACCGGCAGCGAGGACAACCAAGGGCGATTTGCCTTACGGTATTCCAGTCCCGGGAAAAGCTGGATTTGTGACCAGCCCCTATGCGCCCAATCAGGGATATGTTGATGTTCGCGGCTTCCCGCCGGGAACTGAAGTGAAAGATCCCTACACCAACAAAATCTTTCTGGTGCCGTAGGAGTCTCGCTTCTTTTGGGGCGAAATAGCCGCGTTGCTGGACAAGGGCGCCGGATATCGGATGGTTCCTCCTCCCAGGTTTCCGGCGGCTGCGGATTTGAAACGTTAAATGGAACTTCGCGTCAAACGCGCACCTCACATCGACACGGAAATCACCGTGCCGGGGGACAAGAGCATTTCGCACCGGGCCGCCATTATCGCCGCGCTTTCCAATGGAGTTTGCCGTCTCGATGGATTCCTCATCGGTGACGATTGCATGCGCACTGTTAATGCCTTGCGCGCGCTCGGGGTTCGTATCGATGAGGGGGAGCCCAATTCAATTGTCGTCCATGGAAAAAAGCGCGTGCTCACTCCGCCGGCCACCGAAATTGAGTGCGGCAATTCCGCTACCACCATGCGATTGATGGCGGGACTTCTTGCAGGGCAAACATTCGAGAGCCGCCTGGTAGGAGATGCTTCTCTTTCCAAGCGGCCAATGGATCGCGTCATTGCTCCGTTGCAGCGGATGGGTGCAAACATTACCGCAGAAGGCCCGGGCGAGACCTCGCCGCTGCGTATTCACGGGGGCTCGTTGCGCGGAATTCGCTATCAAATGCCCGTTCCCAGCGCCCAGGTAAAAAGCGCAATCTTGCTCGCCGGTCTTTTTGCCAAAGGAAAAACCGCAGTTGTCGAGCAGACGCAGACTCGCGATCACACCGAGCGAATGCTGCGTTATTTCTTCGTTCGCACGACGCGGGACGAAAACGGCACCATCGCGATTTTTGGCGATCAGGTTCCGGAGTCGCGCGACTTCCGCATTCCCGGTGATCTCTCCTCCGCCACCTACTGGCTGACAGCGGCGGCCGCGCAACCCGGAGGACACTTGCTCGTCCGCGAACTCGGCTTGAATACGACGCGCACGCCAGTGCTCGGCGTACTGGTGCGCATGGGAGCCCAGGTTCGCGAAGCGATTGAAGATGTGGATCAACTCGAGCCGCGCGGCATCGTGGAAATAACCGGTGCGATGTTGAAAGGAACCGTCATTCAAGGAAAAGAGGTCGCGCAATTGATCGACGAGCTTCCGGTGCTGGCCGTGGCTGGCGCCCTTGCCAACGGTACCACCATTATCCGGCAAGCTCATGAATTGCGGGTAAAGGAAACCGACCGCATTGCTGCGATCGCGCACAACTTGCGAATAATGGGCGCGCAAGTGCTCGAGATGAGTGACGGACTCGAGATCCATGGTCCGGCGCCGTTGCGCGGCGGACGCGTCCCCAGCTTTGGCGATCATCGCATCGCCATGGCGTTTGCTATTGCCGGACTTTTCGCCGACGGCGAAACCATCATCGAGGATTCCGAATGCGTGGAAATTTCCTATCCCGGTTTTAAAAACGCGCTCGAACAATTCATGACCGCAAAGCGGGGGCCGGGAAGCACTCCTGTGATCGGATCGCTCTCGCTCGCCCCGGTTGACGAATAATCGTTAGGGAACCCTCCGGGATCAGACCGTTGCGGTGACCAAGAGCTTGCTTCCGCGCGATTTCCAATGAAGAAACGTCGCAAGCCCCAATGCCCGCTCATCACATCATCGCCATTGATGGTCCCGCTGCTTCCGGCAAAAGTAGCGTTGCGCGCGCCTTGGCACAGCGACTTGGATTTTCCTACGTCAACTCCGGGGCAATGTATCGCGCGGTGACGTGGCACATTTTGCAACGCGGCCTGAACGTGCAGCAACCGGCTGCTGTTGCCACCGCCATCGAGCAATCCAGAATCGTTTGCGATCTTGTCGATAACCAATCGCGCATTTTAATTGATGATTACGATCCGACGCCGCATTTGCGCGACGACGATGTCAATCGCACCGTTTCTCTCGTCAGCAGTGTCCCGCGTGTTCGCGAGATTCTCGTCGCTCACATGCGCGCCTACGCAAAGAAAGACAACCTCGTCATGGAAGGTCGCGACATCGGGTCAGTTGTTTTTCCGGAAACGCCTTTCAAATTTTATATCGACGCCTCCCCGGACGTGCGGGTGCAGCGGCGCCTAGCCGAAGGGCAGCGCGATGAAATCGCCGCGCGCGATCGCGCCGATTCTTCCCGCGTCGCTTCACCACTTGTCATCGCACCGGACGCAATTGTGATCGATACCTCTGCGCTCACCATCGATGGTGTGGTCGATCAAATCACGCGGCGATTAGTGGCAAAAGGTTTGCCGGTTCACTCCCAGACAGCGACAACGCGCCGGCAGCGGATGAATCCGTACTATTGGCTGGGATACAAACTCTCCCGTTTGCTCGCCCAAATCTGTTTTCGATTCCACATCCTGCATCGCGAACGCATGATCCAAAGTGGGCCAGTGATTCTGGCGATGAATCATCAGAGCTTTTTCGATCCGCCGCTGGCGGGGAACGCTTCCAATCGTGCGATTTTTTTTCTTGCCCGCAGAACGTTGCTCGATCATTGGTTTTGGGGCTGGCTTCTGCCCAAGCTGAATGTCATCCCAGTCGATCAGCAAGGCAGTGATCGCAGCGCTCTGAAAGCATTGATCCGAATTTTACGGGCGGGAGAAGCGACGCTCGTGTTTCCGGAAGGGGCGCGCACGCTCGACGGTAATTTGCAGCCGGCCCAGCCCGGTCTCGGCTTGGTGATTGCGAAAACGCTGGCGCCGGTTGTGCCGATGCGCATCTTCGGCGCGCACGACGCCTGGCCACGCGGCAGCAAAAAAATCCGTCTTCATCCCATTACCATCGTCGTTGGACATCCGATTTTTTTCACTCAAGCGGACATCGCGGAACGAGGAAAAGACGTGTATCAACGTTTGAGCGAGCGGGTGATGAACGAAATCGCCAAACTAACGATCGATGGAAAGGGGTAAGGAAAAGGAAGAGCGCGTTTCGAAAAGCGCGTTGATCGCAATGATCGCGATTGTTGTTGGTCTGATCGTCGTTGCGATCTACGCCAACTGGCAAAATGCGCATCGCGAGCTTATTGAAACGACAACCGTCACTCGCTTTACCCCGGAAGCTTCGGCTTCCCCCGCCTCAACCCCTTGAGTTCGGGACGATGGGAGCTTGCGCCGGTCGTCAGCCGATGCCACTTCTAAAGGTTGATGAAAAAGGCTTTCAGCGTCCTGGCGCTGAGCGCATGTTTTTTTGCGTATCAGAAACAGCGAGCTAGTGACGAGGTGGGTGCCCAGATTCAATCTGAGGTGCCGTCGCCGGCGGAAGGACCGGCAGAAATCGGGAAGACGCCGACTCCAGCAGACATGGCGACGACGCCGAGCCCGGTCGCATCGGTCACACCGCATGCGGAAGCAAGCGTGACTCCCACTGCGGCGAAGACTCCCATTTTATCGCCGACTGTGACGCCGACGCACGCGATTTCATCCACACCGGAATCGACCGCGCCAACGCCCGAGGCTGGCAAAAAACCAGTTGCCACTTCGACGCCGCGCTTGCGGCTTAACCCGCTATTGACGGGTACGCCCCTTCCGGAGGCGACCGCATCGGCCGAAATCAATTCTCCCGCATCGTCGGTTGCTCCGACTGTTTCGGCCGAGACTGGGTCGCAGGCTCAAAATACCGCCAAACCCGATGCCTCAGCTTCCGCGACCGCGTCATGGATTCGCAGCGCCAGCGGTAAAAAGCGAGCGAAGCCATCCGTTTCGCCGTCTCCGTCGCCTTAAGTTCGTCTCGAGCGACGTGGAGGGATCCCGTTGAAGTTATCTTAAAGCTTACGCGGCGGGATCCCTCGGTCCGAGCCGGACTGGCGGTTGCGCTCGGGATGACGTTTAGCTGTTACCGCGATCTTGTTGCACCGCCAACTGCTGCGCGTATGCCAGGGTGTCGATATTCTCGATCGTCTTGTCACGCCGAATGGCTTTGATCCTGGGAAAACGCAAGGCGAGTCCGCTGGAGTGGCGCGTGCTTGGTTGAATGGAATTGAAGGCAACTTCCAAGACAATATCGGGTTTCACTTCGCGATAGCGCCCGCGCTCAACCAGCGTGTTATCCTTGAAATGCTCGGTCAGCTCGGCGATCTCGGCGTCGGTCAGCCCGCTATAAGCTTTGCCGATTGGTAATAATTCGCCGTTCTTTTCGTCGCGCACTGCAAAGGTATAATCGCTCAGCACGTGATTTCTTTTTCCGTGGCCAAGCTCGGCTGCCACGACCACGACATCGAGCGTCGCCAGCTCCTTCTTCAGCTTGAACCAGAACATCCCGCGTCGTCCCGGCGAATAAAAGCTTTCCGGATCCTTGACCATGAGCCCTTCATTCAAACGCAGCCGTGCGCGTTTGAATTCGTTCTCGATCTCGTTAGCAGAATGGGCTGCCACCACGGACGCGATCTGAAATTTCGATGGCAGCTTTAGACCGCGCAGAAGCTCACGTCGCTCCCGCAGCGCAGTTCTCAACAAGGAACGGCCGTCCAAAAATAATAGATCGAAGGCAACAAATATTACCGGCACGTCGGCCGAAGAAGTCTCAAATAAATCGAGCGCGTCGGTTTTTCGCCCAAGCCGTTTCTGCAAATCGAAGAATGTCAGCTTGCGATCCTCGGCAAACGCGATGATCTCGCCATCCAGAATTACTTCTTCTGAAAATTCGCGCGCCTGTTCGGCGATTTCGGGAAATTGGCCGGTGATACGCTTGAGATCGCGTGAAAAGATTTCCGAGTGTGCCCGACTGGCGTGCAGTTGCGCGCGGATGCCATCGAATTTGTCTTCGACGTATACTGTAGGTGGCGGCGTTTTACCCGCTGGTGTTGTAGCTGCCGCCGTCTCCGGCGGCAGGTTTTTCGGTTCTGTCCCGAAAGCTTTCGGGGCAGCTACATCGACGAATCGTTTCCAGATTGCTTCGGCAGTTGGTTCAGGGCTGGCGAGCATGCATTTAATGGGGCGGAAGAGCGAAAGCTCCGCCCGGTGAAGGTCGTTATTTTTTGCCAGAACCGCGGTGTGTCCGATGTCGCCGAGGAGCATGTTCGCTTCCTTCACCTCATCGAGCGGAGCATTGAACGCCTTGGCGATTGCTTCCTCGACCAGGCCCTCGCGTAATCCGATGCGTAGATCGCCGGTGAGAATCTTGACCACATACTGACCTTCCCGCGCGGAGAGGCGGGCCAAGCGATTTTGCAGCGCCTCCTTTTTCGCTACGGGTCCACGCAGTTTCTGGAGTTGTTCAAAAAACTTGTAGGAATCGATGATACCGAAAGGCTCCGGAACGGTACGACCATCGAGTACATCGAACGCAGTTTTACCCGCGTCTCCATGACTGTGGGCAATCCGTCGAAATTCTGCGTCGCTGATCTTTGTCGCGCCGCCAAGGGCACGGTAAATGACGGAGCCACCCACTTGCAGCGTGCGCAGATCGGTTTGCGGAAAAGCATGACCGGTAAAATAAACCGTGGCTATCGCTAGTTGCTCGTCATCGAGCGTCGAGAAATATTCTGCTAACAGACGAACCTTCTCGAGTTTTGCCGGAGTCGCGGCAATCGCCTGGCCAACATTTGCGAACCCGAGAAATTCCGATGGAGCTGGCGTTGTAGCTGCCGCCGTCACTGGGGGCAGACCATTCGATTCTGCGGTTGAGACGGCGACGGCTATATCGGGCGATTGTGCAAGAGAAGTCCCGAAAGTGAGCTCCATCTGATTTTCCTCGGTCAACGCCCACGCCTCGATCCCGCGCGCGCGTAAATCGAGCGCAAATTGCGCGGCAAATCCGTGCAAAGTGAAAACCCGTTTCGGTCCCACCAGCTCGACGTAGCGCAACAGATCATCGTAATCGGCGTGATCGGACAGTGGGAATGCCGCATCGACCTGATAGCGATAAATCGCACTCGGATCGACCGCCCAGCCGCTAATCATGGCTACGCGTTTGCGCGGAATTTTCTCAAGCATGCGCGAGCGATTCGCGCTCGGCGGGCAAATCAGAACTTTGCCGGCGAGATCATTCGGCTGATAGCGAAGGTAATGACAAAATTTCTGGCCGTATTGTTCGTAAATACGAGTCATTTGATAGACCGAACCGTGAAGCATCGGTACGAGATCGGCTCCGGCGAGGGCACAAAGGATTTCCTGCGCTTTGCCCAGCGAATACCCGAGTAGCACCGGAACTTCATCGTTCTCGATCGCGTCGCGGCAAAAAGCGATAATTTGCGCGATCACTTCCTCGGTCGGTGGCAGGCGGTAACGCGGAATGCCATAGGTTGTTTCCATGATCAGGGTGCTGGCCGCCGTCCATTCCGCGAGCTCGGCCGATTGACCCCGGCACAATTTGAAATCGCCGGTGTAAAGCAGCGAATCATTCTCAGTGCGCAAAAAAAGTTGGGCTGAACCAAAAATATGACCGGCCGGAAACAAGGTGACCTGCATTCCCCGAACATCCTTTTCCTGGCCGAACGGCAGGATGATTTCATTGCGCTTTCCCGGAAGGCGCGCTTGCATTAAACGCGCGGTCCGTTCCGAGACGATGATCTCACGATGCGGCGCGATGTGATCGCTATGGGCGTGCGAAACGAAAGCGAAATCCTTGGCTTCCCATGGGTCGAGCCAGAGATTCTGTTGCGGCAAAAAAACGCCGCGCTCGTATCGAACATCGATCACACCGAAATCTAGCTGCCTGGCTTCCGCAGGGAAACCGGCATTCGGCCAGTGTCGTGATTTGAAACGCCAGAAGAGGAACACAGACTTCCCAGTCTGTGCGCCCCGCGGAGTTCTACTCCGCTGAACGTGGCGCTTGCGCGGGTTGCTGAGAGCAGCGGGTTTAGAAACCGCTGGGCGCACAGGCCAGAGGCCCTGTGTTCCTGCCGGCATTCGCTCTGCATTGACAGGGTCGCACGCAGCCGGTTTGATATGGCTAATGCGATTTACCTGCGCAGTCGCGCTTTTGCTCAGCGTGAGCTCTGTCTCGGGGGCCGATATCGAACAAGGGAAATTTCCACTGGCGCTCAATCCCGATTTCCAGTTTCGTAAGGCTAAGATTTACACGCTATCGCAAAACCTTCCCCGAAACAGAGGACAGCGAGGGAACAATCCCTCGAATTTGACGAATAAGGCCAGTATTAAATCGAGTAGCGCGATTGAGGAAGCTTCGCTGAATTTTGAGCGCTCCTATCGAATGTTTGGCGCGGTCACTGCGCTCGATCAACGGCAACGCTTCGGGCAATACTTTGATTTTTTCTGGCGGGCGAAGCGGCCATCGGATGTGACGATCCGGTTTGAATATAAACAAGAGAAACTTCGGGCTTTTGTGCAAGCAAAAGAACAGGCCTACCAGAACGTCCACGGGACGAATCGCAGCGAATTTCGAGTGGTCGGCGACGAGTATTTTGATGACGGGCAGGTCCTCGCCTGGCGTTGTTTACTCATCGAACACGGCCGGATCGTAGCCGAGAAACGCTCTTTCCTATGGGACTAGTCCGTTTGACTGCCGGGGCTAAGTTTCATAACGTTCAATAGTTACTGTGGAATCGTCGATTCAGGTCGGAGTGAGCGGCCCTGCCGTCTGGGTCCGGGTGGAGGGCAAAGGCAATTTTCTGAACAGCGGAAATTTCAAGCAGTTTGCGCGCGAAATGGTCGACCGTGGCTATCGCGAGTTCGTGGTCGATCTTGTCGATTGCGTGATGATGGATTCCACTTTTATGGGAACAATGGCGGGACTGGCCCTGCGATTGAAGGAACTTGGGCAGGGACACCTCCGGGTGGTGCATTGCGGCGAACGCAGCCGCCAATTGCTTTCGGGCCTTGGTCTCGATCAACTTTTTCAAATCTCCAGCAACGGCGCGCGCGCTCCGGAATGCGGCGCACTGGCCACCACAACCCTGGGGAAAAAAGAGCAAGCCAAGGAAATGCTGGCAGCTCACGAAGCGCTGTGTGAAGCGGCGCCGGAAAATCTTTTGCGGTTCAAAGACGTTCTCGACTACCTCAAGCAAGACCTTCACGACAACCCAGTAAAGAAGTAAGTTGGCTGCCGACTTCATGTGGCCGACTCTTCTCTACGCCCTTCTGGCAATTGCGATTTGCGGTTGGATTTTCACTTCCTTCCGCCAGCGACGCAAGGTTCACGCCCTCGAGCGCTCGAAGGAGGAGATCCAGGTCGAAGAAACGCTCGTTTTCGATTTTTTACACGGGCTGGGTGAAGCTTTCCGGGAAACGATCAAGCCGCATGACTTGCATCGGCTGATCGTGGAAGGCGCCACCCGAATTCTCGACGCTCATGGCGGCGCGCTTTATCTCACCGATCGCAGCGGGAACAAGCTTGTGCCGATGTTTCTTTCCAAGGGTTGTCCGCCACTCGTGCCGGTGCCGGGCCGCATTTTGCATCAGGCCGCGACTACCCCCGCTGCCTTGGAAGGATTTTTGCGGATGCATAGTGTTCCACCGGGCGAAGGT
>WNFW01004244.1_pt1 | contig 10045 bp, 9 predicted proteins | sample 5400131 | NCBI WGS metagenome assembly WNFW01 (sample SAMN13153362, study PRJNA577476) | soil metagenome | isolation source: 20 cm soil or saprolite under grassland replicate 1 | place: USA:California | collected 2016-06-15
CGTTTCATATGGTCTGCAATCTCAGTACCGTCAGGCATCTCACCCCTGATATACCAACCTTCGAACCGATCCTTCCCCTCAAGGTTCACTTCCTTACCCTTCAGTTGCTTGAGAGCGAGTGGGAGCGCGCGCTTATAGAAGGCAAACTTGTACTGCCTCTCAAGATCCGAGTCTTCGCCAATTCGCTCGAAGGTAGGATCGAACCGTTCCAGTACGCCGTGCTCGATCGGAAAAAAGCAGCAAAACGGTTCATCCTTCTCAAACCGTACTTTCAAATGCGGTCTCGTGAACTTCCAGTTCATTGTAAAGGTGAACGGCATCCAGTAACTTTCTATTAGGGCAGACATCGCTTGAATGCCATCTTTGAACTGATTAACGGGGCCAGTCACCCAGAGGTCGTAACCTGGCGGCGTCCCTATAACGACTCCCACATTGAAGGTCAGGATTCCACTTCCAAAATGAGTTTCCACGGGGGTTGTGCTTTTCTTGTTTCCTGCGTTTTCCTCATCTTCAAACGTCAGGTGGATATCGTCTTTGCTAGAGCCACCGTTCCACTCAGCCTCGCAGGTCACAGGACAACGAACCTCCCAGCCGTGGGCGTTCGCAATCGAAAGGGGCAGGCATCGATACGCGTAAGAACCTGGCGTCTGGTTCATCCACTCCCGACGATTACGCGCAGGACGTATATCCACCGGAGAGTCATCGGTCAGATAACACACGAGGTCCATCGCTTTAACTCCTTCAGCGTCCATTTGCCACCGGGTACGCACTCACGTCGCTTAAGGATTGCAACGGCATCATGGCAAACCGAGGGTCCGGCGACCATGCTCGCGATGCCCTGCCCGCGAGGGCCGGCTCGACGAGCATGCGATCTTCGACCTGGACGCGCGGACGTAGTCGTGTCCGCGTGGACGCGGCGATTCGACCGCGATCAGGTTCGCGCGCCGCGGCGGGAGTCGCGGACGGCGCGGCGCCAGGCGATCAGCGCAGGACCGGCATGGACGAGAAGCCAAGCCGAGCGCCATAGGTAGCCGCCCACAAGCCACATCCGCCCGCGCGCGGCCGGCGGCCACCACTCGCGCATCACAGCGGGCGGTGGAAGCAGCTCGCGACGCACCAGAGCGAGCCGTCCCCGCAGGCCCGGCGTCTGCGCGAGCCGCTCGATCCCGAACGTGAGGGTCGTTTGGGAGCGGGTCAGCAGCACCGTCTGCACCGACTGGGTATCCGGAAGGCCGAGGTCCGCCGCCAGCGACCGTCCGGAGGGCAGCAGGCGAAGGCCGGCGGCGAACAGCTCGGTCGCCCCGAGCCTCGCGGCGAGAGCGGAAGCGGCGCGCCAGGTTCGCGCGTCCAGCACGCTCAACGCCTGGTCGAGATCGCGGATGGAGCGGGGATTGGCGGGCCCGTGGTGGGCGGCGTGGAGAGCGACGTGGAACGCGATCCCCTCGGAACCGAGGACCGTCACCTCGGTCCTGGCGACGACCATCCGCTCGGTTGCGTCCGCGAGGACGCGCCAAAGCTCCGCCGGCGCGACGCCGACCCCCTGCAGCGTCCAGTGCAGGTCCACCATCACGTCGCTATCGCCACGTATCCATGCCTCGCCGTGCTCCAGCTCCGGCGCCTCGCCGTATGGCGGGATGTAGGTGGAGAAGCCGAGCTTGCGCAGCTCCGCCCGGGCAGGCTCGATCCCATCCGGCGCGACGAGAACGTCCGAGTCGACGTAGGAGCGTCCGTTGCCGCCGTAGAGGAGCCGGTCGATCGACGGGCCCTTCAGGAGGATGCTCGGTATCCCTCGGCCCTCAAGCGCGGAGACGAGCTCGGCCGTCGCCGCGTCCTGGAGCGCGCTCCGAGCCGGGCCAGCGATGCCGGCCGCCCGAGCCGCCTCCGCACCGGACGATCGCGGCCGAAGGCGCCCGAGCGATCGAGCCCGGGCGGCCGCCCCCAGTGCTCTCGGTCCCCGCATTCGGCCGTCCACGGCCGCATTCTCCCGCCACGCGGGAAACGCCGAGTCTCTCGGCTCCGATCCTGGCGTGCGGCGGCGGGGGAACGAGGCGGATGGACGTCTCTTGCCCCGGCGTTGAGGGAGACCTGGCACCCTGCATGGGGCAATGGCAGGAGTGCGGGATGCCCTGCGAACCGCCGCCCACCGCCTCGAGGCGATGGCCGTGCGGCGACTCGAGCAGCGCTACCTGGGTGTCTACACAGGCGATGACATCCCTTCGCAGGAGCTGGGGTACGGACCAGGGATGTACAGGGCTTCCTCCTGGCTGGTTCTGGCTGAGATATTCCGCCGCCTCGAGGTCGGGGAGGACGACGTCTTCGTGGACATCGGCTCGGGCATGGGACGCGCCGTGTTGATGGCAGCTCGCCGACCGTTCAGCCGCGTGATCGGGGTCGAGCAATCGCCTCGCCTCAACCAGGTGGCTCAGGGCATCGTCGATCGAAACCGCCATCGACTCGCCTGTCAGCACATCGAGCTGCCGACCGTGGACGCGCTCGAGTGGGAGATTCCCGACGACCTCACCGTGGTCTACCTGTACTGTCCGTTTCCGACTCAGACGTTCAGGATGCTCGTCGAGAGGCTGATCGCGTCGATCGAACGCTTTCCGCGTCCGCTCCGCGTCGTTTATCACTTCAGCACCGTCGAGGACCGCGACGTTCTCAGGGCCACTGGCCAGGCCGAGATGTTCAGCTTCGGCGTGCCGCGGTACCTGCGCTCCGAGTTCGAGGAGGTCTCGATGTTCCGCCTTCTCCCCCGCGGTGGCTGGAGGACCCCTGCGTAAACACCTAGCGCACCGTGGGGTGCGACACAGGATCCCGCCCGCAAGACCGCTACCTTACGGGCCGTGCGCCGTCCGTTTGCGCCGCGGTCGGGCGGGAGTCGAGATGAGAGGGACCGAGCGGCCGCAAGTGGGGCGTGATCACAAATTCAGCTGCGCCTGAAGACAGGGAGGGGCGCGGCCGGGCGGCGCGACGGGCTCGCCGCCCTCACCTCGCGGGATCAGCCGGGGGCGGACACGCTCGTCGAGCCGAAGCTCGCGGACGGCGCTCCCGCGCTGTCGATCGAAGCGCTCGGGCGCCGCTTCGGAGAGCATGAAGTGATCGCGTCCCTCAGCCTCACCGTGGAGGCGGGGCAGCGGGTGGCCCTTCGCGGGCCGAATGGATCCGGGAAGACGACCGTGCTGCGCTGCGTCGCCGGGACCGTTGCTCCCAGTCGTGGGGGCATCTCGGTTGGCGGCCACGCCGCGGGAACGCTCGGCGCTCGCCGCCTGTTGGGCGCGTCGCTATCGCAGGAGCGCTCGTTCTACCTCCGGCTCAGCGGGCACATGAACCTTCTCTGCTTCGCGCGTCTTCGCTGCGAGAGCGACGATGAAGCCGCCGAGCAGGTCCGCGCGCTCGAACGTGAGCTGGAGATCGCCCCGTTTGCCTCGCAGCCCGCCTCCACGTATTCGGCCGGAATGCTGCAGCAGCTTTCGTTCGCGAGAGCCCTGCTGGCAGACCCGGCGCTCCTGCTGCTCGACGAGCCCACGAGATCGCTCGACGATGCGGCCACAGAGCGCTTATGGGCCGCGCTCGATCGGCGCCGAGACGCTGCCGTGCTCCTGGCCACCCACGATCGCGATGACCTCACGCGCTGCGACGTCCACGTCGACCTACCGAGCTAGGCTCCCGCGGGCCGGTCCGGTTCTCGCCCTCGTTCGCCGTGACTACCTGCTCACGCGTTCGTACCGGAACACGTTTCTCCTCGAGCTCCTGTTCGGCGTAATCAACCTCGCCGTCTACTACTTCATCTCGAAGACGTTCGGGGGGGTCAACCCGGGCCAGCTGCAAGGGGCCCCGTCCTACTTCGACTTCGCGGCGGTGGGAATCATCATGACGGTGGTAATAGGCGCGACGAGCACCGAGGTCGCCACCGTTGTACGGCAGGAGCAGCTGACGGGAACGCTCGAGACCCTCTTCATCCAGCCGTTGACGACGGCGGAGGTCGCGCTCGGGCTCGTCGGTCTTCCATTCCTGTTCGCGATGGTTCGGGCCGCGTTCTACCTCGCGATCGCCGCCATCTTCCTGGGACTCGACGTCTCGAACGCGAGCTGGATCGGCGCAGGGCTGACATTGGTCGTGACCGCCGGAGCGATGGCAGCGCTGGGAATCGCCGGGGGAGCATTCGTTCTGGTCGCCAAGCGAGGCGACCTCATGAGCGCGATGATTCTGTTCGCGATGGGGTTCGTCAGCGGCGCCGTGTTCCCGGTGTCCGTGCTGCCCGCCTGGGTACAGCCGATCGGCAAGGTCGTCCCCACCCGCTTCGCCTTCGACGGGGTCCGGGACGCCCTGTTCCAGGGCACCGGGTGGCTCGGGGACGTCCTCGCGCTGTCGCTGTTCGTGGTGATCTGCCTGCCGCTCGCGATCTGGCTCTTTGCGGGCGCGCTCGACTGGAGCAAGCGGCGGGGCTCGCTCGCGCAATATTGAGCCGGTACGCTGCGCGAGCACGTATGGCAGAGGACCAAGCAGGCGTCGGCGGCGGGAGTGACGGCAAGTTTCGGCCCACCGGCGACGCCGTCGCCAAGCGCGTCGGCGACGAGGTGGTGCTGGTCCAGCTACGGACGAACCGGATCTACACGCTGAACCGAACCGGAGCCCGGCTCTGGGAGCTGCTCGACGAAGGTCACGATCTCGAGCGGGCGCGGGAGCGGATGCTGCGCGAGTTCGACGTCGGCGAGGATCGGCTTCGCGACGAGGCGGACGCGCTCGTCGACGACCTGATTACGAGGGGATTGCTGGAGCCCGATGGCAGCGCCTGAGCGCGCGTCCGTTGGCGAGGTGGACGAGCGAGGCCACCCTTACCAAGACTGGCTCGCGGTGGCGGCGCCGAGCGGAGACCTCGAGCTGATCGCCGGCGGCGACGGCGCCCACCGAAACGACGCCTATCGGTCTGACCTCGCGCGGCATGGCCGTTGCTCGGCATTCTTCGACGGCCTGCTCTACAACCGGGCGGAGATCGCGCGGCGGCTCGGGCTTCCGGCCGCGACCGACAGCGAGCTGGTCCTCCACACATATCTCCGCTGGGGAGAGGACGCCCTGCGCGAGCTGAGCGGAATCTACGCCCTCGTGGTCAGCGATCGGGAGCGAGAGCGTGCCATCTGCGCGCGCGACCGGGTGGGCTCCTACCCGCTCTTCTACGCCGATCGCGGCGGCGAGGTTCTGCTCTCGACGTCGATCGACGTCCTCCTGCGGGACGCGCGGGTCTCGAGCGAGGTCAATCGCGCCGCGCTGGCCGACCACCTCGCGCACCGCTGGCCGGATCCCGGCGAGACCTACTTCGCCGCAATCCGCCGGGTGCCGCCCGGTCACGCGCTGGTCGTGGAACCGGGTGGAACCCGAGTCAGCCGCTACTGGTCTCCGGTCGCCGACGGTGACGAGGTCGATTGGGTCACGGAGGACGAGCTCGACCATTTCGAAGAGCTCCTCGAGACGGCGGTAGGCCGCTTCATCGACTTGGGGCCAGCCGGGATCTACCTGAGCGGCGGGCTCGACTCGGTGAGCGTCGCCGCGATGGCCGCGGACGCAAGCCGGCGCGCTGGACAACCGGCGCCGTGGGCCCTTTCGCTCGGGTTCTCTCATGAGGAGGCGAACGAGCAGGCGATCCAGCGAGGCGTGGCGAGCGACCTCGACCTCCCGCAGCTCCTGACCCCGCTCGAGGAGGCCGCCGGCCCCGAGGGCCTGATGGGCGGCATGCTGGACCTGAGCACCGACTGGCCCGCCCCAGTCGTGAACCTGTGGCTGCCCGCCTACAACCACCTTGCGCTCGAGGGGCGAGACCGCGGCTGCCGGGTGATCCTGAGCGGCCACGGTGGCGACGAGTGGCTGACCGTCACCCCGTATTACGCCGCCGACCTGATCGTCACCCTCGATCTGCGCGGCCTGCTCCGGCTCTGGAAGAACGAGCGGCGCTCCTTCCCGATCCCGGCCCGGACGCTAGCTCGAAACCTCGCCTGGCGGTTTGGAGTCCGTCCCTTGCTGGGAGCTGCCGCCGCCCGGATCGCGCCGTGGCTCATCGACTATCGTCGGCGTCGCTCCGCCCGCGCCATCCCCAGATGGATCAGCCCCGATCCGGCGCTGCGCCAGGATCTGGTCGATCGCGCAAGCGCGAGCTTGCCGATTCCCCCGAAGCCGGGGCAGGCCTACCTCTCGGAGATGAGCGAGGGCCTCGACCATGCGCTCGTGGCGATGGAGCTCGAGGAGGCGTTCGAGGGCGGGCGTCGCCTCGGACTGCGTTTTGCGCACCCGTTCTGGGACGCTGACCTCCTCGAGTTCCTGTACCGGACGCCGCCGGAGCTCCTGGATCAAGGCGGCATGTCGAAGGGGCTGGTCCGCGGCATGCTCGCCCGGCGCTTTCCGGAGCTGGGCTTCGACCGCCAGCGGAAGGTCGCGGGGACACCGGTGGCGCGGACGATGTTCGTGCAGGAGGGAAGGGCGGCGTGGCGCACAATGGGGGGCCCTACCGCCCTTGCCTCGCTCGGCGTCGTCGACGGCGCCGCCACCTCGGCGCTCGTCGAGGGCCTGCTCAGCGAGCGGAGGCATCCGGAGGAGAATGCTTACTCCTACCGGATCTGGGATATACTCGCGCTCGAGGCCTGGGTACGTTCCCGGCTGTAGGCAGACGATCAGGAGGGCTCGTGGAGAAGAAGGTTCAGCGGCGGGACTGGCAGTCGATGGAGCTCACGGACGTCGGTCATGTCGGCGAGGTTGTCCAGGGTGGAGGCGGCAAGCTAACCCCCGTCACCCACGACTCAGGCGATAGTCGCAAGCCAAAGGGCCACGGCTAAAGCGCCACGGTAAACCAGCGCCTCGAGCGCGCGTCCGAGCGAGGCTCGTTCGCGCACTTAAGGTTGTCCCCTGGGATGACCCGGAGGGGGGAGACCTTGAAGCTTCGGATCGCGGGGACGGCGGCTCACGTCGCCGAGCCCGCGGACGATGCCAGCGCCGAGGTTTGGCGCGACGCCCACGGGGAGATCTGCGCCTGGGCGCAGAGGGCGAACGGAGACCGCTGGATGCACCTTCCCGGCGTCGCGAGCTACCGGCTGCGGCCCGGAGCAACCGAGGTCACGGCGATCCCGGATCCCCGTGCATCGTCCGAGCTCGTCGTCACCGGCTACGAGCGCACGGTCCTTCCGATGGCGGTGCAGCTGGCTGGCCAGGAGGTTCTGCACGCGAGCGCAGTCCTCACCGGCGGAGGGGTCGTCGCCTTCTGCGCGGTGTCGACTACCGGTAAGTCGACGATCGCCGATGCGCTCGGGCGCCGTGGCTATCGCGTCTGGGCCGACGACGCCGTCGCGTTCGATCCCACGGACGGGTCGGTGGCCGCGATCGCGCTCCCGTTCCGGCTCTCGCCTCGAGGTCTAGCTCCGGCCGACGACCGTGGCGTAACCAACGTCCCCACGAGGGTGGTGGAGCCCGAGCCAGGCCTCGCCCCGCTGTCCGCGGTATGCGTGCTGGAACGGGCGAGCTTGCCCCAGCCGCTCGGCCCCGTCAGCGTTCGACGGCTGCCGCCGGCCGAGGCGTTTCCGGCCGTGCTCGCGCACGCTTATTGCTACTCGCTCGAGGACGCCGGCCGGAACCGGCTCATGATCGATCACTACCTCGAGCTGTCGGCGCGCGTACCGACCTTCAGCGTGCGCTTTCGAGCCGGTATGGGCCACCTCGCCCCAGTCCTCGACGAGGTCGAGCGGGCGATCGTGATGGCTCCCCCGGGAGCGGCGTGATCGCGTCGGCTCGCGGCTTCTCGCGCCGAGCCATCGGAGGCCTCGCCCTCGCGGTCAGATCGCCGGCCGACGGGTGGCTCGCTGCGCGAATGCTTGCCTGGCGAGCGATCTTGCCGGCGCTGAAGCACCTCCTCCCGCTCCGACGCCTCGTGCGATTGATGAACGCCGGCCCGGTGCGGGGAGAGCGTCGGGCCGGGCGCGAGCAGCGGGTCGTGGCGTTGGCGGATCGCGTCTTCGACGGCGGCAGTTCGGGCGAGGGCTGCCTCGAGCTCAGCCTCGTGACCTACCGGTATCTGACCGCCGCCGGCGCCGATCCACGGCTCGTGATCGCGATCCGCAGCGACGGCGCGGCGGCCCACGGGCACGCCTGGGTCACGGTGGACGGGGTTCCGGTGCACGACTCGCGGTCCCGGCTCGAGGAGTTCGCGTCGGTGATCACGTTCGACTCAGGCGGTCGCGGACACCCTCACTGAACGGCGCTCCAGGCACCGCGTCGACTCCGGGCATCGGCTCCGCGATGGGCGCCCGGAGGAAGACCGCGAACAGCGCGAGGAGGAGGGCGGCCCGCCCCCAGACGCCCGCGGTCATCAGCGCGTTGGCCAGGTCCGGGTGATCGCCCTGGATCAGGGTGCCGAAGAAGCGGGTGAGGTCGGCGACCGTGTATGCCACCCACCAGGCGAGCCGGACCTCGAGGAGGGCGAAGAACGGGAGGATCCAGAGGGCGTACTGCGACGAGTGGACCTTGCTGAAGAGGAGGACCGCCGCGGTCATCGCGCCGCAGACCTGGAGGAACGGGTACGCGCCGCGCCGCCTCGCACCGTACGCGAGGCTGAGGGCGAGGAAGGCGGCGGTGAGGGCGCCCGAGACCAGGTTTAAGTCCGCAGGGCTTAGATGCGGCACCCCGAGCCGCCAGATGCTGTCGTAGTTGGCGCCGCGGAGGCTCTGGTACTGGTAGGTCGCGAACCAGCCGCCCGGACCGGCGACGATGAAGGGCAAGTTCGCGAGCGCGAAGACGCCGAGACCGGCCGCCGCGCTCCGAGCGGCAGCCCGAGCGTCTCCGGCGGCCGAACGCTCGATCGCAAGCGGTATGAGGAACAGGATCGGAAAGAGCTTGAACGCCGCGCCGATCCCGAAGGCGACCCCGGCCCAGACCGCCCGCCCTCGCCACCACAGCCAGAGTCCGGCCACGGCGGCCGCGACGACGAGCAGCTCCCAATTCACGAAGGCGTAGAGCGCGAGCGCGGGGGCCGCGGCCCACAGGAGCGCCCGCCACCCGGCCATCCGCGTTAGCAGGAAGGCGATGAGGAGCCCGAGCGGAAACAGCAACAGGACCGAGAAGCGGAAGTACTCGCTCGCACCTGAAGTGACCGTCCCGGCGAGCCACATGAAGAGGCCGGTCAGGACCGGATACTCGATTGCGCCACCCGCCGGTTGCCCGTTATGGAGGTAGCCGTGGACGTATGGGAAGACCCCCTCGTCGATCAGGCGCGGGTGGTAGAGCCCGACGATGTCCGAGTAGCTCGCGAGACCGACGAACGAAGAGGGGTGGAGGCGCAGCAGAAACGCGGGGTCCTTCTGGACATAGGCGAGGGCGAGCGTTACCGAGCAAACGACGAGCACGACACCCACCCTCGGAGGCGCCGAGAGCCAGGCTCGCGCGCCGAGCCGCCGGGCCCCCCAAGACAACGTCTGCGCCCGGCTCATCCGCCAGGTCCGGAGCGCCCGCGCGCGAGCGCGCCGGCGAGCCACGCTCTCCCCCTTCCCATCGACTCAGGCAGGAGCCTCGCCGTCTCCCGGGCCATGTTGCCGAGCAGGTCGTGCCGGGTGAGGGGCGAGCGCACGAGAAGCGGCGCCGTCCGAACCGCACGGAGATAGCACCCGAGCGCGCGGCGGTGCTGGTGTAGGAATCGTGCGTCGTCGCCATCGTGCACGAGCTGACGCGCAGCTACGAGGCGGATCGCGCGCTCGCGCTCGCTCGCCGGGAGCAAGCCGACGAGGTCCGGGCGCGGATCCCTGGTCGCCGGATTCGGCGGAGTCTGCCCGGGATGGACGCGAAGCTCGAGCACGGTCGCCGGGACGAACACGACCGGCCCGAGCCTGGACACCCGAAACCACAGATCGCCAAGCTCCCAATACGACAGCTCCTCGCTCCATCCGCCCGCCTCGCGGACGCGGTCGGCGCGGAAGAGCGCTTGCCCGGAGCCGCTGTCCCAGCCCAGGAGGACGTCTTGCCAGATCATCCGCGTGAAGCCGAGGCGGGGGTGGGGCGCGCGTTCGCGGTGCCCGGT
>WNFW01014308.1_pt1 | contig 10045 bp, 11 predicted proteins | sample 5400131 | NCBI WGS metagenome assembly WNFW01 (sample SAMN13153362, study PRJNA577476) | soil metagenome | isolation source: 20 cm soil or saprolite under grassland replicate 1 | place: USA:California | collected 2016-06-15
GGCCGAAAGCAATGGCCAGGGCAAGCACGACGGCGCCAAACAACTCGTTAATCAGATCTGGCGTGATCTTTAACTGCTCCAGGGCAACCAGGGCCGCAAAGGCAATAATAGCCCACCGAGCAATCATCGCAAAAATGTTCGGGTTGCCGATATTTGCCGAGGCCACCGCGCCACGTACCAGGTCAGCCACCACAGTAGCTGCCAGAGCGCCCAGGAACAACACCAGGATAGCTACAAACACATTCGGGATGTAGGCGACCAACTGGTTTAACACGTTGCTCACCGCAGGCACACCCAGCGCATCGGCCGCCGGTACCAGAAAAATCAAGACGATGAACCAGTAGACAATCTTGCCTAAGACGCCAGCGGTATCCATGCGCACGCCCATGCGTTGCTCGAAACGTGTCAGACCTATGCGGTCGGACATCCGATCAAAGCCAACCTTACGCAAAAGAAAGGTCACGGCTTTGGCAACCAGTGCCGCAATAATCAACCCGACGATCAGGATCACCAGAAAGCCGATCAACCTGGGGATAAAGGTGAGGATCAGATTCACTGCATTCGCAAGTGCATTGAAGATCGCTGTTCCCCAATCTTGAATCATTTTTTTCTCCTTTTACATCGTCATGTTCTCTACTCGAAAAAACACAACGAACTGAAGTATTCGTCATGAATTCCCAAATCAGGTCTATTGACCCTCATCAAGAGCCATGTCATCCACAAAGATAATCTTCTCTTCTGCCCCTTGATCAGAGGCAGTGGCGCCCTGGTTCATGGAGGTTGCCGTCTGCTTGGTGCTGCTGGCAATGTCTTGGGCGGTGTTTTTCACTTGCCTGCTAGCTTGTTGTGCCAGATCGCCCACGTTACTCCCGGCAGTCTTGACCTGTGATGTCGCCTGCTGCGCGTAGTCTTGTGCCTTGCGGGCTGTCTGTGAGACGCTAGAGGCAACTTGCTGTCCAGCCTGCTTCAGTTGCTCATTGTCAGGTAAATTGCTGCGTAGTTCGCCATAACGTTCGTTCACGAGGCGGCGCATCTCTTCACCTTTCATCGGCGCGACCAATAAGCCAATCCCAATACCTACGAGGACTCCATTCAGAAAACGACCCATGTTCACATCTCCTTTCTGCTACCAGGCGTTTGCATATGCGTATTGTGCCTTGTACAAACAGCTAGCAAGCAGCATTTCATATACAAAAAAGTTCTCACTACAGTCGGTCAATCCAGGTCTTGATGCGTTGTTTCCATTGCCCCTTGGTGCGTTGACGCGCTCCGGCCCTCTGATCACTTCTGCCTTCAGTCCGCAAACGCTCATTGTCAGTCAATGAGCCCCAACTCTCTTTCAAGCGACCCTTTGTTTCTGCCATGTTGCCTTCGGTCTGGTCGCGAGCAGCACTCTTGCCGCGCTGCGGATCGCGCTCTATATCTTCTTGCATCACCTGCTCCTTTCTGAACAGAACATGCGCCCCAACTCATATAAATAAAGAAATATCTTCGTTCATTCTCTCGTCCACAATTGCAGGCAAGAATAGCACAATATTTTTATCTTCTATCAAGGGTACACGGTTGAATTAAAGCATCGGTTTCATAGTGTACAGAACATTGATTTGGGTGAACTGAGGGGGTACAAACTCGACTTTGCAAAAGATGAACTGATTCGAGAGTCAGGATTGGCCACGACGATTGTTAGCTCGATGCTCACCATGATGGAGTTGAAAGGGATGATGAAACACGTAGGTGGGATGCAATACTCAATGTTGAGTCCTTAACTGCCATCCCCTGATGAGAGCGGGGAAGTTCGTTCCATTCCTAATGAAGAGAAGCAAGGAGGCTTGTTTTGCAGCAAAAGGGCGACCTCGAAGAGAAAGGTCGGGGTTCAAGCCCCGACCCCTGAGGAAATCTCCTTTCTCCATATCAAGTGACTTATTGGCTCTCACACTGGCCCTTTGCCACTAACCTTTGCCATGGTTTGTGCGAGCGGCTTTCCGAGCCGCCTCTTGTTCTTGCTGGATCGCATCCTCCGTCACATCGATCATTCGGCGCGAGAAAGCAAAAGGAGCCAGGAGGAAGTCCAGGTAAATTTGCGTCGAGGTAGACGCCAGCTTCTGGAATGTGTCCTCCTGCGTTCGGACCTGTTGTCCCCACTGCCGCTGCATGTGTTGTATGTTTTCGGTCTGCCCTGTAATGAGCTCCATCCAGCTCAGAAAGATATTCTGAGCAAACTTCAGATTGCGATCTTGAATTGTCACCAGACTGTCTGCAACAGTCTGGCTGGTCTCACGAATAGTATCAATCACTTCCCAGCTGGCCTCATGGACTTGCTGGAGTTGCTTGTTTTCTGTCATGGTATCTCTCCTTGTCTTTACCTTTACTCGCAGATGCCTACGAGCGTTCATGAGTAGCTCTTGTCCTCATTGACAAGGAACAGCGTTTGCAGGAAGCGAGCATTTCCTCTCCCAGCCTCTAATGCTGACGTCTACCCGCTTGCTGACTCTTAAATTCCTTTCCTTTACGTATCCTGGCCGACCAGCGCACACCCAAAATGATGCGTCCATCATCTGGTTCTGAACCCGAGAAGATGCCCCAGCCGTTCTGAAGGCTTTTTCACTGGCAGCGTGTACCTGTGTGATACCGAACCGGTATCCGGTATCCCAGCAGGGCCTGATCCACCTGTCTTGTTCCCATTCCCACAATGTTCTGTTCACAAAAACATCACGTCGTTAAGCACACTGATGCTCATGGGGGGACCTATCTCTGTTCACCCTTAAGCATACCATACCGCATCGAGCAGGATTTCGAATCTGTTTCCTACTCTCGTTATGGACTAAAGTGGCTCGTAAGCAAGATGTATATGATGTACCTTCAATCGTAATAATCTCTGGAATAAGTATGGGAAAGTTCTATAAAACATTCTGATAGAAGGCATAACTTCATAGTTATACGACCTATTTAAAGCAATGATTGACAAATGGAGCCTGGAGAGCTTTCAGAAGGCAACCGAGAGTTTTCAACAGGCCATGCAGTGGGGACAAGAACAATGGCAGGAAGCAGCGCGGCAGGTATCGCATATTGCTGAGAAGCCTGAGAAGTAACGAGTAAGCAAGAACAACAAAGCCGAAAAGAAAAACTAATTTTGAGAAGCCTCGAATGAAACCTCTACTTAAGCCTTGACTTAATTAAGTAAATGTTTTATAATACTCATATGGATATGTTTGTTGCGCTTGCAGATCCAACGAGAAGAAACATTTTAGAACTCCTCGCCAACAGTGGCGAGTTACCTGCCACTGCAATCTACCAGAATTTTCCCATGAGCCCACCAGCGGTCTCACAACATCTCAAGGTGCTCCGTGAGGCACACTTAGTGGAGATGGAAAAACGTGCGCAACAGCATGTGTACCGCCTCAATCCAGAGGCACTGTCTGAATTTGAAATGTGGGTGAAGCACATGCAGCAGAGGTGGGAAGAGCGTTTTTCTGCATTGGATACCGTACTTGAACGTGAAAAAAAGAAGGGAGATGTATAACATCTTATGTCAACACACGCAACCACTGTTTTTGCAGAACCGGGAAAACAAGAATTACTCATCACACGCGAATTCGATGCACCGCGAGAGCTTGTGTTTAAAGTATGCATGGATCCCAAACTGATTCCAGAGTGGTGGGGGCCGAGATACCTCTCAACTGAAGTTGACAAGATGGACGTAAAACCTGGTGGTCAATGGCGATTCATCAATCGAGATGCTGAGGGACATGTTTACGCATTTCATGGGGTATATCATGAAATATGCGCGCCTGAACGTGTTATTGATACCTTTGAGTTTGAAGGGTTACCGGAAGCAGGGCATGTGACGCTTGAGACAATGAAACTTGAGGAATTGCCAGGAGGACGAACCAGGTTAACTACCCAATCTGTTTTCCAATCAATCGCTGACCGCGATGCCACACTTCAAAGTGGCATGGAAAGCGGAATAAATGATACCTACAATCGTCTTGAAGAACTCCTGGAGAAATTCAAGCAAACTCAATAGCGATCAAGGATTCCGTAAGGGCGAGGGCGGTTGGGTAGGCGAGTGGTGGGCCTTGATGCTCGCCCGAAGGTGGGGATACAGTCCTTGTTCTCGGTCATGGCTGCGATATGTGTCTCTAAAGCCTATATAGTCGCCCGAAGGTGGGGGATACAGTCCATGCATCGGTGAGCCGACATCTTCAAGCGCCCCTTGGCGGGCGAGCATATAGGCCCACCCAACCATGCCTCACTACACTCGCCCTACAGATAGTGATGGGCTTTTCTCAGGTTGATGCCTATTGTGAGCGCCCATTTATGTCATCCCAAGCGTCAATTTGTGTCATTGTGAGCGCCCATTTATGTCATTGTGAGCGACAGCGAAGAATCTAGCGTGCTGGGCAACCAGATTCTTCGCAGACGCTCAGAATGACAAGAGTATAATAAGTATGACATTGTTGACCGAAATAGCGAAAGGAACTAAAAGTACATGGTAAAAAACACGACGCAAAAAATCACCCCATTTTTGTGGTTCGATACAAATGCTGAAGAAGCAATGCATTTTTACACCTCAATCTTCAAAAATTCAGAAATTGTAAGCGTCAGCCGCTACGGAGAAGGATCTCCAGGACAGGCAGGCACAGTCATGACCGCGACATTTATACTAGATGGTCAACCATTTATGGCATTAAATGGGGGTCCACATTTCAAATTCACCGAGGCCATTTCGTTTTTCGTGAACTGTGAAACGCAGGAAGAAGTAGATGAGCTGTGGGAGAAACTTACCGATGGAGGAGAAGCGGGACAGTGCGGTTGGCTTAAAGACAAATTCGGTGTATCGTGGCAAATCGTCCCTACTGCTCTAGGCGAGTTGATGAGTGACCCGGATCCCGAGAAATCGAGACGAGTTATAGAAGCAATGCTTCAAATGCATAAAATTGACGTCGAAAAATTAAAGCAGGCGCACGAAGGACGATAACAGAGTATAGCGAGAAGAAGATAACTGTGTAAATGCCTTAGCTATTAGCTTCCACGCCGGTGATGCAATCAATGCATTCTTCTAGGTGTGAGCAGCGACAATTCAGGCCATTCACCAGAATCATCTTCATACCCTGTACCTTACGCATCAATGCATCCAGCTCGGCCAGTTTCTGGCGGGCAAGCGTCTGCCAACGCTGAGAAAGAGGCATATCACCATCTAGCTCGTTGATGAGCGTCTGAATTTCCGCGATCGTCAGGCCTGCAGCCTGCGCGACCTGGATAAACGAAATTCGGCGTAAGACATCGGGATTGTAGCGCCGCTGACCAGCACTGCGCCGTGGTGGTGGCAGGAGTTGGATGCTTTCATAATAACGAATAGCTGAGGCACGAATGCCTGCGCGTTTTGCTACTTCGCTGATCGTCAATTCTTCCATAAAACCATTCCTGAGAAACACTTGACTTAAAGTTAACTTGAACAAGTATACTTCCATTGTAGCCGATAACAATCAATATTGGCCAGAGAAATGACCGTTCGATTCTACTGAAAGGAACGCAAACGAACAATGGATGGAAAAGATACAGTAGTAACTGTCACCGATCAGGATTTTACCACACAAGTTCTGCAGGCACCTCTGCCGGTAATCGTCGATTTCACGGCCTCCTGGTGCCCACCCTGCCACGCGCTAGCCCCCGTCTTCGAGAAATTAAGTCAGGCTTACACAGGTAAGCTGCGTTTTGCTCGGCTTGCTCAAATTGACGTTGCCCAGGCGTCAAATGAAGCATATCGACACACATAATGGTATGCATGTTTTCAGCTAACTCCCAAAAAACGTTTCGTAAATGTCGCAATAAAGCTAATCTCAATAAAGGGGTCAGCATATCCAATCCTGAAAACTGTACGTTAAGCCCTGAGCGTAAAAGATGAGCCATCGCTCGTCCCTAATATAATACGAGGAGTGAGGTTCAAGGTGCTGAAGGCTTCTGTATCCTGCTTATCCATCACCATTGCTCACGCTTGACAACACATACACGGTCGGAAACCCCTCATTGCCGTGCAATTGTTCATCGCCTCTGTCGTTTCTCCAATGGTCTGTTGCATATTCTGGCACCATGCGAAGCTGAGGGAACGTGCTGTCGGTGGTAATAAGCGTGTAGAGTGAGCAGATTTTGAGGCGAAAAGTGAGCACTCAGCGCGAAAAGTGAGCAGAGGGAGGTACATCACCTGGAAAAACCGCTTCACATCTGGGGTATTGGCATGGAATGTTGTCAATAACCCGAGCGTCCAGTCTTTCGAGAGTCTGTAGGGACTCGATATCGAAAGCCAATAGAAAAGCATGAGCTAAGTGAACACGACTAGATGAAGACCAGCCAGTGGAGCGGGAATGGACTCTTCTCAGCATTTGGGGAATACGGTCTCTCTGCTGGAGATGGGAGGCCGATGAGAGCAGGATCTGCCTCCATCGACCTTTTTGGAAGCAAAGCGCGGCGGACGGGAAGACGCGTCTGCTGGCTCACATTGGATGCACGCAAGGCCGATCCTCAATAGGGGCATCCATCAAGGAAGCGGCCTCTCATCGACGAGCACCACCAGCTTGCCTGTTGCCCGATTCTCCTCCATATAGCGATGTGCTTCGACAATGTGCTCGAAAGGGAAGACTTTATCGAGGCTGAGCCGATAGTGACCAGCAGCCACCTCATCCACGATCTGTTGCAAGGCCTCGGTACTGTTGGCCGCTGTCACACTCTCGGTGGTAAATTGGGTCAGTTTGAGGCTCTTCCGCAGGGTCGCTGCACTTGCGGCCATTGAGGCCGGGTATGCTTCTTTCGACGACGCTGGCCACTCCTGCTGCCTCGCCCTTTCTGTTTGGGGCCAAGTTCGTCAGCTAAGCCTGCCTCATAGCTCATCTTGATCGAAAGTATTGGCGACAACAGCGCTGGGAGAGCCGTACTTCCAGAAGCTCTCAACGGGAAGCACTTTCGTTTTTGTCACAAGCGTCAAGTATTTCTCGCCTCGCTAGAAGCTCGCTGGGATGCTGCTCCAACGTCACCTTTGCCCTAACGAAAAAGGGGTACAAGAGTCCAGGCATATACAAACAACTGATGTGCTAAATCAAGGGTTCGGACCCTCTACAAAAAGTGGTGCAAGTACAGATATCTGTTGCCCATTTTTATATAGAAAGTCTTTCTTGTTCAGCGTTCTGTACGGAGCGCGTTGATCAGCATGTCGAAGAGGTCAAGATCATGCAGGAAATCCTCGGCAGATGTCTTGGGCTGCACGTTGTGTGTGACAACCTCATAGAAGTGCAGGAGTTCCATGCTGTAGGCATCGGCGAAGGTCGGCCGAAGGAGACGCTCTTCAAACTCCTCGCCTCGTGTCTCTTTGACAAAGAGGTGCGTCGGGAGTTGACGAATGTAGGGCGTGTAGTATTGAAGACGAAGCTCTTTGCTCTCTGCATAGACCTGGATATGGGCATCGAAGCGGCGGTTGTGATCGATCCCCGTTTCAAAGGAAACCGTGAAGTTCTCATACGCAAAGAGCGCCGCCAAAAAGTTGCCCGTTTGTCGGGCGGCAAGAACCCGTTGGGGCATCCCGAGCAGTTCGCGCATCGCCGAGAGATCGTGACTACTCAAACTACAGAGCAAGCGGTACGTTCCTCTCCATTGCGGGTAGGCGTCGCCCAGCGCCTCCTGAACCAGTCGGCTTGCACGTTCGACCCTTTCTCGCATGGCCTCACGAGGGATGTCCTTGGGACGCAACACGATGCTGGACTGTTCCACAAATTGCGCATTCTGCCCGATAATATCGCGCACTCGGACATAGTTGATTCGCTCCAGCGCATGGATCTGCTCAGCAGCCAGGACAAAGGCCGGGGCGTAGCGACGCATATAGCCTACCATCACCTGGACCCCTGCCTCCTGCTGTGCGTTGAGAATCGCCTCGGCTTCCCGGCGCGTCAGGCACATGGGTTTCTCAACCAGCACATGCTTCCTCTGCTCAAGTGCTGCCAACGTCGTCTCGGTGTGATATTCATCGTTCGTTAAGATCACCAAAGCATCCAGGTCGCGCTGTGCCGCGATGTCGCGATAGTCGGTGTAGCGGTGTTCGGGGGGAACGTTGTACCGCTTCCCCAGCGCTGCTAGCAGTTCCTGGGAAAGGTCACAGATGGCAGCGATCTCGAACTGTTCGGCGTATGCCTGCAGAATGGGTAAATGGACCACCTGGGCAATCTCGCCGAGCCCAACTACTCCTACATGCACCTTGGTCATGGTCAACCCTCCAATCTTTGACGCAGAGGAGAACGAAGCACAACCGCAACGAGATCAGGTTGATCCCCGCGCAATCAGCTGCGGCATGAGCGGCCGGCAGAGTTCTTCGGGAAGTGGTTGACCCGTGTGCCAAGATAGGAGCATTTCGACGGCACGCTCTGCAATCGTGATCGTGTCAAAGCGAATGGTCGTCAGGGTTGGCCGCATCCACTCACTCAAGGAGATATCATCCGTGCCGACCACGGCCACTTCTCCTGGCACCCGTTTCCCCCGGTCCGCTAGTGCCCCCAATAAGAGCAGGGCATACTCGTCGTTATAGGCGTAGATCCCTGTCGGACGATCTGCTCCTGTGAGAAAGGTCTCGACCAGCGTGTGGGCGGCAGCGAGGTCGAATTGAAGCGGCAGGATGTCAATCCTGACTCCCGCCATCTCAGCAATGGTGGCGCGCATGCCTTCCAGCCGTTGCTGAAATCCATAGTCGTGCAGCGGATCGGCAGGTTGCACCAATCCCAGATGACGGTGGCCGCGTTCCAGGAGGTGCTGGGCGGCCAAACATCCCAGTGATTTGGTCGGTAAGAGGATTGTGCGAGCATGCTCGAGTGGTTTAACCGAGTACAGCACAATATTGTCGACCCCCATACGCTGGGCCAACGCGATTTGCTCGGTCGTCATACTGCTTGCCGTCGCGAAAATGCCCATCGGGCGGCGGGCAAAGATCTTCAGCAGCAGCGTGTGGATCTGCTCGGGCGAGAATCCAGAGCAAAAGTACGCCACAGGAGCATAGCCGTGCTGAAAGGCGTACTGCTGCGCCGAGACGAGCAATTCGGTGCGATGGACCGTGAGGGGCAGGTCAACGACGAGACAGACCTCGTCGCTCTGCCCCTTGCGCAGGGCCTGCGCTGAACTGTGGGGGCTATAGCCCAGTTCTTCCGCCGCTTGCAGCACTTTCCTGCGCGTTTCCTCGCTCACATGCCCATTCCAGTTTCCATTGAGGACATAGGACACGGTCGTTCGCGATACTCCTGCTTTGCGGGCGACATCCACACTGGTGAAGGTGGTTCGCGCAGCAGTCGGATGGTGGTCTTTCTCTGTCATAGCTCTTTCCTGGGGAACTACACCCCTCTCTGTCTTCTCACGTTCACACTGTTCTGCTTGCCAGGAGTCATTCCTCTCTCCATGGATTTTTTTAAGAGGAGTGACACCTGCCACTTTACCCTTGACAAAAGTATGCCATAGCGAGTACACTTTTAGCAAGAGGGGTAACACGTGTCACCAATGAGCTTTGAGTGCGTGTACCCTACGACACAGGTGTCATGGTCGGCAGAATAGCATGACCTACCAGAGGGACGCTGGCATGCAAGACGGTATCTTTGCTTCATCCACGATTCTCGCAGCCCGCCACGCTTCGATGCAAGCTCTCGGGATCGGCTTCATCCCCTGTCTTCTGACGAAGGAGGCAGTGAGCCATTGCTTGTCCCCATCGGCCCGGATGATCCCCTCATCGACGTCACCGATCTGGCTTCCCTCTCTGACTGCTTCTCCTCACCATGATTCTTATCGCTTCCCGGCTCTCGTTCACCTGCTGTCCACATGGAACCTGGTTCCGGACGAGGTTCGGGTTCTGAAGGGCAGGAGGAAGGCAAAGCGGGCGAGACAAGAGCGAGAGCGCATATCGACATCAACGAATGGACGCAGTGCTAGCAGCTTCTTTAAGGAGAGAAAAGATGGACGAAACGAATACGGGCCCCGTTCCAGGTGAATCAGGATACACAGCCTCTTCCTCGAAGCCCACACAGGT
>WNFW01004246.1_pt1 | contig 10044 bp, 8 predicted proteins | sample 5400131 | NCBI WGS metagenome assembly WNFW01 (sample SAMN13153362, study PRJNA577476) | soil metagenome | isolation source: 20 cm soil or saprolite under grassland replicate 1 | place: USA:California | collected 2016-06-15
GCCAGCAACCCGATCTTCAGCGCGAAGTCCACGTAGTCGCTGCGGTGCGCGAGCCCGAGCTTCTCGTTGATGCGCTGTTTGTAGGTATCGACAGTTTTGGGACTGATAAATAATTTCTCGCCGATTTCCGGCGCGCTGTACCCGCGCGCGACAAACTTGAGAACGTTCTGCTCGCGCTCGGTCAGCTTCTCGAATTTGGTGCGCTCGTCGGCGTGCTCCGCGCGGCGCTGAATTCTCTGCGCCAGCGCGCGCGCAGCGGACGGCTGCATGTACACGTCGCCGTGAGCAACGGCGCGGACGGCGTCGATGAGCTCGCGATCGGCGGCGCTCTTGACGAGATAACCGCTCGCCCCCGCTTCCAGCAGCGGAACGAGATATGAGTCCTCGGCGTGCATCGTGAGGATCAGGACCTTACCGCGCGTCTTCCTCGCGACGAGTTCTTTGGTTGCTTCGGCGCCGTCCATCTCACCCATCGAGAGATCCATCACGATCACATCAGGGTCGAGCCTGTCGGCTAGGGACAGGGCATCCTTCCCAGTGGACCCTTCGCCGATGACCTCGATATCCTTGGCCGTTCCCAGAACTGCTTTGAGTCCCGCGCGCACGACGGCATGGTCATCCACCAGGACCACCCGTATCATCCCATCCCTCAAGCCGCCTCCGTGTCGAGACCGATCCGCGCTACGACGCGCGTACCTTTGTCCGGCGTACTATCTATGCAGAGCTCGCCGCCGGCAAGTGAGAGACGCTCCTGAATAGCTGCAAGGCCACTTTTCCGGCGCTTGACTTCGAGGGGACCGTCAAAGCCCCGCCCGTCGTCGGCGACCTCGAGCTCGATAAGGCCTGGCCGCCCCCGCAAAGAAACGTCGACGTGACCCGCGTCCGCGTGTCTCTCGACATTGCGAAGCGCTTCCTGCGCCACGCGATACAGTGTCGCGGAAAGCGCGGGTGGAATGATGACGCCTGAGACATCCACTCTTACATCTACCTCCACCAACGAGCGTTGCTGGGTCGCGTCACCAAGGGCTTCGAGCGCGGCGGGCAACCCGAGATCGTCCGCCACTCGCGGGTGCAGAGAGCGCGAGACGTTTCGTATCTCTTCGATTGATGTCCGAAGCAGCTCCCTCACGTTCGCCAAGCGAGAGCTCGCCGGACCCTGCTCAATTTCGTTGGCAACGGCCGCGATCTGAAAGCTTGCCGCTACGAGCGTCTGTCCTACGGTGTCATGAAGGTCGCGAGCCACCCGCGCCCGCTCCCGTTCTTCCGCATAGACAACTTCCGCCCCCAGCTTTCGCATACGCTCCCTGCCGGCAGCGATGTTGTCGAGCATCTCGTTCATGGTGGTTGCGAGATGTAACAGCTCGGGATCCGCAACGAGTGAGGGCTGCACTCGCTCTGCGAGGCGTCCGTCCGACACTCGTTTCGCGACACGTTCGAGTTCGGCGATTGGGCCGAGCGCGAGCCTTACTAGCGCAAAATTCACCGCCGCCGCCAGGACTATAGCGCCGACAACGACGTACACATCAGTCACGCTGCCCGGCCTGAGCCACGTTTCGCCGAAGAGCGCGGGTACAGCAAAGCTGAGGATGATCAGATTCGCGCCGAGGAGCTTCGTCTCGAGTGAAACACCAAGCACTCCGCGAAGCCAGCTTGGCAGACGGGGCCGTTTTGGAAGCGCAAGACCAGGCTGGGTGGATAGTATCGTTCGAGCGACCGTCATGTGCGCCTCACTTCACGATCAGAGCGGTAACCATGCCGAACATGCCGTGATCGGATTCGGCGTGCGGCAAAATATGGCAGTGAAACGCCCACGTTCCCGGATTGTTGCAATTGACGATCACGTCCCAGCGCTCGCCTGGCGCAACGTTGAGTGTATCGCACTTCCAGGGGGCCGGTTGTGCCCAGCCATCTTTCGCGATGACGGTCATGTGCATCCCGTGAAGGTGCATGGGGTGGATCATCATTCCTTCGTTCATGAAACGAATGCGGACCTTCTGGCCTTTCTTCGCGACGATCGGCTCGGTGGCCGGAAAGCTCTTCCCGTTGAAGGTGTAGCCGTGAGCGCCATCGTTGAGGACGAGCACGTAGTCGATGTCGGCTTTCTCGATTGGTAGCGGGTTCTTTGGCTCGATGATGAACGCGCCCAGCAGACCAAGTCCTACCTGCGTTGCTGAATTATGGTGTGAGTGGTACATGTGCGACCCGGGATTGGGCGCGGTAAACTCATAGGTGTACGTCTGCCCCGATTTTATGGGAGGCTGAGTAATGAACGGCACGCCATCCTGATCATTGGGCAACTCCACCCCGTGAAAATGGATCGCTGTGGATTCTGTGAGCTCGTTCTTGATGATGACGCGCACGCGATCACCTTCGCGGACGCGAATCTGCGGTCCGGGTATCTGGTCGTTGTAAGCCCACGCCTCGACAGTTTGTCCGGGAGCGGTTTCCCAGGAAATCTTTTTCGCGGTCAGCTCGAAAACCTTTACGCCGTTACTCAGGCGCGGTTGGAGCAATTGGTTTCCCTTCCCAGCGGTCCTGGCGGGAAACGATTTGATGCCCGCTTCGTGCATCTTGTCCATCGCTTCCGCCGCGGCGGCCGCGGAGACTGGCGCCGGATTGGGCGCCATCGAGCCGCCACTGTGATCGGCATCGCTTGCGTTGACCGACTGCGCACCTGATTCGCCAATCGAGCATGCGGATACCGCGCTGCCCGCGAGGGCCGTGAGCGCGGTATTCCGAAGGAAATCGCGGCGCGAGCCCTTCTTACTCATTAGCGCGGCGGGCATTTTTAGCTCGTCATTGTTGTTCACTGCTCTCGCTCCTTGTGTGCTGAGTTGGACACCAACCCAAGTTTACGATCGAGAGGCGGTTGACTCTGTGGTGGCTCGGAGGATTTTTCAGAGGAGAACACCTCGTCCTTTGTAGGGAATAACCTGACACGCATGTCCGAATCGATAACGCAGGAAATCCTGGCGGAGATCGTGGAGATTGCCGCTGATGCGGTGATCTGCATGGACGCTTTTCAGCGCATCACGTTTTTCAACAAAGGCGCTGAGAAGATCTTCGGCTGGACGTCAGCGGAAATCATCGGTGAGCGGATCGAGACGCTGATCCCCGAGAGATTCAGGGGCAATCACCCCCGGCAGGTGGCAGAGTTCGGGCGCTCAGATGTAAAGGCGCGTCGGATGGGCGAGCGCCGCGAGATCGCCGGCCTCAGGAAAGGGGGCGTCGAGTTCCCCGCCGAGGCTGCAATTTCGCAAGTCCATCAGGGCGATAGCGTCGTCTACGCCGTTGTGTTGCGTGACGTGACTGTTCGGAAGCGCTTTGAGCAGCGGCAGCAATTTCTCGCCGAGGCCGGTGAGAAGTTGGCCGCGTCCTTCGGCTCATCGGAGACCCTGAATCAAGTAGCACGGCTCGCGGTTCCAGCCATTGCCGAGGGATGCATTGTCGAAAGCATGGTCGGCAACGGGTTCGTTGCCGGCGCGGCGGCGCACGTCGATCCCGCCATCGAGGAAATCCTCGATCAGCTGGGCGTTGCCGGATCGCGGGTTCCACCGGCGAGTCACCCTCTCGCTGAGATTCTCGAGAAGCGATCGCCAGTGTTACTGCAGTCCAATGCCTCGCAACGGCTTCTCGAAACGAGCACGGTGCCGGCTTATCGGGTCGCGATCGAGGCAATGCGTCCCGAATCAGCGCTTTTTCTCCCGCTCGTAGCTCGCGAGCAGCTCATAGGCGCCCTCTGCCTCTTCCGGACGAGGGGTGCCTTCGATGGTGATGACCTTGGATTTGCGGAGGATCTCGCTCGGCTTACTGCGCTTGCTTTGGATAACGCCCGTCTGCACGACACCGTCCGCGCAAGTTTGCGCGCACGCGACGAAATGGTAGGAGTCGTGTCGCATGATCTGCGAAACCCCGTTGCGGCGGTGAAGATGTTGAGTCGCGCACTGCTCCGTGACTCGGAAAATGGCGAAGCCAAGGAACGAGACAACATCGAGCTGATTTCACAGGCGGCCGAACAAATGGACGCGCTCATTCGCGACCTGCTCGACGTGAATCGTCTCGATGCTGGCAAGCTGGCGATCGCTCCCGCCGCGGTAGATCCGTCGCTCCTTCTGACGGACGCGCTTCAGACGCTGCGGCCGCTCGTCGACGAGAAAGGCATCAGCCTCGATCTCCAGATAGAGACATCTTTGCCGAAGGTCTTCGCGGACCGCGAGCGGATTCAGCAAACCCTGTCCAATCTGGTCGGCAACGCTATCAAGTTTTCGCCATCCGGATCGAAAATCGTAGTCGTTGCACGGAGTGACGCGAGCGGCGTCATCTTCTCGGTACTGGACAACGGAAAGGGCATCGCTCCGGAGGAGCTGCCCAGGGTATTCGATCGATACTGGCAGTCGTCGCGCACCGATCGTCAGGGCGCTGGCCTCGGACTCGCGATCGCCAAAGGTCTGATCGAGGCGCACGGTGGCAGGATCTGGGTAGAGAGCGCACCGGCGAAAGGAACGAACGTCTCGTTCACACTGCCGATTGCCTGAGATTTCGGGCCTCAATCTCCTCGCGGGACAGATCGCGAAAAGTGACTTGTCCGGGCATTACGGACCCGCCGAAGCGCGACCAGAGATTTCAACGACACGGATTCGAAAGAGCTGATCGGGGAATGGGACGGCATCCGACTCGCTGAGCGCCAACGGTACGAGGCTGCGCATCAGGGACACTGCCTTAGCATGAATTGTCGCGTCCGCCGCTGTAGTGCCGGGCTCGATTATATAAAGCGGGCCACGCACGACAACGCTGCGCCACTCAAAGAGCTGAGTGTATTCGTCTATTTCGAAGACAACGCGTCGGTTTCGAAGGAGTTCGCGGAGCTTACCTCCAGCTGCGGTTCGGCCATAGATCCAACCGTCTTCGTAGACGTAGTGCACCGGTACGATGCTCACCCTGTCCTGCAACGCAAAAGCAATCCGTCCCACTCTGTTGCGGGCGAGAATGGCTTCGCACTCCTGGAATCGGTCGAGTACAGTGAAGAGCGGCGCTTCGTCAGCGGCGCGGGCGGCGGGCGCGGCGCAGGCCACGGGGTCGGCGGCGGGACGCGATTTCAAAAGTGCGGCGTGGTTTGTCATGGTGGGTGCTCCTATTGAACCAACTTTCTGGGTTGCTGCAAGTGCGTGACGCCGCGCTGTTTTCTGCGGCGGCGCCACGCAATCCGGTCAAAAGGCCACAACACCCTCGACCATGAATCCCCTGAACTTCCCGCCGTTCCGAATGTCAGTCGTCGGGAAATCGAGGTACTTCTGATTCACGAACTCGAGCTTGGTGAGAATGTTAGGAGTGAGGAACCAGCCTCCGCCAACCTGGGAGCGGTTGACCTTCACGTCGGGAGTGCCGACTGTGAGCTGGCCCTTAACCGTGTTGTAGCGAGCGGCGACGTATACGCGCTGGTCGGGGAGGAAGCGATACACCACCTCTCCGACGTTCTGCTTCCAGGTGCGGTTGTCTGTCTCGCCAGCGGCGCGTCCCTTTGCCGTCTCAACGTTGCCGAACACCTCGAGGCCCTTGAACTGAAGGAACGGGTTCACGACCCAGGAGTGAATGCTGTTCTTGAGACCCGGCTGCATCGCACCGGACCATGCTTGCGCCGTTTCGGTGGAGGTGGTGTTCTCCAGGACATCGTAGTACCTCGACCCCGCCCTGTCGCCGCTGAACAGCGTGTTGCTGACCGAGCTCGCCGTGGCGTATTCGGAAGCAGTGAGGCGGAAGCGTAGGTCTTCGCCGAACTTTCTGTCGAAGCCAGCTTTCATCAGGTAGCTAGGCGCGCGCTTCTCGGGGCTGGTGATCATGCCGCGGCTCTCGCCGCCGGTGACTCCGCCCATCAGCATGAAGCCGTTGGCGCGGAGATAGACCTCTCCGCCGACTTCAGTGGTGAAGGCATCCATGATGTAGTTCCCCACGAGTGCGTTGCGGATCCCGTTGCCGTTGTCGCTGCGACGGAAGTGCGCATCGCCGTAGTTGATCTCGAAGTGACCGGCACGAACCGTCACGTACTTCATGATGTCGTTGAGCGGCTTCCAGTCGACCGGAGAAGCATCGACCAGCAGGTAGCCGTCCTTGACCCACGTCTCCTGGTGATGCCGCGCTGACGAGTACGTCGTCATTGCGACGCGGATTCCGCGCGCCAGCTGACCGTTCAGGTAGATGTTGGCAGTGGCGTTATTTGGTCCGTGTCCGATGCGGATCAGCTTGTTGGCATCCGTCGTGACACCAGCCGTTGTGACGAGACGCGGAGCCGCGGTGTTGCTGTGATCGAGGCCCTGGAACTGCTGCGTGAAAGCGGCGCCCCACTGCAGCTTGAATCCATCGTAGGCGACCGACTCGTCCTTGGGCGCCTCGAAGACGTTGATACCACGCTTGTCTTCAGGGCGATAGTTCTGGACTTCCACTTTCGGCGCCATCGCCAGGAAGGCGCTCTTCTCGGGTTCCTTGATTCGGGCAATCTTCTTCGCCGTGTCGATCGCCGCCGAGTCTGGAAGCGCGATGACGAGCTGCATGGTGTCGACGGTCGTAGACGCGCGAACTGGCGTGCCGACAGTCATCTTGTTCGTCCCCTGCGCGCTCGAGCGAGGCGCGACTGCGAGCATCGCGAACGCGGCAGTGAGAACGGTAACGGTCATTTTCATGGTCATCTCCTTTTTTATGAGTGCGTTGTGGCTGGATGCTCTATTGCGCTACTGAATGGCGCCGCCCAAAGCGGCTAGCTGGGCCAGAAGCTCCGGTCCTGCTTTCAGATTGAACTTCACTTTGATCTCGTCACCGACCTTCAGCCTTCCGAACATGAAACTCGGTGGCGTGATTCCGAAGTCGCTCATGCGGAGTCTCTGCTCACCCGTAGCGACTGCCTTGCCATCGCTCGTCCGCTCGGCGCTGATCTTCATCTCGATCGGCTTTTCCTGACCGGCGATCAGTAGAGTGCCGCTGGTCGTCGCGGCAAAGGCGGATGGTGAAGCGCTGCCGTTGAGGATGTCGTATCCCGCCAGCGTGTATTTGATTAGCTGGTTCTCGTCGGCTTTCAGCGTGCCATACATGTTGCGATCCATCTGCGCATTGCCGCAGGAGAGCGTCTTCACGACGATGTTGACCTTCACGCTTACGATTGGTCGCGCAATCTTGGTAAGATCCTTCGTGTAGCCCGGATCTACATCCACGTAGGCGTTGATCTTGTTGGTATTGCAATGAAAATCGTGTAGTGAAGAAGTGCCTTCGACGGTCACTTCACTGCCGGGGTCGAGACGAAGTCGGATCGCGCTCGCACTTTGTGCCCCGGCCGTCGTGGCCGTTGCGATCAGCGCTGCAGCCGTCATTAGAGTCGTTCTCATTTTTCGTATCCTCAGTTCGTGAAATGCGCTTGCTTCGGTACGCACTCAGGATACGAGCTAGGAGGTACTCTACCTGTCGGACATCACCTCAATTTTCGCGGGGGATGTGACTGAACTTTCCGCGCGAATCCCCCATCGGTCCCTGAGGGAAACCCTTACCGGGTTCAGCTCGGCGCGCGGAGGAAGTTCAGCGCCGTCGTGTGACCGCGGATCGAGTAAGCCTTTCCCTGACGGCGACGTGGCCGACATACTCACGAGTTTGAGAGTGCTCCCCGACATTCGGTCGCCTTAGATCATCGCATGTTGAAGGCATGGTAACCCCTTCGTGCATCGAGACCTTGCGCTCGCTGCTTGCCCGGCAAGCCCGATCAGTCACTCGACTGACCCGACCTGGTCTAGCGGCGCTCACACTAATCGGAGCGGGTGCGGGCACTCCGGCTTCCGCCGGGGATATTTCTCTTCCTTTTTCGCTTGGGGAGAAGATCACGTACGACATCCGACTTGCGAACGGCGCGCGGGTGGGAACGGCGACAATGTGGATCGAAGGCCCGGCTGATGTTCGCGGGACAAGCACCTACCTTCTGCACTTCGATTCGCGGATCCGCTACCTGTTGGTGCCTGCCGTCAGCCGCAGCTCGTCGTGGTTCGATCCCCTGAGGGGCAGATCACTCCGCTTCTTCAAACATGAGCGAAACCCGTTATCGCATCACGACGAGTCGGTCGACCTCTTTCCCGACCAGAAAAGATGGAAATCCGCAGAGGGTGACACAGGACAAAGTCTGAGCAGCGCTCCGCTGGACGAATTGTCGTTCCTCTACTTTATCCGGACGCTTCCAATGGTGCCGGGAGCAAGCTACAGCTTCGATCGACATTTCGATGCTCTGAGGACTCCCACAACGGTAAAAGTGATCCGGCGAGAGGTCATACCGACTCCGATGGGCGAGCTGCACGTGTTTCTTGTCGAGATGCGGGTTCATGATCCTCAGCACTACGACGGCGAGGGAGTCATCCGGATTCATCTGACCGATGATGATTGCCGGTTGCCGGCGAGAATCGAGAGCACCATGCCGGTTATCGGAACGGCGATCCTTTCGATCAGCTCCGAAAACAGCCGCTGCCGAGAGGGAAAGGAAAAACAGGGAAACGCCGACAAGAAATCAGCCTAAAACTGACGGAGCTCTCCAGACGCAGGGCCGACATTGATCGCTGCGGCGCGCGCGAATCGCGCCTGGAACCGCGACCTGTGATTACGAGGAGGATGTATGTACAGGACGATCATGGTCCCCACCGATGGCTCTGGATTCGACCGCGAGGCAATTCGGGTTGCGCTGAGAATAGCCGAGCAGAGTGAGGCGAAGATCAAACTGGTGCGGGTTCTCTCCACCGGATCGCTTTTCGGCGTCGCAGCGGCCTCCGAAGGTACTGCCATAGCAGCCGAAGTCGTGCGGAGCGAGCGGGACAAGGCATTGAGTGAGCTTTATGCGCTCGCAGCCGAGTGCAGAAACACCTCGACGGCGGAGATCAGCGTCGATCTACACGCCGGGCCGGTTGCAGACGTCCTGGAAGGCTATGCGCAGCGCCACGATATCGATCTAATCGTGATCAGCACTCACGCGCGCAGCGGAATCTCGCGGCTCTCACTGGGCAGCGTGACCGATTCGCTCATTCGCCACACTTCGATCCCTGTGCTCGTGGTCAAGCCCGCGACGAGCTACCTGAATCCCCAAGCCGGAGAAGCATTCAGGCGCGTAGTAGTACCGCTCGATGGATCGACATTAGCCGAGGAGATACTGCCGCGCATCCTCGGGTTAGCGAAGCTCGAAGATGCGGAGCTTATACTGCTGCACGTTTTGGCCGCCCAATCCCTGTCGCAAAAACAAATTGGCGACCTCAATCCGGCCTGGTGGGAAAAGGACATCTCGCTCGCGCAGGACTATCTCGTCCGCATGGCTCGCAAAGTTCGCCGAAATGGCGTGCCTGTCAGAACTGACATCGTCATCAATGAGAACGTCGCGAACGCGATTGGCGACTTTGCCAGGCACGAGAAGGCCGACCTGATCGCTATCGCAACGCATGGACGCGGAGGCGTAGCGAGAATGCTCCGCGGCAGCGTCGCCGATGCCGTGATGCATTCGGGAAGAACTTCAATGTTGGTGTTCAAGCCGGAGAAGGTCGCCGAAAAGGAAGAGTCTCTTTCGAGAAATTGGATCACGGCAGATTTGATTCCGGTCTGATTGTTGGCTTCCTGTAAGGTTGCGAGCGCTGGAGAATCAGCATTTCCCTTACAGAGCGCGAACGACGTGCAGCGCTATTTTAGCGCGCTATCGCAATTGTGCGTAGCGAGTCACGTAATCCTGCGACTAGGAAGGCTCAATGTACATTCACTGGCGGCGCCGCAGTTGCAGGACGAGCATAGTTATCGCATTTCTCGCCTTGGGTCTCGTCTCGGGCGCATCGTCCGCGCTGCCGAACGATCCGCGGCCTCACTCGAAGCGGAACAACGCGGCCGGTCGGGCGGACATCATCCTCGGCATTCCGGCCAATCACGCAGTCGCCCCGGCGGCATTATACGCGGCTCTCGCGACATTCTACGTTCCGAGCTTTTCCCGTCAAACCGGATTGGCGTGTAGCGCCTGCCATTACCAGTTTCCGCAGCTCACGCCGTTCGGACGAC
>WNFW01004781.1_pt1 | contig 10044 bp, 5 predicted proteins | sample 5400131 | NCBI WGS metagenome assembly WNFW01 (sample SAMN13153362, study PRJNA577476) | soil metagenome | isolation source: 20 cm soil or saprolite under grassland replicate 1 | place: USA:California | collected 2016-06-15
ACGAGTGAGCGACGAGTTCATGGAAGCAGCGCTGGAAGGCCGGGAGTGGTGGACGCGTCGGGTGCTCGATGGGCAACCGTGCGACCGCAAAGATGCGCGCACGCTGTTACGCAAAATCGCCGAAGGAACGCATGTCTGCGGCGATCCGGGAATGCAATTCGATTCCACGATCCACAAGTGGCACACGTGCAAAGGCACCGCCCGGCAAAATTCCACTAATCCCTGCTCGGAATATCTCTTCCTCGATAACACCGCATGCAATCTCGCATCACTCAATTTGATGAAGTTCAAGACTGTGGACGGTGATTTTGATGTCGAGCGATTCAAAGCGGCCGTGCGCATTTTCATTACAGCACAGGAAATCATTGTCGATAACGCGAGTTATCCGATCAAAGAAATCGCGGAGAACTCGCATATTTTCCGGACGCTGGGACTTGGATACGCAAACCTTGGCTCACTCATTATGAGTTACGGTTATGGTTACGACAGCGTGGAAGGTCGGGCGCTCTGCGGGGCGATCACGGCTATCATGACCGGCGAAGCGTACGAGCAAAGCGCGCGATTGGTGCGGGCAATTGGACCGTTCCCAGGCTATCGCGATGCGCACGCCAGCGGCGTGCCGGAACGCGGTGCGGGAAATCTCTGATGCCAAAGAGTTCGCACATTTGAAAGAAGAAGCCGCGAAGGTTTGGGACAGCGCAGCGGAACTCGGAAAGCGCTACGGTTATCGTAATGCCCAAGTCACCGTGCTCGCGCCGACTGGCACAATCAGTTTCCTAATGGATTGCGACACCACCGGAATTGAACCAGACATTGCGCTCGTAAAATACAAGCTGCTGGCGGGCGGCGGAATGCTAAAAATCGTCAACCAGACAGTTAAACCCGCGCTCGAGAAACTGGGTTACAATTCCGAGGAAATCGAACGCATCATCGCGCATATCGACGCCTTCGACACGATCGAGGATGTCATCGACAATGATGGATCGACGATTTTATCCGGACTGAAGCCGGAGCACTTGTCGATCTTTGATTGCGCATTTAAACCGTTCAAAGGCGAACGTAGTCTCAATTACATGGCGCATCTGCGAATCATGGCCGCAGCGCAGCCTTTCCTCAGCGGCGCAATTTCGAAAACCGTTAACATGCCAGAGGCGGCCACAGTGGACGACATCATGAACACCTATGTGGAAGGGTGGCGACTGGGATTGAAATCGATCGCGATTTATCGCGATGGGTCGAAGCGATCTGCGCCTCTAAACACACGCAAGACAAAACACATGGGTGCGGCTGAAGGTATCGATGTTGCGCTGGATATCACGACGGGGCCCGACGGACTCCAGAAGCGCATTTTCGAGCTTGAGAAAGAGCTGGCAACGCTGCGCAGCCGACTCGATCAACCGGTTCGGCATCGTATGCCGGACACGCGCACTTCGCTCACCCACCGATTCGAGATCGCCGGGCATGAAGGTTACATCACAGTCGGTTTGTACCAAGACGGTCAGCCCGGTGAGCTCTTCATTACGATGTCGAAGGAGGGAAGCACGATCGGTGGGTTAATGGATACCGTCGGTACACTTACTTCGATTGCGCTGCAGTACGGCGTGCCACTGGAGAGTCTGGTGAAAAAGTTCGCCTATCAGAGATTTGAGCCGAGTGGGTTCACAAAGAATCCGGATATTCGCCATGCGACCAGCATTACTGATTACGTTTTTCGCTGGCTGGCGTGCCAATTCATCAAAGGCTACAAGGAGGCGACGTCACCAAATCGAACTCAGCCGGATTTGCCGTTGAAGGAGATTGCCGAGATCGAGAAGAAGGCCGTAAATCGGCCGGTATCCGACTTGGCCCGTACCGGCGAGAAAGAGTTGATCGATGTGATCACGAATAACTCTTCCGATGATCCCGTCGCTGCGGGACAGAACGGGAGTGGCAATGGTCGTGCCGAACGTGTCGTGGCAGCGCTCGGCAGCATCTTTATGGGAATCACGTGCTCGGTATGCGGCAGCGACAAGGTTATCCGAGCGGGCGCGTGCGGTGTTTGCACCGAGTGCGGAACGAGCCAGGGCTGCAGTTGATGCAGCGCGCACAGCGTTGTGATGCAGCGCTGGCGAAGAAGCACGCAGCTCATGCTGACAAATGCGGGATTCGGTGGCCACGCACCGGCTCAAGCCCTTCGCCGCGTCGCGGGCAGCTACGCATAGGGACTGACCTTGCGCGTGATTGGACACACGCGCACGCACAGCTACAATGCGTGGCCCGCCGTTTTCTGGCAACAGTTTCATGAACAAACTCGACATACAGCGACAAAAGGAAATCCAACAGGCGGAGGAACTGCTTTTTGCGGGGCCACAGGCGCTCGGTTTTGCGAAGGGGCTTTTCCAGGGTCATTTCGTTTCCGATTGGGTGATGCCTTACCCACGCATCTCGGCGGCGCAACAAACCGAGTTGGACAAGTCGCTGGTCGAACTTCGGCAATTTCTCGACGAACAGCTCGATCCTGTGGAGATAGATCGACAAGCGGACATTCCGCGCGATGTCATTAATGGCCTTGGGCGCATCGGGGTGCTCGGAATGACCGCGCCAATGGAATTTGGCGGACGCGGCTTCTCGCAAACGGCCAACTGCAGAATCCTGGAAGAAATTGGCCGTCGCTGCGCATCAACATCGGTTTTCGTAAACGCGCATCACTCCATCGGGATTCGTGCGCTGCTGCTTTTTGGCACGCATGAGCAAAAGCAGAAATGGCTGCCGAAATTAGTAACTGGCGAGCAGCTTGGTGCATTCGCCTTGACCGAGCAGGAAGCCGGCTCCGATGCGGCAAACGTGCAAATGCAGGCTCGTCCAACTGACAACGGTGCGCACTTCATTTTGAATGGGGAAAAACGCTACATCACCAATGCGGCGATCGCGCACGTACTGACAGTGATGGCGCGCACGCCAGTGCCCGGATCAGACAAAACGGCGATCACGGCATTTCTTGTCACACCCGACATGCCCGGCTTCACAATCCTCGATGCGCGTATGCCGAAAATGGGAATCCGCGGCACGGCCACGGGACGATTCGCGTTGCGCGACGTCAAGGTTCCAAAGGAAAATATCCTCGGTCCCATGGGGAAAGGGCTGAAAGTGGCACTGACGGTGCTCGATTTTGGCCGGACCACATTCGGCGCGTGTTGCACGGGTGCAGCGAAAACGTGTTTGCGAATGGCGATCGAACACGCGAACACGCGCAAACAGTTCAATAAAACGCTCGGTGAATTTGATCTCGTCAAGAAGAAGATCGCGCGCATGGCGACGGACGCTTACGCGATGGAAGCAATGACCACGATAACTGCGTCGCTCATCGACCGCGGGCTCGAGGATTACATGATCGAGACAGCAATGCTGAAAGTTTTCACGACTGAGCGGCTTTGGGAAGTAATCAACGACGCATTTCAGATTTATGGCGGCTCAGCTTACTTTGTCGATCTTCCGCTGGAGAGAATGCTGCGCGATGCACGGATTAACCAAATCGGCGAAGGCAGCAATGAAGTGCTGACCTCGTTCATCGCGCTCGTCGGCATGCGCGGGCCAGGAATGGAGTTCAAGGAAATTTATGACACGATGATGAAACCGTCCCGCGGTCAGATGAGCAGAGCGTGGACCGCGGGGATGAACCGACTGGCTGCAGCTATTCGGGTCCCTGATGTGCCTGTTCGGAGCGAGCAGCTTCACGCGCATGCGCGCCAGCTCGGCCGCTTGATTTGGCGTTTTAATTTCGCCGTCAATCGCGCGTTGATCGCTTATCGCGAGCCGATCCTCGATATGCAGCTTGTCCAAGAACGGATTGCTGCCGCGGCAATGGATCTCTTTGCCTCGACCTGCGTCCTCAGCCGCCAGGATGCCGAGATCCAGCTTGCGCGTCGAAATGGAGACTCGGCGCCAACGGATCACTCCGCGGCCGATCTGTTCTTGCGTCAATCGTTTCGCCGAATCCGTCGATTCCTCGGAGGGCTAACGGATAATGACGACAAATGGCTGCTCGCGACAGCAAAGTCCTATTTGGCCAAGCGACCCAGCTAAATTTGGCCGCGCGCATTTATACTGACAAAGACGCCGATCTTCGCTGGCTGAAGCGAAAGACATGCGCGGTGATCGGCTTCGGCGCGCAAGGCCGCGCTCAAGCTCTCAATCTCAGGGACAGCGGCGTTAAGGTAATTGTCGGACTTTATCCCGACAGCAAGTCCCGCGTGCGCGCCAGGCGAAATGGTCTCGTTGTCCTCAGTACAACAGAAGCAGCCCGCTGCGGGGACATCATTTTTCTCGCACTCTCAGACACACAAATGCCTGCCATTTATGCGGAGCAGATCGCTCCGAATTTGCGCTACGGCCAAACGCTGCTCTTCGCGCATGGCTTCGCGATTTACTATCGCACCATCGTTCCACCGAAGGATATCGATGTTGTGATGGTCGCCCCGAAAGGCCTCGGACCAATGGTACGCCGGGAATTTCTGAGAGGTCGTGGCGCGCCGGGGCTGATCGCTATTCATCAAAATCCCAGCCGACACGCCAGGCAAACGGCCTTGGCTTGGGCAAAAGGAATCGGCTGCACGCGTGCCGGCGTGCTAGAAACGACTTTTCGGGAGGAGACGGAGACCGATCTTTTTGGCGAGCAAGCGGTACTTTGCGGCGGCACAAGCGCGCTCATTCGCGCTGGCTTTGAAACGCTTGTTCGCGCTGGCTATCCTCCTGAGCTTGCTTATTTCGAATGTCTGCACGAACTCAAGTTTATTGTCGATCTCATCTACGAAGAGGGGATTGCAGGGATGCGCACATTGATTTCCGATACTGCAAAATGGGGAGAGTTGACCGTTGGCCGAAAAATTATCGATCACGCGGTGCAGAAACACATGAGGTCGGCGCTGCGGGAAATCCGTTCAGGTAAATTCGCCCGCGAATTTATTCGGGAAATGAATACAGGCCGGGCGCGGTACGCGAACTTGGTGCGCGAAGCTCAAAAACATCCAATCGAAAAGGTCGGCGCGCGGCTCCGCGGACTGATGGCTTGGAAAGCAAAAACAAAAAGCACTTAGCAGCGCTGCCGCGCCGGGCAGCGCACCTTTCTGGCGAACTCACTCTTGCCCGAATTTATTTTATTCGGTCGTCGCGTGCCCGATAATCGTCATCGGGTTGGCGGTGGTCGGAATTGCGGCGAGCCGTTTGCAAGACTGCGGGATACGGGAGCCCCCCTCTACAACGTAGCACACCTTCTTCATGGTCTTGTGGGCCGACTGCTCTGTTGCAGGCAGGACCACGTTCTTGCTTGGATCCGCAAATGCCGATGTACAAAATGCCAGCACGAGCACGACACTTGCACATCGAACCGGCCAGCCGCATGCGCGACTGAACCTGCTTCCTGTTTTCATGCCTTGATTGTTCTCCCGGCGCGAATTTTTGCAAGCTTATTCGAATCTGCGCCAGGACAGAGATTCGACCCTTTCAGCCATGTCGAATCAGTCCGTCCAAAGAAAATGTTCCAGACGCAGATGGTTGAGACGCGCTTTTGCTTCTTCGCTCCTGCTCCCCCCGGCTGCCACCAGTTTCTCGTAGATAGCAGCAGCAGATTCCCATTTTGAATCGTCCTCCAATAGCCGCGCAGCGTTAAATCCGGCTTTGTAATACCAAAAGACCTCGCGCCTCCGATCTGGGCGGGCCTCATCCTCCAACACATTGTAAAACGTTGCGAGGGCCGAAGCTCGATCGCCTTTCTTTTCCAAGCACAAAGCTTTCTTGAAAAGCGCCTGGTTACGCCAGTGAATTGGCGCGTTTTGGTCGGACGCTAGCTGGTCATAGATTTCGATCGCGCGTTGGTAGTTATCCGGATCGCTTCCGCCCATCTCGAAAAAAATGTCTCCTTTCCCGCAGAGCGCTTCACGTTTTTCAGACGATCCGGCGTCGCTCTTCAGCACTTCTTCGTAGAGCACAAGAGCATCCCGTGGTTTTCCCAGCTTGCGCTCGATTACAGCCTGTTCATTGCGTGCAGCCCATCGCAGTTCGCCATTCAACCGCACGACCTGATCAAATACGACAATCGCCCGATCTAACGAATGCTCACCCATGCTCGACATGGCCGATTCCGCTGCGAAAAAGAGAGCCTTTTCACCAAGCGGACTATCCGGGTCATGCTGCGCGAGAATTTCAAACTGTGTCTGTGCGTTTGCGAAATCCTGGTGCCGATAATAAATCTCCGCTAACTTCATTCGGACCTCCGGAGCAAATGGCGAGGTTTCATGTTGCTCAAGAAAACGCTTCGCAAGCTCGATGACTTTCGTCTCGTTCACATCGGCTGAGTCCTCAAGCCAGATCATGAGATAATCGGCGCGCTCCGCCGCCGCCGCTGTCGGTTTCGCATCGGCTGCGCGAGCCAGATTCTTGCGTGCTTCATCTAGGCGCGGTGGCGAGGAATGGAAGGTGAGTTCGGCCAAGCCAACCAAGGCCTCAGAGACACGAGGATTTTTAGGAAAATCGCGAATAAATTGCTGCAGCGATTCTGCCGCTTTCTTGTCGCCTTTGGCAGCTTGCATCAAGCCCTCCTCCAATCGCAAACTCGCCCGCGATTCTTCGTCGCCGCCCCCCCTTTCAAGTTCGTTGTAATCGGTCAAAAAACGCGCGTGATCGCCAAGTTGCAGCCAACCGGTGGACGCGTTAAACAGCGCAACCTTCGCCCATGGTGAAGTGGAATGCGCGATTTGTTCAAACGCCGCGGTCGCCACCTCGAATCGCCTCGCGTGATACTGCACTTGCGCGAAGAGCAGATTGATTCGATCGAGCAGTGACGGTTCCGGATGTAGCAAGCGCGCCTCACTCAGAATCGCAATCGCCTCGTCGAACTGCCGATCCTCCACTTCGAGTTGCGCAAACTCGAAGAGAGCCGGCACGATCGTCGGTGATTTTACCTCAGTGCGGCGCAGATCGCTAAACAATTGCCGAGCTCGCTCTCGACGTCCGGCGCGAATTTCGAGCCGAGCAAGATACCATCGCGCGAATGTTCGTCGTGGCTGTTCCGGATTCCGCACCCATTTCTCCAGCGCATTCCGGGACGGTTTACGCTCAGCGCGGTAAAGCTCGTCTAATTTTGCGAAGAGAACAGGCAGATCCGGCTCCGCTGGATGACGATCGATAAACTGCTCGACAACATCATCCCCAACTTCCGGCGTCTTTAACTGCAAGTACGCATCAGCGATGCCGAAGAGAGCTGCGATTAGCGTGGCATGAGGAGTGCCCTCCGGCTTTTTCAGAAGCACTTCAAATGTACCGATTGCTCTCTCCGGCCGTTGCAAAATCAACTCCAGACGCCCACGTAACAGTCGGCGCTCTCTCTTTTCCGCAACCAATTTTGGCTGCATCTTTTCCAGAACACGCCGCGCGTTCGGGGCGTCGGCGTTATCAATGTACAATTCGGCTGATCGGAGCTGCGCTCGGGTACCCCATTCCTTATCGTGCAGGAGGCCAGTAAGTTTTGTTAGCGCTTCATCCCGCCTTCCCAACGCGCGCAGCATTTCCGCCGCGCCAAAGGTTGCTGCCCCATAAAGTGGCGACCTCCGGTCCACCCCCAGTTCTTCATAGAGCGGTAGCGCGTCAGCCCATTGATGCAGGCTGGCGAAACCTTGCGCGCGCCAGAACTTCGCCCATGGAGTATCGCGCAGCCGCGAATCCGCCAGTAAAACGAGAACCTTCTCTGACTGCCTTGCGGCCACCTGCGCTTCGGCAAGTTTTTCGACTACTGCGCGCCAGTCTGCATCGATGAGATTTGTGTTGAGCAACGCTTGCAAGCGTGTGACTGCAACCTCCGGCACGCCCTCTGCGAGCGGCGCGCTCGCTTCGGCAAGCTCAGCCGAAATGTCGGCGCGCACTAATTGCGAAAAAAAGATCGACAATCCAATGAGACCCATGCGTCCCACGTGACGCATACTGAATATTTTCATCCCTTCTCCAGAAGCGGTCGTAAATACCTTCCCGTGTAACTAGCCGGAAGGCCGATAATCTCCTCCGGCGGACCCGCCCCGATAATCTCGCCTCCCTGTTCACCGCCTTCAGGGCCCAGATCAATGATCCAATCTGCGCACTTAATCATCTCCAGATTGTGTTCGATCACAATCAGTGTGTTACCTGCGTTGCGCAGCTTCATCAACACCTGCAACAATTTCTCGATATCGGCAAAGTGCAATCCGGTCGTTGGTTCATCAAGGATGTAAACGGTACGGCCGGTTGCCTTTTTTGCCAGTTCCGTCGCGAGTTTGACGCGTTGTGCTTCTCCCCCGGAAAGGGTCGTTCCGGCCTGACCAAGACGCAGATAGCCGAGACCCACGTCGAGCAATGAATTTAACTTTTCTGAAACATTGGGCACGTTGCGGAAAAACCGCGCTGCTTCATCCACCGTCAGATCGAGGACATCGGCAATGTTCTTGCCTTTGTAAGTGATCTCCAGCGTCTCGCGGTTATAGCGTTTGCCATGGCACACTTCGCATTCGACGTAAACGTCCGGCAAGAAGTGCATCTCGATTTTAATAAGTCCGCCGCCTTCGCAATTTTCGCAGCGGCCACCTTTGACATTGAAACTGAACCGCCCCGCGTCATAACCGCGCACCCGCGCTGCTGGCAGGTGACTGAACAGTTCGCGGATCGGGGCGAACGCGCCGGTGTAAGTGACCGGATTCGAACGAGGCGTTCGGCCAATCGCGCTCTGGTCGATAACGATTGCTTTATCGATCTGTTCCATTCCGCGAATCGCTCGATAAGCGCCAGGTTTTTCTTTTGAATTGTAAAAATGCCGAAACAGAGCGCGCCGCAAAATGTCATCCAACAAGGTGGATTTACCGCTGCCGGAGACACCAGTTACACAACTGAGACAGCCAAGTGGGAAAGCGACATCGATTTTCTTAAGGTTGTTTTCCCTCGCGCCCACCACCGTAAGCCACCCATCCGAATCGTTATTGCCTGATAGCTGACGCGCGATAGATCGTGGGTTGACGCGCTGTTTCGGAATCGCAATGCGTGCGCGTCCGGAGAGATAATCCGCTGTAAGGGAATTGTTGGCGCGAAGAACTTCCTCGATATTGCCTTGAGCAACAATTTCACCGCCGCGCGGACCAGCGCCCGGGCCAAGATCGACAATGTGGTCCGCAGCCCGAATCGTTTCTTCATCGTGCTCAACCACGATGACGGAATTGCCTAGATCGCGCAGCTGGCGCAGCGTTTCGAGCAAACGCGCATTGTCGCGTTGGTGTAAACCGATGCTCGGCTCGTCCAAAATGTAAAGAACGCCCGCCAGACCAGAGCCGATCTGTGTCGCCAGCCGGATTCGTTGTGCTTCGCCACCGGAAAGATTACCGCTCTCGCGATTGAGCGTCAGATAACCGAGCCCGACCTCGAGGAGAAATTGCAAGCGCGATCGAATTTCGCGAATGATATCAGTCACAATCGCTCGTTGCTGCACAGTCAGGTCGAGAGCCTGGATAAACCGTAAGGCCGCTTCAATCGTTTGTTCACTGAATTGATGGATGTTCAATTCGCGTTGATGTCGATCTTTGAGCGTAACCGCGAGAATCTCCGGTTTCAGTCTTGCGCCAGAGCATACTTTGCACGGCTCGCGCGTCATGAACGCGCGGATTCGATTGCGCGTGAATTCGCTTTGGGTTTCCTCATAGAGTCGCTGCATTTGCCGCACGAGGCCTTCAAACGGCTTCGCCACTTTCTTCTCGCCGTTGCCGCCCAGGTTCATTTCGACCGGTTCGCCATTCGTGCCGAAGTAAAGCGCATTTTTAAATTCGTTAGGCAAATCGGCGAACGGCACGTCTTCATCGACTTGGAAATGTCGCACCAGCGCGCCTTGCAAGTGACGGTAGTAGGCCTGCATTCGTTTCGTCCCTCTGCGCCACGGCGTGATCGCCCCGTCCGCGATCGTTTTGCTCGCATCCGAAATCATCAACTCCGGATCGACAATTAGTTGTGTGCCCAAGCCGTGGCAGGCCGGGCAAGCACCCAGATGGCTGTTGAACGAAAAAT
>WNFW01016361.1_pt1 | contig 10044 bp, 8 predicted proteins | sample 5400131 | NCBI WGS metagenome assembly WNFW01 (sample SAMN13153362, study PRJNA577476) | soil metagenome | isolation source: 20 cm soil or saprolite under grassland replicate 1 | place: USA:California | collected 2016-06-15
AGGCGCCCATCCGCACCCAGACGGGGGAGCCGTACGCCCGCCGCATCCCGCGCAGGAGCCGGACGGCCCAGCGGTCGACGTCGGCGGCCGTCGCCGCCCGGACCGCGGCCCGGCGGCGCCTGAACACGCCCTGGAGGACGTTCGGGACGAAGACGAGGGCGTTGAGCTGCGCGTTATCGGCAAGCGACGCCCGCGGGAGGCGCCCCGCTGGGCCCTCGACTCGGATCCGCGGCAGCGAGTTGATCGCCGCCCGCGCCGCGCCGGGCAGCCGCCCCTCGCTGCTCAGTCCCGGAACCCTCACCTACCCCCCTCGCCGTTGCGATTCATCTCGCATAGCGAGATCAACAGCAACGCGGCGGGCGGTGACGCGTGGGGCGGTCAGCCGAGCTGATTCCACGGGGCGAACGCGTTCTTCACGCCGTCGAGCGCGGGCGCCAGCTCGGGGTGATGGCGCAGCAGCACGTCCGCCATCGTGTTCGACTCCACCCACTCGATCCCCTCGGGCGTGTAGACGTCCGGGTTGTAGTCGTCGGTGAAGAAGCGGTCCGAGCGCAGCCGCCGCGAGGCCATCAGGATGAAGATGCGGAACGCCGTGTCGCTGAAGCCGAAGCCGGGCGGGAGCGGCTCGCCGAGCAGCCCGATCTGCAGGTCGACGCTGTCGATGTCGCCGTTGTAGACGTCGCGGAGCTCCTCGTTCCAGTCGGGGTGCGGGGTCAGGTCCTCGAACCGCTCGACCCGCGGCTTGCGCAGCGCCGCCCGGAAGTCGTTGTAGCGCCGGACGCCACGCTCGCGATCGCGGAGGATGTCGATCGTCCCGATGTCGATCCGGTCGCCGTTCATCCGGACGTGGTTCTGGAGCGCCCGCGGGTGGTTGTGGAGCGTGATCGCGCCCGGGCTGGCGATCCCGAACGAGTAGAGGAGGTTCGCCATCCCGTGCTCGTCGATCGTCGGCCGCGTGCCGTGGCCCTGGAGCGGGTCGAAGTCCGTCGTCGCGATCAGCTTGCCGTTGCGGTGGTCGCGGATCTCGTACTCGTCCGGGAGCAGCGGATGGAGCCGGTACACCGACACGAACTCCTCGGTGATGGAGTACGGCGCGGCGTGGTGCTCCTGGTGGGAGCCGACGATGCCGCCGATCATCTCGGTGCCGAGGTGCCCAAAGCGGCCGCGTACCCACCGCGGCAGGATTCCGTACCAGTTCGCGCTCATCGCCCGCTCGAGCACCGGGTTGGCGAGGATCCCGGGCGTCCACTCGACGGTGTGGATCTTCGCCATCAGCGCGGAGTTGACGAGCCGCGCTGTGAGGAAGAGCCGCTCGTCGTCCCAGCCCGGATAGGCCTGCTTGAGGCGGTCGCAGATCGCGTTGTGCTCCGCCATGAAGAGGGTGTGGAGGAGCGAGAGCCCGATCCAGTAGTTGTCGGAGAAGCCGGTCAGGTCGACGCCCGAGAGGTTCGGGTCGTCCTCCTCGGGAAGCCGCCCGTCGGCCATCGCCATCTTGCCGTCCTCGCCGGCCCGCAGCTTGCGGTTTCGCTCCTCGCTCGAGCCGTACAGCTGCGAGGCGTCCCACCAGTGGGTGACCGTGTTGACGTAGGTGGGGGGGAGGCCGCTCTTGTAGGTGCGGGTGCGGTCGGGGCTGGTCCGCTTCACCTTCATCGGATCGCCCTCCGGCCAGTCGTCGCCCTCTGGCAGCGGCACGTCGATGAAGCGCTCGGGGTCGTTCTCGCCGTGGCCGAACCAGTCGTGGTTCTCCATCTGGATCCAGCAGGCGGCGAGGACGTTGAGGGTCGTCGCCGGCTTGAAGCTGTCGCGGCGCAGCAGCCGCAGGCTCACCTCGCGCGGGCTCGGGTCGAGCATCTGTTCGGGCGGCTCGGGCGCGGTCGCCTCAGGTGGCGCGTTGCGGCCGAACCGTGAGCCGACCATCCCCATCTCCGGGTCGGTCGGGTCCTGGAAGGAGCCGTCGTAGGTGCGGTGCTTCGGGAGCTTCTCCAGCGGCAGGGCGACTCCGTTCGAGGGCGGGCGGGTGTCGTAGAGGTTCGACTGCCGCAGGTCGTCCCGGTGCGCGCGCAGGTTTAGGAGCGCCGCCGGAGTCGGGAGCTGCCACCAGTGCACGGCTCGGTTCACCTGCCTGAAGACGGTCGAGTTGACCGCGCCGAACACACGCTCGACTGGATCGAAGACGCCCACGTTTCGCTCCTTCGCTGCTACCCCGGGGGCTGCGCTCGTGACGCTACTACAGGGCCGCGCCGCCGGGAAGGCGGCGCGAGCGGCGCTCGACCCGGCCTCGCCGGAGAGGAAGAGACGCCCGGGCGCCGAACTCACTAATCGAATGCTCATCAAACGCACATCACGCCCGATCATGTGCTAGCGTGCCGCGCGCTTCGCTGAATTCCCGCCCCACATAGGCGGGGATCGGGGGACCCAAGAGCATCTCGGGGGCGAATCGCGGCAAGGCCGCGTAGCGCCATCTCTTTCGGTGCGAGCCCGTCAGCTAACCCCGTAAGCGTCGAAGGAGCAATGGACGAAGGTCACAGACGTCTCCAGCCGCCACCGCGGCGCAGCCGAAGCCCTCTCCTGGAGCGCCCGGATCGGGTCGCCATGTGGGCGTTCGTGCTGGCGGTAGCGGTGATGATCGCGGCGGCCGCAAGCGCTCGGGGGAGCTCCGGCGGCGTTGCGTCGGGTGGCTCCGGCGGCACGCGATCCGGCGGGGGCACGGCGGTCGCGTCGAGCCGCTACGACGAGCTCTGGGGCTCGTTCTCGACGCCAGATCACCGCTGGGCGCGCCGCACCAGCGAGTGTGAGTCTGGCGGCGATCCGACGGCGATCGGCGGCGGCGGGAAGTACCACGGCGCGTTCCAGTTCACCCTGCCGACCTGGCACCGAGCGCCGAAATCGCCCGGCGGCGACCCGATCGACTACACGTGGCGAACCGCCAACCAGCGCCGGGTAGGTGGAATTCGCCGCACGGGCAGCGCGGACCTAGGAGGCTGTTCAAATGAGACTGAGGAGAAACCGGGGAACGGTCGCCGAGCGACCCGCAATCGAAACCGACGAGGAGCCGGGGGCCGGCGACGATGCCGGCACTGCGCCGGCAACCACCGAGCCAACCGAACCGGCGACTTCCCGCAGCCCGGCCCCGCAGACTCGGCCCGCAGCGACCGCCGAGCCCGTCGCCCCGGCCGGCGAGCCGGGCACCCCGGTCGGGACGCGCACGCGTGCCGCGCCGCCGCGTCGCGAGCCGGTGGCGGACGTTCCCGGGGCCCGCACCCACATCCCCGCGAGCCGCGGGGTCCTCGTGGGGACCCTTCTCGTGATCCTCGGCGTCTGGGGAGCGCTCATCCCGCTCGTGGGGCCGTACTTCAACTACGAGTTCGGCAGCGACACCACCTGGGACGTGACGTGGCAGCGGGTCTGGCTCGACATTCTGCCCGGGGCGGCGCTCGTCCTCGGCGGGTTGATCCTGATCGGCGCCAGGACCCGTCCAGCCGGCCTGCTCGGCGCCTGGATCGCGCTCGTGGGCGGGATCTGGTTCGCGGCCGGGCCCGTGGTCGGCATGCTGTGGCACGGCACCCTCAGCGCCTACGCCCCGATCGGCACCCCGATCGGCTCGAAGAACGTGAAGTTCCTCGAGCTGCTCGGCTACTTCTACGGCCTCGGGGCGCTCGCCACGGCGCTGGCGAGCTTCGCGCTCGGCCGGCTTAGCATCGTCGCGGTGCGCGACGTGCAGGTCGCCGCCGAGCGAACGGGCGCGACCGCGCCGGCTGCCGGGATCTAGCTCGACGCTAAGCCGCCGCCGGCAGGATCGTCGGGTCGGACTGGTCGTGCGGGAGCGCGGCCGCGTTCGAGATGAGGCTCTGGAACTCGTTCAGGGCGACATGCGCGACCGCCTCGAGCAGTTCCTCGTCATCCCACCCGACCTCCCGTGCCTCCTCGACCAGGTGGGTCGCCGGCCGCCCGTCGGTCGACAGCACGCCCTCCAGGAAGGCGAGGAGCGCGGCCTCGCGCCGGTCCGCCGATTGGAAGTTGCGGGCCTGCGTGATCTCGTCGAGCCCGAGCCCGGCAGCCCGCGCCGTCTTCGCGTGCTGCGCTAGCGAGTAGGGGTCGCCGCGGCGCTCGGCGACCGCGAGGGCGATCCGCTCCCGGGTCGGGGCCGGCAGCTTTCCGCCGCGAAGCTCGTGGCGCATCCGGGTGAAGGCCCGAAGCGCCGCCGGCGAGCCGGCCAGCACACCCACGAACTTCGCCACCGAACCGCCCGCGCTCTGGATGCCGCGCAGGATCTTCGCGCTCCCCTCGGGAGCGGTGAGCTCGTCGTGGATGTCAAAGCGGCTGATATCGGTCTTGATCGTCATCTTCGTAGGGGTCAGCCCGGCTTGCCTCAAATACCCGCCAGTGGGCCGCTCCACCGCGCTTTACTTTACCTTTAGCTAGTTACTTACCTGGCGTAAGTTAGTTATAGCGCGTGGCGCCCCGGTTGGCAACCTCATCCCTGAATACGGAGGCGAGGGCGGAAGCGATCAAACAGCGGGGGCGGCACGTGGCGCCCCCGTGGAGGGGCATCGCGGTCGCCGCCGTTATCGTTCGCCGACCGTGGCGACCACCGACCAGACCCAGCGCCCGACGTCGGCCGAGGACGTGAAGGCGTTTGCGGCCGACCAGAACGTCCGCTTCATCCGCCTCTGGTTCACCGACATCCTGGGCCAGCTCAAGAGCTTTTCGATCAACGCCTCCGAGCTCGACGATGCGCTCGAGGGCGGCATGGGCTTCGACGGCTCCTCGATCACCGGGTTCAACCCAATCGAGGAGTCCGACATGATCGCCATGCCCGACCCGGCGACCTTCGCGATCCTCCCGTGGCGCCCGGCTGAGAAGGCAACCGGCCGGATGTTCTGCGACATCAAGACCCCGGGCGGCGATCCATACGAGGGCGATCCGCGGTGGATCCTGCGCCGGGCGATCGCCCGGGCGAACGAGCTGGGGTTCGACGTCTACAACATCGGGCCCGAGCTCGAGTACTTCTACTTCCGCGACGCTCGCCCCGCGAACGCCATGCCCGAGATCCTCGACGAGGGCGGCTACTTCGACCTCACCACGCTCGACGCTGGCTCCGACGTCCGCCGCGAGACGATCCTCGCGCTCGAGCAGCTCGGCATCCACGTCGAGTACGCCCACCACGAGGTCGGCCCATCGCAGCACGAGGTCGACATGCGCTACAAGGACGCGCTCGCGATGTCCGACGACTGCATGACGTACCGCATCGTGGTCAAGGAGTACGCGATGAAGTACGGGTGGCACGCGACGTTCATGCCGAAGCCCCTCTACGGGGAGAACGGCTCCGGGATGCACGTCCACCAGTCGCTCGGCAAGGACGGCCGCAACGCCTTCTACGACCCGGACGACCAGTACTTCCTCTCCGACACGGCGAAGGCCTTCATCGCCGGGCAGCTTCGCCACGCGCGCGAGATCGCGCCCCTCTTCGCGCAGTGGGTCAACTCGTACAAGCGCCTCGTCCCCGGCTTCGAGGCGCCGACCTACCTGGCCTGGTCGCGGCGGAACCGCTCGGCGCTGATCAGGGTGCCGCTCTATCACCCTGGCAAGGAGGGTGCGACGCGCGCCGAGCTCCGCTGCCCCGACCCGGCGTGCAACCCCTACCTGTGCTTCGCCGGGATGCTCCAGGCGGGACTCGAGGGCATCGAGCACGGTTATGAGCTGCCGGAGCCGATGGAGCAGAACCTCTACCACCTCACGCCCGAGGAGCGCGAGCGCCGCGGCATCGAGCAGCTCCCCGAGACCCTCGGCGAGGCGATCGAGATCACCGCCAGCTCGGAGCTCGTCCTTCGCGTCCTCGGCGAGCACGCGTTCCGGCGGTTCATCGAGATCAAGCGCCAGGAGTGGGAGGAGTACCGGGTCCAGGTGACCCCGTGGGAGGTCGAGCGCTTCCTGCCGATCCTGTGAGCTCTCGCTAGCTCAGCTTTCGAAGCGCGGCCGGCCGGCGGACGGTCTCCTTTCCCGACTTGTCGCTTCGCACGACGTAGCGGGGGTCGTCCTTCGATGCGGCGACTGCCTGGCCGCCGACCTCGGTTCGGGCGGTCAGTCGCTTGCGGACGCGACCGGTGACCGTCCGGCCGCGAAAGCTCCACTCCACCCGGTCGCCGCGCTTGAACTCCTGGGCCATGCCAGCACCTCCTCGGTCGAGGTTCCGCTGCCCGCGATAACCCCGCGCGGCGGCGGCGCGCCCCGCGTGCGCGAATCAGGCTCGCCGGAGCAGCGCTTGCGCCCGGGTTCTGAGGTTCACCGCGCCGACGATCGCCTTCTCGCCGATCGAGCCCGCGGGCGGCATTGCGCCGAGCTGACGCGCGATCTCGGTGGCGTTCGTGTAGGCGCGGTTCTCGCGGATTAGGCCGTCGCGGATCGTCAGCAGGTCGAGGCCCTCGATCTCCATCCGCGCGCCGTTCGCCTCGAGCCCCTCGAACCTCGCGGGCCCCTCGAAGGTGCCGGTCGCGCGCCAGCGCACGGCGGCCCGCTCACCGTAGGCGACCATGTCGACGATCTCGATCGCGAAGTCCGGGAACGCGCGGAAGAGCATGGTTCCGAACCACCGGCGGTAACCCTCCGGCGCCCGCAGTGAGGTCATGCCGTACATGTGGCCGTACGCCCCCGGCTCCCAGAGCTCCATCATCGCGTCGACGTCGCGCTTCGCCATCGCCTCGAAGTAGGCGGTCGCGACCTGCTTCGCGCTCGCCTTGCGAGTAGACGGCGACTTCGCCCCGGCGCTCACGGCGCGGAAGCTACCCGACTGCCCGGCGCCGGCGCGTCGCCGAGGAGCATCGCGAGCTCGGCGGCGTCATTCACCGGACGCTGGCAGGCGAAGCGCTCGCACACGTACGCCGCGGCGCTGCCGTCGAGCGCCGTGCGCTGCGCGAGGAGCGCGGGCCGGTCGCTCCCCTGCGCGCCGCCGGCGAGCACGAGCCGGGGCCGAAACCGGGCGCGGACGGTGGCGGCGAGCGGCGCGACTCCCTCGAGCCCCTGCGGCGCGACGAGCGCGACCTCGCGGCGCGGAGCGAGGTGGAAGTCGATCGCCCTCAACAGGTGCGCGACCGCCTGCGGGTGGCGCGCCGCGACCCGGGCGAACAGGCGGAACACCGAGCCCGCGTGCTCTTCGTAGCCGCGCTCGCCGGTGAGCGCCGCAAGCCGGAGGAGTCCCAACGCGGCGGCCGAGTTGCCTGACGGGATCGGGTGGTCGTCGACGTCCTTGCGGCGGGCGACAAGCTCATCCGCGTCGGCGGCTGTGGTGAAGAAGCCCCCACGCTCCGGATCGGCGAACCGGTCGATCGTCATCTCCGCCGTCTCGCGCGCGGCGTCGAACCAGCGGACCTCGAACGTCGCCTCATACAGCGTCAGCAGCGCGTCGAGGAGGTAGGCGTGGTCCTCCAGGTAGGCGTCGAGGCGCGCCCCGCCCTCCTTCCAGGTGCGCCGAAGCCGCCCGCGGTCGTCGCGCATCCGCGTCCATACGTGCTCGGCGCAGGCGCGCGCCGCCTCGAGGTAGTCCTCGCGCCCGAGGACCGCGCCCGCGTCGGCGAGCGCTGCGACCATCAGCGCGTTCCACGAGCAGACCCGCTTGTCGTCCAGGCCGGGCCAGACTCGCTGGCGGCGCCGCTCGTAAAGCACCTGGCGCGCCTCCGCGTAGCGCGGCGGCCGCTCCGCCCGGGGGCCGAGCGGGAGGTGGAGGATGTTCCGGCCCTCGAAGTTGCCGCTCGCGCTCACCCCCCAGTGCGCGAGTAGGCCCTCGACGTCATCGCGCTCGAAGCCGGCCGCGCCGAGCACGTCGCGGATTTCGGCTTCCGACCAGAGGTAGAAGCGGCCCTCCTCGCCCTCGGAGTCGGCGTCGAGCGCCGAGTAGAACCCCCCCTCCGGCCCGCGCATCTCGCGCAGCGCCCAGTCGAGCGTCTCCGTGCAAACCCGCCGCCAGCGCTCGTGGCCAAGCTCCTGCCACCCATGCAGGTACGCGCGAGCGAGGAGCGCGTTGTCGTAGAGCATCTTCTCGAAGTGGGGGACGAGCCAGACGGCGTCGACCGAGTAGCGGGCGAAGCCGCCCCCGATCTGGTCGTAGACCCCGCCGTGGGCCATCGCATCGAGCGTCACTTCGACGGCGTCGGTGGCCCCTCGCGTGAGGAGGAGCTCGAGCGCGGAGGCCGGCGGGAACTTCGGCGCGCCGCCGAATCCAGACCGCCGCGAGCTGCTCGCGGATCCGCGCCGCGGCCGCCGTGATCTCATCGCGGCGCCCTCGCCACGACTCCGATACCGCCTCGAGCACCATCCGGAAGCTCGGCATGCCCTGGCGAGGCTCGGGCGGGAAGTACGTGCCGCCGTAGAACGGGACGCCGTCGGGGTCGAGGAAGGCGGTGAGCGGCCAGCCGCCCTGGCCGGTCATTCCCTGCACCGCCTCCATGTAGATCGCGTCCACGTCAGGTCGCTCCTCGCGGTCGACCTTCACCGGCACGAAGCGCTCGTTCATGATCGCGGCCGTCTCCCGGTCCTCGAACGACTCCCGCTCCATCACGTGGCACCAGTGGCAGGCGGAGTAGCCGACCGAAAGGAGGATCGGCTTGTCCTCGGCCTTGGCGCGCTCGAGCGCCTCCGGCCCCCAGGGATACCAGTCGACGGGGTTGTCCTTGTGCTGGAAGAGGTAGGGGCTGGTCTCGTTCGCGAGGCGGTTGGCCATCGATTCGAGGCTACCCGGCGCCGGTCAGCGATCACCGGCCCCCGGCGGTAGGGTTCGGCGCGATCGATGGCATGGCGACCAACCTGACGATCGTCCTTCGCGACCGGCCGGGTGAGCTCGCCCGGATCGGCGAGGTGGCCGGCGAGGCCGGGATCAACATCCTCGGGATGGCGGCGTTCACCGGCGAGGGCCGCGGGATCATCCACATCCTGATCGCGGACGAGCAGGTCGAGCGAGCACGGCGGGCGCTCGCCGCCGCCGACCTCGGCGTCGCCGACGAGCGCGAGGTGCTGGTGGTCGACGTCAACGACCGCCCCGGAACCCTCGGCGAGCTCGCCCGCAGCCTCGGCGACGCGAACGTCAACATCGAGCTCGCCTACACCACGTTCGGCGGCGTCAAGCTCGTGATCGCGACCGACGACATGCAGTCGGCGCGCGCCGCGCTCGAATAGGCAGTCGCGACCCACCAGCGCCGGTGGGCTCTATCGACCATCAATAACGCCGTGGATAGAGCCCACGAGCGGGCGGTGGCCGTGGTGGGCTCTATCGACCAGCAATAACGCCGTGGATAGAGCCCATGAGGCTGGGGTAGGGTCTGAAGCGTGAAGCTCGACGGCATCCACCACGTCACCGCGATCACCGCCGACGCCCAGCAAAACGTCGACTTCTACGCCGGCACGCTCGGCCTCAGGCTCGTGAAGAAGACGGTCAACCAGGACAACCCGACCGTCTACCACCTCTTCTACGCGGACGAGAAGGGGGACCCCGGCTCGGACATCACCTTCTTCGAGTATCCGGGGATCGCCCCGGGCCGAGCCGGCGACGGGATGGTCCACCGCATCCTCTGGCGGGTTGGATCTCCCGAATCGCTTGAGTTCTGGGCCCGGCGATTCGCCGAGCATGACGTCGCGACCGAGGAGGTCGACGGCCGGCTTCGGTTCCGGGACCGCGAGGGTCTGGAGCACGAGCTGCTGGTGCCGGACGTCGACGATGAGCCGTTTGCCGCCGAGCATCCCGAGATCCCAGCCGAGCACGCGCTTCAGGGGTTCGAGGGCGTCCGCGCGTATTCGTCGAATCCGGACGCGAGCCGGTTGCTGCTGGAGGAGACGATGGGATTCGAGCCCCGCGGCGACCTGCTGTGGGAGCGCCGGGGAGAGAGCCGAGGATCCACCTACGCCTACGACGAGGCTGACCATCGTGGGGTTCAGGGCGCGGGATCGGTCCACCACGTGGCCTGGGCCTCGCCGGCGGATGAGCACGAGGCCTGGCGCGAGCGCGTCATCGCGACGGGGATGAATGCGACGCCCGTGATCGACCGCTTCTACTTTCAG
>WNFW01004248.1_pt1 | contig 10043 bp, 6 predicted proteins | sample 5400131 | NCBI WGS metagenome assembly WNFW01 (sample SAMN13153362, study PRJNA577476) | soil metagenome | isolation source: 20 cm soil or saprolite under grassland replicate 1 | place: USA:California | collected 2016-06-15
ATCCGCGGCATCAGCGGGAAATGGTAGGCCATGTGACATTCATCGCCCTGGCCGAAATATTCCTGGACATCCTCCGGCCATTGATTGGCCTCCGCCAGCAGCAATTTGCCCTTGGCGTAAGCGTCGAGTTCGGCGCGCACCTTCTTGATGATGGCGTGGGTTTCCGGCAGGTTCTCGTTGCTGGTGCCCTCGCGCTCGCACAGATAGGGGATGGCATCGAGACGGAAACCATCGACGCCGGTATCGAGCCAGCGCTTCATGACTTGCACGATGGCGCTGACCACGCGCGGGTTGTCGAAGTTGAGATCGGGCTGGTGCGAAAAGAAGCGGTGCCAATAAAACTGTCCGGCTTCCGGGTCCCAGGTCCAGTTCGACTTCTCGGTGTCGGTGAAGATAATCCGCGTGCCCGCATATTTCTGGTCGGTATCGCTCCACACATACCAGTTGCGCGCGCTCGACTTTGGATCGCTGCGGCGGGCGCGCTTGAACCACTGGTGCTGGTCGGAAGTATGGTTGATGACGAGCTCGGTGACGACCCGCAAGCCCCGCTTCTTGGCTTCGACGATGAAGCGGCGGAAATCCTTCATGGTCCCGAAATCGGGATTGATCGCGCCGTAGTCGGCGATGTCATAGCCGTCATCACGGCCGGGCGAGGGATAGAACGGCAATAGCCACAGCGCGGTGACGCCGAGGTCCTGCAGATAGTCGAGCTTTTCGGTCAACCCCGCGAAATCGCCAATGCCGTCATTGTTGCTGTCGGCAAAAGCCTTGACGTGGAGCTGATAGATGATGGCATCCTTGTACCAAAGGTCGTCGCCATCGAGCGCCGTGACCGGCTGCTCGGTTGCGTCTATGGATGACAAAAGGTTCATGGAGCCGCTCACGCCAGGCAGCGAAACAGAAAGGCGGGATCGCGCACCGGATCGATCCGCAGTCGAATGCCGCCCCACTCGACGGGATAGCGCTCGCCGGTGATCAGGTTCTCAACCGCGGCGATGTGGCGGCGATCGCTGCCCGAGCCGAGCTGGACGTCGCCAAGCGGAAGCCAGAATTCGTGCACCTCGCGCGACAGCGCGATTGCGACGGCGACGGTGTTGGTTTGGTCGACCGATTCCTTCACGAAGCCGATGACGTTGCCGTCATCGATCGGAAGGAAGCGCAATTGACTTGTCTGCTGCAGCGCCGGGTTTGCCCGGCGGGCGCGGTTGAGATCGCGGATGTAGGGCTTGATATTGCCCGGTTTGTCCCAGTCCCGCACCTTGATCTCGTATTTTTCGGAATCGAGATATTCTTCGCGGCCTGGTATCGGCTCGTATTCCAAAAGCTCGAATCCGTTGTAGATGCCGTAGCTGCCTGACAGCGTGGCCGCAAGCGCGACGCGGGATTTGAACATCCAGGGCTCGCCGCTTTGCAGGTGCCAGGGCAGGATATCCGGCGTATTGACGAAGAAATTCGGACGATAGTAATCGCGCTCCGGATAGGCAGTGAGCTCGGTCAGATACTGCTCCAGCTCCCACTTCTGGGTCCGCCAGGTAAAGTAGGTATAGGATTGCGTGAAGCCAAGCTTGGCGAGGCCCTTCATCAGCTTGGGCCGCGTAAAGGCTTCGGCGAGGAAAATGACATCGGGATGGCGGATCTGAACTTCCCGGATCAGCCATTCCCAGAATCTGAAGGGTTTGGTGTGCGGGTTGTCGACCCGGAAGATCTTGACGCCCTGTTCGATCCAGAACAGCACTACATCGCGCAACGCGTTCCACAGCGCGCCGGCGTCCTCCGACGAAAAGTCGGGATTGACGATGTCCTCATATTTCTTGGGCGGGTTTTCCGCATAGCGCATCGAGCCGTCCGGCCGACGCCTGAACCATTGCGGATGCTGCTTGAGCCAGGGGTGATCCGGCGAGCATTGAATCGCGAAGTCGAGCGCGACTTCCATCTCAAGCCGGTTGCACGCCGCAACGAACTCACGGAAATCCTCCAACGTGCCCAATTCGGGATGCACCGCATCGTGGCCGCCCTCGGCGGCGCCGATCGCGTACGGGCTTCCGGGATCGCCTTCCGCTGAAGTCACCGCGTTGTTGCGGCCCTTGCGGTTGGTGCGGCCGATCGGGTGAATCGGCGTGAGATAGACCACGTCAAAACCCATCGCCGCGACGTCAGGCAATCGCGCGATGCTATCCTTGAATGTGCCGTGCTGGCCCGGAATCTCTCCCTGGCTGCGCGGCACCATCTCGTACCAGGCGCCGGAGCGCGCCCGCGGCCGGTCCACCACCAATGGAAATAATTGCGATCGCGTCAGGTCGGGCCGCAACTGGCTCTCCGCCATGGCGTCTTTCAATTCGGCGGTGAGCAGAGGCGCGGCATCGCCGGTCTGAAGAAAGTCCTCGCATTGCTTCAGGATCACGGCGGCCGCGGCCTGTCCGCCGGCCTGTGCCTTGGTGAGCATGCCCGCGCCCTCGATCGCATCGAGGGTAAGATCAGCGCCGGCCTTTTGCTTGAGTTCAAAGCCGTGCCGCCAGGTGGCGAATTCGTCGGTCCAGGCCTCGATCGCATAGACATGGCGTCCGGGCTGCTCCGGCACGAACGATCCGACCCAGCGGTCGTTGCCGTGATGGGTCATCGGCTCGCGGCGCCATTCCCGGTCACGCTCGCGCCGCCACAGCAGCGCCGCCGCCACAACATCATGCCCGTCACGATAGACATCCGCCCAGACTTCGACGCGCTCGCCGACGATCCGCTTCACGGGAAAGCGGCCGCCATCGATGAGCGGATAAACATCCTCAATATGAAAAGCGCCGCCGGTCGCGGCGCTCTCGACAGTTTGAGTTGTCTTGTTCACGGTGATGCCATTGACATGGATATGACGTCCCGTTTCGATTGCGGGAAAGGAGACGCTGCGAACACATATAGAAAGCCGCTGGCCGGGCATTGGTTCCCGGGGAACGCCGGCGCCACTAGAGAGTTAAACACGGTTATCCTATTACTTCACCTAGAGAATTTCGCGACGTCCGTAACCGTTGCGTGCAAACAGCGTGCCGAATGGACCTTTACACCAAAGCTAAAAACCTCGGAATCCAGACCGAATTCCTGGACGGCCAGGGTCACCGCCATGTGACGGACGCCGAGGCACTGAAGATCATTCTCGATGCCCTTCCGGTACGGAAACCCTACCGATTTCTCAAGCAGGCGGTGGTGATCCGCTCCGGCCGACCCGCGCGGACCGAACTGAGCCACGCTGCCACGTTTCCGTTGCGCTGGAAAATCGTTGCGGGTCTTAAGGTTATCGCGGGGGGCGAAACCCATGATCGCGTCATCGGCTGGCCCGCGGATTTGCCTGTCGGTTCGTACCGGTTGCATTTGACCGATGCCTCGTCATTCACTGAAGAAGCGCCGTTGATCGTGGCTTCGCCAAGGGCTTTCGACGGCGATTTCGACCGCTGCTGGCTGTTGGCAGTCCAGCTCTATGGCGTCCGCTCAGCGCGCAACTGGGGCATCGGGGACTTCACCGACCTCGCAGGCCTGATCGAGCTCGCAGGCCATTTGGGAGCGGACGGTGTTGGCCTCAATCCGCTGCACGCATTGTTCGACGACCGCCCCGCCGATTGCAGCCCCTATTCACCGAACAGCCGGCTGTTCCTGAATGCACTTTATATCGACGTCGAAAAACTCCCGGAATTTCAGCGCGGCATTTTCGCCACGAGCAGTAAAGACATCGCCCGGCTGAGAGCGAGCGATACCGTCGACTATATCGGCGTCGCCGAGCTGAAATGGCGTGCGCTGCGCCTGGCGTTCGAAACTTTTAAGGCCGGTGCGAACAATGCGCGCCGGCAGGATTTCGAGAAATTTCGCGCCGAGCGCGCGCCGCTGCTGTCCCGGTTCGCCTGCTTCGAAGTGCTGCGGCACAAATTCAACAAGCCGTGGTGGGAATGGCCGGAGGAATGGCGAAAACCCGACGATGTCAAATTCGCCAGACTGCGTGCGGGCACGGATGCAGCCGAGATCGAATTCGTGGAATTCGTGCAATGGACCGCCGACCGCCAGTTGCAGTCCTGCCGGGATCTCGCGGCCCGGCGTGGCATGAAAGTCAGGCTTTACCTCGACGTCGCCGTCGGCGTGCAAGCGGACGGATTCGATGCCTGGAACGAGCAGGTCGCGATTTCCCGCCATCTCGCCGTCGGCGCGCCGCCGGACTCGCTGAATACATCAGGCCAAAACTGGGGCCTCGCCGGGTTCAACGCCGCCGGTCTGGAAATCAAGTCCTTCGAACCGTATCGGGACATGCTTCGGGCTTCGATGCGTTACGCGGGCGCGATCCGGCTCGATCATGTGCTCGGCCTGAAGCGGCTCTATCTCGTGCCGCATGGCTTTGCCGCCGACAACGGCGTCTATGTGCAAATGCCGTTCGAGGCCTTGCTGGCGGCGACCGCGCTGGAAAGCGTGGCGCATCGTTGCGTGGTGATCGGCGAGGATCTCGGCACCGTGCCGGAGGGCTTCCGCGAGCAAATCGCCGATTGGGGCATCTGGTCATACCAGGTGATGATGTTCGAGCGCGACGATCAGGGCAAGTTTTGCGACATCGACCATTATGCGCCAAATGCCTTGGTTACCTTCAACACCCACGATCTCTCCACCTATGCCGGCTGGCGCTCGTTCAGCGATCTCGCGCTGAAACGGTCGCTCGGGATCGATCCCGGCGAAAGCGACGACGCGCGTTGGCACGCCCTCGCCTTGCTGACTGACGTCTTGCGTCACCACGGCATCGACCGGCATGACCTTAATGCCGTCGTGGGTTTTCTGGCGCGGACCAGATCCCGCCTGCTTGCAATCTCACTGGAAGATTTGCTTGGCGTGATCGATCAGCCGAACATTCCCGGCACCGTGAACGAGCACCCGAACTGGCGGCAGCGGCTGCCGCTTGCGATCGACGAGATTGCCTCGGCGATCGACGTGCCCGCGCTCAAGACGGCTACCGCGGAGCGCACGCGGGCGGCGACCTGAAGCTCCAGACATTTTCAGCGAGGATAAGAATTTGCCCCAAAAGATCGAAGACTACGGACTGATCGGGGATTGCGAGACCGCGGCATTGGTCGGCCGCGACGGATCGATCGACTGGCTGTGCTGGCCCGCGTTCGATTCCGATGCCTGCTTTGCAGCCTTGCTCGGCAACCACCGGAACGGCCGCTGGCTGATCTCGCCGGCGGAGGAAGTGACAAAATTCTCCCGCCGCTACTGGGACAATACCCTGATCCTGGAGACGCGTTTTGAGACGGCAAATGGGACCGTCGCCCTGATCGATTTCATGCCGCCGCGCGGCAACGCCTCCGACATCGTCCGGCTGGTGCGCGGCGTCACGGGCAAGGTGAAGCTGCAGATGCAGCTGGTGATCCGCTTCGGGTTCGGCATCGACATCCCCTGGGTCAAGCGAACCGAAGACGGCGCGCTGCTGGCGATTGCCGGCCCGAACATGACGGTGCTGCGAACGCCGGTCGAGACCCGCGGCGAGGACTTGACCACGGTCGCCAGTTTCGAAGTGAGCGAAGGCGAGACTATCCCTTTCGTGCTCACCTATGGGCCTTCGCATCTGCCGCTTCCCGCGGCGATCAACCCCGCGCAAGCCTTGCAGGACACTGAAAATTTCTGGACCGAGTGGTGCAGCCGTTGCACCTACGAAGGCGACAACCGGGATCTGGTGATGCGTTCGCTGATCACGTTGAAGGCGCTGACCTATGGGCCGAGCGGCGGTATTGTCGCGGCACCAACGACCTCGCTGCCGGAAAAACTCGGCGGCGCCAGGAATTGGGACTATCGCTTTTGCTGGCTGCGCGACGCCACCTTTACGCTGTTGGCGCTGATGAACTCTGGTTATACCGAGGAAGCCTTGGCCTGGCACAATTGGCTGCTGCGCGCTGCGGCAGGTTGGCCTGCGAATATGCAGATCATGTACGGCATTATGGGCCAGCGGCGCCTGCTGGAATGGGAGGCCGACTGGTTGCTGGGTTACGAAGGCGCGCGGCCGGTTCGGGTCGGCAATGCCGCGCACGCCCAGTTGCAGCTCGATGTCTACGGCGAATTGGTCGACGCGTTTCATCAGTGGCGGGTGGCAGCGCTCGAACTCGACGAAGGCTCTTGGGCATTGGAATGCACGGTGCTGCAGCACCTGGCGGAAATATGGGGCGAGCCGGATCACGGCATCTGGGAGCGGCGCGGTGCGGGCAAGCACTATGTCTCGTCGAAAGTGATGACATGGGTCGCGTTCGATCGCGGCATCAAGAGTGCCGAAAAGTTCGGATTCAAGGCACCGCTCGATCGCTGGCGGACCGCGCGCGACGCCATCTGCCGCGAGGTCTGCGAGAAGGGCTTTGACGTGACGCAAAACGCCTTTGTCGAATCCTACGGCTCGCAACTGCTCGATGCCAGCGTATTGCTGATGCCCGCGGTCGGTTTCCTTCCTGCCTCGGATCCGCGCGTTCGCGGCACTATCGCCGCTATTGAGAAACAGATGATGTGGGATGGATTTGTGCTGCGGCACGATCCCCGCGAGGTCTCGCATGAATCGCGACCGGCCGAAGGCGCGTTTCTTGCCTGCACCCTCTGGCTCGCCGACGCCCATGTGCTGGCCGGCGATGTCGCCAAGGCGCAGGCGCTGTTCGAACGCGTGGTCGCGGTGGCGAACGATTTGGGCTTGCTGGCGGAGGAATTCGATCCCGGTGTGGCGCGTCAAACCGGGAATTTCCCGCAGGCGCTGACGCATATCGCCCTGATCAATACCGCCCATAACCTCTGCGACGCCAAAAAACCGGTCGAGAAGCCGGCGGTGCAGCGCTCGACGTAGCGACTGAAACCCGCCTTCGGTTGCCAGACGGCGGAACTTGTCAGCCCAAAATTGATTGTTGTCATATCTTGGCTGGAGGTTGCCGGGTGATCCGCCTGTTGGTCGCGACGATTTTTTTGGGCTGGCTGGTATTTCCGGCGATGGCCGCCGGCCTTGATGCGGCAGCCATCAATAACGCTGAATTTCGCTCAAAGCCTGCTGCCGAGGACAAGACCGATGCGGCCGTCGTGAAGGCCCAGGTTCTTCTGGACCGGGCTCAATTCTCCCCCGGGGAAATCGACGGCAAGCTCGGCGAAAATGCGCAAAAAGCCCTGAAAGCCTTCGCCGAGGCCAAAGGTTTGCCCTTCGACAAGGCGCTCACGCCGGAGATTTGGGCCATGCTTGCGGGTAGCAGCCAAGATCCCGTGATCGCCGAGTACAAGATTTCCGACAGCGATGTGAAGGGACCTTTCCTGGAAAAACTTCCCGCCAAGATGGACGACATGAAAAGCCTGAAAGCGCTCAGTTACACCAGCCCGCGCGAAGCCATCGCCGAGAAGTTTCATATGAGCGAAGGACTGCTTGCGGCGCTCAATCCCGGCAAGAAATTCGACCAGGCCGGCGAAAGCATTTTCGTTGCCAACGTGCTCAACAAGCCATCTAAAGTAACGATCGGCCGGATCGAAATCGACAAGTCGCGGCAGACCGTGAAGGCGCTCGATCCGTCGGGTGCGCTGATCGGCTTTTTTCCGGCGACCGTTGGCAGCGAGGAAAAACCGAGTCCAAGCGGCAGCTTCAAGGTCGTCTCTGTCAATGCCAATCCGACCTACCGCTATAATCCTGATTATAAATTCAAAGGCGTGAAATCCAAAACGGCATTCACGATCAGACCGGGGCCGAATAATCCGGTCGGATCCTACTGGATCGGGCTGTCAGCGGAGGGATATGGCATCCATGGCACGCCAAACCCTGCAAAGGTCAGCAAAGCCGAATCCCATGGCTGCGTTCGGCTCACGAACTGGGATGCCGGCTTGTTGGGCCGCAACGTCAAAAAGGGAACACCGGTCGTGTTCGTCGACGAGCCGCAAGGCGGCCGCAAGAGCTGAGCAGACGCAGCGGTCGAAGCAGACGCAAAATTAACTCTCGTCGTCCCGGCGAACGCCGGGACCCATAACTGCCGATGTCAATAGTTAAAGGCAACTACCACATTGCCTAAACGAGAAGTCCCGGCGTACGGGTCCCGGCGTTCGCCGGGACGACAGGCGGGGAGGCCGCGGAGCCTTTGGTTTAACTCGCGTTGTTACTCTTCAAGATAATATCGATCGCTCCCGCAAAGCCTTCGTTCTCGTTTGATGCCGTCACATACGTCGCTAGTTTCTTGACGTCGTCGGTGGCGTTGCCCATCGCGATCGAGATGCCACTCCGTTTGAACATCGCGAGATCGTTCTGCATGTCGCCGATGGTGGCGACCGCATCGGTCGAAATGCCCTGATGTTTGGCGACCGCCTGCACGAAGGTGCCTTTGTCGCAGCCGGGCGGGGTGATATCGAGATAATAGGTTTGCGATCGCACGGCCGTGGCCTCTGCTCCCAATGCCCGCTGCATCGCGACTTCGCAACGCTGCAGCAATCCCGCATCGGCGCTCGAGCCGACGATCTTGCAGGCCGCCGACAGATATGGTGCGAAATCCCCAACGATGGTCGGATCGGCACGGATGGCGCGCTTTTCGTGCGGGACGTATTCGCCATCGCCGCGGCGGGTGAGCCAGAGATCGCTGGCAAACAGCCAGATGTCGACACCGAATTCGTTGAGCACATCGAGGCTCTGTTGAGCTGCCGAGGCCGGAATCAGATGCTGTTCGATCACGTTTAGTTGCGGATCGACGATGCAGCTGCCGTTGAAGGCCCCGACCGGCAGCGTGATCGCAAGCGGCTCGATCAGAAACCGCATGCCGATGGTCGGACGGCTGGAGGTAATGGTAAAGCCGATGCCGGCATCGTGCAGCCGCCGTACCGCGGCCTTGGCGCGATCGGTCAAGGTCTTGTCCTTGGTCAAGAGCGTGCCGTCGACATCGGACACGACGAGCGCAGTGCGGGTCATGAGCGGTTCCCTGCGTCGGTACCAGCGGCACCAAGGCCAAGTTGGCGAAGGATGTCATTGACGATGGTTTCGACCGAACCGTCAATCGACACTGCTACAGGATTTTCGCTCGCGTCCGGCGGCTCGAGGGTTCTGAACTGGCTCTGCAACAGACCCGGCGGCATGAAATGGTTTTTTCGCAGGGCGAGGCGGCTTGCGATCAATTCCTGCGGGCCGTCGAGAAAGATGATGCGGACATCGGGCCGTCCATGGACAAGAATGTCGCGATAGGCGCGCTTCAACGCGGAGCTGGCGATCACGACATGCTCGCCGGCCTCGCAGACCCTCTCGATCTCATCGGCGATCGCTCGCAGCCAGGGCCAGCGATCTTCATCGGTTAAGGGTTGGCCCGCGCTCATCTTGGCGACATTGCTGGCGGGGTGAAACTTGTCGCCATCCTCGTAGCTCCAGCCCAATCGTTCGGCCAGCTTTTCCCCGATGGTGCTCTTGCCCGAGCCGGACACGCCCATCACGATCAGCGCGCACGGTATTTTGCCGCTGTCATTGGGCACGGAAATTCTCCGGCAGTGCAGCCTTGTCCACCAGCCAAATCGTCTCGCCTGTGGAATGCACGCGGTTCGCGGGCAGGTCCTCGCGATCAAGCACGCGCGTCAGGATGGCGCGCTTGTCCGAGCCGGAAACCTCGAACAGCATTTCGCGGCAGGAGCCGAGCGCCGGCAAGGTCAATGTCACCCGCGGGACAAATGGCTCGACATGCGCCTCGGGGACGCCCACCACCCAGCGGTCGGTCTCTTCGAGGGCTGGATAATTGGGAAACAGCGAGGCGGTATGGCCATCGGGCCCGACACCCATTAACACGACATCGAACAATGGCCCGGTATAATCCAGACGATCCGCGCCGTAGAACGATTTCAACTCGCTTTCGTAGCGGCGCGCGGCTTCCTGGGGATTGGCGGTGTCGGTCGGAATCGGATGGATGTTGGAAGCCGGCGCATAGCTGTCCAGAAAGATCCGCCGCGCCGTCCCCATGTTGTTGAGGGGATCGTCCGCCGCAACAAAGCGCTCGTCACCGATGAACCAGTGCACCCGGTCCCACGGTATCCGGCTTCGATAGGCCTCCGTCGCGAGCAATTGA
>WNFW01005446.1_pt1 | contig 10043 bp, 6 predicted proteins | sample 5400131 | NCBI WGS metagenome assembly WNFW01 (sample SAMN13153362, study PRJNA577476) | soil metagenome | isolation source: 20 cm soil or saprolite under grassland replicate 1 | place: USA:California | collected 2016-06-15
ACTCTCCCTTCCTCACTAACACAAACCCTCACTCTCCCTTCCTCACTAACACAAACCCTCACTCTCCCTTCCTCACTAACACAAACCCTCACTCTCTAACCCTCACTAACACAAACCCTCACTCTCTAACCCTCCCTAACACTCTCCCTTCCTCACCAACACTCCCCCTCACTCTCTAACCCTCTCTAACACTCTCCCTTCCTCACTAACACTCCCCCCCACACTCCCCCCCACTCTCCCTCACTCTCTAACCCTAACTCTCACCTCCTAATACTCTCCTTCACTTACTAACACTCACTAACCACTCACTAACACTCTCCCTCACTCACTAACACTCTCTAACCCTCTCTAACCCTTACCTACTTCCCTACCTACCTAACTAACTAACTATACTCTAACCCATACTCTCTCCTCTTACCTAACTACCTCTCTACCTACCTAACTACCTACCTAACTACCTACCTACCTACCTACCTAACTACCTACCTACCTACCTACCTAACTACCTACCTACCTACCTACCTACCTACCTACCTACCTACCTACCTACCTAACTACCTACCTACCTACCTACCTACCTACCTACCTACCTACCTAACTACCTCCCTACTTACCTAACTAACTAACTAACTAACTATACTTAACTCTATACTCTCTCCTCTTACCTATTCCACGCGCTTACTTAATTACCTACCTACCTACCTACCTACCTACCTACCTACCTAACTACCTCCCTACCTACGTAACTAACTAACTATACTCAACCCCATACTCTCTCCTTTTACCTATTCCGCATGCTTACTTAACTACCTACCTACCTACCTACCTACCTAACTACCTCCCTACCTACCTACCTACCTACCTACCTACCTACCTACCTAACTACTTCCCTACCTACCTACCTACCTACCTACCTACCTACCTAACTACTTTTTTACCTACCTACCTAACTAAATAACTAACTAACTATACTCTAACCTATACTCTCTCCTCTTACCTATTCCACGCGCTTACCTAACTACCTCCCTACCTACCTACCTAACTACCTAACTACCTCCCTACCTCCCTACCTAACTAACTACCTACCTAACTAACTAACTAACTAACTAACTATACTCTAACCCATACTTTCTTCTCTTACCTATTCCACATGCTTACCTACCTACCTACCTACCTACCTACCTAACTAACTAACTAACTAACTATACTATACTCTAACCCATACTCTCTCCTCTCTCCTCTTATCTATTCTGCGCGCTTACCTAACTACCTACCTACCTAACTACCTCCCTACCTAACTACCTCCCTACCTAACTACCTCCCTACCTAACTACCTCCCTACCTAACTATCTCCCTACCTAACTACCTCCCTACCTAACTAACTACCTACCTACCTAACTACCTCTCTACCTAACTACCTCCCTACCTAACTACCTCCCTACCTAACTACCTCCCTACCTAACTAACTACCTACCTACCTAACTAACTAACTAACTAACTAACTAACTAACTATACTTTAACCCATACTTTCTTCTCTTACCTATTTCGCATGCTTACCTAACTACCTACCTACCTACCTACCTAACTAACTAACTAACTAACTAACTACCTCCCTACCTACCTAACTAACTAACTATACTCTCTCCCATACTCTTTCCTCTTACCTATTCTGCACACTTACTTAACTACCTTCCTACCTAACTAACTAATCCACCAACTACCCCCCTACCTAACCACCCTACCTCCCTACCTAACTAACTACCTACCTAACTAACTAACTAACTAACTAACTAACTAACTAACTAACTATACTCTTTTCCATACCTCTTTCCTCTTACCTATTCTGCACGCTTACCTATCTACCTATCTACCTACCTACCTACCTACCTACCTACCAAACTAACTAACTAACTACTAACTAACTATACTCTCTCCCATACTCTTTTCTTTTACCTATTCCGCACGCCTCTCCCTCTTCTTCCTCCCCCTTCCTCTCCCCATCCCTCTCCCCTTCTCTCTCCTCCTTCCTCCTCCCCCTCCCTCTCCCCCTCCCTCTCCCCCTCCCTCTCCCCCTCCCTCTCCCTCTTTCTCTCCCCCTTTCTCCTCCCCCTCTCTCTCCCTCTTCCTCTCCCTCTCTCTCTCTAACCTTATCCTCTCCTATGTTCTGAGCGGTTAGCTAACTCCCTTCCTCCTATATGTACTGAGCAGTTAGCTAACTCTCTTCCTCCTATATGTACTGAGCGGTTAGCTAACTCCCTTCCTCCCATATGTCCTCACCAGTTAGCTAAATTCCCTTCCTCCCATATGTCCTGAGCAGTTAGCTAACTTCCTTCCTCCCATATGTACTGAGTGGTTAGCTAACTCCCTTTCTCCTATATATTCTGGGTGGTTAGCTAACTCCCTTCCTTCCATATGTCCTGAGCAGTTAGCTAACTCTCTTCTCCTATATGTTCTGAGTGGTTAGCTGCGTGCCCCACCTTGCTTAAAGCTATATATCAATTTTTCGATTTTTAGTTATATAGTAGCCCCAACCTCACTCCAAAACCCCCAAGAAATTTCTTTTATACTCAACTCAATGCTGCTGATTTTTCTGTCTCCTCAGAAATCTTTTAAAGTTGCTGGTTATTGGTGCATAGTGCTTGCAAGCTTTGCTTTCATGTCTCTTGCTAACATATTCTTCTTAGCTTTTTTTATTCTAATATCTTCGCTGTTTTTTAATTGCACACCCACAATAGCACTCTAAAATTTTAAATAAAATATGAAACATACTAAACACAATGCTGCGAAAATTTCTACTTCTTCAGAAATCTTTTAAAATTCGTGGTTGTCAGTACAGTGAGCCTGCAAGCAAGTTGCTCTCATGCTTTTTTGCCTTGCACCGCTTATGTAGCCATATATAAATACATTATTTGCTTTTGCCTTATAACTCTCTCAACCAGCCATTTTAAAATCTCTAAAAAATATACTAAATACTAAACACGATGCTGCAAAAATTTCTGCCTCTTCAGAAATCTTTTAAAATTCGTGGTTGTCAGCGCATTGTGCTTGCAAGCAAGTTGCTCTCATATTTTTTTGCCTTGCCTGGCTGCGCTTAGTCATCTTGTAAACAAAATTTTTTGTTTATGAGATGACTAAGCTACTGCCTACATAGCCATATTATAATGTATTATTCATTTTTGCCTTATAACTCTCTCAACCAGCGATTTTAAAATTCCTAAAAAATATGCTCAATATTAAAGAAGATGCTGCAAAAAATTCTGCCTCTTCAGAAGTTTTAAAAAATCGCTGGTTATCAGCGCATTGAGCCTGCAAGCAAGCTGCTTTTAAAGTTTTTTGTCTTGCCATCCGGGAAATTTTCCCGGATCATACCCCATGAGATGAGTGCATTTTATGTTTTTACCCTATAACTCTCTGAACCAGTCATTTTAAAATTTCTAAAAAATATGCTAAATACTAAACAAGATGCTGCGAAAAATTCTGCCTCTTTAGAAATTTTAAAAAATCGCTGGTTGTTAGCGCATTGAGCCTGCAAGCAAGCTGCTCTCATGTTTTTTTATCTTGCCTGGCCGGCCCGCCCCACAACATAGAGTTCTCATCTTGCACAGCCAATAACTTTTGAGGATGAGGCTCAAATTTTACATAGAGGTTACCAAATGAGAGAGAAACGTCTCCTCTATTAGAATATGCAAAAATATTTCTGTAACACTACTGGTGTTGTGTTATGCAACTGTGGAAGTGAGTTGGATAGGATAGGTACGGCTTTTTAAGAAGATGTGGTAGGGCATCGCCTAACCAGCTCATCACAAGAAGTTCTCATCTTGTACAGCTAATACCTTTTTAGGTCTTGGCTCAAATTTTACATAAACATGGCCAAATGAGAGAGAAAAGTCTCCTCTATCAGAATATGCAAAAATATTTCTATGGACTTGCTGTTGTTGTGTTATGCAACTGTAGAGGTGAGTAAGTAGGTACTGCCTTTAAGAAGTAGTAGGGCATCGCTTAACCAGTACTACCAGCTCCCACCCACTAAAGCTAGTTAAAACTTTAGGCTTTCAATAGCCTAACTCAACTCAACTACTTCCATCAAAGCTTAGTCAGTGAATATTAATTCTAAATGGAGGTGGTAACGTATTGTGGTAACGCTTTTTATCTCAGAATAGCTCAAAAAAGCATTTTGTAAAAAAAACCTATTGCATTATACCCTAAGTATGAAAGGTTAGTGGATATTGAATTCTAGGGTAGAAAATGCTTACCTTAGCATCCTCTACCTGCTTTCTTCCCTTCCTTTCCTTCCTTCCTTCCTTCCTTCCTTCCTTCAATATATATTCTAGCAATATAACTCCAAAAATACTCGTGCTGCATTGCATGCTTGCTTTCCCTCTATTCCACACATCTCCCCTAACCACTTCAATATCTCTGGCCGGTTGTCAAACTCCCGCCCTGCCATATCACATACTTGTGAGTACCCTCCTCCATCCTGTCTATCCAGCATTCCTACCATCACTCCTGCTAATAATCCTGAAAACCGACATTGCCGTGACCCTGCTGGAAGATACTCCTTGCAAATCCATTGTGGACACCCACACCCCCAACATGCTGCATATCGCTGGTACTTAATACCCTTCTTAAGTTCTTGCCATGCCACATACTCATCACCTCCACTTTCACAGCTTGCAAACTCATGTCCATCATCCAGCTTATAGTAATGGCAATATGCGCATCTTCCTTGCAGCTGCTGTAGCTTCTGTTCCAAGCTGAATACCCTCTGTGCTGCTACCATCCGTGACTGCCGATAGCTCTGTTGCTGATCCTTTCGCTGCTGCATCTGCTCCTGATACTCCTGATACTCTTCCATATCCACTGTAACTCTATCCTCATTTGCTTCTACTTCTTCCACCTCCACCATCCTAATCACATTCTCCTCTTCTTCTTCTTCCTCCTCTTCCTCTTCCTCCACAAGCCAGCTTTGTCTGCAATTGTCACATGCTTCTTGATCCTCCAAACAAGATACTGTGCTGAGATTGCCATCTAGATACCGATCTAGCTTGACTCGTCGGCAATCTTTTGTTGTCATGTACTCCCAAAGCAGTCTCTCATCTGTTGTCTTAAACTTGTTAGGAATTCTCCTATCCATCTCCATCAACATGATTGCCTCTGATAGTGCACCATTTCTGCCTGCTCGTCCTGACTCCTGACCATAGTTCATCAAGTCAAATGGTGGTTCAGCGTGCAATACCAATTGAACATTAGGCTCATCCATCCCAAGCCCTAATGCATTAGTTGCCACAATTACCTGCCATTTCCCATCCCGCCAGTCCTGCAATGCCTGTGTCTTGTCCTCTGAGTCTGCAAAGTATGCCTGACACTTCAGTTTCTCTGCCAGTCTCTCGCAATGCCCCACTTCTCCACCATACACAATAATCTTACTACCATTTGTACCAAAGCGACAGAGTCTATCCTTCACAAGATCTGCTACCACCTGATCTATATCCTTGGCCTCACACTGCTGAACTGTATAAGCAATGTTGTGTCTTGAAGTCATATCTCTAAACATAAGTGGCGCTTCGATGCTCATCATGCTCAGTAACTCGGTTTCCTTACTTGGTGGTAAAGTTGCTGTCAGTAATACCAGCTGCACTGTAAACTCAACAATCTTATGCAGCTTCTGCAGCTTCCTTCTGAAGTCCAACCGAGTGTTCAACAAGACATGGCATTCATCAATGACTATTCTGTCCAGTTGATCCATTGCTTGCAAACTTCGGAGGTGGTTTATGAAAGCCTGTGATATGGCCGACTCTGGTGTTACTAGCAGTATATTCATATCCCTAATCTTCTTCCTTGCTGACCATGGCATGCTGTTGATCCCCAGTTCTCTGCATCGGTGTTGCATCTCTTCCTTTAATGCCAAAAGTGGTGTTACTACTACTGTTGTACCTGCTTCCCTAACAGATGCTGGTAACATAAATAGTAGACTCTTGCCTCCTCCTGTACGCATTACTGTAATGATGGGGCTCTTGTTGTCCATGATCGCCTGTAGTGCTGAGAGTTGCTTGCCTCGGAATTGACTTTCCTGTCCCATAAGCTGCTGGAGTGCCTCTTGTAAGTTTGTCTGCCGCAGTTTCTGCCATCGTCGGAATCTAGGCCCTAGACTACCTTCATGTTCTATATTCATAACTCTTTTTAATCCCAACTGCAACTGCTGCTGCCCCTGTCCCTGCCCCACAAGTGGACTTGTAAATTGTAGAACCTCATGCCATTCTACACTTACTTGCCGAAACTTATATCGAATATGTTGCATATGACCAGCTGCCTCTTCCATTAATCGAGCATAGATTCTACCTGCTGTCTTCACTGTATGAGCACTCTGTTCATCCACTACCTCATCATGCTGTTCATCCTCATTCTTGTCCTCCTTCTTCTTATCATTATCATCATCCTTTTCAAAGCAGTTCTTCTTCATGTAACGGTCGGAAATTGCAATAGCAATATGTCGGTATGAGCTAATGTTGAGTGGTATCCCAATCAGCCGGTCACTCTCCCTCTTTAACACCTTCCTCATCCTTTCTGATGTCCATTTCTTGCTCCTATCGATTGACCACAAAAATGCTGAGGGAATTTCTGTGTCATTAAATACCAGCTGCTGCAGCTGCTGTCGGAATGGTAGCACTAGCCATATGTACCAAAGCAAAAGCTCTCCCACATCTCGTGGTAGATAGCGATGAATGATCTTCTCAGACCCAGTAATGTTGTAGCCCTTGTCATAATATGTGACAATAACTACCAACCCATCTTCCACAAAGATACACCGATGCCCACCCTTCTCTGTGTTGCAATACCTAAGACTCAGCAACTCATTTGACCTTGCCGGCTGTCCAGCAGATATATGAATCAGCACTAAGAGCTTCTCCATAAATAGTGAGATCTTGTCCATATAGTTGTTGACCTGGCCAGGTTTCCAGATACCTTCATCATCTTGATATACAAACTGCTGAGCGAGCTCTGGAGTTTGCAGTACTCGGTTCAATAACCACTGGCCTCTGTCTTGCATTTGGTTTCGCCTATCATGGACAAAGTACCAGTATGGGTCATCTCTAGCTGGGTTGTCTCTTAGCTTTAACCAGTCGATCTGAGGCAATTGAGCTAGAAAGCATTACCATATTTCGTTACCATATACTTGATAATATATGCTAAAGGAAAACTTACTAGAATCATTTAAAAAGAGAAGATCATTCAGCAATATATGATGTGTCTCATCACATAGCTTGTGTACTAGCTGCCGAAAGTCTGACATACTCAATTCTGTCTCCCGATATATGACTGTCTCTCCCACCCAGTTGATACACCCTGCAGCTGTTGTCTTTCTCCCAATTGCCCGACCATATAGCCTAAGCCGGAGTGCCCAGTCCATTGGAGTCGCAGTACTGACAACCAGAAATCGAGTATGCACTTGCTCTAGTAACTCCCGGCAACTTTCCACCTTTCCACTTTCCTCTTCCTCAAGACAATACTGAACCGTCAGCATCTGTGCTATCTTGATGAAGCTGGATAATACACCTGTATATTCTGATGCATCTTTAAACTTATACTGGTTAGGGTCATCGCTTGGGATATGTTGAAGTGCAGCAACAGCTAGATAGCTGACTATAGCACTCTCATACTCATCATGGTCCAGTCGGTGGTCCAGCAATGCAATACACAACTGCAAACAACTCTTATCAATCCTCTGATCCATAGCTTCAACTTCTTCCTCTTCCAGTTCTTCTGAGATATACTGTGTAGCTTGGTTGGCAGCTAGTAAGAGATCATCTACTCGGGTTTGCTGGCTCTCAGTAAGTTGGTATAGCTGGGTCTCTGAATTGGCTGTCCGCAGTACATAGATCAATAGCTTAGACCATACTTGCTGATATCGCTCAATGGTATCGGAGCCTAGATTGACATGGAATGGCTTATGGGAGTCCTCGCCTGTATGGAAGCTCTGCACTCGGTGTAGAGTAAATGTGCTAACTTTCTTCTATATTAATACAAAGCGTTACCACTTTCTGTTACCACATATCATCAACAAGAAATAAGCTTTTACCTGTATAATTGTCTGTCGTGACTTTTCCACCAGCCGTTCCAGACTCTTTTCTACATATTGAAGCCCTAGCTCCTCATCTTTTGGCCTGTTGACTAGCTGTGCCATAGCTACTCGGTTCTGACCTGCCAGATGCCGGATCCACTGGGTGCGCTCCAACCAGGAAGATACTTCAGTCAGATTATCATTATCTTTAATAACTTGCTTCTTTTCTTCAATAACTTTCTGCTTCTGATCTAGTTGTTGATGTACTAGCTGCAGTAACCTCTCTGTGGTATCGGTAGGTGGGTTGGCAGGCTGGTTTGTCTGTTGTACTTGAAAAAGGTGCCGACCAACTCCAGTAAAGAATTGCTGACACCATACACCTGTCCATATGGGTATAGACCTGCGACCTCGTCCAGTTCTCAAGTTATGAACTTTTCGTTGGTGTCGCTTCATAACCTCAACTGCCCGACATACATAGCTACAATAATTACACTGTAACCCATCTCGATAGATAGCTAAATAGTTGATAGGTGTAGTTGTAATTTGGGGAGCTATAATTTCTATACTTGGATCTGCAAGATCATAATCTTTATACTGATTAGCAATTTCCTCACTTTGCTGTTGCGATAACTTATGCTGGTCCGAACGCAGATGTGCGACAAGGTGATTAGGTCGGATAGCATGTTGACAAGACTTGCAAACTAAAACACGATATTCTAAATAATAATGAAAGAGATCCATGCTGTAGATATAGATAAAAGTATGCGTGTTAAAGGTAAAGGAGTAGGCCTGTTGAGATTTTGGTGCTGATGTGTAGACACACACGCTGGAAAGGGGTTTTCGTGTTTTTTTGGCGTTTTTCGCGTTTTTCGCAAGAGAAGTTCAGACTACAGGTTCAGACTACAGTCGAACGCGTTTGATGGGGCAAGTGCATAGACTGCAAAATGGTCCGTGCCAGGCTGCCAAGATCAGACTACACCCTGTAGTCTGAACTCGCCTACTAGTTAGGGATTGGCTGGTCTTCTCGAGTAGTACTTCTAGTCTTGTGATATCTAGGGATACCCACCACTAAGCCATAGTCCACAAAGATATTCCGGATGGTATCCCCATTCCTCCACCTCATACTCAAGATCTCCGGTTCTCTGGCAGGCTGACCACCTGTCATGTGAAATAGCAGAAGAAGGTGTTCCAGGAACTTCTGCACACTGGCCTCAAACCTTTGGAATGAACTCTGTTTCCAGCGCAACTCACTACCTCGAGGATCTGTAAAAGTCTCAAGTAGCTTTGGGCTATTCCTCACTCTCCTATCCAGCCATCTCTTTGCATTTCCCAAGCCATTCTCCTCCTCCATAAGGAATGAGTACTTGGGTATACTCTTCCGCTGCTGGTCCAATATAGCTGCAAGGTTGATAGTTGGCAATAGGTAGTCGGTATTGACAAAGCATAACTCTTGCTCAAGAATAACTGTAGCTTTCTGCAGTTGGTCCTTCATCAAACCCTGGAACTCACCCATAGAGACCTGTACATTGCGGTAGGTAATACTCTGGTGATCATCATCCCACCAGATATTAGGCTCCATCTGCGTGTTTTGAGCTACAATGTAGGCATAGGCCCGCAACTCATTTAGCCATCCAATTGGTGAGCTGGACAGGTGAGTCATCCACTCCTTAACACAGTCTGCAATTGACTGGGTAAAGTCTTTTTCCTTACCCGCCTGCTGCTTTCGGGTATGGTGCTCCAGAAAAAGCAGTTGTGCACAATAGATGATTCCAGAGAGCTTAGGCCGGTACTGATATGCTGCTTGCCATGGACCTGTCCTTTCACCAAGGCCTAGACTAGCAGCATAACTGACAATAGCACTGTCATAGAGATTGACTGGTAGCTTATGCATAAGTAATGCAATGCTAAACCGTAGGCATCGAAGGCTTAGCTTATCCCATGCTTCACTAATTTCTATGACCCTATCTATTAGTATAGCTATAA
>WNFW01016398.1_pt1 | contig 10042 bp, 11 predicted proteins | sample 5400131 | NCBI WGS metagenome assembly WNFW01 (sample SAMN13153362, study PRJNA577476) | soil metagenome | isolation source: 20 cm soil or saprolite under grassland replicate 1 | place: USA:California | collected 2016-06-15
GGATTCGGCGACGGCCACACGGTAGCCGCCTCCGGCGTATTCCCAATCGCCCGTGAGGAAGCCTTCCTAGAAGCGCTCGACGCCCTTGTTACAACGGCCGCCAGTTAGTTCCAGAACGCATTCTATTACGCCGAACAGTAACGGTCAGACCAATCAGGATTGTCCGCAAACGCAACATGATCGAAGAACAACAGAAAATCGTCGCTCAGAGATGGCGTCAGCCGGATTTGTACCGGAACTGGTTCACAACCAGAGGCGATATCGCACATTCTTGCCTATTTTGAACCGGGTCCCACTCTGAACTTCTCAAACATCTCGGACACGCGTAGCAAGTCTTCCCTAGTGATCTCGGAGTACCCGAGCTGATGCACACGCGTGAGGAATCCCTTCACAGTCTCAGTTTCAGGACTCCAGTGAAGGCTTTCCCTCAAGAAGTAGGCGACACAAAGAAGTCGTTCGATTTCGTCCATCTGAATAGCTCCTTGATGGCTATGCCAATCCGAAGCTATAATTCTAGCTTCCGGCTGAGTTAACCGAAGGGTGGTCTGAAACGAGCGAACTTGACAGTTGGGAAAGAGAAAAGATGGAGACCACGGTTCGTAAGAAGCTGGAAGACGAGTTCGGAGTAAGACTCCCTGAACGACGTCTCGCGGTAGTCGAGGGTGTCATGCACAGGTTTGACCTTGCGTCTGATGACGCATCCATAATCGGTGAAATCAAGACGTCTGGCGAAAGGGTTACGAATTTTAAACCTACTAGGCTCCGCGCCATCTGGGGTGACTTCAGCAGAGACTGCCTGCTACTCCTGGCCCGCAGGGATGCGAAAAAACGCATTTTTGCGGTGACGAACGAGTTCATCTATCGCGAGTTTCGAGAGAGCCAACAGGGCAAGGCAGCTGAGTCACTCGGTGTCGAGATAAGACACATACGGGTTTGATCCTAAGGGAGGCGCTTTCGCCGCTATTTTCGACAGGATAGTCTCGTCAGTTGGAGCCGTAACCTAGTAAGATTCGATGAATTGGTTTCCACTCACACTGCTTGTCAGGTTAGTGGGACAAGGAGCGATGCCTACCTAGGAGGCGAAAACATAAGGCAGTTATTCCACGCAGAAAGACGTTTCACGACGCAACTTGCCACCAAGTGACCAGAAGCTCCTCGACTTTAGTGTGAGCACTGGTCTCAAGGACATCATCGGTAAGGAGCTAATCACAGATGACCGGATAGCCATCTTCGAGCTTGTAAAGAACTCCTACGACGCGAAAGCTCACACAGCCATTATTGACTTCCAGAATGTCGTGAACTATGACGAAGATGCCGAGATTCTGATAATAGATGATGGGGAGGGAATGTCCCGCGAGGACATCGTAAAGAAGTGGTTATTCGTTGGGTACTCTGAGAAGAAGCCCCAGAGATACCTAAGCCAGTCTGACTTCAAGGAGACCTTGAAGAAACAGGGAAGGCTGTTTGCAGGAGCCAAGGGTATAGGTAGATTTTCCGCGGACAGGCTGGGAAAGAAACTCAGTCTCTTCACCAAGAAAAAGGGAGAAAGCGTTATTCATTCTCTACAAGTCGATTGGACGAAATTCGAAAACAAACAGCAAACGGAATTTCAGACCATCCAAGTTGAATACACTCCTCTCAAGAGCCTCCCTTTCAAGCATGACGATCTTGCAGATTTCGAGCATGGAACCGTCCTTCAGATCACTGGTTTGAATGACCAGTGGAATTTACAGAAACTACACAGACTAAAGAGCTACCTTGTCAGACTGATCAACCCGGCGCAACAACCAGAGAGGGGTACCTTCCGAATCAAGCTCGTTGCCAAAGAATTCCTAGAACAAGATGCAAAGAGCAAGGGAGATTATGACAAGATAAATGGTCTAATCAAGAACGACGTTTTCGAGCGTCTCGACAAGCAGAGCACCAAGATCCACTGTCTGGTCACTTCAAGCAAGATTGAGACTACCCTAACCGACAAGGGGCGGCAAGTGTTTGCTCTCGAAGAGAAGAACACCTACACACAACTTGAGGACATCGACCTTACTGTTTTCTTCCTCAATCGTGAAGCTAAGGCCCTCTTCACCAAGATAATGGGGGTGGAGCCGAAGAACTATGGCTCAATCTTCCTGTACAAGAACGGTTTCAGGATTCATCCTTACGGGAACGAAGATGATGACTGGCTGGGACTTGATAGACGGAAGACACAGGGTTACAGACGGAATCTAGGCAACAGGGACGTAATCGGACGGATTGAGGTTTATGGTCCTCAACCCGGATTCCAAGAAGTCTCGAGTAGGGAAGGAGTTGTCGAGTCGGAAGCACTAAGACAGCTGGCTTCAAACAGGGATTCCCTGTTCATGGAAAAGGCGCTCCGACGTCTCGAACGATACGTAGTAGGGGCAATTGACTGGGATGTTGAAGACAAAGACACCGGACAGCCTCGGAAAAATTCCGAAGACGTGAAAGTTTCCAGTCTCGAGGTAATCGGACAAATAGTGGGTTCCGTCGACGATCCCGAAAAAAAACTGGTCTTCGACAAGAATCTTCTGAAGGTAGTGAAGGAAAGGCAGATCGACAAGATTCCGGAATTGATAGGCAACATTGAGCGGCTCAGCCTGTTCATGCGCACGCCGGTCGAACAAAGATATCTGCAGCAACAAGCCAAATCTATGAAACTCGCCGTACAAAAACTCGAGGAACAAACTCGAGAAGGAAGATTTGCGCTTCAGGTCAAGGACCGCGAGGCCCTGTTTCTGCAAAAGGAGTTGTCCGTGGATAAGGAAATGCTCCTAAACATAAATCACAGCATAGATATCGGAACGCGAACGATTAGAAATAAGATTACTGACATTAACAGAGAAATCCAAAGGGGAGCTGGCACATCCAACATCGCTCCACTCATTGAAGACATCAGCTTGGAGAATCAGAAGATCCAGGTCCTAGCAAACATCGTGAGCCTTGCCAACTTCAACACTAAGGTGAAGAGAATTAGCGCAGACGTTGTCGCCTATATGGAGGGTTACGTCGATAGAGTTCTCGGAAGAAGAGCCGGAATCATTCGGCACAAGTTCGTAAATGAGGAGCTTCGGTTTCGAACGACATTCAGACCGCTCGAAGTGTCCATAATGCTCGACAACTTCATCAGCAATTCCATGAAAGCCGACGCAACGCTCATCACTTTCCAGTTTGGCTTGAAGGAAGGAAAACTCCGACTTCTGGTAGGAGACAATGGTGGAGGGGTCGATCCGAAGGATTCGCAATTCCTTTTCACGAGAGGATTCACCACAACTAATGGGTCAGGCTTAGGTCTCCACCACGTGAAAACGATCGTCGATGGAATGAAAGGATCAGTAAGATTTCTGGGAAACGGGGTGGGTCAGGTGGGGAAGGGTGCGTGTTTCGAGGTCATGATCGGGAGACAAGAGTGAAGAAAGCTCTGGTAGAGAAGGCAGCAAGTGGAGATGAGACGGGAATTTTCACAATATTGCTTGTTGAAGATAATCCCGATTCCGTGAAAGACCAAATGGAACTCGCAGAGGAGTACGTAAAGAAAAAAGGGTTCAAGCTGAACAAAATTATCCGTGAGTCAGAAACGGAAGTCGGAAAGGCATTGAAGGATTTCGTCATCGACATTGTAGTTACTGACAAGAACCTCGATTCAGACAAAGGAGGACTTGTCGTGATCGAGGCAGTCGAGAAACGAGGTCACCTCACTGACATCTTGTTTTATTCATCAGACGAGTACGATGTGAAGGACATACGAGACAAGACGGATTACGGTTACGTGGACATGCTACAAGGTAGAAGTTTCGCACCACATCTCAAAAAGATGATCGACAAGAATCTTCGGCGTTCCAGCGATATCGTAGTCCTACGCGGCATCCTCATTTCCAAGGTCATAGACATTGAACTTAGAATCAATGATGTTCTGGTCGACTACTTCAAAATTCCCGACAAGCCGACTGGCAATAAGGATAAGTTCCATGCGTTTGTCCTTGAAAACAGGTACAGCTCGCTTGAAGGTAAGATCAAAACTTTGAGCAAAATCCTCGAGGATGACCGATTCGAGTCGGACACGAACTTGGAAGGATTGAAAACGAAACTTTCGACTCTTCAAGAGAACAGGAATCTGCTTGCTCACTGCAAGAGGCACCCCGAGAAACCAGGATGCCTCATCACGATGGGGGAGGAGGAGGTCTTCAACCGAGGTAGAGTTCTCAAACTGTTTGAGAAGGCAAGGCAAGTGTCAGACGCATTAGATTATCTGAAGTCTCAAGTTGCCGTGTAGCTAGTCCGATAGGTACTAACGATTATAGGCCAGAACCAAGGCCAACAGCCTTTCAGAAGTTCTTTCCAATGACAGTCGCCAGATTCCTGAAGACCGCCTCCGCCATGAAAGGTGGAACCGCATTTGCGACCTGCGTGTATTGAGGGCATGCATGTCTTCTGGTTTTTCCTCCTGAAGTCCTCGGACCCATGAATTCAAATTTGTCTGGAAAGGATTGCAGACGTGCCATCTCACGTACTGTTAACCCTCTGTTCCTCAGGTAGTGAATTGAATCTTCAGAGATAGAGGTCAACGTCCTAGCAAGCCTCCACGGGTGCAACTTTTGATGAGTATGTTTCTTTGTCGCTCCTCGACTCGGACGTTGCTGACCAGCAGGAATGGACGCGAATCTTGATCTCACTTTCCTAGAGTGGTTCGTTGACTCGTGGTTGTAGATCGCCAACGCGCCTCTACGCATCTGAAGCTGATAATCAGACCTTGGGAAGCGTCGATACTCTGAGGCGATTTCACCGTGTCTCAGGAACGCCAGGTCGGCGATCGCCGCGGACACTCGAACCGTTTTGCCTACGCTGGGCGGAAAGAGCTCGTGCTCAGGAATCGGCTTCGAACCTGCAATTATGAACACTCGCTTTCGCTTCTGAGGAACACCGTAGTGCGAGGCGGTCAAGACTCTCATCCGAGGATAATAACCAATCCTTTTGATGTCTTCTATGATCCGGTTAGCTAGATTTCTATTAGAGCCGTATAGCATTCCAAGGACATTTTCAATCACGATTAACTTGGGTCGAAAGGCCCTGCCGAACCGCAAAACTTCTTTGTAGAGCAAATTACGCCCATCTGTTCCTCTGCGCCTGCCCGCGATTGAGAATCCTTGACATGGAGTTCCGGCAGAAATGACGTCGACATTGGGCATTCCCAGGTTGAAGTAGAGCTGTTTCGTGTTCACCTCTCTGATGTCCCGGACCTGAAGGTTGATCTTGGGGAAGTTACGGGCGTATGTGGCCGCCGCACTCCTGTTGATCTCGTTAGCGTAAATAATCCTGAAGCCCGCGTTCTCAAGCCCTAGGCTCATTCCTCCAATTGTACTGTAACTTTCTGCGCCAGAAAGATACATGTGATGTAGGTTCCTTGTAGCACCTGCTACAGCCATGCCAGAAGCAGCCATCGATGAAGACAGCGACTTTCTTGCTTTTGTTCGAGATGTCGGGAGTCCCAGGAACGCTTCTGTCATGCTTTCTGTATCTCTTACCGAGATACCAGAGCCTCCTTCTGATGACAAGTTCAGGGACTGTGTTCTTCCCTCTTATGCTTGCCATGACCCGGCTGCGCGCTTGTTTAGTGAGGTTGTCAGCCATGTCGAACGTGTGTGGCAAGTTTACTTGCGCCTTTAAGGTGATTACTCTGGGATCATACCCCGGTTAGTACGAGAACAATCCGATCAAAGAATTCCAGCCAGGTCTGGTAGAGTCCCTCGGTGCTAATGCAGTCGTAGGACGGCACGCGAAACTTGGCTTTCCGGGAAAGCATGTCAGTAGTTTCGTTCTCGTGTCTGAGCAATAGCCGAAAGATAGCTCAACCCTACAGATGTCGGGTCAGCGGAGCGACTGGCGCGAGCGACTACGCGCCAATCCTTCTCGAATGGAACAGGAACTAGCAATCAAGCTACAAGACAACAGAATACACTACCAGACACAGGTAGAGATACCAGTAACCACAGCCGACTTCTACTTCCCGCTAGAGCCTAGACCGTTACTCGTGTTTGTCGACGGCCGGGTCCACCTTGGAACAGCGCAGATGGTGAAGGACGAAGAGCTACGATCGCTGTTACGGAAGCGAGGATACAGAATCCTAGAACTACACTACGACAGCTATTCCGACAAGAAAAGGGACGAGCTATACGAGCAAATTCGGAATAGCCTCGACAAAGGTCTGAATTCCCTCCTGGTTTAGACGACGTCTGTGCTTGAACCCAAGCACTACTGGTTAGTGGTGGGTTGGCCAGAGTGTATGTTAAGCCGACCTTGCGCCGAGGCCCGCTTCAGTCCAAATGAGACCACGCTACGTTCCTTTTCGGTCGACGTTGCTGGCCCAAATAGCGATTCTGTCTATGAATTCCCAGACGTCTCCATCTGTCGGCCGCACATACGCTGTTTGCGACTCATCAGTTCCCAGTCTGGAAAATATCTCCACAAGCCAGTCAGGACTATGCCCTGTAGCGCCCAGATCTTTCAACCAGTTCTCCAACTGCCCGCAATGTACCAAAAACACTCCGTATTCTTCGAGCATGGAGAGCAGCTTCCTGACTCGAACTTTCTCAGGTTCTTTCAATGCATCAAGACCTAGCGTTTTGATCGGTTTGCCAGCCGAGGACTCAGCGACTTCTGCAAAGCACGCAATAGCGAAATCTCTTTCGGCTTCCAAGTGTGGATAGGCATCAGCGGGTATGAGTGCGGAGTCCAAAAGCTTCCTCCAACTCGGACCTTTATCCTCTAAGAAGTCAAGATCAAGTAATGCGGCACTAGGGATCCCTATTCTTCGAAGAGGTCCAATAATTCTGTGTTCTGTCTGTTTGTTCTGCGCATTCAAAAACAGAACGTCTTTCATCCCTCTTGATGATTCCAACAGTCTTCGATTGATCTCATCGTAAAATGCCCTATCAGAATCCGCTTCCGTCACGACTACCGACTGTCGGAATAGGGCATCTAGAACTTTTGACGATCTCAATAGCGGATCGCGCATTAGCTCCCTCAGAGTTTCCCCAGCAAGATTCCTTGCCGTCGCAATTCCGTCTTGATACGTTAGCCTTACAACTGACACTTGGGCCTTTGTCAGACACCCCATCAGGAACTCTGAAGAATGAGTTGCAACAATCAGAGTCGCCTGTCGTTCGCTAGTTATCTCAGCGAGATTCTCTCCTAGTCGACGTGCAAGTGGTGGAAACAGGAATGCCTCCGGTTCATCAACAAGAAGAATTCTGTGAGCCAGGCTGAGTATAGCGGACACGAGTCCGACAAAGGCTTGGACGCCATCGCTGTACCCATCAATATGACTAGCGGAGGCGTGGAAGTGTCGAGCACGTTCATCTAACGCCTGTTCTTCCAAGTTATCTTGGGGTTTCCTAGTACTCATCCTGACCCTAAACTGTTGCATGGCTGTTGGGTCAACAACGAAATGTAGATTGAACGCGTCCTCAGTCAGTTTTCGAACTCTCTCCCTAGCCTCATTGTTGACGAACAGGGCCCACAGATGGTTCTGTGGAGCCACTTGCAGATCTCCAGATGGCTGGTCCAAGACGAGGGAGAAGCGGGTCCTACCATCAAGCCTAATGGTATACCAAGATGTTGTGTACGCACGGAGTCCTCGTTTATCCGAGCTAGCGACGGCTCCTCGGACTTGATCCACGTTAATCTGTGTTGCCGGGGATGGTTGACCTCGGTATAGATGCGAGGCGATGTAAAAGACGCGAGGGCCCTCGGTCAGTCCGACAGGAGGCTTGGTTTTCAGTGGACTCAACAGGTCTAATGCGTCCTGCTCCGTAGTCGGAAGGTCGGCTGAAACATCAGAAATCAGCTTGCCTTGGAGTGATTCTCCTTGACACCATAGTTCGATTTCTCGGAGAGCCAGACTCTTCCCCGAATTATTAGGCCCGACGAAAACGAGGACTGGTCCCGGATTCACCTCAAGAGGAGGTTCCGCCTTCGCTTTAGATCCGGCCTTGAACTTGATCCTCGTAATGCGCAGGGTACTTGTCATGCCTAGACCTTCGTCTCGCCGGCTCCGAACTAACAGCTGAACATAGGTCGATGCGATTTGCCCAGGGATAATCGGGACGTGTAGCAGCGCGCCCGGACCAGTTTTGGGATCGGACTACACCTGGAAGGTCCCACGTAGGTTAAAGGTAAAAGTCCATTGAGAGAAATTCCCAATGTTACCATAGTGATCGTAACAACTACTGGCCCGTGTCGTATTCAGATACAAAGTTGAACCTAATCTGTCGTTGAACATATCCCCGTTAGAAGTCCATGCCCAAGTGTACAATCCTCCGTTTTGACCCTTTCCATAAACCTGTGTCAAGTTTGCTGGGGATTGTGCCCCGTGGCCGTCCACGTAGATCGCGCTGATCATGGGGCACATCGCCGGGGGTTGAGTTTGCTGTGTCGTTCGCGTAATTTCTGGGTGGATTACTTCGAATCTGTAGCTTGTTACGTCGAATTTCGTCGAAAACAAAGGTAATACCCCCTGTCGTGCATCCTCAACATGTATCGTAGACGGATGGAAAAAGTGGATAGAAGGTCTGGAATGCCGTAATTCCAACGGTTGCTATGGAAATCAATATGGTCCACTGTAGCCTTGTCAAGGAATTTGTTGGCGGTGCCTGTCTGAGTCATGAATTATCCTGATCTGTAAGGAATGATATTAACAGTGGGGCATGACCGTGACTAATCTGATTAGGGTTTGGCGGCTTGTTCACTTGCATGAGTGGCTAGCCATTGGGTTTTCGGTGGTCGGAAAATGCCTTTTGCGGAAACCCGTGGTGGGGATGGGGTAGAGAGCGAGCAAGCGCTCGAGCGCGAGTGGCTGCCAGCCGATTCGTCGCGGAGAAGAAACAACGGGACATTAGGACAAGGACTCGAGCTTCACAATAGTTCTTCGAAGAAGCTGGTGGCCTGATTGTGTCCTTCAAAGTGCCTTGGAAACGCCTCAGAATTGGAGACTTGCTCGTGGGACTTAGCGGGAGTGAGGCTCACCGAGATATCCGAAATAGTGCCAACGTGACTCCGCTGCGACACGAGGGGTGTTGGACCACGAAATAGTAGTTGCCAGGAGTCAAGCCGTCTGGGAGAAACATCGAATTCCAGTTGAGTTCCCAAGCGCCGTTTTGGCCTCCAGACTTGGTCTGGTAGTAAGTCACCCGGCCATTGTAGACAGGCGCCGTGTTCCCTTGCCTGTAGAGACTTACAATCGTCAGATCCTGGCAGAGGTTGAGGTTCGTCTGGCTAACTGGTTCAAGAAAATAGTCCCTACTGTTGCCGTTGATTGCGAAGACTTGGCTCTGATTGCCGGAAAAGCGCATAACCTCGACGTTGTGATTAGAAATGAGCAGGCCTACCACGATCACCGTCACTCCTACGGCAAGGATAGCGAGTACGGGAGTGCTTGGTCTAGAGAGCCTCAAGACCGACGCCTAGATTATGACGCAGACACTAATTACCTTGTAGGGCCCCACCCAATTTGGATGCTGTCTCGCGATACAAACTTCGTGTTTGGGAGATCTCAAGAAGCAGCGCAGGTTTCAATCTATGTCCCTTGATCGCAGATGGTACGGAGATCGACCTGATTGTCCCTAGGAATTGCCTTGGAAACGGCTGAGGGTCCATGACGATGTTAAGGTCAGCGGGAGATTTCTGATCGGTGATGCGGACAGGTTGAGCGGTCCATGTTAAGATCTGGTCAGGAAAAGACCCTCTAGAAAATTAGGGTATGTTGACTAGTCTCGTGACGCAGAACTGCCCTTTTCCTATTTCCGGTTCTAGGCTAACAAGCGTCCGGGAGATCCCAGGGCCCGGGCCAAAGATTCTAGACCCCATTCTGATCAAAAACTGGGCTCAAACATTCACAAAACAGACAGTTTGCCCAAGGAGAGTGAGTCTTCCTTCGTGAGATTTGTTCGGGAAGTGGGGTAGGGGTATACTCGTTACAAGCGGAAAAAAGCCCGAGGAGTTCCAGAAGCCGTGAGGTGCCTACGAGTCCTTG
>WNFW01004251.1_pt1 | contig 10041 bp, 9 predicted proteins | sample 5400131 | NCBI WGS metagenome assembly WNFW01 (sample SAMN13153362, study PRJNA577476) | soil metagenome | isolation source: 20 cm soil or saprolite under grassland replicate 1 | place: USA:California | collected 2016-06-15
AGCTCAACTTGCCCTGCCAATTCTTCTTGGTCGAGCAGGGCGGCGAGCGCTGGATCTTTGCAATCCCCAGGTGCGGTGACAAATTCGAGCATGGGCCCCTCCTTTTACGTCTCGAGTTCTCGAAGACCTTGATCCAACATGATTTCGGCTCTCTCAAGCCATCCGGGATGCTGTTCGTCCACATCGCGCTTCCATAAGGTGGCGCCGGTGACAGCTTAGTGAATGCAAAATGACAGGCAATCCGGCTTTCGCAGGAATTTCAGTAAGGAAACGCCTTAATCTTTTCGGTTAAGGAGGATTATCGATCCTTTGACTGTATAGAGAGGGTTGTTCAAACTGCAGAGAAACCTGCCTCCCGAAGGGGACAACGTCGAGTCATCTCTATCTAACTCAACCACAAGGGCATCGCGGAAGATCCGCGTAATGCTTCGGCTTCGCAACCTCCTTCTCTCGTCGGAGGGGAGCCAAAGATGCCGCCCGAGAGGCTCATTTTGACTTCTTATTTCGCTTTTTGCCGCCTCGCGAAGTGGCTAAGTTATTCTGACCTTTTGAGCTCTGGAGCCGAGGGTGAGAGTCGAACCCACGACCTGCCAATTACGAAACGGCACCCTGCCTCTCTAAATAAACGACTTAGCAATCTTTTCAACGACTTAACTGTCCGTCATTGCCAGTCGTTGCCCGTCATTTCCCATCGTTTAGCGCAAGTTTAGCGCAACAGACGTACTCTTCTCATACTGGTTGTCAAGAGAAGAGTCATGAGAGGATTGGACTTCTGATCCCAAAGCGAGAGGACGTTTCTTGCGAGGGGCACGAGAAATGTTCGACGGTGTGTCCGGGGATTTCTACGGAGAAATGGAACAAAGCAGTGTCAGGTCAAGCGTAGAGTGAACTACTCGAAATGCAAGGCCACCATAGGATCGATGCGCATCGCACGGCGTGCCGGCACGTAACAGGCGGCGAGCGCGACAAGCGTCAGCAGCAGAACCACCCCGCCAAGCGTGAGTGGGTCAAACGAACTAACGCCGAAAAGCAGACTGCGCATCAGCCGAGTCACTAAAAGCGCGGCGGCAATTCCAATACCCGCGCCGGTCGCCGTCAGCTTTATTCCACGGCCCAAGACTAGACCAAAGATATCGCCTGGACCAGCCCCCAGCGCGGCGCGGACTCCAAACTCATGATTTTGCTGCGCCACCAGGTATGCCATGACGCCGTAGATTCAGATGCAAGCTAGAATCAAAGCCAACGCCGCCAGTCCGCCGAGCAGACTGGCTTGATTGCGCCTCTGCTCGACTTCGCGATCGAGGATGTCGTCCATCGTCATCGCGTCGGAAATGGGCTGCTCGGGATCAATGGACCAGACAACTTGACGGACGGCACTAAGGAGACTCATGGGGTTCGTCGCCGTGCGGATCGCCAGGGCGCGAGCCATCATGTAATTTCCCTTTGCTTGCCAATACAGGAAGTACATCTCTTCTTTTGGCGGCACTTCAAGTCCCATCTGCTTAACGTCGCCGACGATGCCGACAATCTGGGTTAAGCGAAAATTCCCGGCACCCAGATCGAATCTCAACCGCTTGCCAAGAGCATCCTCATTCGGCCAAAACTTTCGCGCCATCGTTTGATTGACGATGGCAACGGGCGGCGCGTCAGGCCCATCGCGCTCGTCGAATAGTCTCCCGCAAATCAGTGGAATGCGCATGGTTTCGAAATACCCGGGAGAAACCACACGATCGAGGGCGGCATAGGAAACATCTGGGCGTAGGGTCGCACCCTCTGGCAGAAACCCAGCCATTCCGCTCTTCCATATCAGCGGAATAACACTCATGAATCCCGCACTCTTCACACCGGGCAAAGCCCTCACGCGCTCCAATATCGTTTGAAAAAACTGTGTCCGACGGACGAAATCCGGATTCTTTTGTGGGGAGACAGGAATCTCCAGTGTGAGGACGTGATCTGAGCGGAAGCCCGGGTCGACGTGGCGCATGTTTGCGAAGCTTTCGAGCAGGAGCCCTGAAGCGACAAGCAGCACAATCGAGAGAGCGATTTCGCCGATCACGAACAGATTGCCAAGGTGCTTGCTTCTCCCGCCGGTACCAACCCTCCCGCCTTCCTTTAAAGATTCGTTTACAGTTGGTTTGGAGATTTGCAGCGCAGGCACCAGCCCGAAAAGAAACGTGCTCGCAAATGTAATCAGGAGAGTGACCGTCAGCACCGGAAGATTGAGCGCAAGCGAAACAGTGCGAGACAAATCTTGCGGTATCAGAACTTTAAGCAGGTTGAAGGCGGCCATGGCAACCAGCACACCAAGAAACCCACCGGTGGCTGCAAGTAGGGAACTCTCAGTGAGCAGTTGGCGGACGATCCGTCCACGATGTGCGCCAAGCGCGCATCGCAAGGCGATCTCGCGTTGCCTTGCCGCGGCGCGAGAGAACAACAAGCTCGCGATATTGGCGCATGCGATCAAGAGAATGAACCCCACAGCGGCCAGAAGCATGATGAGTCCGCGGCGCACGTCCCGCGTGTAGGTTTCTTGCAGCGGCTCAGCAACGAATCCATCCACAAATTTCATGATGTCCGGGTTCTGCCGAATAAGGCGCTGGGCCAGGACTTGCAGTTCCGCGTTGGCCTGTTTCAAGCTGACTCCGGGCTGCAGCCGGGCCACAACTTGAAGATAATGCTCGCCGCGGCTTTCGAGTTGTTGCGATGTGAACGCCACTGGAATCCACAGATCGGCAGCCTTGCCGGGAAACGAGAATCCGGGAGGCATCACGCCGATGACGCGGTATTTGTCGCCGTTCAACACAAGATCCCGGCCGATCACATTGGGATTCGCACCAAACCTGCCGTGCCAAAGCCGGTAACTGATCAGCGTAACGTGCTCGAAACCTGGGCGATCCTCCTCCGGCTGAAAGACACGGCCGAACAGCGGTTTAACACCAAGCAGCGAGAAAATATTCCACGTGTACCTTTCACCCATCAACCTTTCCGGGCCGCCGCCCGGATTGCTCAGGTTGAAAAAATCTTCAGCGCCAGCGGAGATATCCGCAAAGGCCTGTCGAAGAAGCATTCCACCGCAAATGCGGTGAACGAGCTTTCCACCGATCGCCACCACGCGCGCGGCACTGCCGAGGGCGCCGGAGAGTAGTCCAAGCGAATGTTCGGACAGAAATACGGAAGAGAATCCGCGCCGCCTACCTCGGCGGAATGCTGCGGGTCCTTCAAACTTTCCGGTGAATCGAATACTGGACGGATTGGCGTGGAAACCACACGGTGGGACCACGCCACAATCTTTCCTTGTGTGTCGAGGCCGCCGAGCAGGCGATGGTAGGAATACTCCCGGTAAAAATCGTGCTGAATGTCGTCCTCGCCCGTCCACAGGAGTTGCACCGGTTTCTTGACTTGGCGTGCCACCTGCCAGGCTTCAGCCGCGTAATCCCATTGCGCGCGGCGCCCGAAGGATCCGCCCGAGAGCGTCATATGAACGATCACTTTGTTCTTGGGGAGGCCACAGAGCGTGGCGATCTCGTCCTGAATTACGTTAGCCCACTGCGTCGGCGACCAAATCTCAATTTCGCCGTCGCGCACATGAACAGTGGGGTTCATCGGCTCCATGGTGGCGTGAGCCGTGAATGGCAATTCATAGGTTGCTTCGATCTTTTTTGCGGCTTTGTCGAGGCCCTTGCCAGCGTCTCCTCGATCAAGAGCGATAAAGGTGGGAGCCGCGGTTCCTTGCCGCTCAAGCACACTGCGTAAAGAGTCCGTTGTTTCGTTTCCGCCGGGACCTTTATCCCACTGGAGCTTCAACGCCTTGCGCGCTTGAATGGCGGCCCAGGTTGAGTCGGCAATGACCGCGACTCCTCCGGCGGTATTCAGGTTGCGGCCGCCGTATCCGCAGATATCCAGGAAACCCAGCGGCGGTACGGGGAAAACGGCGCGAACTCCGGAGATTTTCTTTGCTGCGGTTGCGTCGAAATTCTCGAGCTTGCCGCCAAAATGCGGACAGCGAGCGATGACGGCATACAACATGTCCGGAACTCTGACATCGATGCCGAACCCCGCGCTGCCGTCAGTCTTGCTGGGCGTATCGACGCGTGGCAGGGGCTTGCCGATGAAGCGGAAGTCCTTCGGCTCTTTGAGAGAGACGGCGCCGGCGCTAATCTCCGGGAGCTTCGACGCCGCCTCGACAAGTTCCCCGTAGGTGAGGCGGCGGCCCGTGGGCGCATGAATCACTGCCCCGTTCTGGGTACGACACTCCTGCTTATCCACGTTCCACTGCTGAGCAGCCGCGATGACAAACATCGCTCGCGCTTGAGCGCCTGCTTTGCGGACGCTCTCCCAACCTGCTCTCGTGCCGCCGCTGCCGCCGGTTGAGAGGCTTTTGTAAATGTCGGGAATCGTGGGCGCCTGTTCGATGCGAATGGTGGAGAAATCAATATCAAGCTCTTCGGCCAGCAACATAGCCTCTGTCGTTCTTTGACCTTGGCCCATTTCTGGTTTTTCCACGAGTACGGTGACCTGGTTATCGGGTGTGATGCAAACCCAAGCATTGGGCGTGAATAGACCGGTCTGCGTGGGCTGCGACTGCACGGCGCGCCCTTTTGCGGGCGAATAGAAACTGACAACAAGCGCCGCGCCCGCGCTAGCGCCGAGCCTTAGAAACTCACGCCTACCGACTTCCGTTGCTGTGGCCGTCATGCTGCCTCCGTTGCGGCCTGCTGGATAGCACGGCGAATTCTTTGGTAAGTCCCGCAGCGGCAGATATTGCCGGACATCGCTTGGTCAATTTCGTCACGCGTTGGGTGCGGATTCTTGGTCAAGAAAGCTACGGCCTGCATGATCTGTCCCGACTGGCAGTATCCGCATTGAGGAACCTGCTCCGCGATCCAGGCTTTCTGCACCGGATGGCTGCGATCCGTGGATAGCCCCTCGATTGTGGTGATCTTTTTTGCGCCGACCGATCCCACGGAGGTTTGGCAGGAGCGCGCCGCGTCTCCATCCAAGTGCACGGTACACGCGCCACACAGTCCCATACCGCATCCGAATTTTGTTCCGGTGAGTCCCAACGTGTCGCGCAGAACCCAGAGCAGCGGCGTTTCAGGCGTTAGATCGATTTGGTACTTTTTGTTATTCACCAGCAGATTCATCCGGGCCATGTCAGCACTCCACGTTCGATCAAACACCGGACCACCATAGGCGAGAAGGTCGGCGCATGAGTAAGGTTTTGGGACGAATCGTCGATAGGGAGTGACGAATCGTAATCCGGGCAGTGCGTTTGCGCCGCGGGAACGATTTGGCGTTAGGATTTCAGTGGGAGTTCAATGTGTCTCTTAACGGGCAACCGGGACAACGGGGTTCCTAAACACTAACGGAAAGACCTTTCCGAAGAAGCTGCTCATCTTTGCCGCTTGGGCAGTGGCCGTTTTTTTATTCGCCAGCCAGTGGTATGCCTATGACGCCGCCCACGGTTTCGCGGACCCCTTTATTTTCTACGTTGGCTGGTCGTGCTATCTGTGGGGCGTGCTGACGCCTTTGGCAGTGTGCCTCGCTTGGCGTCGTCCAATCGGTTCCGGCATCTGGATGCGCGCGATTGCGTTCCATCTTGCGATCAGCGTCCTCTTAACAACAGTGCAGCTCTCGATCGAGGCGTGGATTGCGGTGTTGCGCGCCGATGGTAGTTGGCCGCTGATCGCCGCGGTGCGGCACTATCTGACCCAGCATGTGCAGGTCGGCCTGATGACGTACTGGCTGGTTCTCGGAGCGACTCACTTTCACCGAATCTACGATGAGGCTCGCACACGTCAATTGCGTGCGGCGCGGCTGGAGGCGCGCCTCGCGGAACTGCAGATCCTGAATCTGCGCGCGCAGCTGCATCCGCATTTCTTGTTCAACACGCTACAGGCGGCTGCAACGCTCATCCATGAGGACCCCGGTGGGGCCGAGGACATTCTTCTACGTCTGAGCGACCTGCTACGCATTTCTCTGGACGAGATGCGCACGCAAGAAGTACGGGTCGCGCGGGAAATTGAATTTCTCGAGCACTACATCGCCATTCAGCAGCGACGTTTTGGAGACCGGCTTCGATTTGAACTGCAGATTGACCCGAACGTGATCGACTGCGCCGTTCCCACTCTCGTTCTGCAGCCGCTCGTCGAGAACGCCATTCGCCATGGAATTGCAAAATCGGGAGAGAAGGACGTGGTCACGGTCCGTGCATTCCGAGATGAACAGCACCTGCGCCTGGAAGTCGCTAACCTGGCCAGCACGCTGGATGACGCACCGGAACAGCTCTTTCCGCGGGGCGTGGGCCTATCAAATACGCAAGGGCGGCTTGCGCAACTCTATGGGGAACACCAGTCGCTGGCGCTGTTCAATCTAAAGCCCAAGGGCGTTTGTGTGCGGCTTTCCATCCCGTTGCGCGAATTACCCGCAGACGAAAGGGCGCCTGCCCGCGCGGTAACAGCATGAAAATTCGAGCGCTGATTGTGGATGATGAAGCACTGGGACGCCGGGGAGTTTTGCGTTTCTTGAAGAATGATCCGGATGTAGAGGTTGTCGCGCAGTGCGGCGATGGACAGTCTGCGGTCGGCGCAATTCTTGGAAGCAACCCCGATTTGGTATTCCTCGATATACAAATGCCAGAAATGGACGGCTTCGAAGTGATCCGCCGAGTCGGCCCGCAAAAAATGCCGGTTACGGTCTTCGTCACACCTACGATTGCTACGCGGTGCGCGCTTTCGACGCGAATGCAATCGATTATCTCCTCAAGCCCGTGGGGCAAGCGCGATTTGAGAGGGCCCTTGCCCGAGCCAAAGAGCGCATCGCAGAAAGCTCAAAAGAGGATGTAGCCGAGCGTATCGTGGCCACGCTGGAGCAGATCAAGCGGCAGGATAAATATTTTGATCGACTTCCGGTTTCAGAAAACGGACGCATTCTATTTGTAAAAACAAAAGAAATCGATTGGATCGAGGCAAATGGAAATTACGTTCGGGTGCACGTTGGGACGCGCACGCACGAAATTCGTGAAACTCTGAATACTTTGGAGCGCAAGCTCGATCCACGTGACTTCCTGCGAATTCATCGATCGACGATAGTCAACGTGCACCTCATTAAGGAAATCCAACCGTGGTTCCACGGCTATCACCTGGTGCTGCTGCAGAATGGGCAAGAATTGCGAATGAGCCGTTACCAAAACGAGATCGCCAAGCGACTCGGTCTGGCTTAGTTCTTGGTCGGGACGCACACCGTTTGGTCAAAAAACTCGTCCTGGTCGCGGCCCTGAGCCAGAAATCATTCCTCTGCGCACGTTGATGGTAAATCAGGCCGGGAGGTCTTTTGTCAGAGGAGATTCCCGCCATCCTTAATATATGTTGCTGATCGTGAGCCCACCGCCAGCTGTCCCGTCAACTCTTATGCCGCTTCCCTCTCGTAGTACTTCAGCAGGCCTCCCAGTCGTTCTCGAGATCGCACTGCTCCCATGTTCCCCGTTGCCTCTGGCCGCGAAGGAAACAGAATCCGATTGTCTATGGTTGCGCTCCTCGTGGTAATGTACGATATATTGTTGCAACGCTCGCCGCAGCGACGATTCTCCCCGCCGGTGGCCAGGCTGCACCGCAAAACTCCTTTGTTTCCTTATCGCGGGTAGATTCGAATCCCATCTCGTCCACCAAGTCTCAAAATGCTTAAGGCCCCCTCCAGCACGGTGAATTGCTCCACAAGAGCAGGATGCCGGTGTTCCCACACGCGCCAACGAGTGCTGTCAGCTCGCCGGTCACGCGGCTAGCAAGGTTGTCCCAGGGACGCTCCAGGATCACCGAGCGTTCCCCTCTAACGGGATTCTCCCAGACCTCGCCGACTTTTATGGGTCTGCGATCCGGCGCGCCGTTCGGGTCGGGGTGCAACATTCGCGCCCAAGTCTCGCATAGGGGACGTTTGGTCGGCAACTCTTCCCCAATCCGATAAGGGAAGAGTAGCCCGTCATAGGCTCACAATCGGCGGGCGCGCCGGCGGAGGAGCCGCCTTCTTGGCCAGAAACTTGCAGATCATTTGGCCAGATTGCGTGGCTGAGAGTTGCGCGCCCTTAGTTGGAACAGCATTTTTCGAAGAAGGAATCCGTTGATAGCAAGTGCTCAAAATAGCCGTCCTTCCACTTCGGGTCGAGTCTGTCGAGCAGCAGACCTTCGGCGGCGCCGAATGAGTAGACGGCAAGGCGCTTCGACTTGGCGATGTCGGCTCGCCTGAGTTCGTTGAGGGTTTCGGTTCTAACCGTTGCGGCACAGTTCGTGAACGGCTCGAAGTCGGAGAGGGCAGCGTACTCCGCAGTTGGTTGGTACTGCGCTGCAGCCTCCGCAGCCTTGATCTCGATGTAGCGACCAATCCCTTCCTGCCAGAGTTGGAAGCTCAAATACTTGTGATCGTCGGAGGACAGTCGCGCGAAAAACTTCTGGCGCTTCCGAATGTACTGCTTTGCGAGTGTCGCGAATTTCTCTTTGTCGGTTTCATTCACAGCGCTGAGGAGCAGATCACGAAGAGAGGCGAAGGATTGTGCTACGTCTGGCTTTTCGTAGGGAAATGTGTAGTTCAACATCCACATACCTGTGTTGTCGCCGTGGCTTAAGCCAAGATCTTGTACCGCCTGGTAGTAGCGCGGTTGGGCGCTCTGCAACTGATGAAAGTGCTCGTGCATGAGCGTGATGAGCCAGGGAGTACTGGTTTTGCTTGTGGTGTTTTTTGGTTCGCCGATGACGATGACAGACGGCGGCCCGAAAGCAGGGAAGGTGGCTAGCAAGTTGGTTGGGAACTGGCGTGGACGCGCATAAAGGTCGTCTCCGACTTTCTTGAAGCCTTCGGGTGGCTCGGCGCTATGCATCAAGAATTCTGTATCCGATGTCACAAGTAGCAGTGGTGCTGGCGTCCGGCTCCAATCGGGCCAGATCTGATTCTGAATCTGAGAGGCGAGGCGATAGAATTCGCGGATGCGGACAGCATCATCAACGGCGAGCTGTGCGGCGGGAGTCTGGGCGAATGCTGCTGTTGTGACCAGCAAGAGGGTAAACAGGGTTCGCATTGCCGTATTAGACGCACGCGGTACTGATCTGGTAGCGGGTCCCCGAGGAAGTGCGCCGCTCAATTTGTCGTGTAAACACTCTATTCGTAGCAGTAGAGTTGCCGAGACTGTCTCCCCTGGGACAACGCTCCGCGTTACTTGCTGCGCGACCGCGACTGCGCGTACGGTGAGAAGTTCTGTGAGACGGCGAAATGGATGGGCATTCGGGAAGTCCTGGCAGCACTGCGATCACCGTGGCAAAATCCCGTACGGAACGACTGGTGGGCTCCATCCGTCGCGAATGCCTGGATCACGTCATCGTTTTCCATGAAGCCGGGTCGCGCCGGATTCTGAAGGATTATTTCGAATACTACGAACGAAAGATGCCGTACGCATCTGTCGCTCGAAAAAGATGCGCCCGTCAGCCGACCCGTCGAGCTTCCTTCGCTCGGTCAGGTGATCGAGATTCCGAAAGTTGGCGGCCTGCCTCACCTTTACACGCGCAAAGCTGCCTGATCGAAGCCAGCTTGCGAACGCTCGCGTGAGAATGCAGAACGGTCTGCCCGTTTGCTATGCGAACTTTAGTTTTTTGTGGCAGGACGCTTGCCGTTCGGATTGTTCCGAAATGGGATGACTTCTGGTGGTTGCCTGGTTGCCCGATGGGTTTTTGGTAGGGAAGAGACGCAACGGGCTATCGAAATACTCTGTGGTTCGCCAAAATGATATCGCAGACGAAGAGCTTAAGAATCAGCGACATCGAGATCTGCGCTCACTGATGAGAGGGTTACGAAGACAAGGCACGTAACATGCGTTACATGGGCCTTGGCGAACGATAGCAGGCCAAATGGAATTTTCGGTAGACACAGGTTTCGAGCAATCCCGACGCCCCTTCCGAGAAGCACGCTTGAACGCGCATCCGATAAACCACTAACGTTTCTCAGGCGCAATCGGAATGCGGCTCCCAAGTCGATAGGTAAACACTAGGACTTCTCGGGAGC
>WNFW01013983.1_pt1 | contig 10040 bp, 9 predicted proteins | sample 5400131 | NCBI WGS metagenome assembly WNFW01 (sample SAMN13153362, study PRJNA577476) | soil metagenome | isolation source: 20 cm soil or saprolite under grassland replicate 1 | place: USA:California | collected 2016-06-15
CCGATTGCTGCCAGCAGTCCAGCCCGGCGATACACGCTGTGCCCGCGTCGGCGCGCAGCAGCGCCATGAGCAGGCGAATGGTGGTGGTTTTGCCTGCGCCATTAGGGCCAAGGAAGCCAAACACCTCGCCTTCTTCCACCTGGAAGGAGACATTGGTAATACCACGTTTGCTGCCATAGCTCTTGGTCAGGCCCTCTGCTTCGATGATTGCTGTCATGTTGCTGTCCTCCTCTAGTTCTTGTTAATGAGGTACTTCTTCGGATTCCTTGACTTTTTTCAGTAACTCGGTAAAAAGTTGTTTACCTGCATCGTTCTGGCCAGGAAGTTGCTCTGGTTCCAGCCAGCGACGTATCAGGTCGCTAAGAGCCTCAGTCAACTGCTCCATATCAGGTATACGTTCCTGGCTGATGAGATCAGGCGAGTTAATAATCCCAAACTTCAAAGCAGTCAGCAAATAGGTGATGACGGAAGCGGGAATATCTGCGCGGATCAGTCCATTATGTTGAAGCTCGACAATATAAATATCGGTATCACCTAAGAGTTGATTGAGAAAGCGTGGATCGTAAGCTCCGAGAAACCCGTTGAAGATATCTGAATTGCCTCTGAAGATGGCGGCCATGAGTGGATTGGACAGCGCGGCGAGCATGCCATGGATGGTTATGCGATGCAGCAACCCTCCTTCCGGATCGGTAGCAATGCGCCGCTGTAACTCGTCGCTATAGCGCTGTTGTTCCCGCCAGATGGCCGCACGGAACAATTCGTTTTTGTCCTTCCAGTGTAGATAGATAGTACCCTTACCCACACCTGCCTCACGGGCCGGCAGAACGACGGGTAGTTGCCATATATGTCCTCTCTCAAATCATGTTCACTGAGGCTGATTGACCATGTGACCATACTAACTATTCTAGTCAAATTGTAATTTGAACAATACAGATTGTCAAGGAGGAAAACCCATAGAATCTATGCAACTTTTGATGATGGCAATTTTTGTGATATACTTGTTACCTCCTGGGAAAGGTAGTTTTGATTCACAAGTATGTTGGAATCTGAGTTAATCCGCTCATACAACCCTATATGGAAATCATCGATGCTTTCGGCCAGTACTGACAAGCATGTGCATCGCAGCGACAGAGCGTGCTACATAGTAAGACATGAGAAGCAGGTAAGACATGAGCGATTTGTATCCTGAAATCGAGCCTTACGAGCAGGGTTTTATAGAGGTAGGTGATGACAATTCCATCTACTGGGAGACCTGCGGGAATCCAGGTGGCAAGCCAGCTGTCGTCTTACATGGCGGCCCTGGTTCGGGATGTGTTCCCTGGTACCGCAGGCTTTTTGATCCCAATGCCTACCGAATAGTGCTCTTCGATCAGCGCAACTGTGGACGCAGCACGCCACATGCCAGCGCTCTTGATACAGACCTTAAGAGTAACACTACCACGCATCTGATCGCCGATATAGAACAGTTACGACAACGCCTGAATATCGATCGTTGGATGGTGTTCGGAGGTTCCTGGGGGAGCACCTTAGCGCTTGCCTACGCGGTACAATGTCCAGAACGGGTCACGGACATGATCTTATTCGGGGTAACCACCGGACGACACAAAGAAATTGACTGGTTATTTCGTGGTGGAGTATCGATCTTTTTCCCAGAGCAATGGGATCGTCTACGTATGGATTTACCAGTCGCAGAACGCGATGGTGATATCCTTGGAGCCTACTATCGAAGGCTCAACGATCCCGATCTTGCTGTGCGCCAGCAAGCTGCCAATACCTGGTGCCTGTGGGAGTCTGCAACACTTTCGTGGCCACCTTCAACTCGACTCTCCCCGCGATTCACCAATCCTACTTACGCGTTGGCGTTTGCACGCATCGTGACTCACTATACGCACCATAATTCATTTCTAGAGGAGGGTATTCTACTTCGCGAGGCCAATAAGCTTGTAGGTATCCCTGGGATCATGGTGAATGGCCGCTTTGACTTTCAAGCCCCCATTGGCAACGCGTGGGAACTTAAACGTGTGTGGCCGCGTGCCGAGTTGGTGATTGTTGATGATGCTGGCCATGATGCCGACAGCTTAAGCACTACCCAGGAACTTGTCCGGGCAACCGATCGATTCGCCCTCTCCCGATAACCCGAAGTAAGATCATTTTTACAAGTTCGTAACGTGTAATGCAATACAAGGGGCAAAGTGGCGAGTAGGGTGATGTGTGGCGTAGGGATACTTACGTCGCCCTGGTGAGGGAGTAGAGATGGTTAAATCCCGGTCAGGACGGCGCAAGCGCCCACACACCACACAACACCGCTCCCATCCCTACGCGAATTACCCAGATTATGCGAATCATGCTTATAACATTAACGACGATAGACAAGGAGCGCTTCTAATAGTGTCAGGTAGTAATGGATATTATTCTCTACCCTCACTAGACAATATGCTGCAATCGTTAGTGCTCATTGAAGAGGGTAAACACGAATTTTCTGGGGAGGAAGAGAATATTCAAGAGCTGCGGCAGCTTTTCTTCCCGATTACACGCAATTGTGTATATTTGAATCATGCTGCAGATGGACCTTTGCCCAGTCCAGTAGCACGTACACTATACGCCTATATAGAGGATACGAGTCACTTCGGCAATGTTCATTTCGCACGCTGGACTGAGCATGCGCAAGGCGCGCATCGTCGTATGGCAAACATGATCCGTGTTCGACCAGACCAGGTCGCGATGACTGGCAGCACGAGCGATGGGCTGATGTTGATTGCAGATGGCTTGCGCTGGCAACCAGGTGATATGATCATCAGCGCGGAATGTGAATTTCCCAGTAACGTTTACCCCTGGCTCAATCTGCGAGAGCAAGGTGTGCAAGTCAACCTGGTGAAGATGCGCGAGAATCGTGTTGCAGTTGAAGATGTCCTGTCGAGCATAACAGAACGCACACGTCTCGTTAGTTTGAGCCTGGTGGAATTTTCAACGGGCTACCGTAATGACGTTGCTACTATTGCCCGATATTGTCATGAACGAGGGATCATTTGTGGCATTGATGCGGCACAAGCATTGGGCGCATTAGATATAGATGTACACATACTCGGTGTCGATTACCTGGCAGCAGTATCGCACAAGTGGATGCTTAGTCCGCATACAACGGGCATTCTCTTTGTCGCGGATGATCTACAGGCACAATTGCATTCAGCGCGCAAAGGTTGGTTCAGTGTACAAACACCATACGATTTCTTTAATTATGAACAGCCTCTGAAAGCTGGAATGGCTCGTTTCGAACATAGTACACCCAATGGTTTACCTATCCTCGGGCTAGATGCCGCGCTTGAAATATTTGAGTGCATCGATGGAGGTATGGCGGCAATAGAAGAGCGTATTTCAGGTTTGACGAGCTATGCAATTGCAGGATTGGAGCGCATTGGTTATCCAGTTGTGTCTCCGCAGGGTGATGGCGAACGTTCAGGTATTGTATGTTTCAAATTGCATCCTGAGCGCCAAGGTCTCAGCCCTCTGCAATTCGTAGATGAACTTGCGTCACGTAATATTCACGTGGCAGCGAGAGGTGATGTTGTGCGTATCTCTCCACATTTCTATAATACGCTTGAAGAGATTGATGTCTTGCTTAATGCGCTTGAAGATCTAAGGAAGTCGTCAGCAGTTTAACAACCTTTCCATCTTTTTGCGGTATACTTTTGAATAAAAGAGCCTGAGCCCACAAAGCATTGCGGTTGTTTCATCCCAGGAGTACACCCATGCCAGAGTCAGATATATTCTATGAACGTCCCAAACCTAAGCGTCCGCTCAGTATTGGCGCTGGAGCAGTTGTCGTACATGACAATCGGGTGTTGCTTGTGCGAAACATTCGTGGGGTAACTAAAGCTCGCTATTTATTACCAGCGGGACGGGTCAATCCAAATGAGTTGCCAGACCAGGCTGCAGCACGTGAGACCTTTGAAGAGACTTCACTGCGCGTAGAGATCGATGGGCTAATGGGGGTGCGTATCTGGGTGATGGACGATGGCGAACACAATTATTTCTTTATGTTCCGTGCAAAATTACTCTCTTCCATTAACGAACTGAGGCCCAACCTGGATGAAATCGATGATGCGCGTTTCTTCACAAAAGAAGAGTTGGATGCCTTAACGGTTGATGAAACGTGGGCAGGCGCCATCGCTATTGCATACAAAGCACTCGAGCCGGGAGCCAGCGTGTGGCCAAACGATGCAGAGCTTTCAGAAGATTCTGGTGTTGATTCACCTGAGCGATGGCGCATATGGATGTGATAGGGGAGGAAGAATCGGCGATCGGCAGCGAGATCCTTCGCTTCGCTCAGGATGACAAGTAGAGTGACAGGATGACAAGGGAACACGCAGGATATATCGCGAGGTTTGCATAGTTTGATACCCACTAGGGCCGATAAATCGGCGATGTGCCCGATAAATCGGCACCTACAGGGTTCCGACATCATGTTTCAATCAGCATAATCGTCCACTACAAGGCTAGCCGCCTGTTGGACCGCCTTCTAGTCCTGGTTTTGTCATGCTTGCTGATCGCCAGACCACGTTCGACCATCTCAGGTCCCTTTGTTGTGGCTTTGATGCCCTTAATACATTGCTCCGTAAAGTTTCGGGATGCTGAGGCCAGCAAGCTGATAGACTGCATGATATTGTAGGCGCTGAGGGGCATCATGACGTTGATTTCAAAATTGCCGGACTGCCCCGCAACGGTAATTGTTGTATGATTGCCCATCACCTGTGCACAGACCATAGTGACAGACTCAGCGATCACCGGATTGACCTTGCCAGGCATAATCGAGCTTCCAGGCTGTACCGCTGGCAAATCGATCTCACCTATGCCTGCACGTGGTCCAGAACCTAGCCAGCGAATATCGTTGGTAATTTTCATGAGACTGACTGCCAAGGTATTGAGCGAACCGCTGGTTTCGACGACGTTGTCGAGAGTGCTCTGTGCCTGGAAATGATTGCTCGTCTCGCGCACAGTAATGCCATTCATCTCTGAAAGGCGCTGGCAGACACGTCCCGCAAACTCTGGATGTGTGTTGACTCCCGTACCGACAGCAGTGCCACCAAGAGCTACCTCTGAAAGCTCGTTTTGAGCATGGCGCATGCGAGCAATGCCGCGCTCGATCTGACCTGCGTAACCTTGAAATTCCTGGCCCAGGCGAATTGGCGTTGCGTCCTGCAGGTGTGTTCGTCCAGTCTTAATAACCGGCATGAACTCTTCAGCCTTTTCTTCCAGCGCTATTTGCAGACCCCGTAATGCTGGAATCAAGTCATATTCGATACTGACCAATGCTGCGAGGTGAATGGCTGTCGGAATCACATCGTTAGACGATTGTCCAAAGTTCACATGATCGTTAGGGTGTACTTTACGCGAGCCGCGCGAGCCACCCAGCAACTCGCTGGCACGGTTGGCTATCACCTCGTTCGCATTCATATTGGTCGAGGTGGCGGAACCTGTTTGAAAAATATCCAGGACGAAGTGGCTATCAAGTTTACCGTCTATTACTTCCTGGGAGGCCTGTACAATTGCTTGGGCAATCTGTGGATCAACAGTGCCAAGACTTTCATTTACCTGAGCCGCGGCCTGTTTGATCTGTCCAAGCGCTCGAATAAATTGTCGTGGGAAGCGCAAATCACTGATTGGAAAATTGAGTACGGCGCGATGGGTGCTTGCGCCCCAATAGGCGTGTGCCGGAACTTGCATTTCACCCATCGAGTCACGCTCGATACGGGTTTCCTCTGTGGTGCTCATAGCTATTCTCCTCGTTGAGTGTACTGTTTACGATGACATTATACCACCGTATTAGCAGGGAGCAGGGCATCCGCAAGGGATGCCCCTACATTTCCAGGTGTTACATGAACTTTGACAAAGTAGTAGGGTCTCTCAAGGGGTGCAGAGATGCTTCGCTTCACTCAGCATGACAGGGTAGAACCTTCGATGCCGCTGAGGTAAGTTTCATGGCTTGCCCCCGTCCAACCCACAGTATGCACTTGATCTCATCGTAACGATTCTTGAACGGCTCTGTTATAATGTACCTGGAGAATAAGAATACAATACAGTCCTCTATCTTTGCTCGTTCATATGTTGTTTTCGCAAATGCATACAAGCAAGAGAGAGGCACTCCTGGTAAGGGAACGATGCATGAACCGATCGGATATTGAAGAAAAGAGCGCGAGTGGCTCAGTTGTTGCTAACGTAGCGAATACGCGTTTAACTGGCTCCTGGCTTATCATTGCCCGCACAGTGTGGTTAGTGCTGGTTATCCCGAGCGTGGGATTCTGTGTAGCCAGCATCATCGTGTCTTATCAGCAAATGCAAACGGTGTGCGTTGATCTCACAACGTGTAACAACCTCCCTGGGGCACTTACTCCACAGTTGCTACAAGCCCTTCTTTCCATTGGCATATCTGCGAGAGAGTTTGCCGTATTGGGCACCATCTTCTCCGTGATCACCGCGGCAGTTTGGTACGGAGTTGGCTTCCTGATTTTCTGGCGCAGGTCCGATGACTGGTTGGCGCTACTGGCCGCCTTTGTTCTCGTAATGTTCAATGTCACCACTTTCTCAAACAATAATGTCCCCTATACGCTTGCACTCGTCTATCCCGCTCTCACTTTGCCTCTTAGTCTCATGAACTTTCTTGGGGGAGTCTCGCTCGGTGTGTTCTTTCTGCTCTTTCCAAGTGGGCGGCTTGTGCCGCGCTGGATGGGACTGATCATGCTGCTCTACATGATGCAAGCGTTTTTTGACGATTTCCCTTCCCTTTCATCACCTTTCGATGCAAATTGGCCTTGGCCAGGGTGGCTCAAACTGCTGGTGGTTCTCGTCATCTATGGAGCCATCATTTATTCGCAAATCTACCGCTACCGACGCGTGTCTACACCTCTACAGCGTCAACAGACGAAGTGGATAATATTAGGGTTAGCAGTGGCAATCGGAATTGTTATAGGCATTTTAGCCATCGCCTTTCTTATCCCATCCTATCTCAACTCAAATGCTTCCGGTGCAATTATTATTACTATTATCATCTGGCCCGCCGCCTTGCTCCTGATCCCGCTCTCCATTGGGTTCTCGATTTTACGCTATCGACTCTACGATATCGACGTGTTGATCAATCGCACGCTTGTCTATGGCACGCTGACCGTTTTGCTGGCTCTGGTTTACTTTGGTCTCATCTTTGCTTTGCAATACCTGTTGCGGGGGATCATTAATCAGAATAACGATGTTGCCATTGTGATCTCTACGCTCGCTATTGCCGCACTGTTTCAGCCATTACGGCATCGCGTACAGGCGATCATTGACCGTCGTTTCTACCGACGCAAATATGATACGGCTAAGATTGTTGAGGCTTTTAGTGCCACGCTTCGTAATGAGGTGGATTTGAGCCAGTTGAGCGAGCATTTGATCACGGTGGTACAGGACACGATGCAGCCAGCGCATGTCTCGTTGTGGTTGCGTAAGAGCGGACATGAGAGAAAACCAGATACTCAGGTCGAATGAGTGCACGCTGATGCTTTGGGTAGGACCTGAATGAGCCTTTTCCCGGACTGGAATAGCGCATTTTTAGATGAATTGCTTATACATTTTTGCCAATCAAAACTTCAGTAGCTTTGATAATGGCGACGACGCTATCACCTGCTTGCAGGTTTAATCCCTCGGCAGAAGTGCGTGTAATGGCAGAAACGATCTCCTGCCCATCAGGAAGCTCAACCACAATTTCAGCCATGACAGCACCAAGTTTGACCGATTTCACTGTTGCTTTTAACTGGTTGCGGGCGCTAAACTGCAATGTCATGATCTTTACTCCTTCAATCGTGCTAACTATTTATCTGAATGCGAAATCTGGCTTCACTGAATCAGAACTGTAAGCTTCTTCTGAACTTGTCAGGAAAAGCCAGGCATCGCATCGCTCAACAAGTGAGTATTCGATAGTATATAACATGGAGGCAGGGCGCTCGTTCTATGGAGCGAGAGGCAGACTCCGAGCCTCTCGCTCAGTGGGAATCAAGAGTAACATCCTTTTTGTGTTAGTCGTGATACGAATATGGGTTATATGTGTTCTGGTGTTTTAACATGAGAGGAGACTGCTGATGGATACCTCTAAAGAGCTCGCGTCTGAACAGATCGGAAGCACGACAACATAGGAGGAGATCGAACCCTTTCTGGAGGAGACCATAGAGTTAGTGCAGCAGCGGCGCAGCCAGGGCCGCATCATTTGGGACCGTTTTATTCGCAACCGCGCTGCGGTGGTAGGCGCTGTGGCTCTGCTTGTGTTGGTGCTCTTTTGTTTCATTGGACCCTATCTCTGGACGATCAATCCGAATGCAACCAATGCTTTGAGTGTATCTTCCACCCTGGCGAACCCGAGTCTAGCACATCCTTTTGGCACTGATGATGTGGGACGCGATACGATGGCCCGTGCCATGGTTGGCGGTCGCGTCTCGCTGCTGGTAGGCTTTACATCAATGTTGATGGCCATCATTTTTGGCATCGGCATCGGCTCGTTTGCCGGATTTTATGGGGGAACGGTGGACAATATTTTGATGCGGTTCACCGATGTCATCCTGGCCGTGCCGCTGTACCTGTTGCTCTTTGTGCTCTCAGCCGCCTTTACCGATGGCTCACCCAGAAGCGTGATCTTCTTAATCGCCGTTTTGAGCTGGACTTTTGCTGCTCGCCTGGTGCGAGGGGAGTTTCTGGCGCTCAAGGAGCGAGAGTTCGTGATGGCCTCCCGCACCATTGGAGCGCGCAATTTCCGCCTGATGTTCTATCATATCTTGCCCAATGCCGCCGGGCCGATCATCGTGAATGCCACCTTGCTGATTGGGGCCAATATCATTCTTGAGTCGGTGCTGAGCTACTTTGGTTTTGGCATCCAGCCGCCGGTATCGAGTTGGGGCAGTATGATCAGTACCGGGGAGTCCTTCTTTGATGTAGATCCCTGGCTGTTGTTTATCCCGGGCTTGCTGATCTTCTTTACCGTGCTCAGTTTTAATCTGGTGGGTGACGGCTTACGTGATGCCCTCGATCCGTATATGACTGAGCGTTAGCCTCGGTCTCTAATCGATGGCATGAACCGCGCCATGCAAAATTCAAATTTACTTCAAGCAATGATCAAAACCGCTTTCGACGCCGAAACAAGGCAGGTCTTACCTGAAGATCTGCCTGTAGTGTTCAGCAACGAGTTCAGGGGGGAAGAAACGGAATAGCGTCACGACGGCAATGGCGAATGCCAACCAATCGAAACCGGCATCGAGTGGAACGCCCAGGACAGTGCCAGCAAGAGGTAGAACTATACTCATTACAGTTTCATTGAGCAAATCGGGAAAGAGCAAGAGGAAGAGCAATCCGCCTATTGCGCTGAAAAAGAACGCCTTACGCCAGAGAGGAACACGCCGATCAAACACTAATGCTTTAATAAGTTTCCCTGTTTTGACTATGTGCAAGAAGATTTCCAAACGTTCTGGATGAGTACGCTGTTGCCGGTCATAATTTTGGGACGCCCCCTGCATAGACCCCTCTACTACCCGTGAATTATAGTAATCATCTCTATTTTGTTGTATCGAACGTGAAGAATTCACAAATTACCTCCTTTGTATAATATACGCAAAAAGAGAATGAGGGTTTCAAAAGGTGGGTGTATGAGAATGTTGCGTTTGTTGCACTTGTTGCACTTGTAGCGTTTGTTGCACTTGTTGCAAATGTTATTGAGAAATTGGATAACCTACAAGGATACCCAAATTGTATAATAGGTTATGCACATCAACTACACCATCGGTCACTCAACATATACTATCGAGCTTCCTCCACAATGCAAAACTCGCAATCTCAACGAATAACTTTGTACACTACTTTTGTGCTTCTTTATATATTTAGTAAGATAGCGTGCATATATATCAAAATCAAAGAAGCAAGCGGCATCATTGTAATAAAGATGTCCATCGATTCACTTAGATGAGCAGCGAAGCAACGGTGCCGCAAACATGCCTGGCAATTGCCTGTCCATTTCCTAAAAAAGACTGTCC
>WNFW01007255.1_pt1 | contig 10038 bp, 8 predicted proteins | sample 5400131 | NCBI WGS metagenome assembly WNFW01 (sample SAMN13153362, study PRJNA577476) | soil metagenome | isolation source: 20 cm soil or saprolite under grassland replicate 1 | place: USA:California | collected 2016-06-15
GCGCCCCGCGGACGGCCCGCGCACACCTCAGAATCCCGCCTTCAGGCGGGACCCGCAGCATAGCGCGCGTGCATGTCAGATGAGAAATTCGCTAGGTTCCCAAACTCGATAGCCTCGCGGATTTGGCGCATTATGTCAAGGTAAAAGTGGACGTTGTGATGCGTGGCGAGAATCGCCGCAGTGAGTTCTCCCGCGGCGAAGAGATGACGAAGATAGGCGCGCGAGTAGCGGCGGCAGACGGAACAAGTGCACTGGGGATCGATGGGCCGCTGATCCTGGGCGTAGCGCGCGTTCTTGATCAGCACGCGGCCTTCGCTGGTATAGAGGCAGGCATGACGCGCGGCGCGTGTCGGGAGCACGCAATCCATCATGTCGATGCCGAGCGCGACGTAATCCGCGAGCTGTTCCGGGCGGCCAACGCCCATCAGGTAGCGCGGGCGGTCCTTGGGTAGCAGTGCCGTCACTTCGGCGGTCATTTCGCAGGTGGTTTCATGCGGTTCGCCGACGGCCAGGCCGCCGACGGCCAATCCAGGAAAGTCTAAATCGAGAAGTTGCTGCGCACTTTCGCGACGCAAATCAGCAAACGTCGCGCCCTGCACGATGCCGAATTGCCATTGGCTGAGACTTCCGTTGCGTTGCGCACATTCCTGAAAATAGATACGCGCGCGCTTCGCCCACTCGGTCGTGCGCTTGAGCGCAGCTTGCGCTTTGTCGCGGGGCGCGGGTGTTTCGATGCACTCATCGAGGACCATGGCAATGTCCGAACCAAGGACAAGCTGGATCTCCGCGGCTTTTTCGGGCGTGAGGAGATGCTCCGAGCCGTCGAGATGGGAGCGAAAGCGCACGCCCTCATCGGTCATTTTTCTCAATTCGGAAAGGCTGAAAACCTGATAGCCGCCGGAATCCGTGAGGATGGCGCGCGGCCAAGACATGAATTGATGAAGTCCGCCAAGCTTGCGTACTAATTCGTGCCCGGGACGAAGATAGAGATGATAGGTATTGGCAAGGATGATTTCTGTGCCGAGCTCTTCGAGAGCTTCTTGGGTGAGGCCCTTGACGGTCGCCTGGGTGCCCACGGGCATGAAGAAGGGAGTTTCGACTGTGCCATGCGGCGTGGTCAGGCGACCGCGGCGCGCGTCAGACGGGTCGGTCTTCGCTATTTCAAACGAAAAATTCATCTTCCACTAAACACCAGAGAGCAGGACAGGCAAGAATGCCTGTCCTACTTCAGTGTATCAGGAGAAGATAAACGCCCAGCCCACGCGGCAGGCCACGAATGCCGCCCAAACACCAAAGGCAATGGTGTAAGTCTTGGAACCCTTCAGTTTTTTCGGGTTCACGGCGGCAAATCCAACCGCCAATAAGATCAGCGTCCAAAACGTGAAAATATCGAAGGACTTGCCCAGCGCGACAAGCCATTTTGCCGATTCATCGGGCGCAAATGCCGCCAGATTCGCGGCGATAGGATTTTCAAGGTCGGCAGTACCGTACGGTTTTAGATAGAGGATTAGGATAAAAAGTGGGCTGCTTACCAGCCCGGTAAGAAAGGCATGCGACGTGATGCTGAATGCGGTGCCGAAATTTGTGCTGGCCCCACCTAGCAGGCTATAGGCACCCCACATCAGAAGACCCACGACCAGAACACCGAGAATCGGGCCCAGAAGCCCAATCCCATAGATGAAGACGGGAGAGAACTTGGCGCCGCCTTCGATTTGCTGCTGCTTCTGCTCGGCCGACATCTGCGCCGCGCGGGGGCTCTTTTCGATTTGCTGGCTCATGAATTCACGCCAATTGATACGCTGGTTGATCGAAAAACTGACAGCAATGCTGAGTATCGTGGTAAGCGCGAGCGGTAGCACCCAGCTTGGCTTTCTCACAATGTCTTCAAAAGTCTTTTCCGGCGAGAAGAAAACGCCGATAACCCGGCCGAACGGACTGATAAAAGCTTGCGCCTCCGGCGCGGGAACAGCTGTTGTAGCCATCGAGGACTCCTCCACCACAAGGTTGCGTGGTTCTGCCTTCTGCCAGGGACTACGCACGAGCACCGGGGAATATTTCAGCGGGGGGATTCTAGCGCACAGGAAAAGAATTTGACAGTCGAGAGTTAAAAGTTGAAGGGCAAGAACAAAAAAGTAGAGATACAGAGATGGGCGGATCAGGCGTGGGGGAGTTCGGGGACGGCGGCCAGCAATTCTCGGGTGTAGTTGTTTTTTGGCTGGTGGAGCACCTGTTCGGCGCCGCCCACTTCCAGGAATTGGCCGGCGCGCATGACGGCGATGTGCGTGGCGCCACTTCCAGGAATTGGCCGGCGCGCATGACGGCGATGTGCGTGGCGACCTGTGCCACTACGGGCAAGCTGTGGGAGATGAAAACATAGGTCAGCGCGAATTCGCGCTGGAGTTCCTGCAGCAGAAGGAGAACCTGCGCGCCGACGGAAACATCGAGGGCGGAGACGGGTTCATCGGCAACGATGAGTTTTGGCTGGAGGATCAGGGCGCGAGCAATGCCGATGCGCTGGCGCTGGCCACCGGAGAATTCGTGCGGATACCGCGGCATGGCGTCTTCATTTAAACCGACGCGGCCAAAAATCGCCGTCGTGCGCGCAAGGCGCTCCGTGCTGGAGAGACTTGGCTCATGAATGGCCAGAGGCTCGGCAACGATTTCGCCGACGCGCATCCGCGGATTGAGCGAGGCGAACGGATCCTGAAACACCATCTGCATCTGGCGGCGCTGCGAGCGCAATTCTTCTCCGTGCAGCGTGAGAAGAGCGCGCCCTTCGAAACGGATTTCACCTCTGTCGGGCTCGATCAGCCTCAGGAGCATGCGCGCCAGCGTGGTTTTCCCGCATCCGCTCTCGCCGACAACGGCAAAGGTCTCGCCTCGGGAGACGGAAAAGCTCACGCCGTCGACGGCCGTGAAGCGCGCGCCTTCGGTTCCTTGCGAAAAAACACCGCCGCCTCGCCGGTAGGTCTTCCGCAGTTCACGCACTGTGAGAAGAGTTTCCATTAGACCAGGATGCAGCGGGCGGCATGATCGCTGCCGATGATTCGAAACGCGGGGACGGCCAGTGCGCATTCGTCGCGACGAAGTTCACAGCGCGGTTCGAACGCGCATCCGAGCGGGAGTGCCGTGAGCTGCGGAACGGCGCCGGGAATTGGGGTGAGCATGCCACGCTTGAGTGTTGGTGACGCTCTCAGCAATCCTTGCGTGTAGGGGTGCAGCGGCTTTGCCAATACATTTTGTGCGGGCCCTTCTTCGATGATGCGTCCGGCGTACATCACCGCGACGCGCTCGGCCACTTGGGCCACGACGCCGAGATCATGGGTGATGAAAAGCAGGCCGAGCTGCAGTTCGCGCCGGAGGCGATCCAGCAGATCCAGGATTTGCTTTTGCACGGTAACGTCGAGGGCTGTTGTCGGCTCGTCCGCAATCAGCAACCGCGGCCCTGCGGCCAGCGCCATGGCAATCATCGCGCGTTGACGCAGGCCGCCCGAAAGCTGATGCGGAAACTGTTCTGCGCGGGCCTCGGGCTCGGGGACCGCTGCCCGCCGCAAAGAATCGACCGCCTTGCGTTTCACTTCTTTGGCGCTAAGCTTGGGTTGATGCGCGCGAATCGTTTCCTCGATTTGCGCTCCGATGCGCATCACAGGATTCAGCGAGGTCATCGGCTCCTGAAAGACCATGGCGATCTCGCCTCCGCGCACGTCGCGCCACTCTCGCTCACTCAACGCCGTCAACTTTTTCCTGGACGCTTCCGTCGCTAACGATGCTTCGCCGCTGACCCGTGCACCCGGTGGAAGCAAACCCATCAGCGCCAGCGACAGCATTGTTTTGCCACTGCCGGACTCCCCGACCAGACCCAGCGATTCGCCCGCAGCAATCCGCAGCGACACCTGGTTTACCGGCCGCACCCATCCCGACGCCGTCGGCAGTTCCACCGTAAGCCCGCACACGTCGAGCAATCCGCTCATGCGGTTATCATAGACACGAAATTTCGAAACTCGAAACACGAAACTCGGATGGATTTCCAAGCGCGAGGAACTTGCCCCACTAGCGCTGAGGGAGAGGAATGACAAATTTCAGAGCCGTGTGCGTGGGGGAAAAACCGACGACTTTCAGGTCTTTCAAGCCGGTCTTGCGGCCGGCCGCGAGAACGTCGTTTTCGGTGATGTGTTTTTGGCCCTTGGGATAGACGATCCAGAGGGCGGCGGCGCCTTTCATTGATTTAGAGATTTTCGGCAAGGCGCCGAGGTCTTCCTTCGAATCAGCTCTGAAAAAGATCCATTCCGAATCGGCTGCAACTTTGCTCTTGCTCACGGACTTGGTGAGCTTGCCTATTTCCGTGAGAAATCCGGCATCGAAGCCACCAACCAAAGAAACTCTCGCTCCGGGCTTTACGCCAAGCTTTTCGGTGCGCGACTTGGGATGAAGAATTTTCTCGCACCACTTCTCAGCGGCCGTACCGAGCTGGAAAACCGCGAGCCCTTCCACGGTCTGCAAGCGCAGTTCGCCATCCACGGCTTTCCCCGATTTGATGGTGGAAAAGGGAATCTTCAGCCGGAAATCGCCGCGGAACAGAATCTCGCTGGTTTCAAGCAACGCCTTTCCTTCTGACTCCTGCTTGCCAAACCAGGCCGTGCATTTCATTTCGTTTCCCACAGTGGTTCACCTCTCTTAGTGCCAATTTGTTCCGGAAGCGTAACTCTTCGACGGTGCGTGTCGCCCGTCGATGGCGTCACGATAGTAAACTATTACGTTCCATGGCAACGACGGCGACAAATCCGGTGGACTGGAAGGTGATCTGGGCGCAACGCGGCTTCCGCTATTTCTTTCTCGCGATGTTCGTGTCGCTCTTCGGCAGCGGGATGAACTTCGCCGGCGTGAGCTGGTACATCCTCTCCGCCACGCATTCAACGGTAAAAGTCAGCCTGCAGGTCATCGTCGTCACCCTGCCCGGACTGTTCGTTCCGTTTCTCGGCGGCGTGTTGATCGACCGCTTGGATCGCCGTTACTTGGGTGTCTTGCTCGACATCGTGCGAGGCTTCTTCGTCCTCGCCACTGCGTACATCGCGTGGCGCGGCCATTTGCAGCTCTGGCATCTCTACGCCATGACGCTGATTACCGGCGTCGGCTCCGCCATGTACTGGGCGACGGTAAATGCGCTAGTGCAGGAAGTGATTCCGCCGAGCCAATTCACCGGCGCGAATGCTGCGGTGCTCGTGGGAGTGCAGAGCGGCATGCTCATTGCGGGCGCCTTCGTCGGCTTCCTTTACAACTCTGCTGGAATCGCGGGAATTCTAGCCATCGACGGGGCAACTTATTTCGTGTCGGCCTACTGCCTCTATCAAGTGCGCCGCGGATACGTCTCGCCGCGGGAGAGCCAGAAATATCCGCGGGAATATAGCGAAGCCACCGAAGCGACTGCCGAGGCGCTCGAAACCGGAGAGAATCCGGAAGTCGCTGAGGCGGGCCTCTCGCTCGCCGTTTATGCCGACATGAAGGAGGGGTTCGCCTATCTGCAGCAGCAACCGCTGGTGCTTGCGCTGGGCATCACGCATGCCATCATGATGGCGGGAGTGGTGAGCGCTAACGTGGTTCTCGTTGCGCTGGCGAACGACGTTCTTCGGGCCGGTCCGCAGGGGCTGGGCTTTTTGGAAGCAGGCTGGGCGATCGGCGCGATTATCGGAGGACTCATCGCCAGCCAGCTGCCACAGGCCTTGCGCATGCCCCTGTATGTGGCGGCTTGTGCCGGACTCGCTGCGGGCCACATGGCGACTCCGTTCGTCGCGTTTCTTGTGGGCGCAGTGATAATGCAAATTCTGTTTGGATTCTGCCGCGCGCTTGGCGGAGTCGTGGCGCAGTCTTCATTAATGACCATCGTGCCAAGACATTTTATGGGACGGACGCAATCCGCGATGGCGATCCTGACGACGGTGGTGCAGCTTTTCATGAGTATTGCGCTGGGATGGGTGGCCCAGGGAGCGGGCCTGGTCGTGGCCTATGCGCTGCTGGCCGTGCTCTACACCGGAGCCACCGTCTCTGCCATCCGCGCACGCCGGCTCTTGCGATAGGCTTCGGTGACGGAGCATTCTTTAGCGCGCGAGGCAGCCGTGGAAATCCGAACCATTCAGCCATTCCTGCAATATTTTGGAAATGTGCGCGAGCGTACGATGCGGGTGGCGCGCTGCATTCCAGCGGACAAATTGGACTGGGCTTACGCGCCGGGGAAATTCACGCTGGGCGATTTACTGCGGCACATCGCCGTGGCGGAGCGCTTCCTGTGGGCGGAGACACTGCAGGGCCGCACGAGCCGCTACACGACTCATGGCAAAGAGCTGGCGGACGGCTATGAAAACGTCATCGCTTTGGTGGAGCGGCTGCACGCGGAATCGATGGAGATCTTCGAGAAGCTAAGCGACGAAGACCTGCAGCGCAGATGCAAGACGCCTGACGGTGCGGACATCACAAAATGGAAATGGCTACGCTTGATGGTCGAGCACGAAATCCATCACCGCGGACAGATCTATCTTTATCTTGGAATGCTCGGCGTCCCGGCTCCGCCGATGTATGGGCTGACATCGGAGCAAGTTCGCGCGCGAAGCAGCGAGTGACGGCCCGTCGACCGCGGGTTTGATTTAGTTGGAAGGGGGCGTGGATGCAGGGGCCGCCGGCGAAAGAACAGCCTTCGCGCCGAGTAGATCCACGGCCGCTTGATTTAGCTTGGCGCGCAACTGGTAGCGCTCGTTGGCGCTGGTGATGTAGCGAACGGCGATCTCGACGCCGCCGATGACCGGTTTCACGTTGATGGCAGGCGCCGCAGAGAGAGCGCTCATCTGCCGCGAACGCGCCACGTGTTGCCACTCCTGCTCGGCCTGTTTTGCGGTTTCGGATGTCGCTTCGGCGACCTTTTTCTGAATCGCATCGATCACCGGGTACGGGTCTTGCCCCGTGGGAATCACCACTTGCAATTCGTCCCACATCCATTGTCCGGAGGTCGAGAAATTGAAGTAGTGGCCTTCGATCGCATAGCTGTTCGTAAACGTTACGCGCCGTCCCGTCGGATGGCCCGAATCGGTCCAGTTGCCGGTTTCCAGCAAAACGGTGTGGAACATCCCCAGCTCGACCACTTCGCCGGTCACGCCGTTGATCTCCACCCAATCGCCGAGGCGGATGCCGTTTTTCCCCATGAGCACGAACCAACCGAGGAAGCCTACGATGAAATCCTTCAGTGCCACCGTGAGGCCCGCGCCCGCGAGGCCGAGAATCGTTCCGAGCTGACTCGGGGGTCCGAAAATCACTAGCAGAATGAAGAGCACCGCGGCCACTTGCACGGCAACACGCGTCACCGTGCGGAGCGTTTCCACCTGCCGGCGGTCCAGCGGCAACTTTCCGAGCAAACGTTCGAACCAGCTATCGAAAAAGATTCCGACGAGCAAGGTTCCCAAAATAATAGCCACTCCCGTCAACATTCGGTGTACGACCAACCGCTGCTTGCCGGCAACGACATCCGTCCATTTGCCATACACCTCGGCGAGCTGTTTTTGGTCGTCGATCCGCTTGCCAAAACCTGCCAAAGTTTTTTGCTCTGACGCACGCAGCTTCGTCGCCTTCACCAGGGCCGTCGACTCTTCACGGTTCAGATTTGAATGTTTCCTGGCGCCACCAGCGTCCGCGCTGGACGTTGTTGGTTCGCTCGTCTGTGCTGTGCGGGTCTTTTCAGCGCTGACCTGCGATTCCAGCGCATCGTGCTGGGCCGTCAGCGACCTCGCCATGGACTCCGCGTCCTGCTTGGCGTGCCAGAGGAGTTGCTGCTTCTGCTGAAGCGTCGACCATCGCTGCACCCGGTGAATCAATCCCTGCGCTTCGACATTATTGCTGACCGACACATGCATGGTATCCGCCACATGCGAAGTGGCTTCGTGTTCCTCAACCATCGATTGGATTCGGCCTTTCGGATCTCCGCCCGAACGGATCAGGTCTTGCTTGGCATCATCGGCTTCGTCCTGGTCCAACTCCATCTGAGCTTTTGCAACATCAAGCTGGTCGTCCAATGCATCCTTCTTATCCGCGCTAGCCTTTTCGAAAGCTGTTGTGAGCCGCGCGACCTCTGCCTTGTCCGCTTCGACAGCTCTCTCCGCCTGCCGCAGCCGCGCTTGGATCTCCTTGGCCTCAGCGCTTAATACCGGGGGATGCTCCTCGGCGTCACCCACCGCCGCGGCAAAGGCCAGGTCCATCTCGTGGTCCCCAAGCCGCAGGGCTTCCTCCGCGAATGGCTGTTCCTCCGTGCTGGTCGGCATCTGCGCCAGCCGCTGCGCAGTCAACAGTGGCGACTGATCCACGATGGGCGCCTGCGCCGGCCCTCCATACTGGGTCTTGGTATTCATGGCGGGCGCACTTGCCGGCTGTCCCGTGCGGAACAAGCCATACGCAACGGCGCCCAGCAGCGCTACCAACACAATCGCGGCAATTTTTCGCTTCGTCTTCATGGCTCGCAGTGGCCTGCGCTCTATTTTAGTACGCCGGGAGGCCATAGGGGCGCGCTCAGTTTGTTCACTTTCGCAATCTGTAATGTGCTATTCCCGCGGGGAGTCGCCGTGGGTTTTGACTATTGAAGTACCGGCGGTGCCCCGCTGACCGATGAGCATTGGAAAAGGCTTGAACATTGAACAGCATCCTGAAACAAGCAGGGTTGAAGTCATGAAAAAATACTTGATCGTAATCGAGCCCACAAAGACTGGCTTTTCTGCCCATTCCCCAGATCTTCCAGGATGTGTTTCGACGGGCCGGACGCGAGAAGGAGTAGAACTTAACACGAGAGAGGCAATTACTTTCCACCTCGACGGACTTCGCGAGGAAGGACAGGCGGTACCCGGACCACAAACCTATTCCGCGTACGTGCAACTTCCGGCGTAATTAGCATCTGCAGGGTCTGAACATGGAAGAAACCACGGTTCTGTTCCGGCCCGTCGGAGAGGCGTCTTATCGCAGAGTCAGGAATTCGGTCTTTCCCGCCTCGTCTTCCCGGCCAGCCCATTTTTTATGCGGTTCTCAATGACGAGTAAGCGGCTCAAATCGTCCGCGACTGGAACTTGAAGAATTCAAAATCAAAGTCAGGATACGTCACACGATTTGCATACCTGCGGAGAAACTAGCTGAGTTCAACCAAGACCTTGTGGGGTTGATCGAGGTCATTTCAGAATTCCACGGGAAGTAAAAACGCCTCCGGCAAGACCGGAGGCGTTTTTGTCCAGAGTCGTTCTGGTCTTTCTAGAGGTAGTCGCGCGACGGGCCTTCTAGGAAGGCGCGAAGTTTGCGCGAACGCGACGGGTGCCGCAGCTTGCGCAGCGCCTTCGCTTCGATCTGGCGAATGCGTTCGCGGGTGACGGCGAACGACTGCCCAACTTCCTCGAGGGTGTGCTCGCTGCCGTCATCGAGACCAAACCGCATCTTGATAACTTTCTCTTCGCGCGGCGTCAGCGTCTTCAACACGGAAGAAGTCTGTTCCTTCAAATTCAAATTGATGACCGCATCGGACGGCGAAACCACGGCCTTGTCTTCGATGAAGTCGCCCAGGTGCGAATCCTCCTCTTCGCCGATCGGCGTTTCGAGCGAAATCGGCTCCTGCGCGATCTTCAGAATCTTGCGCACCTTGGACACCGGAATGTCCATGCGTTTGGCGATTTCTTCGCTGGTCGGCTCGCGGCCGAGTTCCTGCACCAGCTGGCGGCTGGTGCGCACCAGCTTGTTGATCGTCTCGATCATGTGCACGGGAATACGAATCGTGCGTGCCTGGTCGGCGATCGCGCGCGTGATGGCCTGTCGAATCCACCACGTCGCATAGGTCGAAAACTTGTACCCGCGGCGCCACTCGAACTTGTCCACCGCCTTCATCAGGCCGATGTTGCCTTCCTGAATCAGGTCGAGAAACTGCAATCCGCGGTTGGTGTATTTCTTGGCGATCGAAACAACCAGCCGGAGGTTGGCTTCGATCAATTCTTTCTTGGCCTGTTCGGCTTCGGCTTCCCCGCGGTGAATGAA
>WNFW01004254.1_pt1 | contig 10036 bp, 8 predicted proteins | sample 5400131 | NCBI WGS metagenome assembly WNFW01 (sample SAMN13153362, study PRJNA577476) | soil metagenome | isolation source: 20 cm soil or saprolite under grassland replicate 1 | place: USA:California | collected 2016-06-15
AGTTGCAAGCGGAGTTGGATCGCCATCCACGCGCGGCCGAGTTTTTTAAGACGCTGGATCGAGCCAATCGCTACGCGATCATCTGGAGGGTGCAAACGGCCACGAAGCCCGAGACTCGAGCGCGGCGCATCGGCACCCTCATCGAGATGCTCGAGAAGGGCGATAAGTTGCATTGATGCCCACAACGCGAAGCTCCGACGGCGCCCGAAACGCTCCATGCGGGGAGGTTCCAGATGATCATCCGAATCAAGAAATCCGCTGACGGACGCACGGCACTGAGCTGCACGAGGGCGGACGGCACCACGACCTGGCAGCGACAAGAAGGCGGACAGGCGCGCTTTTTCCCGCGGCACGACCTTACGCATTACGCCGTCGAGACAACCCTCGGCATCGACAAAGGATTCTACGCCCTCGTTGCGGCGGGCTGGGATCTCTCTGATTTCGGCACGCCCTGGCCACGCGGAAGAATCCCGGCCGAGGCCAATCTCGCCGAGAGGATCGTTGGCTTTCTTGATCGCGAGCGCGCGAGTGGTGAGCGGTGGACGGTCGCGGATCTGAACAAGGACTTGGCGGATTTCTGCAGCGAGAACTCATTGCCCGTGCCCAGAGAAATCACGGAAGAGGATCTGTCCAACATCAGGCGGAAGCGCGCGGAGGTTTTTGCGCAGTGGGAGGCTGTCTCGCCCGGCGCGGCGCTGGAGTTGCCGTTCGACCTCTAGCCCTCCCCGCTCCGGTGCTCTATTTGCTAACTTACGGGGTAAGAGCCGCACATAATGCATCGCGCTGAATCCGGAGAAGTCATGGGAACCGCGACACTTACGGCACCTGAACAGGGTACTGACACCTTTCCGATCAACGGAACGGATTTCATAGAGTTCTACGTCGGGAACGCGAAGCAGGCGTCGCACTTTTATCGAAACGTCTTCGGTTACAAGATTCTCGCCTACCGAGGCCCCGAGACCGGCACGCGTGACCGGGCCAGCTACGTCCTCGAGCAGGGGAAAGTGCGATTGGTGCTTACCACTGCGCTGCGGCCCGACAGCGACATCGCCGCGCACGTCCACAAGCATGGAGATGGTGTCAAGGACATCGCTCTCTGGGTCGATGACGCGCGGACTTCATTTCGGCTGGCGGTAGAGCGCGGGGCGAAACCGGCGTCTGAACCGAAGTCGCTGGTCGATGAACACGGCGAGGTAGTGATCGCCGCCATCCACACCTATGGCGAAACCATCCACAGCCTCGTCGAGCGACGGAATTACAAGGGTCTGTTCATGCCGGGGTTCGTTCCGTACGCGGGGCAGGGCAATGCAGTGAGCGTCGGGCTGAAGTACATCGACCATTGTGTCGGCAACGTCGAGCTCGGCGCCATGAACAAGTGGGTGAAGTACTACGCCGACGTACTCGGCTTCAGCCAGCTCATTTCGTTCGACGACAAGACGATCTCGACCGAGTACTCCGCGCTCATGTCGAAGGTGGTCGCAAACGGCAACGGGCGAATCAAGTTCCCGCTCAATGAGCCGGCAAAAGGGAAGAAGAAATCACAGATCGATGAATACCTCGAGTTCTACCAGGGACCCGGCTGCCAACACATCGCGATCGCGACGGACAACATCATCGACACGGTTACGCGCCTCCGTGACAACGGCGTGGAGTTCCTTCGCGTGCCCGGTACTTATTACGACACCGTGCTGGATCGCGTCGGCCATATCGACGAGGATGTGACACGCCTTCGTGACCTGGGCATCCTCGTCGATCGTGACGAGGAAGGATATCTGCTACAGATATTCTCCAAGCCCATGGAGGATCGCCCGACGCTGTTTTATGAGATCATTCAGCGCAAAGGCGCGAAGAGCTTTGGCGCCGGCAACTTCAAAGCGCTGTTCGAGGCGCTCGAGCGCGAACAGGACCTTCGCGGGAATCTGTAGACATGCCGATCTATCACACGCTCGGAAAAATTCCCCGCAAGCGCCACATCGCGTTCAGAAAACCGGACGGAGGGATATACGCGGAGGAGCTGGTGGGTCACGAAGGATTCACCGGTACGTCCTCGCTGTTGTACCACATTCATCCGCCGACAACGGTAAAATCCGCGCGTCGGGTGCGTGAAACAAAATTCGAGGCCGATACCGACCAGACGCTTCGCCACCGCCATTTTCTGACGTCGCGGGTAAAGAGAGGCGGCAGCGCAACTCTCGATCGGATGCCGCTGCTGTTCAATCAGGACATCGCGATGCTTTACGTCGAGCCCGACGAGAACGACGCCCACTTCTATAGAAACGCACAGTCCGACGAGCTGGTATACGTCAGTAAGGGCAAGGGCGTGCTCGAGACATCGTACGGGTCGCTGCCGTTCTGGGAAGGCGACTATCTAGTGATTCACCGCGGCATTCTGCACCGGTATCGGTTCGACCTCAATGCTGATGACCAGCCCAAGCTTTTGATATTCGAGAGCAGAGGACACGTCCGGTGGCCCAAGCGCTATCGCAACGAGTTCGGCCAGCTCATCGAGGGCGCGCCCTACTCTGAGCGCGACATTCGCCGTCCAACTTTCAGCGAGCCGATCGACGAGATGGGAGATTTCCCGATACTCGTGAAGCAGTACGACGGCATCAACGAGATCGTCCTCGACCATCATCCGCTCGATGTCGTCGGCTGGGACGGGTACTTCTATCCGTGGGCCTTCAACATCAACGACTTCGAGCCCATCGTCGGCCGGGTACATCAGCCACCGCCGGTGCACCAGACTTTTCAGGGCGACGGATTCGTCGTCTGCTCGTTCTGCCCGCGCCCCTACGATTTCCATCCCGAAGCGGTCCCCGCTCCGTACAATCACAGCAATGTGGATTCCGACGAGGTGCTGTATTACGCGTCGAGCGAATTCATGAGCCGCAAGGGCATCGAGTTCGGCAGCATCACGCACCATCCCGATGGCATTCCGCACGGGCCACATCCCGGGCGAGCGGAGGCGAGTATCGGCGCCAAGTACACCGAGGAGTTGGCGGTGATGATGGACAGCTTCCGTCCGCTCAAGGTCGCGAAGCCCGCCCTTGCGATCGAAGATCCGAATTACCACAAGTCGTGGCTGCAGGGTCAGCACGCCCAGTTCAATCCCCCCACGAGCTGAGGGGAGGACACCGCTGAACTCAACATGAGCGACGCGCTCTGGACTCCGTCGCCGGAGCGTGTGATCAAGGCGAACATGACCGAGTTCCTGAGATACGTAGAGGAACGCGGCGGTCCGCCTGTGCCCGACTATTCGCCCGACTCCTATTGGGAGCTGCACAAATGGTCGGTCGATAATCCGGAGAGGTTCTGGTCGCTCACCTGGCGATTCTGCGGAATCATCGGCCACCGTGGAACCGGCGGTGGCGCCGAGCGCGTTGGTGTCGGGCTCAGCAACATGGGGCCGCCCGATGCAGAGAAGGGACCACGCTGGTTCCCCGATTCGAGTCTGAACTTCGCCGAGAATCTGCTCCGCTTCACCGACGACGAGCCGGCGCTTTCGTCGTGGAATGAAGAAGGCCACCAGCGCACGATTACCTACCGGACACTGCGGGAAGCAGTTGGGACCCTCGCGCTGGCGCTGGAGGCCGCGGGTGTAAAGCCAGGCGACCGCGTCGCCGGCTGGCTTCCCAATATTCCGGAAGCTGTCATCGCCATGCTGGCCGCCACCTCACTCGGTGCGATCTGGTCGTCGTGCTCGCCTGATTTCGGCGCGCAGGGAGTGATGGATCGCTTCGGACAGATCGAGCCGAAGATTCTTTTCGCCGCCGACGGCTACCTGTACAACGGTAAAGAGATCGATCTGCTGCCGCGCCTGCGACAAATCGCTTTTCGCATCCCGACGCTCGAGCACGTTGTCGTCACTCCGTACAGAAAGCAGATGCCGGACCTGGACGGAGTCAGAAAGGGAATGCTGTGGTCGAGATTCATCGCAACTCAGTGGGCCGTCGCCGCGAGCAACCGCACACCACCAGAGGGCTACAGAACCACTCCCCTCGAGGGCTACAGGCGTACGCCGCCGCATGGCTACAACCTCAATGCTCCACCGGGCGGATCGACCGGAACACCCGCTCGTGGTGTCAGCAGCATCTCTTCGACATCTACATCGGAAGTCGCGGAGGCGAGGACGCTCAGCTTCGAGCGGTTCCCCTTCGATCATCCGGTTTACATCATGTACTCGTCCGGCACCACCGGGCTGCCAAAGTGCATGGTGCACAGCGCCGGAGGCACGCTCCTCCAGCATCTCAAGGAGCTGATCCTTCACACCGACCTGAAGCGCGAAGACTGCATCTTCTACTACACGACCTGTGGCTGGATGATGTGGAATTGGCTCCTCAGCTCGCTCGCCGTTGGAGTCAAGATCGTGCTCTACGACGGCGCTCCACTCTCCCCGACGCCAACGATCCTGTGGGACATGGCCGACGAGGAGGGAATCACAGTCTTCGGCACTAGTGCGAAGTACCTCTCGCTGCTGGAGAAATCAGGCGCCGAGCCAAGGAAAAGTCACGGATTGTCGAAGCTGAAAGCAGTTCTCTCGACTGGAAGTCCTCTCGCGCATAACAGCTTCGACTACGTCTACAAGAAAATCAAAGCCGATGTGCACCTCGCGAGTATCAGCGGCGGAAGCGACATCATCTCGTGCTTCGTGCTCGGAAATCCGATTCTGCCCGTGTATCGGGGCGAGATCCAGACACCGGGTCTCGGAATGGCTGTCGATGTATTTGACGATCGCGGCCGTCCGGTGCGGCTGATTCCAGGCGAGCTCGTTTGCACGAAACCTTTTCCCAGCATGCCGGTGGCCTTCTGGGACGACGCCGACGCCGCCAAATATCAGGCTGCATACTTCGATTACTTCCCCGGCGTGTGGCGGCACGGCGATTGGGCCGAGATCACGAGACATCGCGGGTACATCATTTACGGACGCAGCGACGCCACTCTCAATCCGGGCGGCGTCAGAATTGGAACCGCCGAGATTTATCGGCAGGTCGAACAATTGCCGGAAGTTTTAGAGAGCGTCGCGGTTGGGCAGGAGATCGACGGCGGCTCGTCGGGTGATGTGCGAATTGTGCTGTTCGTGAAGCTGCAACCGGGCGTCACGCTCGACGACGATCTGCGCGAGCGGATCACTGCCCGGCTCCGGGACAACACGACCCCGCTGCATGTTCCGAAGAAGATCATCCAGGTGGAGGACATCCCACGCACGATCAGCGGCAAGATCAGCGAGCTGGCGGTGCGCGAAGTGATTCACGGCCGCCCGGTAAAGAACACTGAAGCGCTGGCGAACCCGCAGTCGCTCAGGCTGTACGAGCGACTGCCGCAGCTACGAGATTAAGTTTTGGGTTAGTGCTGAGCGACGACTGGCTCGCGCTTCGCCGTTGCGGCGACAGCGGTGACCATGTCCTGGAGCTTCGGGCCACGGCCCGGCTGCGCCGCACCGAACGTGAGAGCGGTGCGATAGTGCGACACGGAGTAGGTAGCTCCGGCTCTGCTCTCGACAGTGATGCCCCAGTTCTCGTCGCCCGACTGATCGGCCGCGGGCGGCGCCACACTACTCTGGGCAGCCGAGCGTGAGTCGACTTCGGACAGAAGCGCCTTCCAGTCGGGAGCGGACTTGAGCTTCGCCTCACAGGTGGAGCTCACCCAACGATCCTCGCCGAAATGCGAGTCGCGCTTCGAGATAGCGCCGCAGTCGTATCCGCGGCGGACAAAGTTGTCGACGCGAACATCGGCTGAAGAGGGCGACGACTCGTAATACTGGTCCCACCAGAGCAGAAGGCGGCCGGTCACGTTGCTGCCCTTTTGTCTAAGGATTACGAGATATTGCGGATTCCCGAAACCGGAATACCAGATCCTGACCTCCCGATCGCCCTGGCGCAGCTCCGTCTTGGAGAGCGGGACAAGACCGGCCGTGACAACGGCAGCGTCCTTCGTCTCGAAGATGGCTTCCGAGGCGGGACCGGTGTCATTGGCAGTGGTGAGCGCCTGCTGAGCGAAGGATGAGCTGGGGACTGCTAGCAGGAGGGAAGCTGCGAACGTAAGTCGGCTCATGCCAAGAGGACTGTTTTCGTGGCGGAGAGGTCACATTTCGCGAGCTCATCCACATTGCCATTGCAATCCCTTGTGGCACAGAAGGTTACAGCGTGGAAAAGGCTTCAGCAAACAGGCGTATTTGTACGCGGTCGCGGGGCCGGGGGCCTGACGGGCGCCTGGAAATCCCGACGCGGCAGCATCAGAAGGAGGTGAGCTGCCTCCCGAATACCTGGCAATAATAGAGGCCCCCGGCGGACGATCGCGCGATAGCGATTCCCGTCTCCGCTACCTCATGATCGAGGATGTTGCGACGGTGACCGCTCGAGTTCATCCAGCCTTCGACCACCGTCTCGGCGCTCGGATAACCCAGCGCGACGTTTTCGGCGATGCGGCCGTACGGATATCCGACGTATCGCGCTCGATCGCCCAGTGTCGGGAGCGACGCATCGGGAAGCGTGTGAGCCATCTTCTGGAACCGCGCCATGTTGTCGGCCTGGATCTTTGCCATCCGATCGAGGCGTTCGTTGAAGACGAGCGGGCGCAAGCCCTGGCGCCTCCGTTCAGCGTTGATGAGATCGAAGATGTGCGCTTCGGTCCCCCGGTAGCCGCTCGCGATCGTCGTTGGAGCCGCCGGCGCCGAGTGGGCCGGTGCGACCATTGGGATCGCGCAGCTCGCCAGCAAAGCGGACGTGACCGCAGAGAGTAGGAATCTCGACAGGGGCATGCATGTTATATCGCGGCGTCACCTGAATCGTTCCAGCGCGCGCGCGGTCAGCTGAATCGTTCCAGAGACCGCAGGATTGAGCGTGGCTCGAGCTTGGCACGGGTCGCTGTGAAGACGCGGAGCCAGCGCGCGCTCTTGTACAATTCCTCCGACAGCGACGGAAGATTGATCGTGCCCGTCCAACCTTCTCCCGTAAGGCGTTCTACCTGTCCGTTCCGGCGCAGGACCGGAAGATCGAGTCCCAGCATTTGCGTTTTGACGGGATAATCCAGCAGCAGCTCTCCGGCTGCCAGACCGAACTCGCCGGCGAGCGCGTTCTCCGCATCAGCGACTCGCTTTCGATCGGTCGCAATCCACTCGACCTTCTCCGTATCGAGCTCGGCGGCTGGCCACTCCGCGGCGCGCTTGTATAGTCGCCGCTCCTTGAGCGCGGCGAGGAGTGGCGTGGGGCGTTCGTCTTCGAGGCGGTGCATCAGACCTTCGTCGGTGTATCGAGCGAGTGCCCGCATATCGACGACGTCGGTTCTCACCGCGTCTTCGACCACGCGTTTGTACATCGCCGTCGCGCTGCGAACGGCGTGATGCCAATAGACGTTGCGGTACATCTGATATTTCGCGAACAACAAAGACTCCAGCGCCGAGAGCGCTTTTTCCCGCACGCCGAGGGACCGACGTCCGGTATCAGGATCATCGACGATGACGAGAGAATTCGTTAGGCGGTCGACATCTATCTCGCCGTAGGGAACCCCGCACATGAACGCGTCGCGCTTGAGGTATTCGATCTTGTCCAGGTCGAGCGACCCGGAAATGAGCCCCTGAAGGGCGCTCTCGCTTCTGCCGCGTATCAGATCGAAGACTTTGCCGGGCGCGTCTTCGCCCAAACGGGAAGACAGAAGCGCGGCGACGCTCCCTTCCGTGATGAGCGGTCGGGCGACGTCCTCATGGTGCAACGCGCCGATTTCCTCCAGTGCGTGGGAGAACGGATAGTGTCCGACGTCGTGGAGAAGTGCGGCTGATCGTACGATGGTTTGTTCGGTCTCGCCGATCGAAATCGCGTCTTCAGATTCACACAACAGCGCCAGCGTGCGGCGCGAGAGATGATGGGTTCCCAGCGCGTGCTCGAATCGGGAGTGCGTCGCGCCAGGGTAGACGAGATAGGTCCACCCAAGCTGTCGGACGTACCTGAGGCGCTGAAAGACATCGGTGTCAACGAGCTCCAGCGTCAGCTCGTCGACCCGGATGTTGTTCCAGACGGGGTCGCGCAGGATCTCGAAGCGCATCGCCCGTCGCTCTCGCTGGGGGCGCGTCAGCCCTTCGGGCCGGCGTTCTTCGTGGCGGCGTCCGCGTTACCGAACTTCTCAAAGTTCTCGCGGAACATGCCGGCGAGCTTTCTTGCTTGCGCGTCGTAGGCGGCGGTATCGGCCCAGGTGGCGCGCGGATTGAGAACTGCAGGAGGCACGCCTGTTATTTCCACTGGAACCGCCAAGCCAAAAATCGGATCGGTCTGCGTCTTTACGTCGTCGAGCGCGCCCGCCAATGCCGCGTGCACTATCGCGCGGGTGTAATCGAGGTCGATGCGCTTGCCTATTCCGTACGGTCCGCCGCTCCAGCCGGTATTGATCAACCAGACCTTGGACCGATGCCGGCGCAGGAGATCACCCAGCATCTTCGCGTACTTCGTTGGGTGCCAGACGAGGAACGCGGCTCCGAAGCAGGCGCTGAACGTAGGCTGAGGCTCCTTCACGCCGCGTTCCGTTCCCGCGACCTTCGCTGTGTAACCGGAGAGGAAGTAATACATCGCCTGCCGGGGAGTGAGGCTGGCAATCGGTGGCAGGACGCCGAAGGCGTCAGCGGTCAGGAAGATCACGTTCCGCGGATGTCCGCCGCGTCCGCCTTTGACGTGATTGCGAATGTAGTGGAGCGGATAAGATGCTCGCGTATTCTCGGTGATCGATTGATCCGCGAACTTTACCTTCTTTGTCGCCGGATCGAGAACGACGTTCTCGAGGACCGTGCCGAACATTTGCGTCGTCTGATAGATGTCCGGCTCGCTCTCAGGCGACAGGTTGATCACCTTGGCGTAGCACCCGCCCTCGAAGTTGAAAATTCCGTCTTCGGACCAGCCGTGCTCGTCGTCGCCGATGAGACCGCGGTTGGGATCGGCGGACAGCGTTGTCTTCCCAGTCCCGGAGAGACCGAAGAAAAGCGCTGTATCACCCGACTCGCCGACGTTGGCGGAGCAATGCATCGATAGAACGCCTTGCCTGGGTAGCAAGTAGTTCATCACGGTGAACATCGACTTCTTCAGCTCGCCGGCGTAGCGCGTCCCGCCGATAAGGATCGTGCGCTCCGCGATGTTGAGTATGACGAACGTTTCGGAGCGCGTGCCGTGCCGGTCCGGATCCGCTTCGAATTCAGGCGCGTGGAGCACGGTGAAATTCGGCTCGAACGTCGGGAGATCGCTCAGCTCCGGCCGGATGAACATGTTGCGCACGAACGCCATGTGCCACGCATTGGGCGACACATAGCGCACCGACAACCGATACGACGGGTCGGCGCCGCAATAGAGATCTTCGACGAATAGCTCACTGGAGTCGTTCAGGTATTCGCGGACGTCATCGAGGAGAATCTGATATTTGTCGACGGATATCGGCCGGTTGACCGCGCCCCAATCGACGTCCTTTTCTGACGACGGCTCTTTCACTACGAACTTGTCGTTCGGTGAGCGGCCGGTGTGGGGCGCGGTAACGGCAACGAAGGGGCCCATGTCGGCAAATTCGCCCTCATTGCGGCGAGCCGCCGCCTGAAAGAGCTCGGGCGCAATCAAATTCCAGTGGACTTCGCCGCGCGGCTCGAGGCCCTGCCTGCTCAAATCAATGCTGCTCTCGCTCGCGACCGATTTGCGCTGAGGTTTTATCTCAGTTGCCATTGCGCGACGTCCTCTCACTGACCCGCTGCTGCGCATCGATCACCGCGACGGCGGCCATGTTCACGATGTCCTGTACATCAGCGCCCTGCTCAAGTACATGTACGGGAAGATTCATACCCAGCAGGATCGGCCCGATTTTCGTTGCGCCGCCCAGATTGTGGAGCAGCTTGTACGCGATGTTTCCCGCGCTGAGGTTCGGAAATATCAATACGTTCGCACGCTCCTTCAGTACACTGAACGGGTACGCCGACCGAAGGATCGTCTCGTCCATCGCCGTATCCGCCTGCATCTCGCCGTCGACTACGAGCGCCGGATCGCGCTTCCGGAGAATCGCGACAGCCTTCGCAACT
>WNFW01004255.1_pt1 | contig 10036 bp, 7 predicted proteins | sample 5400131 | NCBI WGS metagenome assembly WNFW01 (sample SAMN13153362, study PRJNA577476) | soil metagenome | isolation source: 20 cm soil or saprolite under grassland replicate 1 | place: USA:California | collected 2016-06-15
GGGAGGTACGCCGATCCCCTGCTATCGCAGGTGGAACTGCTCAAGAGTCGCACCGTCGCCGGTGGGGTCGTCGACAGCATGCCGATGCTGCGCGTGCTTCTGCGCAAGGCCTCGCCGAGCCTTCTGGACCGTGTACTCCGCCGGCGATTTTCGACCAGCCTCCTAGGGAGCGTGGCTGTGGCGGCCGATGCGCCAGCCGACTCAATCGAGCTTGCCTTCGACCAGGACGGCTTCGTCGTGGGGAGGCCGCCCGGGCGACGCCGCGCGCCGTACGGCACGGTCGTCGAGGTCGGTGGCGTTCGCTTCGCTGTGCTGCGGCGGCCGGATGCGACGCGAGGGCTGCTGCGGGTAGTGAGCCGCGACGCGGCGATCAGCCAGTTGCTCACGGAGCTCCGCGTCCGTCCTCGCGTGCGCACGGACATCGTGGACGTCGCGTATGCCGCCCCGGACCCGTCCCGCGCGCAGCAGGTGGTTAACCACGTAGTCGACGTGTTCCGAGCCGCCAGCGCCGAGGCGGCGCAGGGCCAGTCCAGATTGCGACGCGAGTTCCTTGAGGCCCAACTCAAGGTCAACGATTCAGTGGTGGCCGATGCGCAAGCCGCACTGACGGCGCTTCAGCGGCGTGCTCGATCCGACGGGTGGGGTCAGTCCTCGGGACGGGAGCAAACCGAGGTGCCGGGACTCGAACTGCAGCGCCAGCAACTGCTCGCCGAGCGCCGAACCGACGAAGACCTCCTCGCCGCCCTCCAGGATAGCAGCACCAGCCGCAAGGCCATCCAGACTGCTCTGTCGACCCCGGGGGTGGCCCCGAATCCGGCAGTGGTCCAGCTGAACACCCAGCTCTTGCACTACGAGATGGCGCGCGATTCCCTGGTGAGTCTCTCGCCAACGCACCCAGACCTGCGCCGCCTCAGCCTGCTGATTCCGCCCACCGAGGCGAAGCTGCTCCGCGCGGTGCAGGCGGGGGTGCAAGGCGCCATCGCGTCACTCGACGGACGCATCGCCGCGATCAATGACTTGCGAGCGCGCCGGGCGGGAAATCTGCAGCACGACGCGGACGAGGCCCGCCTCACCGAACGGCTCGACAATGCACGGAAAGTCGCGGATGCGCTCCGCACCGAGTACCAGAAGGCGGGGATCGCCGAGGCCGTTACGGTTGGGCAAGTCGAGATCGTCGACCACGCCACGCTCCCGACGAAACCCGCCGGCATCGGGCTCGTGGAGCAGCTCGTCCTCGGTCTGCTCGTGGGCCTGATGCTCGGCGCAGCCGGCGCCTTCGTAGCCGACCGCATGGCGAGCTCGATCGCGCGGCGAGTCCAAGTGGAGCATCTCGGTCTCTCGGTGCTGGGGGTCGTGCCGCGCTGGGGCCGGCTAGGCAATAAGAAAGGCCCCAAGAGTGCGGAAGCGACGGTCGAGGCGTTCCGCGGTATCCGGCTCAACGTCCTGAACGCGCACGGCGCCGCCGGCCCGGTCGTGGTGGGTGTGACGAGCCCGGGGAGCGGCGATGGGAAGTCGTTTGTCAGCTCGAACCTGGCGCTCGCGTTCGCCTATGGGAACCATCGCACGCTGTTGATCGATGCCGACCTCCGGCGGGGAGCGCTCCACCGCACGCTGAAGCTGCCTCGCCAACCGGGCTTGATGGACCTCCTCGTCGGCCATGCCACTCCGGAGCAGGTCGTGCACCGCACCGCGTATCAGTCCCTCGACTTCGTCGCGAGCGGATCACGCCGACGCGACGCGCCCGAGCTGATAGGCTCCGCCCGGATGACCGACTTCATGAGCGGTCTGCGGTCCCGGTACGGAGTGATCGTGGTCGACAGCCCACCGCTCGGAGCGGGCGTGGATGCCCTCGTGGTGGCTTCGCTGGCTGGAAGCTTGCTCGTGGTCCTGCGGTTGGGACGGACCGACCGGGAATTGGCCGAGGCCAAGCTCGAGCTCCTGCGGGCTCAGCCGATACGCGTTTTGGGTGCGGTGCTCAATGACGTGCGGGAAGGCTCAGAGTACCACGCATACAGCTACTACCTAGATGGCTACGAGCTCGGGGACGAGCCACTCTTCGAGCCGCTCGTGAGCCGCCCAAGGGGTACGACGCCCGTCGCCGGACGCTAGCCTCAGCGGCGGCGCGGTGAGGGTGCGCCTGCGCATGGGTTAGGAGGCCTTTGGCAGGGCGAATGCGAGGAGGTTTCGTCCGGCCGCGATTACGACCAGCTGTTCGCGGTCTACCAGGAATGTCACGGGAGCGGCGTGGATTGTGCCCCCGGTCTCTACAGACCAGAGGGGCGTGCCCGTGCGTGAGTCGAGAGCAAAGAAGGTGGTCTGGTCGCCGCCGAACACGACGCCACCTTTCGTGGACAACACGCCGCCCATTCTATCGCTGCGGACCAGACGTGGCTCTCGGCGGTACTCCCATATCCTTCTTCCCGTGAATGCGTCCAGGGCACGAACGGCAGTATAGAACGATCTACCACCGACCGCCGCAGGCGGACTGGAGGCGGATGGGAAATAGACCATTCCCTGCTCCAGGACCGGGACAAACATCAGGTTCAGCGCACCATCGTAACTGGGCGACCACCAATTGGTCGCACCGACGTAGCCGGGGTAGAGGAGAGACCCTTCGCGGTTTCGGGATGCACTGGACAGCGGTTTGGGGCGTCCCTGCGGGTCGAGACCTTCGGTCCAGGTCTCCTGAGCGAACGGTGTGGCGGTGAGAAACCTCCCGGATACGCGATCCAATACGTAGTAGAAGCCGTTGCGATTCGCCCACAGAACGCGCTTCTCGGTCCCGTCGCCTGTGTGTCGATCCGCCAGGACGGGAATCTCCGTCGCATCCCAATCGTGATCGTCTCCCGGCGTGAACTGAAAGTACCAAACGAGCTCTCCAGTGGATCCACGAAGGGCCACGGCCGAGTTCGTATACAGATTATCTCCTCGTCTGGCGGCTGCGTCGTAGTCGGGCTTCGGATTCCCCACGGGCCAAATGAGAAGGTCGAGATCCGGATCGTACGAGCCGGTCAACCATGTAGGCCCACCCCCCTCGCGCCAGGAGTCACCCTCCCACGTCTCGCTGCCTGGCTCGCCTGGTTTGGGGATCGTGACGAACCGCCATCGCTCCCTTCCAGTCTGGGCATCGTAGGCCGCTATGAAGCCTTGGCCGGTTCCCTTTATGGCCACACCGGTGACGACGAGATCGCGATAGGCCAGTGGTGCGCCGGTGATGGCGTATTGTCGCACGTCAGTCGCAACCGTCGTTTCCCACTGCAAGGCGCCCGTCACCGCCGAAACGGCGACGAGTCGCGCGTCCATCGTTCCGAAGAATATCTTGTCGTTGAGGATTGCCACGCCGCGATTTGCCATCACGCCGTCGGTCGCGCGAACCGCGCTCGCGAGCGGGTGATCGTATGCCCATATCTGTTTGCCAGTGTTCGCTTCCAACGCCATCACTCGGCTCGGCGGTTGCGTGACGAACATGATGCCGTGCCGCACGACCGGCGAGACCTCGACGTCTCCGGGCTCGCCTTCGAACTGGTGAATCCACCTGAGCGCGAGTCGACCCACGTTCCGACGATTGATCTGGATCAGGGTGCTGTGGCGGGAGGACCCGTACGAACCGGAGTAGGTGAGCCAGTCCTCGCCTGGCTCGCGTATCGCCGCAAGGTCGTCGTACGGCACATTCACATTGACTGATTCACTGGGAGCGCGTCGCAGGGATCCCACCGCCTGGCCAGCGGTATCGAGCGAGCGGACGAACGCTACCACTTGCCACAACTCCGTGTCCCTCAGCGGATGCGGTCCCATGGGCGTGTTGGGAATGCCGAACCGAACGGTTCTGTACACCGCCCAATCGCTCTCGCCGCGCCTGTATGGTCGGCCTATCAAACCTGGAGCACGCCCGCCGCTACCGTCTGGGGCGTGGCAGTCAGCGCACTCACGCCGAAACAGTTTCGCACCCGCCTGAATGTCGGCCGGAGTCGTCCGGACGTTGCGGATCACCGTGTATGGGCTGCGCGTTTCGATGAGGGGTCTGAGCCACTGACCGGAGCCTGGCGTCAGATAGACCAGCAGGTGGCGCAGCTCGATGTCGGGGATCTGTCCGGTGAGGTACAGCAGCACCACCTCGGCCCGCCATCGCAAATTTGGGAACAGCGTGATCGCGACGCACGCGGCGGCTAAGAGGCCGACCGCGGACCAACGCCTGGCACGTGGGCTCCGGACGCAGAGCATCGAGGCGCGCCTGATCGACGACTGCCTTATGGTCCTGCGGTCGAGTAGCGGCAACTGGGAACGAGCCGAGGCTGCTGCGCCGACCGACCTTTGCCGCATCGGTCGTCAGCTGAAGGTCTTCCGGCCCGATCGCCGTACTGCGCCACAGAAGACGTCATGCTGCCCGTTTCGGAGTGTTCGTGGCAGCGCAACGCATGCTTCGGGCCACCTGTCGCCACTTCGCAGCAATGCGCGCGCGCGTTTGGTGCACCAAGCTGCATCCGCCCTCTCGCATCCGGCGCACCGATTTGCGGCAGCTTTGCAGCGGCGCCACGTGTGCGGGGAACGGGCCGGTAAGTATGGCCTCGCTTTCACCGATGTGCACCATGCTGCCTATCGGTCATATCTAGGGACATCGAGCCGACGGGCGTGAACCCTAGGCTCTTCGTGGCGTCGTCTGCCGCCTCGGCTGCCCCGCCTCCCGAAACACTTTTGCCACCGCCAACACCGGCGGACTGGACTCGCCACGGCGTGACAGCAGCTCGAGCCCGAAGAGCAGGCTGAACCCCGCGATCGGTATGGCCACGGTCCCCGCCGGTGGGCGCGCAAGGTGGGAGTGGAAGCCCACCGTCCATCCTTTCCCCTGCGCGACGAGGGTCCAGACGGTCGAGAGGCCGTCGTAGGTCGCCTCGACGCGCGGTCGCAGGCCCAACCGCGCAAACACGGCGTGGAGCCGCGCGTAGAACCCGGGATGGAACGAGCGGTCCATAAAAAGGAAAGGAACCTCCGCCAGCTTGCGCGCGTCGAGCCGGCGCCTGGCCGCGAGGGGGTGGCTGGAGGGGAGGAGTGCGGTATCCAACCGATCTGTCTGCACGCGCGTCGCGACGATAGCGCCGGCGCGGGCCCGTCCCGTGGTCGGGAACGCGTGAGCCAGTCCCAGGTCGATGTCGGCGTGGACGAGCGCCGCCCGCTGCTCCGGCGTGGCCATCTCCTTGATCAACATCTCGATCTCCGGATGCCGAGCTCCGCAGCGCTCCGTCACGCGCAGCAACAAGGCGCTCGACGCGCCGGTCGCCACTGTCCCAATGACGCACAGTCCCTCGATGCCGCGTTTGGCACGCGTCGCCTCGCGGACGAGGCGCTGGGCCGCCGCGAGCAGGTCCGGGGTGTCGCCCGCGAGGGAGGCGCCTGCCGCCGTGAGAGCGGCGCCGCGCGGTGATCGCTCGAGTAGCGTAACGCCGAGCGTGTGCTCCAGCTCGCTCAGCTGGCGCGACAGCGTCGGCTGTCTAATCCCGAGTCGCGCGGCCGCTTGCCCGATGGTCCGCGCGGCGGCGACGGTCACCAACGCGCGCAGATGCCGCAGCTCCACACCGGGCGGGACGGTTCCAGAAAGGCGACGCGCGCGGCCGGGGCGCGGCGGTGGGGGCGGGAGCGCGGCGGCGGCGCGTACCTGGGTCTCGGGGTAGCTGCGCGCCACTTCGAGCATCCGTTGCAGCACGGTGCGCACGACGGGGCGCCTCTCTCCGTCGCGCCACACCACCTTCATTCCAACCGCCACCGCGATCCCCTTGACGATCAACACCGCTGTCCCCTGAGGTGGTGACTGGGCGCGTGAGCGCGACACCAGAGTCCAGCCGCGCCCAGCGGCTACCGCGAGGTGCGCGCCGCGCAGGTCTCCGGGCAGCATGAGCACGGGCGACTGCAAGCCCGCGCGCTGCAGCGTTCCCGCCACGGGAGCGATGGCATCCGGATCGACGGTCGTGCGCGAGACCACGAGTGGCAGCGAAGCGAGCTCCCGCAGGGAGACCGTGCTGCGCGCCGCGAGGGGGTGATCCCGGGGTACGATGGCGCGATCGAGCGTCTCTCCCCAGAGCGGCTCGGCGACGAGTCCCGGCAGCGACGGGTTCTCCATGCACACGGCCGCGTCCGCCCGCCCATCGGCAACCGCATCCCACACGCCCGGCGGCTCCCAGTCTTGGACGACGACAGTCACTTCGGGGTGATCGTCGCGGAGCGACTCCTGCACCTCAGTGGGAAACCCGCGCGCGACGGCGGGACGGGTGGCGGCCACCACGACCCGGCCGCGCTGTCCCGCCGCCGTCGTGTCGGCTCGGTCGAGCGCCCCGGCAAGGTCGCATAGCAACTGCCGGCTTCCGTCGGCGAAGGCCGCGCCCGCCGGGGTGAGTCTGACACCCTTGGGGTGACGGCTCAGTAAGGCGACGCCGAGCTCGGATTCCAGCGCCCGGATACGGCGGGAGAGCGCCGGCTGCGCCACGCGCGCCTCCCGGGCGGCTCTGCTCATGCTCAGTGTCTCGGCGACGGCTCCGAAGCACCGGAGATCCCTGATGTCCATCAGACCGCCGCCCCCAGTGTCGCCATGCGCGCCCCGCATGGGAAGCCTAGGCAATCGGTATTGGCTTCGCCACTGGCACCGCCGCTATCTGTTCGCTGGAGCTACTAGGCCAAATGCCGGACGACCGCGGGGACCGCTCATGCTTGCTGACCATAGACCACCGCTCACCACACCGCCAGGGGAGGCCGGGGGGACCGGGGGGGCCGGGGGGAGCGGGGGGGACGCCCAAGGCTTGCGTACCGTCCCGGGGCGCGGCGAGCTAATCCTCATCGTCGACGACGACGAGAACTTGCGGAATGCGCTCGTGCGCATGCTCAAGAGCCTCGGCTTTGCGGCGCTGACGGCCGCAAACGGGGTCGAGGCGCTTGCCCTGATGGAAAGTAGCAGAGCACCGATCGACGCTCTGTTGGTCGACGTCGTGATGCCGCAGCTCGGGGGACCTGAGCTTGTGGAGCGACTCGCGAGCCGCGGAATCCACCCCGCCGTGATCTACATGACCGGCTATGACGATCCCGCACACCTGGCGCGGGTGCCGGAATCGCCGCCGACCCCGCTACTCAAGAAGCCGTTCACCTTGCACGCGCTGGTACTGGTGTTGCGCGACATCCTCGACCGCCCACCACTTCCACGTCACGGCCTGTAGGGACGCCCAAACACCGCATCCCAGTTGGTCAGGGCCGGCTTCGCGTGCATCGCGCTATCAGCCAATCCCAAGTGCGTGAACAACGACAGGATCGATCCCGGGGGCAGAGTCACTCCTGTCAGATCGATGTCGTAGAACGCGAGAATGAAGCCCGGGCTCCAGAGGCGCACCTGTTGCGTCCCCGCCCCACCATGCACTCCTCAGGAAAACGCACGGCAACGGAATGCAGCGCACCACGGGCCGTGCCAGCGCAACGCTGCTGCAAGAGCGCGGCACGCTTGATGCTTAACGCCGCGTGCAGTTCGCGCCGCTACCCACTCAATACGGTCGAGGATGCTGTCGATCTTGGTAGTGGAGGACCACGTTGCCATTCGCGAGGCCGTCGCCCGCTCGCTGTCCCGTCGGGGGTGTCGGGTCACCACCGCGACGAACGGGATCGAAGGGCTCGCTGCCATACGTGGGCAGCGCTTCGACGCGGTCGTCACCGATCTCAACATGCCGGGGCGCGGGGGACTGTGGCTGTGGGAGCAGGCGCTGGCCGTCCGACCGGAGCTGCGCGGACGGTTCGTGCTGATCAGCTCCGAGGCGCGCGCCGACCAGAAGGGCATGGGCCTATTCCTCGAATCGGAGCACTTCTTTGTCAAGCCGTTCTCCCTCACCGAGCTCATGCAACAGGTCGAAGACCTGGCTCAGCAGGGGAGCGACGGGTCCAGGCGCGACGGCTCAGGCGGGCCGGCCGCCGGGGACGGTCACGACAACGGGCGCGGCGTGCTCCCTGACGTGACCGACCAGGTCGAGCCCGGTCTTGAGGACGACGAGGAGCGCGAGCGGAAAGAGAGGTGAGCCCAGCGCCTTCACCAGAAAGCCGCCGACGATGATGACGACGTGCAACACCATGACGCGTCCGTACGGCCGCGTCATCAGCGCCGCCACCTCGGCGGTGCGGAACCCCCCGGCGCCGATGTAGTTGAACGCGAACGAAATCCCGTGGCTGAGCAGGAGGGCCCACGCGGCGGGCGCGATTCCCGCGCCCTGCACGGCGTGCAGAAACGTCGCCGGAGATGGAAACCCTCGCGTCGGCAGGCTGCCGTCACCGAACAGAGCGAGAACGAAAATCCCGTGCACGGTGACGAACATCCCGTAGTGAAAGATGAAGAATGGGATGAGGAACACCTTGGTCACCCAGATCACGGGGTTGTCCGGCTGTGCGCACAAAATCCGTAGGACGTTGAACCCGCCGACGATTACGTTCTCCAGCCAGAACAGCAGCAGAATCGCGAAGACGCTCCAGCCAAGGAAGAACACGCCGCCGAGTGGCACCAGGTTCGCCACCACCAGCACGACAGCGCTGGCCGACACACGCCGGCCAGGGCGGTCGGTGGGGACGAGGGGTGGTGTCACGGCGCCCTACGATGCAACGCGGCCGGCCTGTCGCCAAGGGCTTGCTGGCCCGGCCCGAGCGGGGGATCTTGGCGACGTGATCGCAACGCCCCAGGGTCCGGCCGCGGTGGGCATCTCAGGCAGCCCGTCACCCACGTCCAAGTCGCGCGGTCTCATAGAGTATGCGCTGGCGCGGTTCAAGGCCGAAGGCGCGGTCACGCTGCTGATCGATCTCGCGGCGCTACCGGCCGACGCACTGCTCGGTCGCGGCACGAGCGACGCGGTCGCCGCGGCGCTCGACGCAGTGGCGCGGGCTCGGATCGTGGTCGCTGGAACGCCGGTGTACCGCGCGACCTATAGCGGGCTCCTCAAGGTGTTTTTCGACCTGCTGCCGCAGGACGCCTTGATCGGCAAGATCGGTGTGCCTATCGTGACGGGACACGGCGCCGCCCACGCGCTGGCGATCGATCACGGTATGCGACCCCTGTTCGCGAGCATCGGTGCCACGGTGGTGGCGGGTGGCGTGTACGCGACGAGTGCCCAGTTCCCCGACGGGAAGGCGGGGCCGGAGCTGCTCGCGGCGGTGGACCGGGCGGTGCGTGAGGCGCTGAGCCTCGCCTCCCGGTAGAGCGGGGAACAGAGGATTGGATGAGCGCAACTACCGAGCGACCGATCGCCATTTACTACGAGCACCCGGACTGGTTCCGGCCGCTGTTCGCCGAGCTGGACCGCCGGCGTGCCCCATATTTGCGCCTCGATGCGGCGAGCCACCGATTTGACGCGTCCGATGGGGCGGGCCAGCCACCATACTCGCTGGTGTTCAATCGGATGAGCCCGTCGGCGTACCTGCGCGGGGCGGGGAACGCGATCTTTTATACGCTGCACTACCTTGCCCACTTGAAGCGTCACGGCGTGCGAGTGATCAATGGCTATGACGCGTGGGTGACCGAAACGTCGAAGGCGCTGCAGCTCGCGTTGCTCCGGCAGCTCGGGCTGCCCCATCCCAAGGCCCGCGTGATCAACAACGCGGCCGAGGCACCTGCTGCGGCTGAGGGCCTGCGGTTCCCCGTCGTCTTGAAGCCCAACATCGGTGGCTCGGGCGCTGGGATCCGGCGGTTCGAGACGCCGGCCCAGCTGGAGCAGGCCGCGAAAGCGGGTGCGCTCGATCTGGGGATCGATCACACTGCGCTGGTGCAGGAGTACATCCCGGCGGCCGACCAGCGCATCGTGCGCGTCGAGGTACTGGGCGGCCGCTACCTCTACGCCATCCGGATTTACACCACTGGGGAGAGCTTCAATCTTTGCCCGGCCGACGTCTGCCAGACCGTGGGCGGTGCGGAGCTAGTGCGGGCCGCGTGCCCGGTAGACGCGCCGAAGAACAATCTTCGCGTCGAGGGCTATACGCCGCCGCCGGAGATCGTCGCGCAGGTGGAGTGCATCATGCAAGCCGCGCACATCGA
>WNFW01004256.1_pt1 | contig 10036 bp, 6 predicted proteins | sample 5400131 | NCBI WGS metagenome assembly WNFW01 (sample SAMN13153362, study PRJNA577476) | soil metagenome | isolation source: 20 cm soil or saprolite under grassland replicate 1 | place: USA:California | collected 2016-06-15
TCCCACCTGGCATTGTCGAACTGCGACTGGACCTGGGCGACGGTGGTGTTGACGCCGCCGATCTCCGAGTCCATGGCAAGCTGCGCGTTTAGCTGCGCGGCCTTGGCCGCCTGCAGCTGGAACTCCACCGTCTCGTATTGCACCTGCGTGTCCTGCAGGCGAAACTCGGTTTGCGCGCCCTCACCGGTTAGCTTCGAATAGTCGGCGAGCCGCTGGGAGTGATAGGCGAGCTGCTTGGCCAGCCCATCGACGTTGGCGGTCGCCTGCTCGTAGTTGGCCTTGAGCTGCCGGGCCTGTTGCCTGGCCCCGGCCAGCGAGGCCTCGAGCTGATCGACCTTGTACTGGAACGGCGTCGGATCGATACGGAACAAGGTGGCTCCCGCCTTCACCGGCACGTTGGTGTGGACCGGTATCGCGATCACCTGGCCGGAGACGTTGGGCGCTACCTCGACGACCAGCGAGCCCACAACGAAGCTTCCCGACGGCGTCAGGTAATTGAACATCGCCAGGAACACCGCGAGGATGAACGCGCCGATGAGCACCGCGATGGTGCCGGAGCCCCAGCCCCATTTGAGCAGCTTGAGCCTGGAGAAGACGAGCCACACCAGGACCAGGTAGAGCGTCAGGATGATGAGCATGACTGGCTTCCAGGTAGAGACTCTCCATTCACTTCGTCGCAGCCGCCTTGGCCGTCACGCCCCGCTCCAGCGCGGACCTCATTTGGCAGCCACGATGGCCGGCGGCTTCCATGTTCCTTCACCGGCCGGCAGGACCGAGGGCGGCTCGGTCTTCGGCCAGTACAGCCGCATCACAAGATAGATGAGACCATCCGGCGCGGGCAGCCAGTTGGATTCGTTTTCCGCGCCCGGCGACTTGCTCTGGATGTAAAGCGTCAAAGAGCCGTCGGCGTTCTTCTTGAGACTGGGCATCATCGGCGAGTTGATCAGATAGCGATTGATCGGATTTTCGATCAACAGCTGTGACTTGCCGTCATACATGGTCACCGACCAGAACGCATTGACCGGCGGATATTGTCCGGCCGCAAACGTCAGCGTGTACGTTTGCTTGCTGCCGTCGAGGGGCTCGCCGTTGGCGAGGTCCTTGGTGAAGGGATACACGGCCTCAACCGCATCGTTGCCGTAAATGCCGCCGGCGGCGCCCAAGGCGCGAAGCAACCAGTTGCCGTGGTAGAAGGCGCGATCGCCGAACGGGGAGACAACCCCCCAGCCGTTTATTCTGGTCACGCCGGTAGCGAAGAACTGCTTGATCCGTTCCTCGCCGTGCTTCATGCCCAAGCCGATTTCAAGCTTGTGCTCAAGCGAAAGGTCCTTGCTGTTGAAAGTCTTGCCCGGCCCGACACCGATGCGAGCAAGCTTCGCCCGGATCTCCTTCTCTTCCGGCCCGGCCGGCGCGAACTGGAGCATGAAATCCAGGTATTCGAAGAAATTCGTCTTCATCAATTCATCGTCGATCTTCGGGAAATTGAGCGCGGGCGCTGCGGGCGGCGCCGGCTGCTTGAGATACGCGGACAGCGCCTGGGCCTTGTAGCCGGATTGCACCTTGACCACGTTGGGCAGGTCGTCCGGATTGAAAAGCTGCGTGCGATACCATGCCGCCGCGAACTGTGTGGTGGAGTTGAACACCTTCTTGATGCCGGGCGGGGTTTCGCCCTTCCAGTCCGGCCCCACGACCATGTAATCACCGGGCTCGTTGCCCGTGCTGCGGCTGCCCATGTAGCCGACGTTGAAGGTGTTGGCGTCAGTGATCATCACCGCGTAGTAGCGGCTCTTCTCCACCGCCGGCAGCGACAGCACCACCGGCTCGGCCCGCAGGTCCATGAACATCATGGAATAAGGCGTGTCGCTGTTGGGGGTTATGACCGAGGTGTCCTTGTAGGTGTAGACGCGCGGTTCGTTCTTGATCTCGTTGAAGGGGGCCTTGAACTGGCCTGAGGCACGATCCACCGAGTACTGGTACATCGTCTTGTAGTTCATCACGAGCGGCAGGCCGTAGATGAAGCCTTCTCTGGCGATATCGTAGGTTTCGATAACGCCGGGAGCCTGGGCAATGGCTGCCGATGACAGCGCTGGCCCCAGCGCGAGGCTCAATGAAAGAACAATCGTTGTCTTGTTCATGGAGTTCCTCCGCTGATTTTTCCGCGTCAAGTGCGCGTCACTTCGCCATTGCTACCGCAGGCGGGCTCCATGTGCCGCTTCCGGGCGGCAGGACAGAGGGCGGCTCGGTCTTCGGCCAGTAGAGCCGCATGACCAGATAGATCAGGTCGTTCGGCGCCGGGAGCCAGTTCGATTCCTTGTCCTTGCCAGGCGATTCCTTCTGGATGTACAGCGTCAGCGAGCCGTCCGGGTTCTTTTTCAACTCGGACATCATCGGCGAGTTTATCAGATAGCGATTGATCGGGTTCTTGATCAGAAGCTGCGACTTGCCGTCGTACATGGTCACCGACCAGAAGGCATCGACCGGCGGATACTGTCCGGCGGGGAAGGTGATCGCGTAGTCGTGCTTGCTGCCGTCGAGCGCATCGCCGCTGGCCAAGTGCGTAGCCATGGGATACGTCGCCTCAATGGCCGAGTTGCCGTAGATGCCCGCGGAGGCGCCCGCGGCCCGCTTCAGCCAGTCGCCGTTGAAGAAGTCGCTGTCGCCGAACAGATTGCTGAGCCTCCAACCATTGACGGTTTTTTGCTGGCTCGTGAGGTATTGTTTGATCTTCTCTTCGCCGTCCTTCATGCCGAGACCGATCTCCAGCCTGTGGGCAAGCGGCAGATCCTTGAAGCTGAAGCTCTTGCCGGGACCGACGCCGATCTTCGCGAGCTTGGCGCGAATATAGGTCTCGACCGGCTGCGCTGGCGCGAACTGAAGCGCGAAGTCGAGATATTCGAAGAAGTGGGTCTTGACGAGGTCCTTGTCGATCTTCGGGAAATCGACCGCCGGCGCCGCGGGCAGCGCGGCGGTCCCCAGGTATGCCGATAGCAACTGCACCTTGTAGCCCGCCTGGATTTTTTCGACATTGGGCATGTCGTCCGCGCCCTTGAGCTGGGTGCGATAGCCGGCGATCGCGAACTGCGTGCTGGAGCGGAACACCTTCTTGATGCCCTTCGGCGCCTCGCCCTGCCAGTTGGGTCCAACGATCATGTAGTCGCCCGCATCGTTGCCGGTGGAGCGGCTGCCGATGTAACCGTAATTGTAGGTGTTGCCATCTTCGAGCTGCACGACGTAGTAGCGGTCCTTCGGCACTTGCGGGACCGACAGGACGATCGGCTCGGCACGCAGGTCCAACCAGGCGAACGAATAGGGCGTGTCGCTATTCGGCGTGACGACCGCGGTGTCCTGGTAGGTGTAGACGCGCGCCTCATTCTTGATTTGATTGAAGGGCGCCTTGAACTGGCCCGAACTCCTGTCGACAGCATATTCATACATCACCGCATAGTTCATCACGATCGGCAGGCCGTAGATGAACGCTTCCTCGGCGATCGCCTTGGCTTCGCGGATGTCGGGCCATACTTGCGCGCTGGCGAACTGCCCGGAAGGCACGAAGAGCGCTATTGTCAGTCCGAGGATTGCTCGTTTGCCTAAACGCATGAACTGCACTGACATGGTACTCTTCCTCCATTCATTTCGAAGATCATGATGCGGCCGACACAGTACTCTCCGTTGGTCTTTCCTACCTGGACTATGGTTTGATCTTTTCGCTTCCTGGTTGGGTGAATACACCGGTTGCCATGAGAGTCGGACCCGCCCCTTGATGCTCCGACGGCTTCATGGCCCTTGGGGCAGCCTTGATGACCTAAATCAACCAGAAGTAGCTTCTCAACGATCAGGCATCGCCGCTATCCGAATCCTGCAAACCGGGCATCCGCCACGCCACGTCCGTGACCGCTCCACGTTGCCGCAACTGCCATGGCAAGCGCGTCGGAATCTGCGAGAATCCGGGCAGCGGGGGAATGGTCGAAACCTTCTTCCAGATTTCCGGAATGGGACCGACTCCACTCGGCGACCATGAGCGCAATTATACCGACGGAGAAATCGACGTCGCCCGTCCTGTCGCAAGGTGTCAGGCGAACGCAGTTGCCGGCGACAATGCCTCCCCCGTCACCGATTGCCCTGAAAGATCAAATCTGGCGCGGCGTCAGCAACGCCGTGCGGCAATAATCGTTACGTCGCAGTCTCTCACTTGGTTACTATTCGCCGGGTTGGCGTCACGGTGCTGCTCGGCGCCATCGGTGATATCGAGAACGTCAGCCATGTATTCCAGCCGGCTGGCCGATTGGCTGCGTCGAATTCGCCATACCCCTTCAGGTTCAAATATCCCTGCCAGTCTCCAACCGGAAACAGATATCCGATCTGCGGACCAACCCCCACGACGCGCGATCGGAACCCCCCAGGATCGGGTTCTGACCAAAATCGTCCGTGACCTGCTGATAATAATATCCGACGAGGCCAACGAAGAGCTGCTTCGAGACAAACTGCGAAGCACCCCAATCAATGTGGAAATCGATGCCACTTTGGTATTGCGTATCCGGATTCTTGAAATTGTAGGTGAACCCGGCGACCGCTGAAAACTCGTGGCCGGTCTGCGGATTGAAATAGGTGTAGCCGCCGCCACCGTCGATCGCGCCGTGACCGATGCCAAGGTTGGAAAGGCGGGTTGGATCATAGGCGCCCACCGGAATATCGCCGGTCACATAGGTCATGAAATTGTGGACGCCGGCGTTCCACTTCAACGTCGCTTGCGGATACAGGTCACCCACCGAGGTGATCGAATCGGAGAGGGTTCCCGTCCGGGTTGTCGCAAATGGCCCAACAAATGCCGTCAGCGTTCCGTCGAGCGAAGTAGCTGATCGGCCGAAGAGGCCAGTCATGCCGATTGCCAATTGTCCGCCCAGCACCGGCGTCGCGAATGTATAAGTCGGATTCAGCAGGAGGAGGTCGGCCTGCGCGTTCAAATGCAGATTCAAATTGACATTGATGTTGGCGGGGATTCTGCCGACCTGGATTTCTCTCGCCGCCGCTGCATTACCGAAGGCTGACACCGAGGTGTGATAGTAGACCTCGGCCATCGACCAGCCGGGAACCGCCGGGGCTGCCGCGAGACTGCTGAAGCGCCCCGGAAGCCAGTACGAAATCCCGCTCTCGTCGGCGTGGGAGATTTCAGGACAGAAAGCAAGAGCAAACGCTGCCACGGCGATGCTCGCTTGAATCTGCCGAAGATGTTGCTTTGCTCCCGTCGCGCTGAATGCCATCAGCCTGCCCCTCGTTACCACAGATCAAAGTGAACTGACTCGCCGGTTAAATTGAATATCTAAATGCATGGTCGCTGCTACCCGGAAATTCGCCATGCTGCGCATTAGATCCGCATTGTTCCTAATAGGTCACATTGAACAACCTTAAGTGGATCAACTGGGCACAACACAGAGCCGGATCGGCTTTGCGCCCGGCGGCTCCCATGGCCTTTAGGGCAGCCATTGTGACGTATATTCAACCATAAGCAGCTCTCAGCGGTCGAGCATTGCCGCTATCCGAATCCTGCAACTGGGCATCGCCCATCAACCGGCCCGCGCTCAATTGCCGCGACCACCTGCCTCTAACCGCCGTGGGAAAATCTGTTAAACTTCAGGTAGCAGGGGGTCGTCATGTCGACCGCTATCCGGCGTAACGCGTCACCGCAAGTGGTCGATGAAGTCTTCGACGACATCGACACGATGGCGGCGCGTGCGCTGGAATGGAATCTGGAATACGAACAGATCGGCAGCGGTCGATTTCGCGGACAGTTGACACAACTTGTTGTGGAGCGACTGCAATTGGGCCGCGCGCAGTGGTCGCCAGGCGTATTGCAGAAAGGGCCCGCGCCGAAAGATACCTGGGCCTTCGGGCTTCCTCTGAAAGCGCAGGGCTCGCTGCATGTCCGTCGGCGCCTGGTTCAGCCCGGTGAATTGCTTGCCGCGACGTGGCGTGATGACGTCGGTTTCGCCGCAACCGGACCCACCGATCTCATGTTTGTCTTTCTTCCCACCCACCTCATTTCCCGGTGGATGCAAGTGCGACGCGGCGTCAACGGGATGGACCTCGATCTTCCTCCGCGGCACTGGGCCGTGTCGGCGGCGGAGATGGCGCTGCGCGCCAGTGCGCTGGGCTCGTTGCTCAAGGATTTGCTTGACCGGTCCAGGATCGCTGTGACCGACGGCCTTTTCACGCGCATGGAATCCAGAATTGCGGACAGCATTCTCGACATGATTCCTTCCGCGGAAGTCATCGAGTCGTTTCACAACCGCGCGCAGATCGCGCGGGCGGTTTTGCAATTGCTGCACGATCGCCGCGATGCTCCACCGAGCATCACGGAGATGTGCGAACAGGTTGGCGCCCGCGAGCGAACGCTGTTTTTGAGCTGCGTCGAGGCCTTCGGCCGCCCGCCCGCACAGTTACTGCTGGAGCTCAGGCTGAATGCTGTGCACCGCGCGCTTGTTCATCCGATCAAAGGAACGAGCGTCACCAGCGCGGCGTCACACTACGGCTTCGCTCATTTCGGGCGGTTTGCATCCACATACTTCCACCGATTTGACGAACTGCCGTCTGCTACGCTGGCGAAATCGCTGGGTCGAGCTGACGCTGCCAATTTTCGCCCCGGGTCATTCGCGTCGATTTAGCCGCGTCTCGGTTACGTCCGGTTTACCTCTCACAACTGACGTGCAGACAACTGGTTGGGGATCGTCGCTGCATTCCTTTGTCGTCAGGCATCCCGGTTTCTTTGAGGAATAGAAACTCGCGTCAAGCATGCTCACGCGCTCGCGTTGACAGATGACTGCAAAGAAATACGCTGTCGGTAAATCTCAATGATGCGCCAGCGCGACTGGAGCACGACGGGGAAGAGAAACGTCCACCATGGTTTCGCAGTCGGCACTACCGCGACGCCCGCTGGGGCGGACCGCGATTGAGGTTTCGGCGCTGGGCTTCGGCACCGCGCCGCTCGGTGATCTCTATCGACGGCTGGATGACGGCACCGCGATCGCCGCGGTGGAGCGCGCGTTGGCGCTGGGCATCAATCTGCTCGACACTTCCCCGCTCTATGGGCACGGCCTGGCCGAGCATCGCTGCGGGGCCGCGATCAGGCGACTGCCGCGCGACCAGATTGTGGTCTGCACCAAGGTCGGGCGCTGGATGGACCCGTTTCACGGGCGGGGCAACGGCTCCGGCTTTTTCGGTGGCCAGCCACACCAGGCGGTGGTCGACTATTCCTATGACGGCACCATGCGTTCGGTGGAGCAGTCGCTGTTGCGGCTTGGCACCGACCGGTTGGACCTGCTGCTGATTCATGACGTCGACGTTTGGACCCACGGCGCCGATGCAATCGAGAAACGGTTTGCCGAGGCGATGGCCGGCGCCTATGTGGCGCTCGACCGGCTTCGCCGCGAGGGCGTGGTCGCGGGCATCGGGATCGGCGTCAACGAAGCCGAGATGTGCGTGCGTTTCGCGCAGGCCGGATCGTTCGATACCATGCTGCTGGCCGGTCGCTATTCACTGCTGGAGCAGCCCGCGCTCGAGCATTTCCTGCCGCTGGCGCAACAACAGGGCATCGGTGTGATGCTCGGCGGCGTATTCAATTCCGGTATTTTGGCGACCGGGGCGGTGAATGGCGCCAAATACAATTATCAGGACGCGCCGCCGGAGATTCTGGCCAAGGTGACGCGGATCGAACGCGTCTGCACCGCCCATGGCGTCGCGTTGCCCACGGCGGCGCTGCATTTCGCCCTCGGCCATCCGGCTGTCGCCAGCGTGGTGCTGGGGGCGGAAACGCCGCAGGAGGTCGAGCGCAACGTGGCCGGACTGTCTTCTGCCGTACCGGCGGCGCTTTGGAGCGATTTGAAGGCCGAGCATCTGCTGGCTGCGGAGGCGCCGGTACCAGGTGCGGTAGCCGGCTGATGCGGATCGATGCGCATCATCATCTGTGGAGCCTCGCGCGGGGCGATTATGGCTGGCTGACGCCGGAGCTGGCGCCGATCCATCGCGATTTCGGGCTGCCGGATCTGGCACCACATCTCGCCACAGCCGGGATCGAGGGAACGATCCTGGTACAGGCCGCGCCGACCGAGGCGGAGACGCTGTATCTGTTGGATATCGCAGAGTCCGCCGAGCTGGTGCGCGGCGTGGTCGGCTGGACCAATTTCGACGCGGCGGACAGCGTGGCGCGGATCGATGCGCTGGCCGCGCGGAAACTGCTGGTGGGGCTGCGGCCGATGGTGCAGGATATCGCCGATGACGATTGGCTGCTGCGTCCAGCATTGGCGCCGCTGCTGACGGCGATGGCGCGAAACGGTTTGGTATTCGATGCGCTTGTGCTGCCGCGCCATTTGCCGAGACTCCTGCGAGTGATCGACAGCCATCCCGATCTGGAATTCGTGCTGGACCATTGCGGCAAGCCGCGGCTCGCGACCGGCGAGACTGCGATCTGGCAACGCGACATCGCGTTGCTTGCTGAACACCCCAACATTGTCTGCAAACTATCAGGCCTGGTGACGGAGGCGGTGCCGGACTGGCAGATTGCGGATCTCCGCCGGGCGGTGGATCATGTCCGTGCCTGCTTCGAGCCACAGCGCATGCTGTGGGGGAGCGACTGGCCGGTTGTCAATCTGGCGGGCGGTTATGCAAAATGGTTCGCTGCCACTGAAACTTTGCTGGCCGATCTGTCACCGGACGAAAAGGCTGATATCTTCGGCGGCAATGCGGCGCGCATCTATCTCACAAGCCGAGGACGACGGACATGAGGACGATTGACCGGTTGCGGCCATCGAGCGGCTCGCTTCTACGCACGCGGCCTGATCGCACAGACACCATTCCATGAGGACCACCATGATGCCGATCGTGACAGACGCCGCCTTCATCCTGCCGGACGATTTCGCCGATGCCGCCCTGATGGGGCGGATCTGGCGTCCTGATCTCGCCAGCCCTTCGGTGGTGGCGATCCGGCCCGACGGCGTGTTCGACATCACCGAGGATTTCCCTACCGCAAGCCAGCTTGCCGGGGTCGCCGATCCCGCCGCCGCCCTGCGCGCCGCGCGTGGCGAGCGGGTCGGCGCGCTGCAGGATCTTTTGACCAACACGCCTTCCGACAGCCGCGATCCGACCAAGCCATGGCTGCTCGCGCCGATCGATCTGCAGGTGATCAAGGCTGCCGGTGTCACCTTCGCCGTGTCGATGCTGGAGCGGGTGATCGAGGAGAGAGCCCGCGGCAACCCGGATTCGGCGGTGGCAATCCGGGCCGAGGTGACGCGGATCGTCGGCACCGACCTGTCCCGATTGAAGCCGGGTTCGGCCGAAGCGCAGCATGTCAAGGACGTGCTGGTCGCTCAGAACGCCTGGAGCCAGTACCTTGAAGTGGGCATCGGGCCGGACGCCGAGGTGTTCACCAAGGCTCCGGTGCTGTCCGCGGTGGGCACATGTATGGATGCGGGTCTGCATCCGAAATCGGTTTGGAACAATCCGGAGCCGGAAGTGGTGCTTGTGGTGGCAAGCGATGGTCGCATCGTCGGCGCCAGCCTTGGCAACGATGTCAACCTGCGCGACTTCGAGGGACGCTCGGCGCTGCTGTTGTCCAAGGCCAAGGACAACAACGCATCCTGTGCCATCGGGCCGTTCGTGCGCTTCTTCGACGCCAGCTTCACGCTTGATGACGTGCGGGCGCTCGAGATCTCGCTGGAGGTGAAGGGGCCGGAAGGTTTTGTGCTGCACGGTGCATCCTCGCTGACCCAGATCAGCCGCGACCCGGCCGACATCGTCGGGCAGACGATCAATGAGAACCATCAGTATCCGGATGGTTTCGTGCTGTTCCTCGGCACCATGTTCGCACCGGTCCAGGACCGTGCGGCGAAGGGGCAGGGGTTTACCCACGTCGAAGGCGACTTGGTGACGGTCGCCACGCCCAGGCTCGGCCGGCTCACCAATCGCATGCGCCATAGCGGGGCCTGCGAGCCCTGGGAGTTCGGCCTCACCGCGCTGATCGCCGCGCTGACGCGCCGTCTGCAGGATA
>WNFW01006086.1_pt1 | contig 10035 bp, 10 predicted proteins | sample 5400131 | NCBI WGS metagenome assembly WNFW01 (sample SAMN13153362, study PRJNA577476) | soil metagenome | isolation source: 20 cm soil or saprolite under grassland replicate 1 | place: USA:California | collected 2016-06-15
ACAACCCCGTCATCGCCGTCAGGAATTCCAGCATATCCGTCAGCCGCTCGCGCGTGTAGCCATCGCCTTGCGGATTCGCCTTGACCTCCTGCACGCATTCATCAAGCACGCGCAACGTGGGATCAATCTCCCGGCGCTTCCGCTCTTCCGAAACAATACGGAAAATCTCCCAAACGTCTTTGATGGATTCGAAATGGTCGCGCCGGTCGCCCAGCACGTGCACCACGCGCACGATGCGCCAGCCCTGCAGCTCGCGCAGGCTGGTGCTGACGTTCGAACGGGCCACCGCAAGCGTTTCGGCAATCTCGTCCGCGGGCAGGGGGTGTGGGGAAAGAAACAGCAGCGCGTGGACCTGCGCCACGGTGCGGTTGATGCCCCAGCGGGTGCCCATCTCGCCCCAGTGGAGGATGAATTTCTGGGCCACCGGGGTGAGTGAATTTTGTGTTGTTTTTGTATGTACGCTCATTTCTGTCATTTCTCTCTATTCAGAAAATACCAAACATACCGCCCGTTTGTCAAGTGTTTTTTGTGGGTTTTCTCGTCGGCTTTTTGGGGCTCAAGGAAGCTGCCAAGGGCTTGCTCCCCCAGCTCTCGGTCGTGGTCAGGTAAGGGCCGCAGCGATATCTCTCGACACTTCGACCCTCTTAATCCCCAGGATTGTTCGGTTCGCTCGCTTTTGTGGACAGAAGATAGACGCCAGCTATTTCGCCGCTACTTGCACGACGATGCGCCGCAGTATTAGTAGTTGAGGCTGAAATTCAAAAGGTGCCAATGCACCAGGAACCAGAACAATCCCACGCAGCCGACCGCAAGCAACGTGTTCCAGATCTTGTACCAGACCCATTGCTGCTCATCGGCCCACGACTTGATGGCGGCAATGATAGTGATTAAGGCGCCGACTCCGCCGAGGACTCCAATCAACTGCCAGAGATGCAGTCTCCTATCACCGCTGGAGCCCAGCCCTCCCGGCTTCTCCAAAGCATTCAATACCAGCATCAGCCCGCACAAATAGGCGATGTCGACAAAGCATGCGATCTTTACCCACCGCCGCCAGCTTCGGGCAGCTGGTCCCAGCGTGAGCGGCCTGTCGTAATGCTTTCGAAGAATCGCCGCCACCGGCCAGAGAAGAATGGTCAGGATGACTACACCCACGCCGAAGCCAATGACGATGTAATTGAACATTTGGTTGTCGAGCCCGCTGTCGACTTCCTGGAAGACCATGAAGGGATAGTCGATGTACGCCACGCGGTGACCGCTGGCATCCTTTATAAAAGCGACTTTTTCCGGCCCGTCGTCGGAGCGGAATAGCATCGGTCCCACTTCACGAAAATGGCGCGGCTGGCCGTTTTCTTCCTTGAGGAAGCCATCGAGGTAAATAGTGTTGTCTTTCGGATCCGCCACGAATTTCGCTTCTCCCAACACCGTTGTCACCGCCAGGATATTGGTGTCGAAGCGCCGGCTAATCTTGTAGGGGCCCGCGACGCTTTGCGCGTCCTCTTTCGCTGTCGAGAGTGTGGGTTCGCTCGCGGGGGCGCCGGGGAAGTAGCGGTCCATGAATTTGATGACGGCCTCCGCTGTTGTAGGACACAAACAGCCCCACGTTTTCATTTATCAGCAACAACAAGTCGCTGTGGAACAATTCGGTGTCGCCACCGTGCGCGATAACGCGGTGGCCATTCATGTTTTGCTCGTAAAAGCCCAGGCACATGGCGTTCATACTCGCGGGCCAGCCTTCTTGCCGCGTGTGCATCTGGACCGCTGTCTCCGGCTTGAGGATTTGCGCGTCGCCGTAACGGCCATTCTGCAAATGCATGATCATCCAGTGCGCCATGGACTCCGCTGAGGCGGACAGCGAGCCCGCAGGCGCTACCTCGACCCATTCGAATGGCTTCGGTTTCCCCGAGCCGAGATTATATCCATTGGACATAAAGGGCTTGAGTGATTCCGGCAGCGGTTGGCGGAACGTAGCGCGCGTCATATTCAGCGGCTTGAAGAAATGATCGTCCACATAATCATCAAACGGCTGACCAGATACGCGCTGCAGCATGTATGCCGCGAGCGTGGTGGCGTAATTCGAATAAGCCGGAGTCGTCCCCGGCGGAAAAATCTGCGCGGGCAAATGTGTCGGCAGATACTTGGCCATGGGCATCAAATCTTTCTCCGAGCCGACAAAAAGGTCTTTGATGGTCTCTTCGAGACCAGAACGATGGGTCATGATGTCGCGTAGCGTGGTGGGCTTGCCAAAGGTCTGCGGAACCTTGAAGTCGAGATACTGATTTACGTCGGCGTCCAGGTTGAGCTTGCCCTGCTCGACTTGCTGCATCACGGCGGTCCAGGTAAACGTCTTGGAGATGGAACCCGGCCGGAATAGGGTGTCCTGCGGGGAGACCGGCGTCTTCTTTTCGGCGTCCGCGTAGCCATATCCCTTTTCGAAGAGCACTTTGCCGTCTTTGACGACGGCGATGACGGCGCCGGCGATGTCGGCTTTCTCGATCTGTCCGGGCATCAGCCCGTCGAGAAAAGCTGAAAGATCGGTCGCGGTCAATTCCTGGCCGTGAATCGCCGTGGCCGAGAAACTCGCCGCAGCCTGGGGAGTTTTCCCTGCCGCGGAGGAACTTTTCGGTGCGGCTGGTTTTTGCTCCTGCGCGTAGAGTTGCGCACCCAACAAGCCGCACCCGGCCACCACCAATGCCGCACTGCGCAGGACCCATTGACGCAAGTTCGTCATCTTCGTCTCCCGATCTGAAGCAAATTGTGAATGTGAAACGTTTGATGCACTAACGCATGGGAATCTTCAATCTGCGACACTCTAGGCGGCCCATAAACAGCTGTCAAGGCACATTTACAAGAAAAAACAACCAGCGAGGCGCTTACAACGTCTGTTACAGATAGTTCCCAAACCGGAGCGTCGACAAATTTCATGCACGGCTCCAGAGTGATCTTGCGGCGTTATTTTCTTACTTCCTGAATGGCGGGAACCAACTCGGGGATTTCGATGCGAATCATCGTGCCTTCGCTCGGCCGGCTGTGGATGTCGAGTTGAAAATCCGTTCCATAAAGAACGCGCAGCCGCTCGCGCACATTGCTCAGTCCAATCCCTTCCACATACACGTGCGGCAGCTTTTCTTCCGAAATCCCCACGCCGTTGTCTTCAATCTCGATGCTTAGGCGGCCCTCTCGGCCGATGGTGCGCAGTTCAATTTTGCCGCCGCCGATTTTCGGCGCCAGCCCGTGCTTCAAGCAATTTTCGACAATCGGCTGCAGCAGCATGCTGGGCACGAACGCTTCGAGCGCGGCATCGTCGACCCGTTTCACAATTTCCAGGTTCTCGCGGCCAAAGCGGGCCACTTCGATGTCCAGGTAGTCGTCGATGAATTGCAATTCCTCGCGAAGCGGTACAAACGTTTCGTGCTTGCGCAACAACCTCCGAAGGATATTGCTCAGCTTGAGCACCACGCCGCGGGCAGAGTCCGGATCAAAACGGATCAACGCCGTTACGGTGTTCAACGTATTGAAAAGAAAATGGGGGTTGATCTGCCGCGACAGCGCGTCCATACGCGCCTTGAGCAGAAGCTGCTGGTGCCGCTCAAGGTTCATTTCGTTGCGCGTGTTGTTCCAGATTTTCAAGGGTGACGCTACCGACATCAACGTGGCAATAACAGCGAGGATCAGCCACCAGTCCCAGCGCGCATGAATGGCGAAAAGCCATTTTGGTTTGGTCGCCAGCACCAAAGCCACGCGCCCCACCTCCAGGCCCACGCACGTTGCGAGCGGCGCCATTTCCCAGGACAACTCGGCCTTCCTCAATAAGCGGACCGTAGCCTTAGGAATGTTCAAAAAGGTGAAGGGTCCGAAATTCCAGAGGTCTTCTTTATTGGGGATGGCCTGGCGGATCAACCCACCGAGCAAACCGGCCGAGGAAGCCGCGGGCATCGCCAGCCACTCATGCCCCACCAAAGCGGGGATAGTGATGATGGCCCCGCCGATGGGTCCTACGACGCGGCCTCCCAGCAAGCCCATGAGGAACGCGCCCTCGAGCGACAAATCGGCGAAGGAATAGGCAGCGCCGCCAATCAGGCGCAACGTCACGCCCAAAATCAGCGGGGGCACCATGAAGAGCATCAATTTCAGTTTTTGATCGGGGTCGCGCTGCTCTGTGAATAACACGCGGCGCAGCGTGTTCCACCGGGCAAGGAGTGCAGCAAAAGAAGACGCAACCGCCACCTTCAGCAACAAAGTGAAAAGGAACTCGCGAACTGAGGAACCTGTGTCCATGGGCGGCCGCGCCTCAGGTAACGCTAGCCAATCCGATGAACGATGTAAAGCGAGTTACCGAAAGGGGAAAGGAACTGGTCAGTTTAAGGTCCGCCTGTGGCCCCTACCAATTTGTAATGGATCCGTCCGGCCGAAAGTACGTCTGCGCACGATTCGTATCATATTTCGTTACTTCCAGAATCGTCGTTAACTTGCTCATATCCAGCTCGACGCCGAGTCCCGACCTGTCGTTGGGATAGAGCTTCCCGTTCTTGAAATCCAGACAGACTGGCACATGCGGAAGCTCCCTGCCTTCAAAGTTGTACTCCATCAGCAGCGGCCCCGAGAATGTACCCAGCGAATGCACCAGCGCGGCAGTGGCGATGGGTCCGGTGAAGTGAGGCACTATGCCCACGAAATGCGTCTCGCAGATCGCCGCGATCTTCATCATTTCGGTGATACCTCCCACGTTCGGAAGCGTGGCGCGGACGTAGTCGATATCGTGGTTCTCGACCAGGGCATTGAAATCCCATCGATTACCCCATTCCTCGCCCGCCGCGATTGGAACTTTCACTAACCTTCGCAGACGCGGAAGGTCTTCGCCGAATGCCTCCGCGCGTACCGGATCCTCGACAAAATAAGGCGCGAGTGGTTCGATCAGGTCGCAGCCGCGAATCGCGTCCGACAAATCGAATCGCTGGTGAAAATCAACGCACCAATCGCCATCCTTCCCGACGCCTTCGCGCGCTTGCACGCACTCATCGTAAAGCTGATTCAGTTTCTGATGCGTGTTGAACGTGGTGTTCGCCGGAGTGTCAGCCGCGCCCATGCGGAACGCGCGATAGCCGGCTGCAATCGTGGCCGCGGCGCGTTCTTTCACGCTCATGCCCGGCTTGATGCCGGGGATGCTGCCGGCGGTGTTGTAGCATTCGCAGTAATTCCGCACCATACCGCCCAGAACTTCGTGAACCGGCAGTTTCAGCACCTTGCCCTTAATGTCCCACAGGGCGAGATCGAGTGCGCCGAGTGCATGTTCCTTTTCACGCCCGGGAGGATAAAAGAACGACCGCGACATGTCTTGCCACAGCCGTTCGATATGCTGCGGGTCCTGCCCAATCAGCCGACCGGCGCACGGCTTCAGCGCATCGGGGAATCCGCCTTCCCCAACGCCCGTGATTCCCGCGTCAGTTTCAATGGTCACGACCGTGTCGGCCTGGTTGAAGAGCGGGTTTGGATTAGGCGGCGCATAAGCCCGCACGCGCGTGATTTTCATCTTCGGCAAGGCCGCCTGCAGCAGCGGCAGACGCGCGAGTCCGTACACACCCGCAGCCATCGATCGGAGGAATAATCGCCTGTTCATCTTGCCACCCTCCTTCAGCAACCACGCGACCGTTTGCACTTCCTCTCAAGCCCCTGCGGAAAAACTTTCCGATGTGAACGTGGCTCCAGAGAGAGCATTTTATCCCCGAACAGATTCGCAACTGTCTATCTTTCTCCTGAAACCGCGGAGTTACGAGGACATGCCCCAGCCAGGTGAAGCAGTCGTCCGGTTGGAGTCGCGGTTCCTGCTATACTGCTCGTTTCCCATGAGAACGAAATCGCGACAAGGGAGACGGTCAAGCAGGAGGAGTGCGAGCGTGCGGAAGATCGCTCAGGCAGATCTTCCTACGCGCTATGGCCGGTTCACGATTCTTGGTTTTCAGGGGCACGGAAAGAATGAAGAAGCGATCGCGCTGGTCCGGGGAAACTTGAACGGAAAGACCGCACCGTTGGTGCGCGTGCATTCACAATGCTTGACAGGCGACGTGCTGACCTCGCTTCGGTGCGATTGCCGCTCGCAACTCGAACTCTCGCTGAAAAAAATCGGTCAGGCTCCGTCGGGGATTCTCCTCTATCTACCGCAGGAAGGACGCGGCATCGGTTTGATGAACAAACTCCGCGCTTATCAGCTTCAGGACGGCGGGATGGACACGGTCGAGGCAAACGAGAAGCTGGGCTTCGCCGCGGATGCGCGCGAATATGATTTTTCTGCGCAAGTCCTGAAAAAACTTGGCGCAAGGCGCATCCGCCTGCTCTCCAACAATCCGGAAAAGGTGCGGCAACTGGAACAAGCCGGGATTCAAGTCGTGGAGCGCGTTCCCTGCCAGCCGCGCGTGTCGAAGATTTCGCGCGCGTATTTGAAGACCAAAAAGCGCAAAATGGGGCACCTTCTGAAAGGAATCTAAATATTCGCAGGATGTTCTTCAGTGGCACTCGCGGAGTCGTGAGCTGAGATCCTTCGCTTCGCTCAGGATGACAGCGCAGGGAGTTTTCTTGCGCTCAAAGTTCAGCGCCGCTTATCCTCCGCCGACGAATTGCACGATCTCGTAGCGGTCGCCAGCATGGAGACTCGTTTTCTGCCAATCTGGGCGGGAGAGAATTTCGAGATTGCGTTCGATGGCTACGCGTCCGGGGTCTAGCCCCATTTCGCGGAGCAAATCCGTGACCGTGGAGCCTGGTTTTGCGGCGTGCGGTTCTCCGTTGACGGTGATGGTAATCATCGGTGTTCCTTAGCTACGGGATGGGACGCGAGGTTTGGCGCGCAATTGGAAACGCAAATGGGCGCGAGCCTTCCCTTTGGATGCTTCGATGACCAGTGCCACCTCCGGGCCGGTCAGAGGCGGCATGTCAAATTCGAGCTTTGCCCGTCCAAGTGATCCGGTTTCAGAAGAAAATGCAGTAGCCTGCGCGGCTCCCTCCACCCGAGCCATCACCGTGGCATGTTCCACAGGCTTGTTTGCATCATCGTGAATAACGATTTGCAGCAGAGCGCGCTTGCCCGTAAGCCAAGTCTTGGCGTTCAGCAATTCCAGATGGAGAGGAGCAGGGGCTGATTCAGCCTGAACCGCAGCGTGAGGCGCCGACGTCTTTACATCGCCGGGAACGGTCAGGCGAAGTTTGCCGGAGCGGATTTCATCGACGACACCCCGATGCTGGGTATCGACGCGGAGCCTCAAGGCCTGCTCGCGATCCGGATTGAGCGGAAGCAAGTCAAGAAAACTGTTGGTGCGGCGGTGAAGCACACGCCCCTGCAAATATACGGTCGTATCAATGAGCGCCTGAGCCGCTCCGCGCTCCTCCGTCTGGACGTGGTAGGTGTCGCCGGCGATCGTCACGTTGGAATTGTGGCCAAAAGCCATCTTTGTATTCACTCCGGCCCCAGAATTGGCAGGAGCAAGCCTCGCAGAAAGTTTCCGCTCGAATTGACCGAGCGGCTGCTAAACCGTATTATAGCAATTTGACTATGACGGATTCGGGCTTACATACCTATGCTCCACTTCTCCTACACCTGCTGATTGCCACCGGGCTCGCCGGCGCGTTGACGGCAGTTTCCGTTCTCGTGGGGTGGCGGCGGCCGAGCCGAGCGAAGCAACAGGCGTATGAATGCGGCATGGAACCCACAGGTGACGCGCGGGAACCCTTCTCCGTAAAGTTTTACCTCGTGGCGATGGTCTTCATTTTATTCGACGTGGAAGCCATCTTTCTGTACCCCTGGGCCTACATCTTTCGCAGTTTACGCTGGTACGGCTTTGTGGAGATGATGATCTACATTGCCGTTCTCCTGGTCGGTTATCTTTATCTTTGGAAAAAGGGCGCGCTGGACTGGCACAAATAACGGCGCTCGTGGGATTGGAAATTGTGACGGAGTCTTCCAGCCAAAACGCTAATGTTGTTGTCGAGTGCTTGCGATCGTGGAGCCAACAGGCCGTTGCGGAAGTGATTGAATTCCGGGGCGAAACGACCGTCGTAGTGCCTCGAGATTTGCTTCGGGCCGTCGCGGAGCGTTGCCGCGCCGATGCCAAGCTGCAGTTCAACCTGCTGACCGACGCTACCTGCGTGGACCGCTACCCGGTTGAGCCGCGGTTCGAATTGAACTACCACCTGGTGTCCATCCCCAGACGCGACAAGGTGCGGTTGCAGGTGCGGTTGAGCGGCCAAGATCCTGTGGTGGATTCGCTGGTGCCAGTTTGGCCGGGAGCCAACTGGTTGGAACGGGAGATTTTCGACCTGTTTGGCATTCGGTTCAGCGGACACCCCGATTTGCGTCGAATCCTGCTTCCCGAAGATTGGGAAGGCTATCCGTTGCGCAGAGATTATCCGGTGGAAGGCTTCCGCGACGTGCCGAGCACCGGAGAGCTTTTCAAAAAGAGCAGCATGCTATGACAACCGTGGAAACCGTTACCGGCGCAGCCAAGACGATGGTCCTCAACATGGGACCGCAGCACCCTTCGACGCATGGCGTGCTGCGCATTTTGCTGGAGCTGGACGGCGAAACGGTGGTGAAGGCCGTACCTGACCTCGGTTATCTGCACACCGGCATCGAAAAATCCTGCGAAGACAAAACGTACTCGCAAGTTATCACGCTGACCGACCGGATGGATTATCTGAATCCGCTGGGCAACAACTTGGTGTATTGCCTGGCGGTGGAAAAGCTGCTGGGCCTGGAAGTGCCCAAGCGCGCGCAATACATTCGCGTAATGATGGTGGAGCTGCAAAGGATCTCCTCGCACTTGGTATGGCTGGGAACGCATGCCATCGACCTGGGAGCGATGTCCGTATTTCTCTATTGTTTCCGCGAGCGGGAAGAGATTTTGAACATTTTCGAAATGTTCGCCGGCCAGCGGATGATGACCAGCTATATTCGCATCGGCGGAGTGGCTCTGGACCCACCGGCGGGCTGGCGGCAGGCCGTGGACAAATTCTTGCGCATGATGCCTAGCCGCGTGGACGAATACGAGACGCTGCTCACGCAAAACCCCATCTGGATCGGGCGCACCAAGGGCGTCGGGTATATTTCACCGGAAGACGCGATTGCCCTGAGCATGACCGGCCCGACGCTGCGCGCGGCGGGGGTCGCATACGACAACCGCAAGGTATTTCCCTACTCCAGCTACGGGGAATTCAAGTTTGAAGTGCCTACGCGCACGGAATCGGATTGCTACGCGCGGTACCTAGTGCGCGTGGCGGAGATCCGCGAAAGCCTGAAAATCGTCCGGCAGGCCATGGAAAGAATTCTCGACGAAGGACCCATCAAGGCGGAAGCGCCGGGGATCATCCCGCCGCAGCGCGAAAAGATGAAGACGGAGATGGAAGCGCTCATCTACCACTTCAAGATTTTCACCGAAGGATTCTCGCCGAAACCGGGCGATGCGTTCGTATCCGTAGAATCGCCGCGAGGCGAGCTGGGATGCTTCGTGGCCAGCGACGGCTCGCCAAAACCGCTGCGCGTGCACTTCCGATCACCATCGTTCATCAATTTGCAAGCCCTGCCGAAACTCATCGAAGGGCAATTGATCGCGGACGTGGTTGCGTGCATCGGGACGATTGACATCGTGCTCGGAGAAGTCGACAGGTAGCCATGGAACTTTCCCCCAAACTTTCGGCGAAATTCGAAAAACTGCAAACCAGCTATCCGGTGAAGCGCAGCGCGCTGATCCCCATGCTGATGTACGCGCAGGACGAATTCGGCTACATCAGCGATGAAATGATCGACGAGATTGGACGGCGGCTGGACTTGAACAACGTCCAAATCGAGGAAACCCTGGCCTACTACTCGATGTTGCGGCGCAAACCCATGGGCAAGCATCACGTGCAGATTTGCACCAACGTGGCGTGCATGCTGAAGGGCAGCTACGAAGTGCTCCAGCGCGCCAAAAAGCGGCTGGAGATTGGGCACAAGGAAACCACGCAGGACGGCGTTTTCTCGCTCGAAGAAGTCGAGTGCATCGGCGCGTGCACGGG
>WNFW01004963.1_pt1 | contig 10034 bp, 8 predicted proteins | sample 5400131 | NCBI WGS metagenome assembly WNFW01 (sample SAMN13153362, study PRJNA577476) | soil metagenome | isolation source: 20 cm soil or saprolite under grassland replicate 1 | place: USA:California | collected 2016-06-15
GCCAAGGCCTCCGTTAAAGCAAAGCCTAAGATAGCATAAGAGAAGAGTTGAGGACGAAGGGAAGGGTTTCTGGCTGTAGAAATAATAAGGGAAGCAAAGACTATCCCTACTCCTACTCCAGCTCCAGCTAGACCTATGGTTGCCAGTCCAGCACCAATGATTTTTGCAGAAGGTAGCATATAGTTACAGAGACTTCATGCCGCCTATGAGCGTATAGGAACATCCAATGGTCACCTACCTTGATAGGGTAGGGAGGAGAACTTAAACCAATTAATTACAGACCAAGAAAAACCAAGGCCACTCCTCCTTAATTTACTAGGGGGGTCCTCGGAGTGGTGTCCTGGGGTGTCATAAGAGCCAATCCGTCATACTTTTTCTCCTTAATCTTCTTTACCGAGTCTTGATACTCTTTCCAATTCCTATTACTTTCTTCCATAAGCTTATTATTTCTCTCTCTTCCTCCCCTCGCTCTCCTTATTTCCTCCACAGACTCCCCTTCTTGTACTTCCTCAATTACCTTTTGGTATATTCTTCCCTACTATCTTTATTATATTCCATCAAAGTTGACCATTTATCCCTACCTCCAACATTAGTAACAGAATAAGAAGTATCGGAGGGTAGCACTATCATCTGCTCGTTTATGTCCATCGTATTACTTTTGATAGAAGCGTTAGAAAACATTGAGTTAGAAATAATCAAGTTATAAAACCCCATGGAACCAGTAAGATAGCTCAATCCCATAGAGTACCATTAAACTGAGTATGTGGGGGTTCGAACCCCAACAAAACCGTTTAAAAGACGGCTGCTCTACCTTTGAGCTACATACTCCTCATCTCTATAAGAGCATCTAGCGATAAGGGGGGAATGATATATTACAGCTCACCAAAATAGAACGACTCCAACTGGAATAAGAGCTGCTGATCGTCACACTACGCGGTAGTACCCCTTAGCAGATTAAGCAACAATGGAAAGTAATCTTACCCATTAGGGTCAGGTAGTCTGAGGCGGGATAGGCTGCACTCAGTAACCTTGGTCCCCCGGTTCAGCGAGGGGGGTCGGGGGGGGCTCAAGGCCCGGGGGCGGGGATTGGAATTGGGAGTCTTCTCAGAAGGGGGTATTTTTTATTAGTAGTATATGAACTACCTTTTGGGGTTGCTAATTGCTATAGAACCCCGAAGTCTGTAGAAGGCAACTATGATAGCTAAGCCTATCGCACTTTCAGCTGCCGCAACCGCGATTACGTAGATTCCGAAACCCTGTGCCAAGATATCCGAATAGGTATAAGAGCTCAATAAGAGCAAGAGAGCGACTGCAAGGAGCATAAGCTCCAAACAGAGCAACATGAGAACAAGATTTTTGCGGTTTACTATGAAACCCATCAATCCTATCAGGTATAATATCAGAGAAAATAGCATTGTAGTTACTTTTTGGTCTTACTTCTAAAGGTTAGTTAGCTAGCCGCTATAAGCTAAAAGGGGGATCCCTAATAAGACAATAGAAGGAGAGGTAAAAGGTATCTCCTTTAAAATCCAAATCTTCTTTGTACTAAACCCCTCTTTTCCTTAAAATTCCCCCCGTTCTAAGGGTCCAAGTAGTAATGTGTTGGCCTAATAGGGGGTATTGGAATTTACCTTATTTCAAGGCTCCTGTTTATCTTACCTATTAAACGACTAGACCTAAACTGGGCTGAGAAGATTCGAACTTCTTTTTTCCGAATCAAACTCGGATGTCTTACCTATTAGACGACAACCCATATCTGGAAGAGGGAGACAGCCTGTACTCTGACGCTCCCTAGATAGGGTAGTTTTGTTAGGATTATAATGTAGCAGAAGAAGTGAAAGAATCAAAACCAGGATAACGTTAACCCTTTAAAATATGAGATACTTAGAACCCGACTCGATAGGATATGCGAGCAGGTATATGAGGCCGAACCAAGGCTTGAACCTTAGGCACCTCTCGCTTAATAAGGGAAACCCTTGGCTTGTGTAGTATGTTAGAGCCACCCTAGGTAGGGTTGGACAAGATTATGCTAAGATAAGGCTAAGCTATTCCTAAGGTGGGTAATGGTAGGGTTAATTCTAGACTATTTTAAGGTGTGTATGAGGGATAGTCTCCTGCTATTGAGACTAAGGCAGGGTAAGAATGGTTATATTTGACTATATTTGAAAGGAAGGGTGGAGAGAGGTTAGGTCAATTTCATTAAAGGTTAGGTATGGTTATAGTTAAGTTTGGTAATGTGATAGGTTTAGTTAAAGGTAAGGGGTAGTTATACTGAGCCTTCGGCTCCATCCGCAAGGGAGGATTAGATATGGTGAGCGAAAGCTCTTCTCGAGGTTTTCATCTTACTGTGTTCCTTAATGATATCTAATGATAGCTTCTGTGAGGCTCTTATTATTTGGTACCGACTCGATGTTATTGTAAGGGTTTTTAAACCTGTGGCTTTATGTCCGCACAAGTTTCCCTTGGCCCCCCGGTAGGGCTCAAGGCCGGGGAACGCGGGTTGCCCGGGCAGTCCCCCCGACCGGAGCGGGGCACCTTAGGTACCTCAAAAGGCTGAGGAGCGACTCGAACGCTCATCACAGATTTTGCAGATCTGTACATTAATCCTTTATGTTACCCAGCCGTAGGGGGCCCCCGGCCTTGGGCCCTACCGGGCCCTCGGCTCGGGGACCAAGGTTTTATAAGATAAACCTAATATTAATAGATCGTTCGTTATAACTAATCTGTCTAACAGAGACACTTACTCTCTCCTTTTCTAGTTGCATGTAGGGGAAATTCGATTTCTTGATAAGTTTGTTTCAATCTACCTAATAGTGAACTGATCTTTTTAATAGAGTTCTTATATTCATATCTAATTGAGTACTCATCATGGATCTTACCAACTACTTTAATTCCCGTTTCTTGTCTTAATAGATGTAATATCCTAGCAAATCAATCACTGCATGTCCCTTGGACAATTCATTCAAGGCAAATGTTCTACTTATAGAATGGGGAGTAATTATTCGAGTTCAACCTAGCTGTTTACTTACTGTTTTCAAGGCAGTGTTAATACTTACTCTTGGATGGAAAATTATCGTAGATAGGGGATCATCAAAAATAAGTATCGGGAAGAGGATTCGAACCTCTAACTTACATGTATGAAATGTACGTATTAACCCTTATACTATCCCGACTCTTAGGGACAACGCAGGGTACTTAGGAGGGGGCCCAATGGGACCATTAACGGTAAGGAGGATGGGGGGAATTTTGAGAAGAAAGGAAAGCAAGATACTTGTCTAAAGAAACAGATTCGATAACGATTGGCATAGCATAATGGAGGACACCACACAATTCGCGACAAGAACCATAAAAGACACCCTCACGATTAATAATGACAGACGTTTGATTGAGGCGTCCGGGGATTGCGTCAAGGGTGATACCTAGAGAAGGAACAGCAAAGGAGTGAATAACGTCACGAGCAGTGATGATAAAGCGTATGTGGGTATCTACAGGAAGAATTACCCTATTGTCAACTTCCAGTAAACGTAATTGCCCCGGTTCGAGTTCTGAATCAGGAACCATGTAAGAGTCAAACTCTATAGTTTCACCTGTGTCATTAACATAATCACTATACTCATAGGACCAGAACCATTGGTTACCAATACCCTTAACAGTGATGACTGGGTCTATTACCTCGTCTAAAAGATACAGGAGCTTGAAACTAGGGAAAGCAATAGCAATCAGCACGAGCGCTGGCGTTATTGTCCAAATAAGCTCAATAAGTGTCAACCTCCCTTCCTAAGAGTGCAATAGGATTGAGAGGTCGGACTATTTCTTCATGCCTTACTAATTAGCATGTTCCACATATAGTCTCTGAGGATCCCTCTTCGTCAGAGAGGTTTCCTGCTGATAATCACTATAACATTTGCCTATGTTACTCCCTGGTTAACAGGTAAGTTGACTTATGTAGTGATGTTCCAGCATACAGTGGAATGCACAGGGCAGCAGATTCTTTCATTGTCTGTTAGGGTTTCTGCCAATAATTACTGGTTATGTTGTGATCGGCCAATCAGTTTGAAGTATGCTGTAGTGTCAATAACATTAACACCATTTGGCACAGCATTACTGTAGTGGAAGCTTAATTCGCCTTTGTACAGTAACTTAGGATCAGCTAAGTACCGATCAAACGCTTGAGATCGGTTAGCTACTCGCCATATGAATCGTGATGTATCAGCTTTGGACTTGAATGTCACCCAAACATCGTGTTTAATATCATTATTACCAATGCTACTTTAGCACCTTTGGGGTTGTTAGATCTCCATTGGCTGTTAGTAGCCACAACGTAGTTAGGGTTCTTGACAAAGAAGAATTTACCTTGTGTAGTAGCCACTGGTTTTTCTATGTTAACTACCGTTCAATGTACTTAAACTCTACTTTGTTATCCAGGGCCTTAGCTGCCTGAGCAGGACTAGGGTAGGTATCATGTAGAGTTTCCTTATCCTGGTGTAATGCATGAATCCCATCTGGAAGACTATCAATGTCCACGTCCTGAATAGGATTGGTATTAAGTGTTGGGCCTAAGGGTCGTGGTGCCACAGTAGCTCCTTCTTCCCGTATTGAAACGACAAAACCGAATGTAGGGCTCCAAACTGTAGTATCATTATTCAGATGTGCTATCAATGTGTTGTAGCCTATTCCTAGCTGGTTTGCTAATCTACCTTTGAAGAGCGAGTTGGCTACTTGTCTAGTTACATTTGTGGTAGCATCAGTAGCGGTTACTACGAAGTTAGCTTCAAATGGTTTGGCCACATTCTTAGGAGTCCATTGAGTTAGGAACTTCACGTTATCCCTGTTAACAGTAGGCTTTAGTACAGTGATTATAGCCTGCTCCTGAACACGAATTATCCATCTAGTACAGTTGATGAGAATGTCTATCTCATTGACGCTAAGCACGTAGTCCTGGTGTTTGATAGCAAACTCATGTAACAGGTTCACTTCCGTAACTACTACACCAAACGTAATATTGGCCCACCCTCCTGCTCGTTTGACAAAGCTATTAAAATCATTGAGCCGTGAGCCCTTTCGTATGAGCTTAGAGTACTCCGATCTGTCCCTTTATTCGATTAGAGAAAGCTAAAGTGGATCCTACGTAAAACGTATTCAAGTGATTACACATTAGAAGTACACACCTGCGTAAGACATTAGGTCGGAATTGTTAAACAAGGATGCCATACTTTGACTGTGATGGGCTACAGTTTTGTGGTCACCTTGAGAGGTGTCATTATACACAGCAGGTGATGGTTTAGGGTCTTTCGTAATCAGATGTTGAAGTCGCTCATTACTCTGTAGATAGTCTAGTACAGGGCTATTCGTACCCTTAAGGTACTTAAACATAGCTAACACTACGTTACGACCAATTGTCATTGCTTTAGTCTCATGCCATGGAATTGGCTGCAGGGAGGAATTGGATGGTAGCTTACCCTAATGCTCTTCACGGGTGTAGTAGACTGAGTAGCACTATGAGGACTAGAAGTCGAGTAGTGACGACCCTGAGTCCCATGAGGTGAACAGACGGGTTTCTGCTGCCCTGAGGGCCCTTTCAGACCATGGTTATGGTATTTGTGCACGATCTGGTTATGGTAGCTATTGAACTTCCGGATCGTTGAGCTTAGCATCCAGCCAACCCCTAGCAGGATAACTATGAGGTAGAACATAATCTGATCGTGCAACTCTACGATGCCCTCGAACGAAGGAGATGCCCCGTCTTGAAACCCTATTTGCCATGGCTGAGGTGCATCATTGCATGCTACTTTAACCGTAAGAATGGTATTGAATAGGAATCTAAGCATATTAGTCATCAAGATTTATGAGCCCTTAGATGTAGAGAGAAAGAATCGAAGCGAGATGAACCCCGCGGCTTTAATGGTAAGGGGGATTCTACCAACAGAAGTAGTAGCTACCATTGATTGTGTCCGGTTGCCCGGGCAGACCACTCCCCTTCAGTACGAAGCACCCCTCGAATTGGCTTCCTACGGGAGCCCCCGGCCTTGAGCCCTACGGGCCCTCGGCTCGGGGGGGGCGACAAGCCAGCCAGACTGTAGAGGCGGCGCTGTAGGTGACAGCAGCCCGAAGCTGCGAGGTGAAACAATGAAACCAAAATTAGAGGGATTAAGGATTGGCCAAGACAGAGCATCAGATCCCGTCTTTATAGCCCAAAACCTAGGGAATTTTGGCCAAAATTACTGATCCCCTACCCTAGAGCTCTATCGAAAATAGCAGTAAAAGCCATTGCTTGACCAATTGCCCCATCAATTCGAGATGTCAATCTCTTTACTAGGTAATCTCTTCAACGATTGATAAAAAAGGATGCTGATCTTTCTCAAAGCTGGTTAATCCACTTTTTGTTGAGATGACATTTTTAAGCACCTAATTAAATGGGTATTCTTGGGAGATCAAGCAAATGATGGGAACCAGTGAAAATGTGCATCAAGACTTTTGAACAGTGTCTGAATGGGCATGCCAAGCTGCCTCCATCTTCTCTTGAGGAATTACTGACTGTATGTCAGGGAATCTCCCCCTGTGTCATCCGCTCTGAAGTTTAGTAGGGACAGACAGTTAAACTCTTCAGACCCCGATAGGACTACCCTACCGGCTGTGCCCGAGGCAGGCTGGGTAAAATAGATTCCCTCCTCCTGAACTGGTCCCCAGGGGTTGCCCCTGGCCTTCCAGGCGGGTCCCCCGGGGTCAACTGGGCAAGCAGGGCCTGAGCCAGGGGTTCCCCTGTGCTTCTTCTTAGGGATAGTCCCCGGGCTAACCGGTGGCTAGCCTTCGGCCGGCAAAGCCGGGCGAAGGTAAATAGGAATCAAATAGAATCAAGTAAAATAAACGCTATCAGGAGAGGGAGGAATCGAACCCCCAACGAGAAGTTTGGAGCTTACCATTTTACCATTAAACTACTCTCCTTATTGGCTGTTGCTTAGCAGCCTGCACCTGGGCCCCCGACTTTGCCAGCCGACGGCTAGCCCCTGGTTAGCCCTGAGACTCTGCCGAAGGCAGAGGGTCTGCTTTTGCGGAATTTCCCCGGGCAGACCGATGGCGTGCCATTGGGCAACCGTGTCAGGCTCGGCCTACACGGGCCGGCAAAGCCGGGGGGGGGGTTATCTAAGGGTGCTTAACCCTTCTGTTTCCTCTTATTATTAGTGTTGTCCGAAGGACCAGTGCTGCACAAGCCAAAGGTGACCGTAGGGGAGTCAGCCAATCTTAACTCTTAATTCAACTAACTGAACAATTATTGCCCAACCACCAGATCATAGGCTAGGCAGGGAGTTTTAATCCTTTTAATCAATTAGTCTACCCCACCACCTTTGCAAGCCCTGCTGCACCGAGCTTCTCTTCCCCTGTCGGCAGAGTCCCGGGCTAACCGGGGGCTAGCCTAGGCCGGCAAAGCCGGGGGCCAGGTCCAAGGTCCTGGGTCTCAAAAATGAGCAACACAAAAGATGAAAAACATATTTAATAAAGCCCTGTAGATAATGGAAGAATATTTGTGATTAGTAAGATAAGCTTGGCTGAGATAGCTAGACATACTCCGTCTTAGATCATCTGAAGATCCTATGTAAAACAAACCTGTGGAGGTATTATACCAGCAATATAAGCCGGACACGGTTGACCAATGGCAGGCCATCGGTCGGGGGGCCAAGGTTTGCCCAGGGGACTTCATGTAGATAACTAGAAATCTGTTTTGTTTCGTATACTTACTTTTACAGAATCAGGATTGGAGGGGGGTTTTAAGAACAAATAGGTAATTCAGAGAAGTGATGATCAATTTGAGTTGATAGTTAGTTAGCAAGATAACTAGTTAGAGAAAAAAGATAACCGTCCTTCTGACAAAGTAAAAAGAGAATAATACACTAAGATTGACTACTGTTTAGTATCTAGAGGTTCAAAAGAAAGGATAAACATAGAACGGAGAACTTTATGAGAATAAGCCAAAGCTTTGAGTGTTCGCATATCACTTTGGCATAGCAGTTTCTGCCTCCCTTAAGGATCTATAGATGCTTATAAGTTCCAGTTTCTCAGAAGAATAAGCGTATAATTTTTGACCTCTACCATACTGAGGGAAATCTATTCCTTTACGACCAAACATAGGATTTTGTCGCCCAGCTTAGCTTTGGACATGTTTGAGCGGGCCTCTTCCGTATGAGTGTAACCCATAGAGCTACCGGCTTGAGGTAAACTATTGGTACTCAGGCGAAAGAGCATCTATAAGTTTTTGTTCAAGCCTTGAGGGGAGTAGGAGGGGTCAACAGAAGAAAAGTGCCTGATTTTTAGAAGTTACCCAAATAGAGAGGGGCTCTGAGTGTGATTGGAGTTGGACCTTCTACATTCTTTAGTCTTTTTACCTGTGATATTAAGAAATGTATTGACCTCAGATTTATTACCTCCCCTTAATTGGAATTGAACCTTGCTTTTTGCCAGAGAGGGGAATTGGATTTTAACCTCTTTTGCCCACCCAGCTGGGTGCAAACTAACGGTATCCTCAGATATGGATATCAAATGGCTGGAACAGCTACTGGACGCTTCACTTCTTCTAAACCAGCTATCCATAACTTCTCAGCTAAATCCTTAGATCCTGCTATTTTTACTCTTACTGAAGAACAATCATTAACTAAGGAAGAAATTGAACAACGTTATGATATTCGTACCCTATTATTAAAAGGAGAAGGAGTTTATCGATTGGATTTTGCTACTCAAGAAAACCGAATGGTTGCTTATTTAACTGAGAATTCTAAAGTAGCTAGCATTTTTATTCAAGATAAAGATTTTCATAGCTTAACTGCTTCTGAATTAGGAATTGATCGTAAGATAGCTAAAGTAATTAATCTAGCTCCAATTTATGGAATGGGAACTTTAGCTTTAGCTACTAAATTAAAGGTGTCTGAAGAACAGGCTGCTAATTGGATGGCTACCTTTTGAGACAATAATCCTGAACTTAAGCACTTTAAAAAAGAACTTATGACTTGTGAAGCCTTTACCACGCCTCTATATGGTAGAAAAATGTACTTAAGAGGACATATGAGGGTTAACTGAGTAATTCAGGGTTCTTGTGCTGAACTATTATGAGAAGCTTTAAAATATCTAGAAAGTCAATTCAATAAAGTTCAAGTACTGCCCCACTTTCACGATGAACTAGTACTGAAATGTAAAGTCTGCAAACTTCATGATAACCAATTATGTCAACCTATTAAGGACCTAAAAGAGGAATTAGAAGCTTTGTATCCTTTTGTGTGACCGGGAACTAATAATAAAGTCTTTAAATTGGAGGTTAAATAATGAAGAGTTTTTTTATTGTAAAACTAATTTTCATAACTGTGAAAAGTACACTTCTGTAGACCAATTGAGAACTGCAGTTAGGGAAGTTTATGAAGTTAAGAAGGACCAGATACTACCGTATGCTTTTTTCTTAAAGGAATTAGGGCTCAAGAAAAGTACCCCTCAACATTGAAAGACATGCCGGCCTCTGAACCTTAAGATTTTAGAAGACGTAGAAACTTATTGTGAAGAAAGCATCTTTAATGGCATTAAATCTAAACCAGAACTAGTTTTTAAGTACTGAGAACTTACCCGTCATAAGGAAGATGTAGTTGAACCTACTAAAACTGAAGAACTACTGGATACAGACTTATTTGGTGATAGTAGTGAATTTAAACCAGAGGATAAATAGTTAGTTATTGGGTGGAGTGGTAGGGGTATTTGTTTAATAAAAGGAGGGTAAGAATGGAAGAAAATATTGAGATTATCTTTTGGGCTACATTTCTTAGAAACGAAGTTAAAAAGATTTCTTATGAGAGTGTACTGGAGAATTGTAAAGAAGAGATATAATACGAGTCAGCCCATCCTTAGTTAGATGTTCTTTATTGAGAATAATTTGAGCAACTTGTGAAGTTAAATCCAATTGTGGTCTCTTCCAATAAAGAAATTCTTGATAATTTTGAAGAAGAGGCAAAACTTGCTCTGCAACTTTTCTACCTGACAGTGAAAGTAGAGTCATACCTTCT
>WNFW01004629.1_pt1 | contig 10032 bp, 8 predicted proteins | sample 5400131 | NCBI WGS metagenome assembly WNFW01 (sample SAMN13153362, study PRJNA577476) | soil metagenome | isolation source: 20 cm soil or saprolite under grassland replicate 1 | place: USA:California | collected 2016-06-15
GGCGGCACACGCCGCCGAGCCCGTGGCGGAGCTCCCGCCGTTCCAGGGCGGCGCCGCGGGCTACGTCGGGTACGACTGGGGCATGATGCTCGAGCGCGTCCCGCGGCCGCGCTACGACGATCTGGCCGTGCCCGACCTGCTGCTCGGTCTATATGACTGGGTGATCAGCTGGGACCACGCCGCCGGACGGGCGTGGGTGATCTCGACGGGCATCCCCGAACGGGGGCCCGCCCGACAGAAACGTGCGGCGAGCCGACTGGCGTTCGTGAGGGAGCGGCTGACGCGGGATGCGGGATGCGAGATGCGAGATGCGTCGGTGCGCATCCCGCATCCCGCATCCCGCATCCCGGCCGCTCCATCGTATCCCGTGCCCGGTGTCCCTCGCGTCCGGTCGAATTTCACGCGCGAGGGCTACCTCGACGCCGTCGCCCGCGTGATCGAGTACGTGTACGCCGGGGACATCTTCCAGGCGAATCTGTCGCAGCGGCTCGAAACCCCGCTCGCCGGCACGCCGCTCGACCTGTACCGCCGAGTGCGGAGCCGCAACCCGGCGCCATTCTCCGCCTACCTCGATTTCGGCGACCTGGTGGTGGCGAGCTCGTCCCCCGAGCGTTTCCTGCGCGTGCACCCGGGCGGCCGAGTCGAGACGCGACCGATCAAGGGGACCCGTCCCCGGGGCCTCTCCCCCGAGCACGACGCAGCGCTCGCGCGCGCTCTCGTGGAGAGCGACAAGGACCGCGCCGAGAACGTGATGATCGTGGACCTCCTGCGGAACGACTTGTCGCGCGTGTGTCGCGCGGGCACGGTGCGCGTGCCGGAGCTGTTCGCGGTCGAGCACTACGCCACGGTCCACCACCTCGTCTCCACCGTCGTGGGTGAGCTGGCGCCGGAGCACGATCCGGTGGACCTGTTGCGGGCGGCTTTTCCCGGCGGCTCGATCACCGGCGCGCCGAAGGTGCGCGCGATGCAGATCATCGCGGAGCTCGAGCCCACGCAGCGCGGCGCGTACTGCGGCTCGATCGGCTACCTCTCGCTCTCGGGCGCGCTGGACACGAGCATCGTGATCCGCACCTGTCTCGTGCTCGGCCGCGACGTGTACTTCCAAGTCGGGGGCGGCATCGTGGCCGATTCCGATCCCGAGCAGGAGTATCGGGAGACCTTCGACAAGGCGCAGGGCTTGATCGCCGCATTGCAACCATGATCCCGAACGGAAATTCACTGATCGCGTTGCTCGCGGCGGGGCTGTGCGCGCTCGCGGCTCCCCCCCCCGCCGCGGCGCAGCAGATCTTTGACGGCACCACGCTCGCCGGCTGGGACGGCGACACCGCATTCTGGCGGGTGGAGCATGGGGCGATCGTCGGCGAAACCACGTCTGAGAAGCCGCTCAAGGCGAACACGTTCATTATCTGGCGGGGCGGCAGGACGCGCGACTTCGATCTGACGCTCGAGTACCGAATGAGCACGCGCAACCCCGCCGGCAACAGCGGCGTCCAGTTCCGGAGCGCGCTGCTGCCGGACGCGGGGCGCTGGGTCATGAAGGGCTATCAGGCGGACATCGACGCGGCCGACGCATATACGGGCCAAATCTATGAAGAGCGGGGGCGCGGGTTTCTCGCCCGGCGAGGCCAGGCGGTGCGCGTCACCGACGGCGGGCAAGTGACGCCGCTGGAGCCGGTGGGCGACCCCGACGTCCTGAAGTCGTTCGTGAAGCGCGGGGACTGGAACCAGGTCCGAATCGTCGCTCAGGGCGCGACGATCACGCAGTTCGTGAATGGACATCTCACCAGCATGCTGGTGGACGAGGACCCTCGCGGCCGCGCGTTGGACGGCTTGCTAGGCCTGCAGCTGCACGCCGGACCGCCCATGAAGATCGAATTCCGGAACATCCGCCTGAAGCAGGCGGATTCCGTCACGACCCTCGCGCACGCGGACTGGCTGACCGACGGTGACAACCCGCGGCGCACCGCCTGGCAGGGGGATGAGACCATCCTGACGACCCGCAGCGCCAAAGACATCAGGTTGCTGTGGAAGATCACGCTCGACAACACGCCGCGGGAAATGCACTCGCTCTTGCCGGCGCTCGTGGTGGGTCGGGTGGACACGCGCCAAGGACCCACACAGATCGTGGTCGTGACAGGCGTGTCCGACAATCTGTACGCGATCGACGCCGGGGGCGGCGTGCTGCTCTGGAAGAGACGCTTCGACCACTCGTCGGTGGGCGACACCACTCCTCGGAGCGGTCTCATGTGCCCCGGCGGCATCACCGCGACGCCGGTGATCGCTTCCACCGCCGTGCCGGGCCGGTACACGATCTACGCCGTGTCGTGGGACGGGATGCTCCACCAGGTGAACGTCGCCGACGGCGAGGATGCGGCGCCGCCCGCCAAGTTCATGCCGCCGAACGGCAAGCCGTATGCGCTGAACCTCTGGAAGAACGTGATCTACACGCACACCGCTCAAGGGTGTGGCGGTCATCCGAACATGGCCTACGCCTACGACCTCGCCACGGGCAAAGTCGGCAGCTGGGGACCAGCGGGCGGCGGCATGTGGGGCCGCACGGGACCCGCCATCAGCTCGAACGGCGTCATGTACACCGGGACCGGGGACGGGCCGTGGGATCCCGAGCGCGGGATCTACGGGAACGGGATCGTCGGCATTCAGCAGAATCCGACCACCAAAGCGCTCGAGCTGGTGGACTACTTCGCGCCGTCCAACGCCGAGTGGCTGTTCAAGCGCGACCTCGACATGCAGGTGACGCCCGCGATCTTCGAGTACAAAACCCGGGAGCTCATGGTCTCGGCCGGCAAGGAGTGCCGTGTGTACCTGATGGACACCGAGTCTATCGGCGGCGATGACCATCGCACGCCGCTGTACCGCACGCCGCTCTTGTGCAATGAAGGCATCAATTTCGCCTCCGCGGGCGTCTGGGGAGCGATGGCGAGCTGGGTGGATGCGAACGGCACGCGCTGGGTATTGGCGCCGTTTTGGGGACCCAAGCACTCACTCTTCCACGCGCCGGTGGAGCACGGCGAAGTGAAGGACGGCGCGATCGCCGCGTTCAAGCTGGAAGAACGGGACGGCGGCCTCCAGCTCACGCCGGCCTGGATCTCTCACGACATGAACCGCGCCGAGCCACCGGTCGTCGCGAACGGCGTCGTCTTCGCGTACGGCAGCGGCGAGAGCACCACGCAGGCGACGCCGGAGCTGGGCCTCCGGGCCAATTCGTCCGAGATCCGCATCAAGAATTCCACCCATGCCGTCCTGCACGCGCTCGACGGTCAAACCGGCGAAGAGCTGTGGTCGAGCGGCAGCGAGATCACGTCCTGGAACCACTGGGCCGGCCTGGCGGTTGCCAACGGCCGCGTCTACCTCGGCACGTTCGACGGGACGCTGTACTGCTTCGGGATCACACCATGAGAGCGTCCGCCGCGGCGGCGATGGTGTGTCTGGGCGTCGTGGCGGGGACGCCCGCCGCGCGCGCCCAGGATTGGACGACCGGTGGTTATGACGCGCAGCGCTCGTCTTGGGTCAGAGCGGAGGGCAAGATCTCCGCGGCCAGCTTGCAAAAGCCCGGATTCCAGCTGCTCTGGAAGCTCAAGCTCGATGATGAGTCGACCGCGGCGCGCACCGTAACGCCGCCCGTGCTGCTCAGTCTCGTGATCGGATACCGGGGATTTCGGGCCTTGGGTTTTGTCGGCGCGCCGTCCGATCACGTCGTGGCGATCGATACAGACCTTGGCCGGGTGGAATGGGAGCGGCGGCTCTCCCCGGGGGCGCCATCGCCCGGTGGCTCGCCGGCCTGCGCGCGGGAGATGACGCCCAACTTGGCGCGCCCGACGAACGCGGCGCTCCCGGATTTGATCGGGGGAGCCAGGCGTGCCTCGCGGGCCGGTCAGCCCGCACGCGGTGCGGTCGGCGCCCCCGGGGAGGGCGCCGTGACGCTGGCGGAGCTGGAGGCACGTCGCCGGGAAGCCCCGCGGGCCGCCCCGGTCCCGCCCAAGTCCGCCGGCCCGGGGACGAGCCCGCGCCCTTTTCCCATCTTGTACGCCCTGTCGAGTGACGGCATGCTGCGCGCGCTGAACGTCATGAACGGCGCCGACGCCGAGCCACCAGTGCCGTTCCTTCCGCCCCATGCCAACGCGCGTGGGTTGATCGTCGTCGATGACGTCGCCTACGTGGCAACCACCCGGGGTTGTGGGGCGGCCCCGGATGGCGTCTGGGCACTCGACCTGGGCGCGAAACAGGTCACCACGTGGCGCGCCCCTCGTGGGATTGCGGGCGCCGTCGGTCCCACCATCGGTCCGGACGGAACGATCTATGTGGCGACGAGGGACGGACAATTGGTGGCGCTCGAGTCACGCACCCTGAAGCCCAAGGGGGCCTATCGCTCCGGCGGGCCAGCCTTCATCTCCTCGCCTGTCATCTTCGAGCATCAGGGCAGCCTGTTGGTGGCCGCGTCGAGCCGGGATGGACGGATCCGGCTGCTCGACAGCCGCCACTCGTCCTTCATCAGGGTGCCGCTGTTGTCCCACACCGCGGCGACCGCGGCCGACGCGCTCGCCAGCTGGGCGGACACGGACGACACCCGCTGGCTCGTGCAGGCGGCCGTGCCGTCTGGCGCCATTGTAACGTGGAAGGTGGTCCACCGGGACAGCGTACCGACGCTCCAGCCCGGTTGGGTGGCGCGTGATATTCCGGCGCCGCTCGCGCCGGCGGTCGTCAACGGCGTGATCTTCGCCGTCTCCCGCGGCGCGCGGCCCGCTTCGCCCGCTGTGCTCTTCGCGCTCGACGGAGCCACCGGTCGGGAGATATGGAACAGTGGCACCACGATTCCACCGGTCGTCCGTGCGGCACTGTCGGCCGGGGGCAGCCAGGTGTACCTAGCGACCGGCGATGGTACGCTGTACGCGTTCGGATTCCCGATGGAGCACTGAGGTGCGCTGGGCGGCGGTGGGGGTCGCGGTCCTGATGGGCACCGCTCACGCGGCGGCCCAACTGCCCGATGGGCCGGGCAGGGAGGCGACCGTCAAGCTTTGCTCGCACTGTCATGGCGCGGACGTCGTGATGTCGCTCCGCCAGGATCGGGCGGGGTGGGCGGCCACGCTGCGGAAGATGAGCGCGCTCGGCGCCAAGGGAACGGACGAGGAGTTTCGTGCCGTGCTCGGGTATCTGGCGGCGCACTTCCCGGCCGAGGAGCTCGCGCGGATCAACGTCAACACGGCGACGGCGATCGAGCTAGAAAGTGGACTGACGCTACGGCGCTCGCAGGCCGCGGCGATCATCGCGTACCGGTCGCAGCACGGCACGTTCAAGTCCCTCGAGGATCTGAAGCAGGTGCCGGGTCTCGATAGCGCCACCATCGAAGCCAAGAGGGATCGCGTGACGTTTTGACGGTGGGACCTCCGACCCGTTCGACCGGCTGCTGATCGTGCAGGCGCTGGACGAAGGGCTGACCTGAGGCCCACCGCGGTCCCTGCCGCGGCGGCGCATCAGTCTCCCCGTCCCTGAGCGCGAAGCCGCCCGGCCCCGCTCTTGCGTCATCCCGGCGACAGTGGCGCGGCGGACCCGCCCGCCGCGGTTCTCGCCGTAGCCGGTGACGGAGGTAGCCCATGGCCCGCTTCCCTCGTGGAATGTGGCTCTTGTGCGCGATCCCGTTCGCGTTGCAAGGGTGTGGCGGAGGTGGTGGCACCGAGCCCGGGCCCGCACCCAAGCCCGCCAAGCTCTCGAACCCCGACAACACCGCCGCCCAGCTTCAGGCGCTGACCGCGCCGTTCCAGACCGCCGCGTTCCAGAACTTCGCCGCGCTCCATCAACATTTCGGCCCCGCTGGTTCGGCGCTCGCGGCGACGCTATCGCCCATGGTGGCGCCTGCGGTCACGACCGCCGTCGTGGCACCTGGTCGAGTCTGGCGGAGCAGGCTCGCGACCTCGCCGGTCGCGGACGCGATTTTCCGGGACACGGTGCGCGGCAAGACGTTCGTCTGGGACACGACCGCGGCACGGTACGTCACGTCGACCGCGGCTGGCGCCCCCGCGAACGGCGTGCGGTTTGTGCTCTATACCACCCAACCGCCAATTAGCGAGCCGTCTCGTCCGTTGATCGCGATGGGGTACGCCGACCTCACAGACCAAAGCACGTCCAGCGCGGCTGTGCTCGGCGTCGCCGTCCTCGGGGGGACGGGCCCGACGCCGGCTACATACGTGAGCTACACCGTCGCTCGCTCAGCCGCGCCGGAGCGGGCGTGGGCGGTCGTCGGCTTCGTGACTGACGGCGTGACCCTGCTCGATCTCACGTCGGCTGTGACCGCCACGTCCACGCTCACGGTCCAGACCGCAGTGGAGGACGCGACGGATGGTACGCACGTCAGCGAGACCGGCACCCTGTCTCGCACGTGGGAGAACAGCGCAGATTTCAGCCTGACGAGCGGCGCCGATACCGTCCGCGCCACTGGAAGCGTGGCGCTGGACACGACGGGTCAGAGCTGGGGGAGGGGGAGCGTGGCGGTTACGGTGAATGGACAGGCGTTCGCCACGATCACCGTCGCGCCGGCCGGCCCGAGCTATTCCGGAGCGAGCGGCGTCGAGCTCACCTCCGCGGACGAGACAGCGCTCGAGCACCTGTTCATCGCTTGGGCCAGCCTGTTCGGAGCCGTCACGGTGTTGACCGACCCGGCGTGGGTGCTGGGCATGTGAGGGGGGCGGGCGCGCCGCCCCGGCGCCGCTACTCGTAGCGCAGCGCCCGCACCGGATCCACGAGGGACGCCCGTCGGGCCGGAACGTATACCGCGCCGAGCGCCACCAGCATGAGCAGCGCGACGGCGAGCGCGAATACCAGGGGATCGTGGCCCTCGAGCCCGTAGAGCAACGACCGGGCGGCGCGCGCCAGACCGAGCGCCCCGTTCTACACCACGAAGGCCGAGGGCTCCGGGATCGGGCTCGCGCTCTCGCGACAGATCGCCGAGGCGCACGGCGGGACGCTGACACTCGTCAACCGCAGCGATCATCAGGGCTGCGAGGCTAGGCTCTCCCTACCGACCCCAGCTCGCTGACTCGAGCGAAGGCCCAGCAAGCAGATCCCTCTAGTTAACATGCGGGAAGTCTGTCACCTTTCCTTGCTTGAGCCCATGATCCTGCTCATCGACAACTACGACTCGTTCGTCTACAACCTGGCCCGCTACGTACGCGAGCTGGGAGAACAACCCGTTGTACGACGGCACGACGCCACGACACTCGAGGAAATCGAGGCGCTGCGGCCGTCACACATCATCATCTCCCCCGGGCCTTGCACGCCCGGGGAGGCGGGGATTTCGACCGACGTCGTCCGGCGCTTCGGCCCCACCACGCCGATCCTCGGTGTCTGCCTCGGCCACCAGTGCATCGGCGCCGCGTACGGCGCCGGCATCGTGCGCGCCGGGCGCCCCATGCACGGCAAAGCGTCCCAGATCCATCACGACGGGAGTGGCCCGTTCGCGGGTCTCCCGAACCCGTTCCCGGCGGCGCGCTACCACTCACTCGTCATCTCCCGCTCGGGGCTTCCTGCCGATCTGCGCGTCAGCGCCAGCGCCGAGGACGGGGAGATCATGGCGGTGGAGCACCTGCGCCACCCGGTGATCGGGCTGCAGTTTCACCCCGAGTCCGTGCTCACCGAGTACGGCTACGTGCTGCTCGACCGCTTCTTGCACGGCGCAACGACGCGGCTCGAGGATCTGCCGGACCGGGCCGACGGCGTCGTTCCGCCTCCGGTCGAGCTGGTCGGGTGATCATCGAGTCCGTGCTCACGACCATGGACGCCCGCGGGGCGACCAACTTCGCCCCCATGGGTGTCGAGTGGGGAGAGCAAGAGATCGTGATCAAGCCGTTCCTCGAGACCACGACGTTCAGGAACATCGAGGCAACGCGCGTCGCCGTCGTCAACCTCAGCGACGACGTGATGCTGTTCGCGCAGGGAGCGATCGCGAACGTGCAGTTTCCGGCGGCCCCCGCGAACGTGGTACGGGGTGTCGTGCTCGACGCGGCATGTTCCTGGCGCGAGGTCGAGGTGCGCGCCCTGGACGCGACTCCGCCCCGGGCGCGGATCGTGACGCACGTCGTGCACCGTGGCGTGCGACGCGAGTTCCTGGGCTTCAACCGCGCCCGTCACGCGGTGCTCGAGGCCGCGATCCTCGCGACTCGCATCCAGTTCCTTCCCGCCGAGCAGATCGACGCCGACTTTGCGCGCCTCCAGGTGATCGTGGACAAGACGGCCGGCCCGCGCGAGCGCGAGGCGATGGCGCTGCTCACCGATTACGTGCACCGGGCGCCGCGTCCGCAGCAGCCGGTGAGCCCATGAGTGCCGGGGGAGCGCCGCGCGTGTTCGTCGAGGCCCCGGCGCGGCTGCATTTCGGCGTGCTCGACCTGCGGGGCGATCTGGGGCGGCGCTTCGGCGGGATCGGCGCGGCGGTTCCGGCTCCGTCTCTCCTGCTCGAGGCCCGGCCCGCCGCCGAGCTCAAGGCCGAAGGGCCCGACGCCGGCCGAGCGCTCGAATTCGCTCGCCGATTCGCGCGACACCACGGGCTGGACCTGCGACTCCACTTCTGCCTCCATCGGTCGATTCCGACACACGCGGGACTCGGCTCGGGTACGCAGCTCGCGCTCGCGGTGGCGCGCGCGAGCGCCGAGCTGTCCGGCCTCCCGACCGACGTGCCGGCACTGGCGCGCGCCGTGGATCGCGGGCGCCGCTCGGGCGTGGGCACGTGGACGTTCGCCTATGGGGGCTTCGTGCTCGAGGGCGGGCGGGAAGCGGGCGGCGAGCGCGTCGCCCCGCTCCTAGCGCGGCTCCCGTTCCCCGACACGTGGCGCGCGGTCGTCGCGGTGCCGCGCGGCAAGCCCGGGCTGGCAGGCGACGACGAGGCGGCAGCGTTCGCCAACCTCCCGCCCCCGAGCGCGCGCGAGGTCGAGCGAGTCGCGCACCTCGTGCTGATGCAGCTCCTTCCCGCGCTCGCCGAGGCCGACCTGGCGGAGTTTGGGGCCGCGCTGGGGGAGGTCCAGCGCATCACGGGCGGCTGGTTCGCGCCGGCGCAGGGGGGGGTGTTCGCGCCGGGGGAGACGGGGGAGCTGGTCGAGCGGCTGCGAGCGTGGGGCGCGGTCGGCGTGGGGCAGAGCTCATGGGGACCTGCGGTGTACGGCATCGTGGGTGATCCGAGCGCGTCGCAGGCGCTGGCCCAGCGGGTGCGTGGGGTGATGGGCCCCGGCGGCGGCGTATATGAAGGAGGCTTCAGCGTGGGCGGCGCGCGAGTGTGGCGCCACGACGCCGTTTCAAGTTGAAAGGCCGGCTTTCCCGTCCTTGATTGACAGTGGCTTGCCTCGGGGATATAACCTCTATCCCTAGTTGCAGCCCCGGTGTGGAGGAGTCGGACGATGGTTGTCGCCTGTCGGGAGCGCGGGCCTCCTGACCTCGTGCGGGTCTCGGGATTCTGACGGGCAAGAGAGCTTATAGGCCGTTTTTTTCACACCCTCATCCTCAACATGAGGTCAGCTATGAACCGCTTCAAACTGTGGTCCGGTGGACTCGCGGCGAGCCTGATGGTGCTCGTCACCGCGTCCGCCGCCGCCCAGGGCGCGGGCGAGTGGACGATGACGGGTCGGACTCCCGACCTGCAGCGTTACAGCCCGCTCACCCAGATCAGACGTTCTCGACGGGCGTTCTGAACGGCCATGAGGGGAACCCGCTGGTGATCGGCACGACGATGTACGTTCACAGCGCGTTCCCGAACATCGTGTTTGCGCTCGATCTGACCAAGGACGGCGCACCCATGATCTGGAAGCACACTCCGAGCCAGCCGGCCGAGGCCAAGCCGATCGCCTGCTGCGATCTGGTGAACCGCGGTCTCGCCTACCATCCGAGCGGCAAACTGTTCATCGAGCTGCTCGCCGGCGATCTGCTGGCGCTGGATGCGAAGACGGGCAAGCAGCTGTGGCGGGTGCCGAACGCCGATTACAAGACCGGCTCGACCATGACGAATGCGCCGATCGTGATCAAAGACATCGTGATCGC
>WNFW01004261.1_pt1 | contig 10030 bp, 2 predicted proteins | sample 5400131 | NCBI WGS metagenome assembly WNFW01 (sample SAMN13153362, study PRJNA577476) | soil metagenome | isolation source: 20 cm soil or saprolite under grassland replicate 1 | place: USA:California | collected 2016-06-15
TCCTTGGATACGACAATTGTGATTAAGCCGCCCGCAGTAAAGCTGGCCGCATCCGGTGTTCCAACTTTCGTGGTCGTAGGAACGCCTAGCACGAGAGCCGCAGTAGTCGTCGTGACGGTGCCGTACTCGAACGAAACAACGCCGTTTGTATCCTTGGTCATGCCAACATAGTACTGACCACCTGGTGAAGTCGGAGAGTTCCACACAACTCTCCACATTCTGTTAGGTAGAGCGATGCTGAGGTCCGCCACCTTCAGTGTGAAGACGAGCTTACCAGCGTTTGCACCCGAATTAGGCTCGGCGATCGAAAGCGATTGCACGTCTAGGTCAGCATTCCCCGGAGCTGCCTTTTGATCGCCCGTCGGATCCGCAGCCAGAGTGAACCCGGTATTAGAATCGCCGACGTATCGCGCCGAGACCTCATTATCACCGCATGAGGTGCCGACGGCGTTGGTTGCGGTCACCTTATAATAATAGGTCACCGCTGTGTTAGTCGCGGTGGTGTCGTCATAGCGCGTCTGATTCCCGCCGACCGCGGCAAGAAACGTCTCACTTCCCGGGGCCGTACCACGGAGTATTCTGTATTGCGTGATCGCTGACCCGCCGTTATCCGCCTCGGACCAGCCAAGATGGACGATGCTGCCGTTACGCAGAGCGGTGAGAAACGGTTTGCCGGGCGCGGTTGCGCCGGCGGGCGGATCAAACGCAGATAGCAGCCGGCGTCCACCTGATTGGCGTACAATTGCAGCCAACGCTGTGTAGGAATTGCCGACCGCGCCTGCGGCAGCTTGGGCACATTCACCTCCTGCGCAGCCGTCAGCATAGCCGACGAGCACGCGACCCTGTTGATCGATCTGCACATCCATGAAGTCGAGCAGATTGCGGCAAACATTTGCGCCGCCGGCGAGCCAGATGCAGCCGCGCTGCACTGGATCGTTCGGAGTCGCGTCAACTGTCTTCCACGTCGCGCCGCCGTCGTAGGTGGTGGCGATATAGAGATGCCATACACCATCGAACTTCGGGCCTTGCAAACCTCCCGCTGTGGGTGTGCCTAAGAAGGCGAACGCAGCGCGGTTATCATCGCCCGCGACCATCGCGGGGAAGACAACGTTATTAATGCCGAACTGCGCTCCGACATCGAGAGGCTGCGTCCAGGTGACGCCTTTGTTGGTCGATGTCGTGACAACCGCTTTAGTGTCGCCGTCGGCGTACCCGAAATAAACCCTCCCGATGCCGCCGGTCTGATCACCTCTCCCGACGCCGACGGAAGGGTCACTGCCGGCGGAAGTGCTGCCCGGCACAGTGCGAATGCTCCAGTTCATTCCATTATTTTCCGACACCACTACGCCCTGCGCTGTTCCGCAGCCTTTGTTCGGTAGATACACTGTCCCTTCGGGACCCACCTTTACGTGGCCGTGTAGCCCGCCGCACTGGTCCGTGTAGGCCGGCAGAATGACAGGATTGGTGGCGAAACTTGCCCCACCATCATCGCTGCGGGCGCAACTGGCGAAGACGAGCCCCTGCGAGCAGTAGTAAACGGCATTGGGATAGAGCGGGTGCGGCGGTGGGATAACTGGCGGCACCGCTGTAAGGTCGGTCCTGTATGGCCCGCCACCGACTGTCTGGTGATCTATGCCCGAGAGAATGCGAGGTCCACCACCAGGGGACCATATATCTCCGTCGTTAAACGGCGCCGCCGTGTTTGTATATGAGATCTGGGGCGCGACTGGGTCCCCCGCGAAGCTCAACAACGACACAATTGTGCGGCCTGTCTTTAAGTCTGTGAACAAGATTGGATCAAAGTCGACTTGCGAAGTTGGCGCAGGCTTGTTCTCCCATAGCGGCTTCGCGCAGGCGCCATTGAAAGTGACGCGAAGGGTCTGAACGTCCGATTGAAACATCGCTCTCCCTTCGGGGTGTCCAGCGATGCCTAATCCGATGCCGATGGAGGGCTCGCCTGAGCTGCGGCCGAGAGTGTCCGGGCCAGCCTCGGGGGGAGTAAAATTCTCGTACCTCGGAGCAACGCCAGATGTGGGCGTTGGCGCGGGTACGGGCGCGCTGCCCGCTGCAACTACGCTCGCAGCACCGTGATACTGATCGGCCCCTGCGTTCGCGAAATAAACGACGTGAACAGTGAAAAGGCCTGTGCCGATGCTGGAGCTTGCCGGGTTAAGATCTACTTGTTCCTGAGTAGTGCCACCCGCGCCGGATGATGCGACGACGGGCCCATTAAGCGTGCCTTTGTGAACGTACATGTCGTAATCAGTCGCCGGTAGCGTCCAGTTAATTTGAACGTGCACTTGCTTGCCGGTCCAGTCGGACGGTGTGCCCAAAATTGTCAGCGCATAGCTGTCGCAGTTCACCCCTTCCGTGCAGGATGACTCGCCGCCCGCGGTTGGCGGGACGCCCGGTGCCGTGCCATTCCATGTGAGGGTCGGACCGGATGGCGTGATGGTGCCGCCAGAGGGCGAAGCGGCGAAGCTCAGCCATCCCAGTGACGCGGCGAACGCGCACAGGAGGAGAGCGATTACGACACGCAGATTAAAGAGACCGGATTGCGAGGCAGAATTTTTTTGCATAGGGGTTGTCCTTCCAACAGATCGGCGAAGAGGCATCGTCGAACTTTTCTTGTTTCGAATTTCTCCTCGCCAATGGAGGCGTTTTACGCGATAGAAAACAGGCCGTCGAGCATTTTCCTATAAAACGGAAATCCTTTTTGCTCGTTCCCCGCTTCGTCTTGCGCATCGGCAGGGATGGGGGCAAACTCCGCGTTGCCCTGCCCGAAAAAAGCGATGGAGACGATGCCCGCGATCCGAGGGAATTCTGGCGAGCGCTTGCTCCGTTTATTCTCAGGCGGCTTTGGCGGACTCATCACTGTTGACAGAAAAAGCAAAACGGCCGCTTCACTCGGAAGCGGCCGTTCGTCATTAAATCGCGGTAACTTTTACCTGGTCTTGTTGCCCTGAATGAAGATGCTGATGGAGCTGCTGGTGTTGTTGTTTTCGTTGCTTTCAGCGACTTGGTTTTGGCCGTCCGCTGCCGCCGTTATTGTGTGGTTGCCTTTTTTCACGTTGGCCGTGTCCCAATTCAATACGACGGACGTGGATGCGCCAACAGCGAGCGCGGAAGTCGGAACCGTGCCGATGGTTGTTTTGCCGTCGAGCACGAAGGTAGTGCTAGACGCGCCGGCGTTCGCCTCACCTTGGTTCTTGATCGTTGCGGTTATGGGAATCTTCGAGCCCTGTGGCGCCTGACTATTACTGGCGGTGAGATTCGAGACGATCAAGTCGGGTAACGGCACACAGGTCCTGATGACGGGATTATTGAGCGCCAATGGGCCGCTAGTTTGCCGAGCATAAGTAACGTGCGAGGGCGAGTTAGCGTTGCCAGTATCGGCATAGGCAATGTTCGCCAGTCCGTCGGGGCCGATCGCGACCTCGAAGAAGTCGAGCAACACGCGCGTGCCGGAACTGCAGAGCAATCCTAGATTACAGATGGGGCCGAAGTGCGTGATGTGGTCGCTCGCCTGTGAGACCGTGAACACCGGCTCACGTGCGTTGCCGTTAAGCGACTGCGCAAATATGACGTTCCAACGCAGATTGGAGGTGTTCGGGTCGCCGAGGTCGTTAGACTGGTAAAAGACGATGTCGACGCGGCCGTTGTCGCCTGCCGCAATCCACGGCATCTCGGCCGAGCCTGGACCTGAACTGACTTGGAATGGACCATAGAAATTCTTACCGCCGTCATGTGAAGGGGCAAACCAGACGGCGTATTGGTTAGTGCGGGCATTGTTCATCGCCCAGACGGCATAGACATTTCCAGCGGAGTCGACATCGCCGCCTGGGAAGTCATTGGCTGCGTTCGTGCCATAAGTGGTGCTTCCAGCTGGCGGTGCTGGGGTAGTGGGGGAATCGATGACGCCCTTAAACACAGGGTAATCGGTGAATGGGCCGGGCGGATTTCCCGCCCCGGTTGTTCCGGCGCCGGCTGCGACCCAGACGTCCGGCAACTTGCCGAATGGCGGCCGGTTAGCGTTTGTCGTCGGAATCGAGGAAGTAAAGATGCCGTAAACGGTGTGGTTTGTGTGGTTCACAAACACTGGGCCGGGGTTAGTATTGGGTACTGTGTTCAGAAGCAATACAGGGTCGGTGATGCCGCTCGTTGTAACCCACGGGCTGTCGTTCGTGGAACTGGCGAAACGGATGTCTTCGCTCACCAGTTCATGATCCATTTCATACATGTTTTGAACGCTGCCGACAAAATCGTAGGCGATCCATTGCCGGTCCGAAGAAGCATTTAACTCGCCTGCGCTTCCACCCGCGCCGGGGGAAGACCAAGTTAGGCCGCCGTCGAGTGACTTACGAACACTGACGGTGGCGAGTGCCAGGTCCGTGTAATAGAGGATCGCCGGACGCGCAGTTGCCGGCAACGGGACAATGTCTTCGTCATGGCCACCGGCAGGTGTCACTGGGACATTCGCCAGCTTTGTGAAGCTCGCACCGTTATTCACGGATTTCCACAGATTCGCGCCACCGGGCGCAGCGGAGTAGATGCAGTTGAAAGAGTCCACCGCTACGTTCGGTTCCGCCTTTCCACCAGAGTTCGGCAGAGCCACGTTCGGAGCAAAGGTTGAAGCGGGAGGCGGCGCTGGCGGCGCGTAGCCCTTGGTGCCGCTGGTCTGTTTCGTGAACCAGGTGCGACCAAAACCGGCAGGGCTGTTGTTGAGGTCGTCGGTGAAAGCGATGTTTGCATTCCCGTCGGGGTCGAGGGTAATCGAGTAATACTCGGCCAAATCGCGGTTGCCGCCGCAAGCACCGCCCTTGAGACAGATATCCTGGTTGTGGACGACCTGAGCGACGGCTTGGTTCTGTGCAAACAGCGGGCTGGCGGACATGGCGTTGGTGGTTTGCGCAAAATAAACGTGCCAGTTGGCGGCCTGGGTCGAGTCTTGGATGTTTGCGCCATACCAGGTAATGTCGACAACGCCCGGACTTCCCGCGACGATCCACGGCATAATTGCGTACGACGTGTCGGCGCCAGCGTTGACCTTTACGGGACTGAGCCAGGTTTTGCCTTGGTCGCTCGAACTCATCAGATACACTCCGCAGTTGGAGCTGTTCTGTGTAACACTGTTGAAATCACACTGACTGAATGCCAAATGAATGTTTCCGCCGCGGTCGACCGCCATAACTGGGAACACGTTGCCAATATCAGTTCCCGCCGGGCCTTGATAGGCTTTGCTCAAGGACCAGTTCAGTCCTCCGTCGGTTGACTTCAGGAACCACAACTCCGCGCGGGTATGGCCGTTCGCCTCCTGCGGACGGAACGAGGTGTAGATATTGCCGCTATATGGATCGACAACCAGATTGCCTTCGCGTCGGGCCAACACGTTGCTGTTGGCCGGAAAGGTGGCCACAACCTGGGGGAATGTCTTGCCCGCATCTGTGGATTTGGCCACGAAGATAACGTTGCTGCCGGGTGTTTGCCGGTAGCTCATGTAAACCGTTTGCGGGCCGTAGGCCGCGATCCACTGCCGATCATCGACCGGCACGCCCGCTGCGGCCGGGTTCACTTCCCATTTTTGCCCAGGATCAACTCCTCCGGTCCCGCCATCCATTGACATCGACATCGTGACATTTCCGAGCCATAGACTGGAGACGTACAAATAGCCGCCGGTACTAACGTCGATACTATCGTCGCCGCCACCGACGCCAGCGTCATTTGTGCAGGTCTGGCCCGCCGGGCATTGTGCGCCGTCTGGCTGCCCCAGATATGCGAAAGTCGTCCCTCCGTCTGTAGATTTCCACAGGTCTACTCCGGCCGGCACACCCTCAATGGCAGTAACGTAGATGTTACCAAAGATGTCGACCTTGATCTCCGGCTCAACGTCTTGGAACCCGAGTACGGGATTGCCAGGCAGCAACTGCTTAGGTGTTCCGAAGCTGAAACTGCCCGCTTGATAGATTGGCGTCCGCACGGGCGACGGAGGTGCGGCAAAGCTGAGCATCGCCAGCAGGCCAGCAGCTGAACAGAGCGCCAGCGCCGCCAAGAAACGCCAGTTGAGGAGTCCGGATTCAGACGCACGATTCTTTTTCATGGGAGTGTATCTTTCTTAATATTCGGAATAGCGCTAACGGCGGCTGCGTCAGCGCATATTGTTTCCATTGAAAAATCCGGCGCCCCTCGCGCTGGATCTTTGTGAAAGAGGCAATCAGGAACGCGGCCAAAGATGATTTTCGATTTTGCGTACAAAAAACATGCCGCGCGTTCGCGCGGCATGTTTAGAGTCGTCCCGATCACGTCCGTGGAGCGCGCCTTTTACCTTGTTCTGTTGCCCTGAATGTTGACAACGGTGGAGTTGGAGTTGTTGGTTTCGTTGCTCTCGACCACAGCGCTGGGCTGATCTGCTGTCGCCGTTATGGTGTGGTTGCCCTTTTTCGCGCTCGCTGTGAACCAATTAAATGTAACGGGCACCGACTGGCCTGCGTTGATCGGCGGCGTATCGGTCGAACCAAGGATGGTATTGCCGTCCTTGAACTGGGTCTTTGTTGTCACGCTGGCATTTGCCGTACCCTGGTTCTTGACCGTCGCGGTGAACGTCACCTTGTCGCCTTGTTTCGCCTGATTGCTACTCGCCGTCAGATTAGAAACAATTAGGTCCGGCATCGGCGGTGGCGCTTCCGCCTCAATTTCGACTGACGCGATATTCGAGCTGGTGGCTCCAGTGTTGTCCTTCACGGTCAACGTGGCGAAGTAATCGCCAGCATTATTGTAGGTGTGCTGAATGGTCGGAGACGCCTGCGTTACACTGGCCGATCCATCGCCAAAGGTGAAGGTGTAGGAAACTACCGAGCCGTCAGCGTCAGTAGAACCTGAGCCGTTGAAGGAGACAGTAAGTGGCGCAAAGCCTTGCGTCGGCGAAGCGGACAAGCTGGCGACAGGTAGTCTGTTTACGTAACAGAAGGCATTCCCTACAAGTGTGTAGGCGCCGTTGCCGGTAATATCACTCGCATTGTTTTGCGATTTCTGCCCGGCGTCGGGTCGTGCCAGATATGTGCGCACGTTAATTGCGCCGAGCGACGTGTTGGCGACGTATTTGGTCGAGCCGCCATCAATCGCTCGAAACTTCGAGTTAGAGATCGTGATCGTGACCACACCAGAGGCAATGTTGTAGCTGCCGCTGTCGGCGTTGCCGAAGGTTACTGGTGTGTTTGCATTCGGATCAGGGTTGGTCGCATCGAGCGGCACGCCGAACTTACCATACTGGAACGAGAGCGCGCCGCTAGAACCGGTCTTCATGCCAATCCACATCCGATCGAAATGCGAGTCGTTCGGATCCGATGGATCTGAGCCCTGCCTTGCCCAAATAATATACCACTGGCTGCTGCGTGGTGGCGAGCTGGCGGACGAGGGCGCGAGCTGCATCGTAAAGACGAGCTTCTCGACGGTGTTGCCGTTGTTGTCCCTGCCGAAATCGGGCTCGGCGACGTACAGCTGACGGATGTTGACGCTTGGGTCTGGCGGCGTGTTCAGGCCACTATCATTGTCGCTGCCATCGGGATTCAGATCAGTCACCACCAAGACTCCCGGTGTAGCACATGGGTTCGGCGGGACGACAACTGTTGGCGTGACGTTGCTGCAATACGGACCTTCACCGGCCTGATTAATAGCCGTTACGTGATACAAGTCGCCAGCGGTAGCAGTCGTGTCGCTGTAATTTGTTACCGGCACAGCGGCGATGAGGGTGAAGGCGCCGCCGTTGTGACTGCGGTAGACGTTATAACCAGTGATAGGCGAGCCGCCGTTGTCCGGTTGCGGCCAGCTCAGGTTTGCGGTGTTGCTGCCGGAAGTAAGACTAGCAGTTAATATCGGCGCGCCCGGCTTTGTCGGCTCGGTCGGATCATACGCCGCGAACATGCGCATCCCTCCGCTCTGGCGCGCGATAACACCTTTGGCGGTGAAATCATTCGCTCCGCCGTTAATGCAAGCAGCGCTGATGCAGCCGTCATCGTAACCGACCACAATACGCCCGTCCTTGTCGATCGTGGCATCGTAGAAGTCGAGCAGGTTGCGGCAGGTGCCGCCTTGGCAGATACCGCCGCGCTGAACCGGATCACCCGGCGTAATATTCTGGGTCGTCCAAGTCTTTCCACCGTCGAATGTCGTGGCGACATACAAATACCAAACGCCGGTGAAGTTTGCGCCGTGTCCGCAGTCGGTGCCTTGGCCGCAATCCCAGTTCGTACCTCCGGTTTCGGTACCGTAGAATGAAAATGCGGCGCGCTGCGGATCACCTGCGACAACTGCGGGGAACGTGGCATTCAACACTGGCCCGCCATTGAGAACGTTGGCGCCGACGTCCACAGATCGAGACCAGCTTAAGCCTTTGTCGGGGGACACCGCGATCATAGGGTGCCCGTTGGCGGCTTGATAGCCAAAATAAACCGTCCCATCAGTAGCCACACCAATCGATGGATCGCGCGTCGCGGGGATCGTATTATTAAGGTCGCTTTCGCCATTGGTGGTGGAGTCGGGGATCGGCCGGATACTCCAGGTAATCCCATTGTTCTCGGAAACTACGGCCGCTTGTTTCGCGCCAACCTCGTGAAACGGCACGCTGCCGCCGCATCCCGCGTTCGGGACATAGACTGTCCCGTCAGCCGGAGAGACTTTGATGTGACCGTGCAGACCCTGGCAATCCACGTTGGTGAACATCGGCGCGGCTGCCTGGCTGAAAACAAGCCCGCCGTTGTCGCTCCGAAACGCGCGTGCGTCCGCGACGCTTTGCGAAGCGTAATAGACCGCGTCTGGATAGAGCGGTCCGGGATTAGGCAGCGGCGAATGATATGGGCCGCCTCCGAGTGTTTCGTGGTCGATATCGGAGGGAACCACGCCGTCACTGGGAATGAAGCTATCACCGTCATCGTCCGTGATGTCGATCGTAGAACCGGCTGGGGTTAGGCCCTCGAGCTGGGCCACGAATGTGCGCCCGGTGTCGTGAAGCGTAAACAGGATCGGGTCACCGAAAGCACGCGGCGTGTTCGCGCTGAGGAGCGGTTTGTTTTCCCAGAGCGCGCCGGCAGGCGAGGAGCAGTCATCCCACGTCACCTTTGCCATGGCAGCCGAAAAGCCCCCGAAGTACAGGGAGGTGCCGCCATTCGGAATATTGTTAGTCGAACCATTAACGTTGGTGTTGTGGCTGATCGCTTCCTTGGTCCAGTTACTACCGATCGAAGGCTCGCCCGAGCTATCGGCCACCCCCGGGGGCGACATATAGAGAAAGAACCGCGGGGACCCCGGTGCAGCTGTAGCGGCAGTTGTAGCTGTAGCTGTCGAGGTTGGAGCGGATGTGTTAGTCAGCGTTGCTGATGTCTGGCTGGACGCAAAGCTGAACGTGCCGAGGATGACGCCGACTGAACAGAGGGCGATCGCACCTAAAGCGCGGAGGTTAAAGACGCCGGATTGCGAAGCAGAATTTTTTTGCATAGGGGTTGTCCTTCCAGCAGATCGGCGAAGAGGCATCGTCGAACTTTTCTTGTTTCGAATTTCTCCTCGCCAATGGAGGCGTTTTACGCGATAGAAAACAGGCTGTCGAGCATTTTCCCCGTAAAGACGGAAATCCGTTTTGCTCCGTTCCCCGCTTCGTCTTGCGCATCGGCAGGGGTCGTACCAAACTTCCGCACCACTATTGATGAATTACCTGAGCGGCATCATCTCCACGAACCGTATATTGCTCTCCTGTTGGCCCTTCCGCGCACCGATTTTCCGATGAAGGCAAATCTTTTGCTTACGAATAATCCATTGAACTAAGAATAGAAACGGATGCAGCCGGCACGGCAGCCACCACAGGATGTTGCTTATAGCCGGCTCATTGCTTTTTGCGCAAGCGCCTTCGACTTCGCCAGCTTGTCGTCCGCGCTTCCCGGGCCGCCAAAGCTGATTCGCAGCATTCGATCATTCTTCAGCACGTAGAGGATTCCTCCCATCGGATTACCTAACCAATATGATTCTTGGCCAATGCCTTCGATTT
>WNFW01008496.1_pt1 | contig 10030 bp, 10 predicted proteins | sample 5400131 | NCBI WGS metagenome assembly WNFW01 (sample SAMN13153362, study PRJNA577476) | soil metagenome | isolation source: 20 cm soil or saprolite under grassland replicate 1 | place: USA:California | collected 2016-06-15
GGAGGCATAGATTGAAATCGATCAGCCACAATAATTAAGATTGTGAACAGAAACCTGACCTAAAGCAGACCTGCTTCGAAACCTCCAGAGCTTAGAGAACCTGGGAGGCCCAGCAACTGACTGTGCCGTATGCCTGCGACCAACTGACCTCCGCTACCTGTAGTGAGACCGACGAGACGCTGGCATCGTACTGCCACCCTCCCTCCCTCCCTCCACTACTCTACCTGTATTGAGTCGGACGCGATGCGGGCATCATACTGCCACCCGACCGACCAGACATACCTGCAAGGCAAGCTGCTCATTTCTACTCAGCACCTAGTACGGCAGGAGGCATGAAGGAATTCGAAGACGTCAAGAAAGAAAGAGATAAACAAAGGCAATTCACGGCACCTCAACATCTCCGCCACAACATCTCCGCCACAAACGGCTTGCAGACGGCCTACGCTGCCAACAGAGCTGCGACTTCAACGCCTTTTCATCCAGCAAACGCTTTCATCACTCTGCAAACTCCCGATCACCCCGTGCTAAAAACACAAGTACGTAAGTAGCTTCACTTCACTACTACCTCTCTCACTTCTTCACTTCAAATCCACACTAATGACTGACAACAGCATCCACCTGAACGAATTGAATCTACAAAACTTCAACATCTCCACCACCTGCTCACGCCATCTCCCTCCCCCACCAGCACCTATCTCATAATGGGTGACCCATCAAAGGAATCCGATGATGAAATGATTGTTGTTAAGGTTTCCTCGACCCGCCCTGCTATCAGTGCTACGACATCCTCATCTGAGAAATCTCAACGTCAACCACCGTCACGACCCTCTAAAAAAACTCCACATGTCTCCGACTCGTATGATGACGATGATATCTATTCACTTGCTCCTTCCACTCCAACTCCTATCAAGAGTAAGTCCTTAACCCATGCCTGTTACAATCGATATTCAGCTACTAACATCCGTACAGGAACTCCGCAAGAAAAACGCACAACTGAAGAAGTTGCTGATCAATCGCATAAGAAGCCAAAAACAACATCGAAACCTACCGAACTGAAGGTAGAGCCTACATCAAGCGAAAAGATCACCTTACGGCAATCTCTGGGAATTTCGAAGGAAGAAGCAATGAAATTGGTGACACATTACGAGACTATGGCAAGGCAATTGAAGGAAGATTTGGATGAAGAGTAAGGCATTTTCAGACCAATTACATAGATTGATAGAAGATTCAAATGAAGATCTCTCCCCCTTACCTCGAGGAATGAAAATTCCTAAAAGATATTCTGCCGCCACCCTTTCAAAATTCTCACTAAGAAATCCCCGTCTTTCTATAATGTAGTAAGTCTAGCAACTAATCAAAATTGAAGATCTTCATTCACAATCCTCTTCCTTTTTTACCTTCGTTCCACAAGTTCCTCAGGCTCTTTAGCAAAACGCTTGCGGTTTGCGTTCTTGTCACATGATACTCGTATGATATGATATGACATTATCGTACTACCCGCTATTCTTCGGGCTGTCACCACGCCTCAATTTAATTCTTGATAGTATTAACTTAGTACTTGGTGGCAATACTATTAACGCGCATCTAGGCGAGACTTGACTGCTTGGTACAGTATACTCCACAGGTGATACGTCGCCTGACATCTCCCCGGGTAACGCCCTAAATTTAGTGCCTCTATGTCACTATGAGCTAGGGGCGGCCCTAAATTTAGCGGAATGCAGGTAGCCACGGCTGGTATTTCGACTAGGTTTGTAGTAGGAGGAATAAAGTCGTGGTCATTTGATTGACCTTTATTCATCAGACGAGAAGGCATGGTTGATGCATGGAGATGTAAATAATGTTGGCGGGTCCACCAGCAGTCCACAATTTAGGGCGTCCCCCTCGCGCGGGGATGCGGGGCATTAAAATTAGGGCGTTACCTACGGCAGCCAGCAGTGTCGGGCCAAAATTAATTTTGCGCGCACAACCCCGCACTTCCACACTGAAAACCGAAAACTTCTTCATACATTCACAACTCCTAAGGGCCTTCTGTCCTTAGGAGTTGTGAATGTGATACCAGGTAATAATCCTTTTATACGAAGTGAATATCACCAAATTATCCCCCGCCCGGAAGTTACCCGTTAGGTGGCGGGTACTCCACTAACCTTAACGGGGACCTGCCGGGGGCCAACCCGCTAAGATTAGCGGGGGTACCCGTAATTACACCAAAATCGCCAAAAACAATAGTTATCCAGTATTTAATTTTAGAAGATTTTGAATTTTTACATAATGCCTCCAGTGCCAACACCCCCAACGTAATTCATGTACCCTATTAATATTAGCACCTAGACTCCTGGTAGGTACAGCTAATAATTGCGGAACCCCGCTAACCTTAGTGGGGCTAGTCTTGGGGGGTGACCCGCTAAAGTTTACAAGAACCCGGCTAACCTTAGCAGGCCCCTTCTTGGGGGTGGCCCGCTAAAGTTAGCAGGGGCACCCTAAATTTGTACGTTTAACCGGCGCAGGCAACTGTCTCGGGCGGGTATGCGACGGGCATATAATACTTTAACAGGCGGCATTAGCCTCCAAGCCTAAATGTACACCTCCTAACATCAGGTATATCACCGTGTATACTCCGTATATGATAGAGCATGCGACTAGTTGCCAGAGGTGTGGGTGGGTGGCAGGCATGTAACGGGTATGCGCCGGGCATGCAATAAGTGGGCATACGTCCAAGCATCTTAAGAATTAAGGATAAAAGGGCGTTGGGAGTTGTGAACGTACGAAGAAGTTTTGATTTTCGGCGCAAAATTAATTTTGGCCCGACACTGCTTATAGGCTGCCGTAGGGGATGGAGAAAGAAAATTGGGGGGGGGGGGGCAAATATGAATTGTCTTTTGAAATTATTGAGATTACCCATGCTCTTTTTGTTGTTTCCATTAAATGAGGTCCAGGATTGACTAGTTCATAAATACCAATGTTGAGGATGAAATTTAGGAATCTCGGCTTTTTTGAGGAACGAAAAAAAAAGCGAAACCTCCGCGGGGTGCACTGATATGGGCGGACTTTGGAGAGAGGGGGAATTTTGATGAACATCAATGTGCGCTCACTTCCAAGCCGGTGCGAAAACCTTTGTGTGAATGAATTGCTTACAGGATGCCGTAGTTAACTGTAACCGAACAAATACTCTCCATTTGTAACGTAAATGCCTACTCCTGAATTCCGTACGTCTTCAACAAAATACCTGGGCCTTGTCGTGCCCTTTTCATTTGATATGCTGATCCTCCATTCAGGTACATTGCAACGTAATTTTGCCGAGTGAAAGGGCTAAACTTTGATAGGTTGCAACCGAACTGGCAGAGCGCTGATGCAGCTGCCAAGGCGTGACGGCAGTGTCCCTCCATCTCTGGCCCCAGCGTGCAATTGCAGACACTGTATCCACGATCGTCGCGAACTCGTAACGAGACCGTATAAAGACGTGGGGCAAATGGTTCCCGAATGTTAACTTCTCCAAGGCACTCGTCATTATTCCAAGAAATGCTGACAAACTGAGTTGAAGTAAATTCCCAAAGCCGGTACACGCCAAAATTGGTCATTCCCTTCTTAGCTTCGACATAGAGGGAGTTGCATTCCTTAAGTGATTTTAAAGCCCTGGATGATTCGTACCTTCTGTGCTGGTACACAACCTCCCACATAAATTCCAGGGCCTGATTCGGGCTAGATGAAAGATATGACCGGAGCTGTGACTCAAGGAACTCCACGCGTCCAGGGAATGCCGTAATCTGCGATTTGTACTGAATGTTTGGGTAATAGCTTTCACGAGTTTTGACTACCTTTCCTTCTAAAGCATGCTGGTCCCTGGGAGATTCGTCAAAATTGTACCCCGAAACGATGGAGGAACTTACGTGCAAAAGGTCAGTCCAAGTGGTTCAAAGACCGGTCGTTCGAGAGGGCCAAAAGGACCAGTCGTCTGGGTGATGTTGTCATTTCGATCATTATTCAAGCTATTAGTGAATTCATTCAGAAACCAAGTCCAAGACGTGAGATCGGCCGTGGCTACGAAGGCCCAAGCGAGATACACTTCGCCGCCGACCGCATCTGAGGTGCTTGCGAGAAATAAACAATGATGTGAATTATCGAACACTGATAACGAGGTAAGGTAGACCCGTTTAGATGAACGAGCGAGGAAGAATTTTAGCCCAGGGGGACATATGTACCAGCCCGAGTCATTTGATGACGATACAAAGGCTCTGGGGTTCATATTCTTGATATGTTCGATAAGCATCTGCGCTTGTTGGATATCTGCGCCATCGAAGGTAAATTCTTTGACCATTAGAACTGAATATCTCGATTTCATTGAAGAGAAACTTGCCGTCCGATTCCAGTGTTGCAGTCTCTGGGGAATTGTAGAGGACAGGGCTATAGCTTCCTGACGATGGGGTGTCCACTGCAATTAGTTCTCCGTTCATTGTAAGGGAGATTTATTTGGAAGGTCAAACTGAAAAGATCGTGAGCAGCGAGAAAAGTTCCTGTCAAGCACTCTAAATAAGAGCAATGAACCAGAGATGGACGTTTCTAATTTCAGACGAGGTGAGGCGTGGCATAGAACTTGAAGCTGCCGCACGGGATGGCGCCTAATAGATCAAAGTGGTATTCCCAATAATAGGTATAGCCCTAGGACGCTAACAGTGGATCGAAAATAACAGCGCGCATAGTAATCCATATAAAGTACAGTATTGCACAAATATGACGGCATTTACCTGCAATTCTTCCATTTACAAGCTTTGCTGATCATCGGGACCGTGACAGCAAGAGCACGGGGAGGTGGGGGTCCACTATTATTTATTCTATCTAATTCTAAAACGGTTACGGGCAAGCATATCTATTTCATTCTCTAATTCCACTATTCGCGCTATGGCCTCTTCAAGCCGCCTAGTCAGCCTAGCTATGGAAGGATCTGGTGAGGTTAAACTTCGTGAAGAACTTGAATTAGAAGATCTTGGACCTCTCAGGTTTCCAGGTGGTGGTGGACGTGGTATTGAGTGATCCCTTATGAAATCTTGCAGAATTCCATCAAATTGCCGATATCTCCTTTTAAGCGTTGAAAGTAAAAATATTTGTCCAGTAGTGCGACTCCATGGAATATTATTAGACCCAAAATGAACTTGTACAAACTGGACTGGCCAGCTTCTTGCACGCTGGGCTTGTGCTTCATCCCTTGCTATAAACCAGTAATTTAGTATTTTGAGTTGATTTATGCGTCCTAAAGAAGTGGTGTTGCGCTCTACGTGAAATTCTGCTGACTGGTTTTGTTGAATGCACCAGCTAGAGAAGTCACGTATTAGTTGCTGCCCCCCGTACTGACTAGAAGGGGCTGTTGAAATAATTGGAATTTGGTTTCTTCCCCTTGGAGTAAGCAAAATTAGTTGATATTCTGAACCAACTTTTTGATACCATAATAGCTCCTTTATTGATTCTTCCGGTCGCCTAGGGATGACGTAATACTTATTATTTAATATAATTCCCGCATGATGCGTTCGACCGGCACTAATACCAAGCTCCGTATCTGTTGGACTTGGACTTGGACTTGAAGACCGTGTTGAACTTGGACTTGGACTTGGAGACCGCTGTGGATGAGGCCTAGTGGAATTAACGTAGCCAGGTGCTTCCAAGTAATCACACTCTCGCCGACAGACCGGACATGACGGTCCCCAACGGTAGATGCACTCCATATGGAAGGCGTGGTCGTCATGGAGGCACCACGGTTCATCCATTGACTGTAAACAGATAGGGCATTAATCTGGCCGGCCATCATCAGTCACCTGTGGATTAGCTGGCGAGTTTGATTGCATTGGATTCGGCCGCTGTGGACTTGATGAGGCCGGAGCATTGGGCTGCTGTAAGCTCGCTCGCGAACTCGAGGCCGATGGCTGTGAATTGGGCTGCGAGCCGGCTCGCGAGGGCTGCTGTGGATTCACCTGCGGTTCTTGTGGCTGTTGATCAGTACGACCCATCCACTGTGGCCAATTCCATGCTGACTGAGCATTTGACGGCTGTGGGGCATCACCATTTGATGGATGTGGAGCATTACCAGTTGAGTGAGACCGCTGCTGCCGTGTTCCTCCCTCTGAAATTTCCTCTTGTCGGTTTTGATGAGGGTTATGAGGGGTTTGAGGGGTTTGAGGGGTTTGACGAGCGCTTAAGTGAGGCGTTCGTCTTTCTGTATCATCATCGCGACTGGTGTCAACAGCAGATTGAGGACGGCGACCCGCGCCTCCATTTTGTTCTGACATTTCCTTTGATTATTATTCAAAGGGCCCTACTCTAGTATTTATACTCCTGTGTAGCTTTGATAAATTTAAAATTAGAACCGAAGAAGAGAGGCTTTATATACACGAGTTTCATGGTTCCTTACTGTCAAGACTCAAGACAAAAATGATGACACCGCATGTTTTTGCGCAAGTTATGGCAGGGTTGCCGTTCCCAGCTGATAGGAGGGCGTTAGTCGAGTTTGCTGCAGGATGACCAGCTTCAGCGCGTGCGTTGAATGCGTTGGGACCTGCTTCTTGAAATTGGTGAGTGCATGAAGCGCATTCAACACCATGTCCCTCCCACGGCCATCCCACAGGAGCTGGTTGGTGGAGATGTTGTCCAAAGCATTATGTTGAAATCGAGATTTGACATTCATCACAGCGACTTCACCGGGCGCGTAAGAAATGAGGGTAAATTAATCAGGGGAATCAATTTTTGATGGAAAATAGCCTTATCGTTCTTGAGGCTCTAATATTATATATTCTATCTAGTCTCGGAGCAAATCTATTTCATCCTCCAATTCCTGTATCCGCCCTATAGCGTCTTCAAGCCGCCTCTCCAGCTCTCTGGAAGAACGTGAATCTCTCGGGTTTCCAGATCGTGCACGCGGGGTTTCAGGTGGTGTTGCACGCGGGTTCCCAGGTGGTGGTGCACGCGGTATTGAATAACGACTCGTAAAATTATCCAGAATTCCATCAAATTGCCGATATTTCCTTTTAAGCGTTGTAAGTAAAAATATTTTTCCAGCAGTTGGACTCCATGGAATATTATTATGCCCAAAATGAACTTGCACAAACTGGACCGGCGAGTTTGTAGCACGCCGGGCTTGTGTTTCATCCCTTGCCACAAACCAGTAATTTAGTATTTTGAGTTGATTTATGGGTCCCAAAGTAGAGGTATTGCGGTCTAACTGAAATTCTGCTGCCTGGTCTCGTCGAAAGCACCATCTAGAGAAGTCAAGTATTAGTTCCTGGCCCCCGTACCGACTAGACGGGGCTGTTGAAATAATTGGAATTTGGTTTCTTCCCCTCGGAGTAAGTAAAATTAGTTGATATCCCGGCTGCCTATTATTCCGTCTACCAGTACCACCAACTTTTCGAAACCATAGTAGCTCCTTTAATGGCTCTCCCTCTGTAGTAGGGATAACATAATACTTATGATTGTATTCATATCCCTGATGCGTTCGACCGGCGCCAATACCAAGCTCATCAGGATAAACTGGGCTTGGGTAGGCCTCATGAATTGACGGATCACTGAATCTGACATGTGGTCCCGTATCTATTAGACTTGGAGACCGCTCTGTTGAACTTGGAGACCACTGCGTGCCTGTTGAACTTGGAGGCCGCGGTGTACCTATTGGACTTGACGGCCGTGAAACTCCAAAGTTGTCACAGAATTGCAATAGCAGGTCGCGTGAATGCTCGAATTCTTCACGATTAGTATTAGTCAAACCTCCCACAATTTCAGAATAAGTAGTAGCCGTCCAAAGCGTTCTTAGTGACATTATCTCGCGCCTTCTTTCACCGAGGCCATTTCTTTCAAGAAATCGATCAAGCTGTCGGAGGGCTAGAAGAAGGAGCTCCGCAATACGTCGGAGACGGGGCCGAGACACTCCCGAATTCCGGGTCAGTTCATCTCTAGCTTTTCTTGCCAAGAACTTGATTACTTCACAGAAGAATTCAAGTCTAGAATTAGCAGAATTAGGCGCTTCCAAGCAATCATAATTCTGCCGACAGGACGGACACCGCACTAATGGAATACCTGTAATATGATTCTGGGAGCGGACTAGTGCCCAACTTAAATTTCCAACATCTGTTACGATGCACCTCATATGGAACGCGTGGTCATCATGGAGGCACCACGGTGCGTTCTCTGCATTCATTGGCCCGTAACAGATAGGGCACTCGGGGTCATCATCAGGGCCATCATCAGGATCATCAGTCACGTAGGGCTGATTACCTGACAAGTTTGATTGCCTTGGATTCGGCTGCTGTGAACTTGACGAGGCCGACGGCTGAGCATTGGGCTGCTGTGAACCCACTCGTGAACTTGAGGCCGACCGTGGATTAGGCTGCGAGGCCGCTGGCGAGTGCTGCGGACTCGCCTGCGAATCCGGTTGTGGCTGTTGATCAGTACGGCCCGTCAACTCAGGCTGTGGAGCACTTGGTGGTTCTGGATTTGAGTGAGACCGCTGCTGTGAAACTTCTTCCTGTCGGTTTCGAGGGGTGTTTCGAGGGGGGTCTCGAGGGGTTTGAGGGGCTCGAAAAGGGGTTTGAGGGGCTCGAGGGGTTCGAGGGGTTCGAGTAGCCCGAGGAGTTGGTGGGGTCCCTGGGGTTCTACTATTTTCTGAATAAAAGCCGGGCTGGCGACTTGCGCTTAAGCGAGGCGTTCGTCTTTGTGTATTATCGCCACTGCTATTTGCAGCACGCGTATCAACAACTTGAGGACGGCGACCCGCGCCTCCATTTGGTTCTGACATTCTTACTGCAAAACTGATTAATCAAAGGGCCATACTCTAGTATTTATACTCCTGCGTCGTTTCGAATTACTAGACTATTAAATTTAAAATTAGAACCGAAGGATATTTAAAGACCGTTTAAAAGGCAATATGTTGGGTTAGGGTCCGTGCATCACGCAAATTTTGGCAGTAAGCGATATTTTCGGGGGCCCCCCCTGAGGTGGATACTGGCAGCTCTTCTCAGTTGCTGAGGGCACGGCCGCTAAATTGCGGGGGGGAGGCGCTGAATCAGCCATACAAAGGTCGATATGGATATTCCTAGGGTACCTGCAATTGTTTAACCTCTTCGCTGCCGATACCTCGTCGCTTGATTTCGCGGCAATGCCCTAATTTAGTGCATACGTCGCTACGAGTTAGGGCGCCACGCCCGAAATTTAGTGGACCAGGCTGTCCCGGCAACATTCTTCCCTTTTCAGCGGTTATTTGTTTACATCTCCCTGTATCATGCCTTCACGCCCCTGAATAAAGGTCAATCAAATGACTTTTTCTCCACTCAAATTAATCCCAAAATTCAAATTCACGTCGATATACGGAGACGTCGTACTGTCCACTAAATTTCGGGCAGTGCCCTACGGTACCCTGCTAATGTTAGTGGGGTGCCCCTTGCAAGGTGCCATCCCGAGCAACAGGAGAAAACTGCTCTGCGGGGCTTAATTTTTATTTTGACGGCAATATCAATTATTTTATTTAATCCTACATTCAAAGCCGTTACTTAAGTTGTATTAATGTGAACACTACAAAAACAGAATGGGAAACGGGGAAAGAAGGGAAATTTTTTTTTGCGCCGCTAATGCTAGTGCCCTAAGATTATATTTTATATAATCCTGCATCTTCTGTATCCTGAAGTAGTATCAGTGTGAAAAGAGAGGGGAAATGGGGAAATTTTGTCTCCGCGCGTACCAGCGCGAGGCGGTACCAATAGTTGGACTTGGCATGCGCCGACCCCTCCAATCTAGTAATAGACCCTTTCGTCGTCTCGCTACTTTATCAAGTTATGGTGACTAAGCCGTGGGCGGTGAGGCAGAATAAGCGGGCAAACATTTACGAGCGTGGAAACGAGGAAGTATTCAGTAAAAGCTCTTGATTCTGTCTGTCTATCTAAACGCTGTCTGACCTGCAGATTATATACACGAAAAGGCAAGGGATTCAGGAGGATATTGCGGTCCTTGCCGCGACCTTTAGTGTTCGGAAATACGAAAGGAAAGATGTGATCCGGTAAGA